>Ga0078972_1000413_pt1 | contig 176727 bp, 154 predicted proteins | sample YelNatPaOPGAMG01_FD_67568 | JGI IMG/M metagenome (GOLD analysis project Ga0078972, IMG submission 67568) | Hot spring thermophilic microbial communities from Obsidian Pool, Yellowstone National Park, USA - OP-RAMG-01 (SPADES assembly) (version 2) | ecosystem: Environmental > Aquatic > Thermal... | reverse complement strand
TGTCGGTAATCTGGAGATCGGGCAAACCTAAAACGATTTCTGAGATGGTCAAAACGTTTCCTCCAAGATTGTTTTACCAATCCAGGATCACGGTTTGCCCCCGTTTTTGATCAAGAGCCTCTACCGGCCTTGTTCGCCGGCACGAACGTCCACTGTTTGACCGCCTCGATAGCTCTCTCGTCAAGCCCCGAGCCCAGTGGAACGAGGATCCGGATGCTCTCACTGCGGCCGTCAGGTGTGATGGCGCAGTTCACCACGACACGGCCTTCAAGTCCCGCGGCGCGCGCCTCATCGGTGTACGTGGGCGCGACACGGTGGATGACCACGGGTGCGGTGACGCCCTCCTCGACGGTATACCGGTCTCCAACGTTAGGCCAAACACTGTGCCCCTGTTTAACTGTCTGCCTGCCCACGGCGGACCCGGCCGCCGTGGCTAAGAAGCAAGCTCTGGTCATGTGCTTCTGGACGCCTCAGAAGGCTGAGATGTTGCACTAGGCATTGATCAAATTGCGCCCACCGCTCCCTCACGGTCGCGGCTCAGTGTACGGTGTGGTGCGCTGTCACGGCTCGGGAACGGGTGCGGCGGGCTCACGCTGCATCTGCGCCGCGTCAGCCCGCCGCACGCACTTACTTCTTCGCCACCGGCTCCAAACGGTAGCTGAGCTTGTACGGCTTGTCTGACGGGATGCGGTACGGCTCCATCGGGAACGCATTCCAGCTCCACGAATCGATGCCGCCCACGCCCATCTGCTCCAGGTCCAGGTGCACGTACGTCTCGGGTTGCCGCACCAGCTTGAACGAGTAGTCCGCCGCCTCGACCGCGCTCGCGGGGTAGTGCATTGCCCCCACGCTCAGCAGCGGCAGGCCCGTGGCGCGCAGGCCGGCTCCCGATGCGTCCGTGAACTCAACCCACCGCACATCCACCTTGTTGCCGTTTTCCTGCGGGCGCGAGTACTCCACCCACTGCGCATCGACCGTAGATGAGTACACGCCGACGCGCTCGAACTTCCGGTCCACGTAAGTGGGCTCGGGGCCGCGGCCGTACCAACGGATCTTTTCGAGGCCGGGGGCCAGCACCAGGTCCGTGCCGAACCGCGGCATCATGCCGAGCTTCTCCGCGCCCGGGGTATACGATGCATCCACCGTGATGGCGCCATCTCCGGTGACGGTGTACATCATTGAATACTCGCCGTCCTTCGCCAGCGTACCCCTGTAAGTCAACTCAACCTTGCCGGGCGAGCTGTGATTGACATCGAACTTTGTCACGCGCCAGCCGGCATCGCGCCACGCCGAGGTGTTGAGCGCCGATTGGCCATGCACCGTCTTGCCGCCGCCGCGGTCGTTGTCCGTAGGCGCGCGCCAGAAGCCCGGTACGGGTCCGTTCTCGATGAGCTTTGTGTCTTTGTACGTGTAGTCGTGGAAAGTTGCGGTTCTGTCGAATGTCACCGAGAAGTTCGCGCCTTTTATGCGCACTCCTTCAGCGGATTCGCTCATCTGCAACGTGCCGGCCGGCGCGGGCACCGGCGCGGGCGCCGAGTACGGCAGTTTCCACTGCTCCCAGGCCAGTTCGTGCCCGGCCGCCGCCCATGGCTTCGCTTCCTTCTGGACGAAGCTGATATTCAGCCAGTACTCCACGCCGGGCTGGGGCGTAATGGCCGGCGCCGGCACGGTGTACTCGCGCGACTCGCCGGGCGCGATATCGAGCGCGGGCAGCGTGCCCGCGGCGACCTGGTTGCCATCGGCCATCACCTGCCAGCGCGCTTCGGCCACATCGGACGCGTTGAGGAAATCGAAGCGATTGAAGATGCGTATGGTCCCCTTCTCCAGGTCCACGGGCTCGGCGTGCAGATACGCGTAAACGTACTTAATCGCATACAGCCCCGGGTGCGGCTTGCGGTCTGCGCTTACCAGCCCGTTCTGGTTGAAGTTGCCGTCGTTGCGGATGCCGGCCGGGTTTTCCCACCAGCCGCCGTATGCAAGGAACGTGTTGCCCGGCACGGGGCCGTTGTTCTTAACGCCCGCCGGAACCGGCTGCCTGATTCCCTGGTCAACCCAGTCCCACACGAACGCGCCGCGCGCGTTGGTGCCTGAGTTGAACACGTCCCAGTACTCTTTCAGCCCGCCGCTCGAGTTGCCCATGGCGTGCGAGTACTCGCACAGGATCAGCGGCATTTCCGGCCGCTTCGCCGCGAGCTTCACCACCTGCGCCGGCGGAGGATACATGAACGAGTTGATGTCGGCATTAGATCCGCCCCTCGCCGTGCTGCCCTCGTAGTGGAACAGGCGCGAGGGGTCGCGCTGCTTCACCCACTTGTACACTGCCGCCGGGTTGGGACCGTCGCCGGACTCGTTTCCCATCGACCAGATGATCACCGACGGATGATTCTTGTCTCGCTCCACCATGCTGCGCACGCGGTCGAGGTACAGCGGCTGCCACGCGGGATCGTTCGAGAGCCGGTTGCTGCTGTTGGTGCCGTATCCGTGCGCCTCGATGTTGCCCTCGTCGATCACGTACAGCCCGTAGCGGTCGCACAGTTCGTAAAAATACGGATCGTTTGGATAGTGAGACGTGCGCACCGCGTTCACGTTGAACTGCTTCATCAGGAACACGTCCCGCTCCATCAGTGTGCGCGGGACATACTTGGCGGTGTCCGGGGAGTGCTCGTGCCGGTTCACGCCTTTGAACAGCACGGGGCGCCCGTTGATGAGTATCTTGCCGCCGGCGATCTCGACGGTGCGGATTCCGAAGCTCGCGGGAATGGTCTCGAGCACCGCGCCGGACGGGCTCTTCAGCGTCAGGAACAGCTTGTACAGGCTGGGCGTTTCCGCCGTCCACTTGCGCGCATTGGGGATAGTGATCTTGAAATCGACCGGCTGGTCCACCGGCAGAATGCGCTGCGTGTCCGCGCGGTTTCCATCGGGGTCGAACACGTCGAGCACGACGCTGCCGGCGCCCGGATCGTTCCAGACGACGTCCGTCGAGACGCGGACCGTGGCGTCGCGGTAGGCCGCATCGAGCGATGTGCGAATCTCGAAATCGCGGATGTGGCTGCGCCCGCGGCTGATAAGCCAGACGTCGCGGTAGATGCCGCTCATGCGCCAGAAATCCTGATCCTCGAGGTAAGAGCCGTCGCTGAAGCGGTACACCTCAACGGCGAGCTGATTCGCTCCGGGGTGGACGAATTTCGTGACGTCGAACTCGGCGGGCGTGCGCGAATCCTCGTGGTAGCCCACCTTCCGCCCGTTCACCCAGACATAAAACGCGGAATCGACGCCCGCGAAGTGTAGGTACGTGAGGCGCCCCTGCCAGTCCGGCGGAACTACGAACCGCGTGCGGTACGAACCTACCGTGTTGTTCTTGTGCGGAACCACGGGCTCGCCGTTCGGGCCCTTGGGGAATGGGTACTCGATGTTCGTGTAGATGGGAATGCCGCAGCCGTGCATCTCCTGGCTGGATGGCACCGGGATCGTGCTCCAGCGGAGGTCGTTGTAGTCGGCGCGGTAGAAGTCAGCCGGCCGGGATTCGGGCGTGGCGGAGCAGTGGAATTTCCAATTCCCGTTCAGCAGCCGGTACCACGGCGAGCGCTCGCGGCCGAGGGCAGCCTGCTCGGCGTCCGGGTAGGCGGTAAATGTGGCGTGCGGCGGCTCTGCGCCGGTGCTGATCACCGAGATGTCGTCCCATTCGGGGCGCTGCTGCGCGGCGGCGGCCGCGGCGGCCAGAAGGACCAGGAAGATGCGGACTCTCACATGACAGGTGTAACACACGCGGGGACAGGTGGACACGGTTCATTGCCGCCGCGGCAGCCTCGAAGCGGCAACGGCTGATTGGAGCGTGCCGGAAGCCGCTGTGTCCACGGCCGTCCGGGTGCAAATCCAGGGCCCGGAAGAGCTCGAGGTTACGCCGCCCGCCCAATTGCCGCCCGGCGCCCGGCTGCGCGATGCGGCTTGATTTCAGGCTCTGCGCACCAGCCCCACTATCAGCAAAATGATGAAGATGACGATGAACAGAAAGAAAAGCACCTTGGCGATTGCGATCGAGGTGCTCATGACAAGGCCGAACCCGAAGATGGCCGCGATAATGGCGATGATCAGGAAAACGACTGCCCAACCCAGGAGTGACATCGTATTGCCTCCCCTCCGACTTGCTGCAAATAGAATGCCACAAGAACGTCCTTTCTTACATCGTTTCTTGGAACCGCGCTGTAACGCATGGCTGCAATGTCCCGGACGACGGGAAAGGACTCCGGAGCGGCTCATCCGGCCGCAGCGCAGCTCCCCGCCACAGTTCTGCGCGGCATGCTAGATTATTCCGGTTTGAGACAGTCCGGCGCGACTGCGCCCAGGAAGGCTCATAGTGACATCGATTCGCATTCTTCTTTGTGCTTCTGCAATAGCCGGTCTTGCCGCGAGGCCCGCGCAGGCGCCCCGCTCGGACGGAGTGTGGGTGGGGTCCTGGGCAACATCGCAGCAAGTACCGGAGCCGCAAAACGCGCTGCCGGCTGAGGACCTTCGAGACGCCACGCTCCGGCAGATCGTGCATCTGTCCGCCGGCGGCGGCGCGCTGCGCGTGCGCGTCACGAATGCGTTCGGCACAGCGCCGCTGCGCTTCGCTTCGGTGCACATCGCGAAGGCCGTCGCAGCGGGCAGCGCGGCCATCGATGCCGCAACCGATAAGGCGCTTACGTTTTCCGGCAGGCCCGACATCATCGTTCCGCCCGGAGCCGCATACGTTTCCGACCCCGTCGCTTTCCCCGCCGCGCCGCTGAGCGATGTCGCAGTCAGCATCTACTTCACCGATCCGCCGGCGCAGCAGACCGGGCATCCCGGTTCGCGTACTACCTCGTATCTGGTGCATGGTAACCAGACCTCGGCTGCCGGTCTGGACAATGCGAAAAAGGTGGATCACTGGTATCAGCTTGCGGGCATCGACGTGCTGGCGCCTCCACCCGCGGCCTCCATAGTGGTGCTCGGCGACTCTATCACTGACGGCCACGGCTCAACCACTAATGGAAACGACCGCTGGACCGACTTCCTGGCGCGCCGCCTTCAGAACACGCCCGGCATGCGCTCGATAGGCGTTCTCAATCATGGCATCGGAGGCAACAACCTGCTGAAAGACGGCCTCGGGCCAAACGCGCTGGCGCGCTTCGAGCGCGACGTGCTCGCGCAGCCGGGAGTAAGGCACCTGATCGTTCTCGAGGGCATCAACGATCTCGGGGGGCTTGCGCGCGCAGGAAACGCTACTCCCGCCGACCACGCCGCGCTGGTGCAGCGCATCATCGGGGCCTACGAGCAGATGGTGTTGCGCGCGCGGACGCACGGCATTCAGGCGATAGGCTGCACGCTGCTTCCGTACGTGGGATCGGATTTCTACAACCCCGGCCCTGAAAGCGAGGCGGACAGGCAGGCTGTCAACGAGTGGATCCGCACGCCCGGCCACTTCGATGCCGTTGTCGATCTCGATGCGGTAATCCGCGATCCAGAGCATCCCGACCGCATGCTCCCGAAGTACGATTCCGGCGATCACCTGCATCCGTCGCCTGCCGGGTTTGCCGCCATGGCCGGAGCGGTGCCGTTGTCGCTCTTCGCGCCGGAAACCGCGCCGCCGCAGATGGCTATTACATTCGACGATCTGCCCTCTCACGGCGCGCTGCCGCCCGGCCAAACGCGCCACGACATCGCCTCCAGGATCGTGTCGGCGCTCAAGAACGCGGGTGTCCCGCCGGTATACGGCTTCGTGAATGGAGCGGCGCTCCAGCAGAATCCCGGCGACGCCGCCGCACTGAAAGCCTGGATCGATGCCGGCAACCCGATCGGGAATCATACGTGGTCCCACATGAACCTCAACGAGCACTCGGTAGCCGAGTACACCCGTGAGATCGAGCGCGACGAGCCCATCCTTGACCAGTGGATGCACGGTAAGGACTGGCGCTGGTTCCGCTACCCTTTCCTCGCCGAAGGCGACACGCCCGAGAAGAAACAGGCCGTGCGGGCGCTGCTCCGGCGCAACGGGTACAAGATCGCCGGAGTCACTATGGGCTTCAACGATTACAACTGGAATGAGCCGTACGCGCGCTGTGTCGCAAGGGGCGACGAAGCGGCCGTTGCGGCGCTCGAGAAGAGTTTTCTGGCGGCGGCGGAACAGAGCGTCGATTACTACCGGAACCTGTCTAAGAGGGTCTACGGCCGTGACATTCCCTACGTGCTGCTCATGCACCTCGGCGCATTCGATGCTCATATGATGCCGCGGCTGCTCGAACTGTACCGGTCCAAGGGGTTCCAGTTCATCACGCTGGAGCGGGCGGAAAGCGACCCGTTCTACCGCTCGATGACGGATCCCGGCCTTCCGCCCGGGCCGGATTCGCTCGAAGGCGCGGCCTCGGAACAGAATGTGCCTCTGCTCCCGCACGTGCCGTTCGCTCCGCCGCCGGATCTGTGCAAATAACAGCTCCCGATAATGAGCGCTGCTTCGCGGCCCGGCGCGCGCCAGCGCGCATTACGCGCCAGGGCGAGTCCCGGCGCCTGGACAGCGCCCGCTGGATGACCGCGCCGGTGCTCAGCTCTACACCGCCTTCGCGTTCTTCTGCGCCCTGAGCACCAGTTCGGCGGCCAGCAGCGCCTCTTCCTGGTCCTGCGCCGTGTGCGTGCGGTTCACCACGTCGGCCACAAACTGCCTTCCGAACGGCAGCGCCACCTTGCTGCAATCGATGTACCGCGTCTCCTTGCTGTCGACCACGAACAGGTGGTTGCCGCCCGGATGCCCGGCGATATCGATGTACTTGCGGAGCTCCATGTAGCCGTCCGTTCCCAGGATGAACAGCCGTCCGTCGCCCCACGTTTTGAGGCCGTTCGGAGTGAACCAGTCCACGCGCACGTAGCCGAAGCCGCGGTTGCCGTGCAGCGTCATGTCGCCGAAATCCTGAAACTTCGGCCTGTCGGGGTGGTTGATGTTCGCCACCTGGGAGGACACAACCTCGGCCGAGGTCGAGCCGGTGTAGTAAAGAAACTCCTCGGCCTGGTGAGAGCCGATGTCGACCAGAATGCCCCCGTAGTAGCGTTCCGGATCCCAGAACCATTCGGGGCGCCCACCGCCGATATGATGCGGCGCGATGTTGATGGTCTGAATCACGCGCCCGATGGCTCCCGCTTTCACCAGTTCGCCGGCGTGAACCGACGCCCTGCACTCGAGGCGTTCCGAGTACAGAATGCCGAAGATGCGGCCCGTCTCTTTGATTGCACGCCGGACTTCCGCGAGTTGCTCGAAACTGACCACGGCGGGCTTGTCGCTCAGGAAATCCTTGCCGCGGCGCATGGCGCGTATGCCGATCGGTGCGCGCCGGTCAGGAATGGCGGCGGAGGCGATGAGCTGGATAGAGGGGTCGTCGAGTATTTCCTCTTCGCTGCGCGCGATCTTGACGCCCGGATTGCGCCGGATTAGTTCGGCCATGTCCGGGCTCTGTTCGCCGTGGACGGCGACGAGCTCGCCGCCGCCTGCGCGCAACGTGCGCGTAATTATGTGGATGTGATTGTGGGCGGCTCCGATGACGCCGAACCTGATGTGATGTTCAGGCGCGGGTTCCTGCGTCTGGCCCGCGGCAACTTCGTACGTCACGCGCCCCGGCGGAGGAAAGGCGAACGCAGCGGCGGGCAGGCCCGGCAGCGCGGCGCCCGAACCCATCGCTCTTAATAGAGAACGCCGGCTCAAGTGATCCGAGTTCATCCCCGTAGTGTATCTCCGGGAAGAAGGACTGTCGGGTTCGTGAGATGGTTGCGCCGCACGCAGGATCGTTCGATTTGGGCAGGGCACGTACAAATGGGGCGTGCCCCGGCCCGCGCAGCCGCGCGCCCTTCGCGCCTGCTAGAGCGCGTGGAAATAACCGTCCTGCCGGACCACTTCCACCGGCACGCCGAAAACTTCTTCGAGCGATTCCGGCGTCAGCACCTGCTCCTTGTCGCCGTCGCGAATAATGCGGCCGCCCCGCAGGCAAACCACGCGCCGGATCTCGGGCAGAATGTCCGGCAGATGATGCGTCACGACTATTATGCTCGTGCCGGCCGCGGCGATCTTACGCAAAGTAGAGCGAAGACCGCGCGCGGCGCGCAAATCCAGGCTGTTCGTGGGCTCGTCGAGGACGAGCGCGTGCGGGTTGTGCACCAGCGCGCGGGCAATCAGCACGCGGCGGCTCTCGCCCGACGACATTTCTTCCACAGGCCGCTCCGCCAGATGCGTGATCTCCAGCAGTTCGAGCACCTCGTCCGCGCGTTCCCGCATGGCGGCCGTCACTTCGTAGTACGGCCAGATGCCGACGCTCGAAAAGAACCCCGACAGTACGATCTCACGCGCCGTGAACTCGCGGGAGCAGGCGTGTTCGAGGTCGCTTGAGACGATGCCCAGCAGCGAGCGCAGTTCGAACACGTTCCACACCTCGCGGCCGAATACGCGCACGTAAGAATCGGCCCCGTCCCGGAGTGGGTAGCACTCGCGCGTGATCGCCTTGATGAGCGACGACTTGCCGGAGCCGTTCGGTCCGAGAATGGCCACGTGCTCGCCGGTCGCGATGGAGAGGGTAAGCCCGTCGAGCGCGACGCGCCCGCCGCGCGCGAGAGACACGTTCCGGAACTCGATCAAAGGGGGCAATTCTCAACCGTAACACGACGGCCGCGCAGCCATGTGCTTGTCTGGCCCTGCCGTCGTCCGCAACCGGAGATATGCTGGACATTGGCTGAACGGTGCGGTGCGTTCGAGCTCCTGCACCAGCGCGCAACCGGCGCCCTCAGCCATCTCACACTATGGACTGCATCTCAGCTATCAAGACACGCAGGTCTGTTCGCGCCTATACCGGCGAACCCGTCTCGCGAGAGGTGCTCGCCGACCTTGTCGACTGCGGCCGTTTGGCCGCCACCGCCGTCAACGTCCAGCCGTGGGAGTTCGTAGTGGTCACTGAGCCGGATCAACTCCGCGCCATTGCCGCCGTCGCCGACTACGGCAAGTTCATCGCCCAGGCCGCCGCCTGCATAGTTGTCCTGTGCCGCGACACGAAGTACTACCTGGAGGACGGCTGCAACGCCAGCCAGAACATCCTCCTGGCGGCGCACGCCTACGGACTCGGCGGATGCTGGGTTGCGGGTGACAAGAAGACCTATGCGGATACCGTCCGGCGGATGGTTGGCGCCCCGGACGGTTACCGTCTTATCAGTCTCCTGGCCATCGGCCATCCGGCTGAGAAGCCCGAGAAGGCAAAGCGGCCGCTTTCTGAAGTGCTGCACTGGAACAGGTTCTGACCGCCCGGCGAGGACACTCGTCGCCGCGAAGGCACGAACGCAATCCGCTCTGGCCGAATCCAACTCGCGCTGCTACACTGGATTCTAAAGGGATGTTAATTCAGGGGCGGCGGCGGGCTGCATGAGGCTGGTGATCTTCGGATTATCCGTAAGTTCTTCGTGGGGGAACGGGCATGCGACGCTGTGGCGGGGGCTGATACGGGCGCTGGCCCGCCAGGGGCACGAGACCGTTTTTTACGAGCGCGACGTCCCGTATTACGCTGAACACCGCGACCTGACCGCGCTCGAAGGGCTGCGGCTCGTCCTCTACACCGATTGGAAGTACGTCTGGCGGCAGGCCGAAAACGAGCTGCGGACGGCCGATGCGGGCATGGTTACCTCCTACTGCGCCGATGGCGCGGCGGCCTGTGAGCTGGTCGAAAATTCACGCGCGCGTTTGCGTGTTTTCTACGACTTGGACACTCCCGTCACGCTCGACCGCCTGCGTTCGAAACAGCGGGTGCCCTACATCGGACGAAACGGGCTGCGCGGCTTCGATCTGGTGCTGAGCTTCACTGGGGGCGACGCTCTTAGCCGGCTCCGCACGCGCCTGGGTGCGCGCCGCGTGGCGCCGCTTTACGGGCACGTGGACCCGGAGCGCCACCGGCCAGTCCGGCCTGAGCAGCGTTTTCGCTCGGATCTCTCCTACCTGGGCACTTACGCCGCCGACCGCCAGGCTGCGCTCGAAGAACTCATGCTTGCGCCGGCGCGGCAATTGAAAACAAAGCGGTTTCTTATCGCCGGCGCGTTGTATCCACCCGGATTCCCGAGCGGGAAAAACGTGCGCTGCCTGCCGCACCTGGCCCCGCCCTTGCACGCGGCGTTTTTCAGTTCATCAAAACTCACGCTTAACATCACCCGAAGAGCGATGGCGGAGGCCGGCTGGTGCCCGTCCGGCCGGTTGTTCGAGGCCGCTGCCTGCGGCGTACCGATTCTCAGCGACTGGTGGGAGGGCCTGGACAGTTTTTACACCCCGGGCCGGGAAATACTCATCGCCCGCAGTTCGGCGGATACGGTTGCGGCGCTCGGCGCCGATCCCGCCGAATTGCGCCGGGTTGCCGCGGCCGCGCGCGAGCGCACGCTCGACGAGCACACCTCCATGCACCGCGCCGCCGAATTGCAGCGGCTTCTCGAGGCCGCGTGCCGGCCGTCTGCGAGGACCGCCGCATGAGCGCGCGTTCGATGTGGGGCATAGTACCGGCCGCGGGCGCGGGCAGCCGGATGCAGCCGCTGGCGTTCTCGAAAGAGCTGCTGCCGGTTGGAAGCCGTCTGGAAGACGGCACCGAGCGGCCCCGGGCGGTAAGCGAGTACCTGGTTGAACGGCTTCTGGCCGGCGGCGCAACCAAGTTGTGTTTTGTGATCTCGCCGGGCAAGTCGGACATACTCGCCTACTACGGCGGCTCGATTGCCGGAGTGCCCATCTGCTACGCCGTGCAGCCTGCCGCGCTCGGGCTCTGCGACGCAATCTTTCGCGCCCTTCCGCTTGTCAACGGCGAACCCGTTGCCGTGGGACTGCCGGATACCGTGTGGTTCCCCGAAGATGCGCTCTCCGCGCTGCCTGACCACACGCTTTCCTTCCTGACCTTCCCGGTGGAGCATCCCGAACTGTTCGACGCCGTGGTGACGAACAGCGCCGGCGAGGTGACAGAGATACAGGTTAAGCGGCAGGACGCTTCTTCCAAGTGGATCTGGGGAGCATTCAAGATGCCCGGCGCGGTTTTCGAGGACCTGCACGCGCACTGGCTCGAGCGGGGGCGCCGCGATCAGTACATCGGAACCCTGGTGAACGCGTGGTTGTCACATGGCGGCCGCGCCCTGGCGATCGCCTCCGGCACCGGGTACGTGGATGTCGGCACGGTCAACGGGTATCGTGAGGCTATCCGGCTGCTGGGCAGCGAGCCGCGCCGCGCGCTGTTCCAGCCGCGAATAATGGCAGCGGGGGTGGACGGGGGACGTCGGGGTAATGAAGGCCGCAACGTGGACTGAGCACGAGATCCGCCGGCGCATCGCGGAACTGGGCGAGTGGTTCCACAATCTCGACCTCAACGGCGTCAAGACCGCGCCGGACCACTTCCTCGGGGACTATCCCGCCGTGAAGTGGCGCGCGTTCGAGCACGCCATTCCGGCCGACCTGCGCGGCAGGACCGTTCTCGATGTAGGCTGCAACGCGGGCTATTACTCGCTCGAGATGAAGCGCCGCGGCGCCGACCGCGTGGTCGCCATCGACTCAGATGACGGCTACCTCGCGCAGGCGCGGTTCGCCGCCGAGGTGAACCGCTTGGAAATCGACTTCCGGCAACTGTCGGTCTACGACGTGGCGAAACTCGGCGAGCGATTTGACATCGTGCTGTTTCTGGGAGTGCTGTATCACCTGCGCCATCCGCTGCTGGCGCTCGATCTGCTTCATGAGCACGCCGTGCGGGATCTGCTGGTGTTCCAGTCCATGCAGCGCGGCTCGGGAGAAGTCGAGGAAGTCAAACCCGACTATCACTTCTGGCAGACCGACATTTTTAAGCCGGCGTTTCCGCAAATGTATTTCATCGAGCACTGCTACTCGCAGGACCCGACCAACTGGTGGATACCCAACCGGGCCTGCGTGGAGGCGATGCTGCGCAGCGCGGGCTTCGAAATACTGGAACACCCTGAGGAGGAAGTATACGTGTGCCGGCGCGTGGAGCCGGAGTCCCGGCCGGAGCCGTATGCCGTATATCCGGCGCGCGGCCCGGAGTAATCCCGTCCCGGAGCGGGTTGCGCCTGCCGCGGGCGCTTGGCGGGGGCTTTTTTGTATAGAGCGGGCCAATGGCCCGCGGCGGCCTCTCGGGCCGCTTGACGGACATACTGGGAGCTGACTGAACTCATGGTCGAAGCGGTGATGCTGTGGAACGAGCCGAATAATCTCTCTCATTGGGACTTCGAAATCGACCCCGACTGGTCGCAGTACGCCCGGATGGTTAAGCTCGCCGCTCAGGCCGTGCGCGCCGAATCGCGGCGGCTCACGCTCGTCCTCGGCGGCATCTCTCCCATCGACCCCGATTTCATCTGCAATATGCGCGATCAGGGCGTCCTCGAGCACGTCGATGCCGTGGCCGTCCACGGTTTCCCGCTCGACTGGAACCACTGGCAGATCCACGACTGGCCGGCGAAACTCGACGAGATCCACCGCATGACGCCCCTGCCGGTCTGGGTGTCCGAAGTGGGCGTCTCAACCTTCGGCGCCGAGGAGGTGCAGGAGTTCGGGCTCCGCCGCACGGCCGAACTGCTCATCGGCCGCAGCAGCCGCATACACTGGTACAGCCTGTTCGACCTTCCTAAAGCGTGGCCGGCAACCACGCGCCACAAGGAGGCCGAAGGCTCAGCCTACTACCGCCACTTCTACATGGGCATCCTCCGCGAGGACGGTACGCCCAAGCTGGCTGCGCGCTCCTTCCCCTGCTACACGCCGGACTTCGGCATTTGCCAGTGGTTCCATTTCGAGGATCACAGGCTTGAGAGCGCCGCGCGCTGGCTGCGCGATCTCGGCGTCCGCCACCTCCGCACCGGGCTGAGCTGGGCGGACAGTTTCCGCGATAACGCCGCCGCCTGGTTCGACCGCCAGATGAGCGTGCTCGACGGGTTCGACACCACACTGACCTATTGCTTCACGCCGGAACACTGCGGCATCCGGCCGCACCACACCAGCCCGCCGAAACATCCCGAGGAATTCGCGGAGTTCTGCGCCCGCATGACAAGGCGGTATGCGGTCTAGCCCGATGGGACGCACGCTCATCCTCGCTGCACACCCCGACGACGAGGTGGTCGGGCTCGGCGGCCAACTCGCTCGCTTCGAGGACGTGCACATCGTTCACGTCACCGACGGCGCCCCTGCCGATATGCGCGACGCCGCGGCGAACGGCTTCGGAACGCGCGCCGAATATGCACAGGTGCGCCGATGTGAGCTGTTTGCGGCGCTCTCTCTCGCGAAGATCAGCGTCTCCCGCTGCCGTTTCCTCGGTGTAGCGGACCAGGAAGCCTCCTACGAGATGCCTGCCATCGCACGGCGGCTGCGCGAGTTGTTCGTGCGGCTCGCGCCGGACGTCGTCTACACGCACCCATACGAAGGCGGTCATCCCGATCACGACGCCACGGCCTTTGCGGCGCACTGCGCTTGCCGCATGATCGGCGCGGACGCTCCGGCGCTTGGGGAGTTCACTTCGTATCACGCGCGCGGGGGGCGGCTGCGCGTATACGAGTTTCTGCCTTGCGCCGGCCGGAACGAGATATCTTCGCCGCTCTCCCGTGAAACCGCGGCCCTGAAAGACCGCATGCTCGACGCCTTCGCCACTCAGCGCGGCACGCTTCTGCCCTTTTATGCCTGCCGCGCCGAGAAGCGGCGCTGCGCGCCGGATTACGATTTCTGCGCGCCGCCCCACGGCGGCATGCTCTATTACGACATGTTCGAGTGGGGAATCCACGGCGCCGAGTGGCGCGCCCGCGCCGCCCGCGCCCTCGCAGAACTGGGACTGTCATGACCATCCTCAGCGTCGCGTATCCGCTCGCGCCGGTCCGCGAGTCCACCGCCGGCGGGGCCGAGCAGGTGCTGGCCGCGCTGGATGCCGCGCTCGTGCGCGCCGGGCATCGTTCGATCGTTGTCGCCTGCGAGGGTTCAAAGGTTGCGGGCGCTCTCGTCGCCACGCCGCCGCCCTGCGCGCCGCTGGATGCGCGCGCCGTGCGTGAGGCGCAGGCCTCCCACCGGTCCGCGGTCCGCCATGCGCTCAGCTCCCAGCCCGTGGACGTAGTGCATATGCACGGCCAGGACTTCGAGGCTTACCTTCCGCCTGCGAATGTTCCCGCCGTCGTCACTCTGCACGTGCCTGCCGAATGGTACGGCGCGGGCGCCATCCGGGCGAGCGTGCATTTTGTGTTCGTTTCGGAAACGCAGCGGCGCAATTGGCCGGTTCCGATGCAGCGCGCATCGGTGATCCCGAACGGGGTGGACGCGGACGCGTTTCTTACCCATGTGAGCAAACGCGGCTTTGCGCTGGTGCTCGGGCGCGTCGCGCCGGAGAAGGGCACCGCTCTCGCACTCGAAGCCGCCGCGCGCGCGGGCGTTGCGATGATCGTGGCCGGCGAGGTTTACGGTTATGAGACCCACCGGCGTTATTTTCGCGATGAGGTGGCGCCGCGGCTCGATGGGACCACCCGGATCTTCATAGGCCCGCTGAACTTCGCGCGCAAACGGCGCCTGCTTACCGCTGCGCGCTGCCTGGTGGCCGCGAGTTGCGTTGCGGAAACGAGCTCGCTGGCGGCCATGGAGGCCATGGCGTGCGGGACACCGGTTGTCGCGTTCCCTGCCGGCGCACTGGCCGAAATCGTCGAACACGGCCGGACGGGTTTTCTCGCCGGCAGCGTCGATGAACTGGCGGCGGGCATTCGCAAGGCGGGCCTCATCGACCCCGAGAACTGCCGCCGCGCCGCGCGCGAACGCTTCCCCGTTTCACGCACCATCGCCGCCTATTTCGACCTGTACGAGACTCTCGCCGGGAGCCGCGCTTGGATCTCAGCGGCCTGATACCCGAATGGAACGAACTGTGGGAGCGCTGCCCCGGCGCCACGCCGTTCCAGTCGCCCGAATGGCTGGTCCCATGGTGGGATAGTTTCCATCCCGGCCGCTTGAAGTGCCTGGAACGCCGCGACGCCGGGCGCCTCGCCGGCTTTGCGCCGCTGTACGAAGACGATTCCGGCATCGTGCGCCTGCTGGGCGCCGGAAATACCGATTACCTGGATGTGCTCGTAGAGCCCGGCTGCGGCGTGGATTGGATTTACGAGCAGGCGGGCAACGCATTCTTTCACGATTTGCCGCCGCACTCGCCGCTCGTGGCCGGGGCGCCCCAGTGGGCCCGGATCTCCGAAGGCGAGGTGTGCCCAGTCCTCGAACTGCCCGCCACGGTCGAGGAGTGGCGCGAACGCCTGCCCCACGGCCTCAAGAGGAACTTGCGGCGTTACGGCGAGCGCTTTCCCGAGCCGCGGTATTCCGCCGGCCGGGATCCAAACCTTCTGGAGGATCTGTTCTTCCTCCACGGCGCCCGCTGGAGCCGAATGCGCGGGCAACCCGGCGTCACATCCGACGAAGCGGTCCGGCGGTTTCACCGCGCTGTCGCGCGCGGCTTCGCCCAACGCGGCTGGCTGCGCTTCTGGACCTTGCACTCCGGCGAAAGGCTCGCCGCCATTATCTATGCCTTCGCCTGCCGGGGCCGCGCGTACCTCTATCTCGACGGCTTCGAGCCCTCGCTCGCCCGTTTCGGTCCGGGCACGCTCACTATAGGGTACGCCATAGAAAGCGCCATCTCCGAGGGGATTCGCGAACTGGATTTCCTTCGCGGCGCCGAGCCCTACAAATTCGCCTGGGGCGCCCGGGCGCGCCGGAATGTGAACATCGTCTTCCGTCCGCCTGCACGCTGATCTTGCCTCTTCGCACCCGATCTCTAGCGCCGGGTTTCACAGCGGCGGGTGCAGCCGTCCTCGTACCGGTACTGTCGTACGGTTCTGCCAGGAGGCGAAAGCGCCGCATCACGGCGATTCGTAAAGACAACCGCACACCTGGCGCCCGCCTTGATCTCTGAAGGCACACAGGGTACCGTGAAGATTAAAACCTCTTAATATTCAATTGCTTTCGGCTGCAAAATTTACCGGTGCAGGGCCGCTCACAACAGCACTTTTTACGCCGGCAGAACGAATCCGGAGCCGGTTGTACTCTGAAATCCAATAATATACGAGAGTGGCACGATAAGTGCCGAACAGAGCGACCGAGGGAGGGAACCCATGATGAGTTCTAAATTGCTGCTGAGCGCGGGCGTGCTGGCAGCCGTATTGGCAACGACCGGCTGCGCAACTAAGAAATACGTTCGCGAGCAGACCGGCACCGTTAACGCGCGAGTTACTGAGGTCGATCAGAAACAGACCGCGGCCTTGAGCTCGCTCGAAACAAAAATGAACCAGAACATGTCGCGTGTCGAGGAGCGCGCGATCACGGCGGAGAATAAGGCCGGCGAAGCGGGCAAGGCCGCCGCGCAGGCCCAGCAGACCGCCGACCAGGCCACCACGCTGGCGAAGAACGCTTCCGATGCCGCGGCCAAGAACACCGGCCGCATCGATGAGCTCGGAACCGCTCTTACCAATATCGACAAATTCCGTGTCGCGTCAGAAGAGGACGTGATGTTCAAGTTCGGGTCGGCGAAGCTGACGCCCGAGGGTGAGCAGCAGCTTGATCAGGTTGCGCAGACCGCCGGCGGGATGAATCGCTACGTCATCGAAGTCCAGGGCTTCACGGATCGCATCGGCTCCGCCGAGTACAACCTGGCGCTGAGCCGCCGCCGCGCTGACGCGGTGGTGCGTTATCTGGTTTCCAAGCAGATCCCGCTGCGGCGGATCCACATGATCGGCCTTGGTGAGATGACGCCTTCGATGGCGGAACTGACCGGCCAGGCCGAGACGCGGCCTGCGATGAAAGCAAAAGACATGCGCCGCGTCACTGTCCGTGTTTGGGCGCCCGAGGCGGGCGTCGCAACGACGGCTTCGAATCAGTAAGACGGGTCAGCCGCGCGTACGCGCGGCAGCGGTTGGGCGGGGCCGCCTTCCGGGGGGATCAAGCGGCCGCCCGTTAGCGCGCCTGGCGATCTGGGGGGAACGTCAGGCGCGCATATCTCTTGTGAAGAAACGGGGCGTGCGGCTCTTTGCGAGCCGGCGCCCCGTTTTGCTGCCGGCCACCGCCGGAGCCGCTCCTGCCGGCACATCTCCGCCGTACCGCCACCGGCTGCCGCCGCGGCCGGAGCGCGCCCTCGCCCGGGCATATACTGATTCCTATGCTGAAGCTGGCCGCGTCCGCTGCGGTTGTCGTGTCGGTTCTCGCCTCCGCGGCGATTCCCGCTTCCGAGTACGCCGCCCGCCGCGAAGCCATTCGCAAGGGCCTGGAGAACTCCGTTCTGGTGCTGTACGGCAATACCAGCCGCGACATAGATGAACTCCGCACCGGGTTCTACCAGGAGCCCAATTTCGAGTACCTGACGGGATGGAAGCAGCCCGGCGCCATTCTGCTTCTTACGCCTGACGCCGAAACGCTCTTCCTGCCCAGGCGCAACGCCGTCGCTGAGCGGTACACGGGCGCGAAGGTCGCCGCCGGGGACCCCAACGCGCGCGAGGCCACGGGATTCGATCGCGTGCTCGCCGCCGGCGATTTCGAAGCCGAGTTCAAGCGCGCCGTCGAGGGACGGGGCTCCGTGCTCACAATCCCCGGCCCGCATCGCGAGCAACTCGCGAAGCTGGCCGCAGGCCATGAATTGGGCACGGCGGCGCCGGTGCTCCAGAAAGCGCGCGCCGTAAAATCGCCGGCCGAAATCGCGCTGATCCGCGGGGCAATGGCCGTCACCGTCGATGCGCACCGCGCTGCGTGGCGCCGCTTAAAACCCGGCCTGTACGAGTATCAGATCGCGGCCAGCATGATGTTCGTCATGCACGACCACAACTGCACAACGGCCTACACGCCCATCGTCGCGTCGGGCCCCAACGCCACCGTTCTGCATTACGACGAAAACTCGCGCCGCATCCAAAACGGAGACCTGGTGCTCATGGACGTCGGCGCGGCCTGCGACGGCTACGCCTTCGACGTGACGCGCACGGTGCCCGCCGGCGGGCGCTTCACGCCGCGCCAGCGCGAACTGTATCTCGCCGTGCTCGGCGCCCACGATGCCGCCGTTGCCGCCGTGAAGCCCGGCGCGACGATGCGGAGCATCAACAAAGTGGCGCGAGACTACCTGGAAGAGCACGGCAACCTGGGCAGGTACCTCACGCACGGCATCAGTCACGGCGTCGGCCTGGAGATACACGATGTGCCTTCGAACCTCAGTACGGAACCGTTTGCGCCGGGAATGGTGATAACCGTCGAGCCCGGCGTGTACATCCCGGAGGAGCATATCGGGATTCGCATAGAGGATACGGTGCTGGTCACGAAAACCGGCGCCGAGGTGCTCAGCGCTTCGCTGCCAACCGATCCCGCGGTCATCGAAAAAACCATCGGGCGAAAATGAGGCCGCGGCTCCACTCAGCGCTGGGATACTCCGGCATATTCGCGGCCAGCCTCGCCGCGGCCGTGATCGCGGGCTGGCTCGGCGGGGGTATTGACAACTTCTTTTACGATTGGATGTTCCGCCTGCATGGCGCCTCAGACCGCGCGCCGGAATCCATCATCCTTGCCATCGACGAGCCGAGCCTGGTAGAGATGGGCGGCATGCGGCATGTGCGCCGCGCGCTCGCAGAAGCGCTCAACGCGATTGCGCCCGCCAAACCCGCCGCCGTGGCGATCGATCTCATTCTTGCAGACGCCGGCGACTTCGACGACGCTCTCGAAGCCGCCTTCGCGAAAACGCCACACCTTGTGCTGTCATCCGAGCTGATTGAAGGGGGCCGCACCTGGGAGGAGCCGCTCGCCCGTTTCCGCCGCCACGCCGCGGCCGTAGGTCACGTGCACGGCTCGCCCGGACCGTTTGACGGCGTCACCCGCCGCGTGCGCCTTGAAGAGATCGCCGGACACGACCGCCGATGGGCGCTCGGCCTCGAAGCTTTCCGCCTCAGCCGCGGCATAGCGCAGATAGAAGAATCGCCCCGCGATATCCGCATCGGCGCGACGCTGGTTCCCGCCGCGCGGCGCGACTCACGCACCATGTGCATCCGCTTCCTGCGGCCGCTCGACGACGGCGCCTCGCGCATCCCGCGCATCTCGCTCAAGCAGCTCAGCCACAACCCGCAGCTCGCGAAGCAATTCGCCGGCCGCGCAGTGTTCGTCGGCTGGACGGCGCAGTCCGCGTTTCGCGACCGCTGGCTCACGCCGCTCTCGGACCAGGCGCCCATGCCCGGCGTGGAGATAAATGCGAACATCTTCGAGACGCTCGCGGGCGGCGGGTTCCTCGTCCCGGCGCCGGAGTATGCGGTTGTCTTCGCCTGCATGCTGCTGGCAGCGGCCGGCGTGCTCGCGTTCGCGCTCAGAAGCGGCTGGCAGGCATATGCGCTCGCGGCGCTCGTTCTTCTCGCCGCGCAGCTTGCGCCCTTTGCGCTCTTCACGCGCGGCGTCGTTTTTCCATCGCTCGCTCCGCTGGCTGCGGCGTGGCTGGCCGCGGTGGGTTCGGGCTCCTGGCAGTATATGACAGTGCGCCGGCAGTTGCGCAGCGCCGAGGCGGACCGTTCGCGCTACCAGCAGACTCTCCATTTCGTCACGCACGAAATGAAGACGCCGCTCACGGCCATCCAGGGCTCCAGCGAACTTATGACGCGCTTCAAGCTCAGCGAAGACAAGCGCAGCGAAATCGCCTCGATGATCAACGCCGAATCGAAGCGCCTCGCGCGCATGGTGGAAACATTCCTGAACGTCGAGCGCCTGTCGGCCGGCCAGATGGAGCTTCGCCGCGAGCCTGTACCGGCCGGGGAACTCGTCGACGCCTGCCTCCTCCGCGCCCGCCCCCTGGCCGAACGCAAGAACATCCGCCTCGTTGCCGGCGGCATCGCGCGGGTGGTGCTCGACGGCGACCGCGAACTGATGGAGTACGCTCTCTACAACCTCCTCAACAACGCCGTCAAGTATTCGCCTCCCGGCTCGGATGTGGCCGTCGAAGGAAGGCTGGAAGGCGCAATGTTTCGCCTGTCCGTAAAGGACCAGGGTATTGGAATGGATCCGGACGAACTGCGCAACATCTTCCGCAAGTTCTACCGCGCGCGGCGCGCCGTGGAGACCGGCATATCCGGCACGGGCATCGGCCTGTCGATCGTCGAGCAGATCGTCACGCATCACTCCGGCAAGATCGAGGTTACGAGCACCCCGGGGAAAGGTTCGTGTTTTACGATTGTTCTTCCGGCGCGCGCAACTGCCGCCGCCGGTGCGGGAGAATAGACGTTTGCCCGTGCAGCGTTTACTGGTGGTCGAAGACGATCCGGCGGTCCGGATGACGATCGTCACCGGCCTGGAAGCCGAGGGCTATGCCGTCGATGCCGTCGCTTCGACGAGCGAGGCGCTGGACCGTCTGCGCGAGTCGTCGTACCCGCTGGTGATCTCGGACATCTATCTCGACGACCGCACCGGACTCGACGTCCTTCAGGCGGCGCGCGCCAGCAATCCGGACTGCGCCGTTATTCTGATGACCGCTCGCGGCACTATGGAGACTGTGATGGCGGCCACGCGCGGCGGCGCGTTCGACTACATCGCAAAACCCTTCGACTGGGACCGCCTGATGGGCGCCATCCACCGCGCCGAGGCCGCCCGCGAGGAGTCGCACGAGGACGATTCCGATATCGACGACATGCCCGACTCCGAGATGATCGGCAGCTCCGCGCCGATGATCGAGGTGTATAAGATCGTCTCCCGCGTCGCGCCCACCGACGCCACGGTCCTCATCGAAGGCGAAACCGGCACCGGCAAGGAGATGATCGCGCGGATGATCCACCGCAACAGCCGGCGCGCGGCGAATGCCTTCGCGCCCGTCGATTGCGGCTCCATCGCGCCCAGCCTCCTCGAAAGCGAACTGTTCGGCGCCATGCGCGGCGCCTATACCGGCGCCGACCGCGACCGCATGGGGGTGTTCGAAGCGGCCAACTCCGGCACCGTGTTTCTGGACGAGATCGGCGACATCGAACTGAACTTCCAACTCAAGCTGCTGCGCTTCTTGCAGGATCGCGAGATCCGGCCTCTCGGCTCGCCGCGCTCGAAGATCGTCGACGTCCGCGTTATCGCAGCCACCAACCGGGACCTGCAAAAAATGGTGGAGCAGGACAAGTTCCGCGAAGACTTGTGGTTCCGTCTTAATGTCGTGCGCATTACCGTCCCGCCGCTCCGCGAGCGCCACGGCGATATCCCGCTCCTCGCGCATTATTTCCTGCGCAAGTACAACGAGCGCTACGGCCAGTCCACGCGGCTCACTAACGCGGGACTGAAGGCGATGGGCGAATACACGTGGCCGGGCAACGTGCGCCAGCTTCAGCACGCGATGGAGCGGCTTTCGATTCTGGCCCCCAACGGCCGCATCGACGAAGAGGCCGTCAAGGACGCCATCGACTCGATGGAGCCCCGGGACCAGGCCAGCGAGAGCCTCGCGGATACCGAGGCCGAGCAGATCCGCCGCGTGCTCGCCGCCACCGGCGGCAACAAGAGCCGCGCCGCCAAAGTCCTCGGCATCGAGCGCAAGACCCTCTACCGCAAGCTCGAGCGGATGGGACTGTAGAGCCAGCCGCGCCTACTCGTCCGTCTTGTATATCGTCAGCCCCGACAGCATCTTCGGATAGAAATCCGTGGATTTCTGCGGCATCACGCCGCCCGAAAACGCCACCCGCGCCACTTCCTCGATCGGCGTCGGCTCCAGCAGCACCGCCGCCTGCGCCGCGCCGCTGCGCACCTCTCCGATGGCCGCGTCCAGCCCGCGCACGTACCGCACGAACCGCTGCTCCAGGACGTCTTCCGGGGTGATGCCCATCAGCGCGCCGAGCACCTGCTCGTGCGCGATCGTCACGTCCAGCGTTTCTTTGGGCCGCGGCATCTCGAGCATCAGCAGCCGTTCGGCCTCCGCCAGTCCGATCCGGCAGACTCCCGCGTGCGGCTCGTTCCACCACGCCCTCAGCGCTTCGGGCGATGCCGCCTCGCGCACCGTGAACGCCTCGCCTGCGCGCGCCGCCACGGCCGCTGCGTCGAATGCCGGCAGCCCCCACACAACCCGGTGCGTCGCCAGAATCGTCAGACCGGGCGCGTGCATATTGACGAACGTCATCATCACGCGCGATGCGCCCGTCAACGTCGGGTTCTCGCGGTGGTACGCCAGCGCGGTCTCGTACCGGTGATGCCCGTCGGCGATGATCAGCTTCTTGTCCGCCATCGCCCGCTGCATTCGCGCCACCACGTCGGCGTCGTTGATTCGCCACAACGTGTGCCGCACGCCGAACTCGTCCCGCAAGTCCGCGATCGGCTTGCCCGCCGCCGCGGCTTCGATGATGCCGTCCGTCTCGTGGTACCGGTCGTCGTACAGCATGAACAGTTCGCCCGTGTGCGCGTGCGTGCGGCGTAGCAATTCCAGCCGGTCGCGTTTTGGCCCAGAGTGCGTCTGCTCGTGCCGGAACACGCAGCCGGCCGCGTAGTCCTCCACCGCGCCAAGCCCGATGAAGCCCTTTCGGACCATCACTTCCCCGGTGTCGGGCGATTTGAACTCCTGAAAGTACGGAAAGAATCCCGGCTTCTCCTCGCGCTCGAGCACTCCCGAGGCGATCCACGCCTCAAGCACGCTCGCCGCTCGCGTGTACACGTTGTCGGAATCGTTGTCGGTGGGAAAGCGCGGGCCCAACTCGACGCGCACAAGGTTGTTGGGGCTCAGCGATAAATACCGCGCCTGCATCTCCGGCGTGATCTTGTCGTACGGCTGCGTGAGGAGGTCCTCCAGCCGCCCAGCTTTCGCCGAGTAGCGATAGGGACGGAAAGGGAACACTTTTGCCATGGGAGTCTTACAGGATAACTCAGGCGGGCGCGGGCGCGCCCGCTCCGGCGAACAAGGCTTTCCTCCGGCTACCGCGCCCCCGAGACTTCCGCCATCCGCACCGGAGCCGCCTTCCGGCTGCGCGCGTACACTACGGCCCCGAGCGCCACAAGCCCCAGCGCCACCCACTGTTCGAATACCAGGGGCCCATAGAACGGGTTCGCGCTGTCGTGCGCCCTCACGAACTCAACCAGGAATCGCACGCCCGGGTACAGCATCAGGTACAGCGATATGATCGCACCCGGGCCGTGCCTGCGCCCGAAGCGCCGGTACAGAAACGCGAAAATAGCGAACTCGGCAAACGACTCCATCAACTGCGTCGGGTACAGCGGCACGCCCAGCGGCGTCCCGAACCGTTCGTGCGATTCCGGATTCGTGAAAATCACCGAGAGCGGCCAGTGCGATTCCGTCCCGTAGCAGCATCCGGCCGAAAAGCACCCCAGCCGGCCGATGCCGTGCCCCAGCGCGATCGCCGGCGCGAAGACATCCGCCACCGGCAGCGCCTGCATGCGGTTCCGCTTCACGTAAAACACCGCGTAGGCCAGCGCGAACACCAGCCCGCCGAAGAAGATGCCGCCCGCTTGAAGCGTGGTGAGCGAAAATAGCTCACCCGGATTCGCGGCGTAGTACTTGAAATCGAAGGCAACCATCAGCGCCTTCGCGCCTGCGATGCCAATCAGGGCGGCATAGATGGCCAGGTTCATGGCCTTGTCCGCGTTCAGGCCGGACCGGCGGCTGAGCCGGCCGATCGTCCACACGCCCGCCAGAAACGCCGTCGCCACCAGAAGGCCGTAAGTGGGAATGTAAAACTGTCCTATGCGTATGAAGGGGTACATCAGGTTGTCGTCGCCACTGAGCGGCGCGCGCGGAGCATGTCGAGCAGCACCAGCGCGGCCCCTACCGTCAGGGCCGCATCGGCCGCGTTGAACGCCGGCCAGCGGTACGGGCCTACATAGAATTCCAGAAAATCGGTTACCGTGCCCCGTAAGATGCGGTCGTACAGGTTCCCGAGCGAACCGCCCATGATCAGCGCCAGCCCGATGCGCAGCTTCAGGCTGTCGCCCACCCGCCCGTTCGGGCGCCAAAGCAGCGTCACTATCAGCACCAGCGCGGCGATCGAGATCCCCACCAGAAAGAAGTTGCGCCAGTCCGACTCTACGCCCGCGAACATGCTGAAAGCGCCGCCGGGGTTCTCGGTATGGATGACGTTGAAGAAGCCCGGGATCACCGTGTAGGTGTCCCAGGCCGAAACCGTGCCGCGGATCAGCAGCTTCGTGCCGTAGTCCAGTAAAAACACCACCGCCGCCAGCCCGAACGGCAGGTAACGCGCGCGATTACTCAACTTCTCGTAATCTCCTCAACGGCCCCCGCGCACGCGGCGCAGATGGTCGGGTAAACGGGGTTTGAGCCTACATCTGTAGTGTACTTCCAGCAGCGCTCACATTTCGCGCCCTCGGCGCGCGCCACTTCGATGCCCAGCTCGCCTTCGCCCTGCCGCACGCTCACCTGCGACACCACAAACAGCGTCGGCAGCTCGCCCGCGTAGCGCTCGAGCAGCGGGAACAGGCTGCCGTCCGCCCTCAGCCTGATCTGCGCCTCGAGCGGCGAGCCGATCGCCTTCTCCTGCCGCGCCGTTTCCAGGCTCTTCAGCACGCTGTCGCGCACCTCCAGCAGGCGTTCCCAGTCCGCCATGCGCTCCCGGGCGGCTTCTGTCAGGTCGCCCGTGAGTTCGCTCGGGGCGGGGAACAGCGCCAAATGCACGCTGTCCGGCGCGCCCGCCGGCTTCGGCATCTCGCCCCAGACCTCTTCCGTCGTGAACGTGAGTATCGGGGCCACCAGCCGCACCAGCGCCCACGTCACCCGCCAGAGCGCCGTCTGCGCCGCACGCCGCGCCTTCGACCGCGGCGCGGAGGTATATAGCCGGTCTTTCAGAACATGGAAATAGATCGCGCTCAGGTCGATGGTCGCGAAGTCGTACACCGCGCGGTACACGCGGTGGAACGCCAGCTCGTCGTACCAGCGCAGGCAATCGCGCACGAGCTGCTCCGTGCGGAGCAGGATCCACTGGTCCAGTTCCTGCAACTCGGGCCCGGGCAGGGCATCCGCCCCCGGGTCGAAATCCGAGATGTTCCCCAGCGCGAACCGGAACGTGTTCCGCAGCTTGCGGTACGCCTCCGAAAGCCGCTGAAGAATAGTGTCCGAGATAACGATGTCGTCGGTGAACTCGGCCGACGCCACCCACAGCCGCACCACTTCTGCTCCGTACTTCTTGAACAGGTCCTGCGGCTCCACGAAATTGCCGAGCGATTTCGAAAGCGCGCGGCCCTTTTCGTCCAGCGTGAACCCGTGCGTCGCGCACGCCCGGTAGGGCGCCTCGCCACGCAGCCCCACGCCTACCAGCAGCGAACTGTGGAACCAGCCGCGGTACTGGTCTCCGCCTTCTATGTACAAATCGGCCGGCCACGGCAGCCCGTTCTCGGGCGTCAGCACCGCCAGGTGGCTCGCGCCGGAGTCGAACCAGACGTCGAGAATGTCGTTCTCCTTGCGCCACTCCCGCGCGCCGCACCGCGAGCACGTCACGTCCGGGCCCACCAGCTCCGCCGCGCTCATCTCGTACCAGACGTCCGACGTCTTCTCGGCGAACAGGCCGACGACGCGGTCGAGCACCTTGCGGTCCGTCAGCGGTTCGTTGCACCGCTCGCAGTAGAACACGGTGATCGGCACGCCCCACACGCGCTGGCGCGAAATGCACCAGTCCGGCCGCGCGGCGATCATGTTGGAAATGCGCACCTCGCCCCATTCGGGTTTCCAGTGGACGTGCTTGATGGCCTCCAGCGCGCGCTCGCGCAGCCCGTTGCGGTCCATCGCGATGAACCACTGCTCGGTAGCCCGGAATATCGTGGGATTGTGGCACCGCCAGCAGTGCGGGTAGCTGTGCTCCAGCTTCTGCTCCGCCAGCAGCGCCCCGCGGTCCGCAAGAATCCTCGTGACGATCGGGTTCGCTTCCCAGATCGTCTTGCCTATGATCTCCTCCGGCAGCGTTCCTTCCGCGCCCTGCGCGTGGAAGAAGCGTCCCGCGGTGTCGACCGGGCAATACGTCGGCAACCCGTAGCGCTGGCCCGTTACGTAGTCCTCCTGGCCGTGACCGGGCGCCGTGTGCACCGCGCCTGTGCCTTGCTCGAGTGTGACGTAGTCCGCTAGCAGGCCCACCGCCTCGCGCTCCAGGAACGGATGCCGGAACCTCGCACCCTCCATCCGCGCTCCCTTGAACCGCGCGATCGCCTCCGGGCTCTCCCATCCGCACGCCTTCGCCGTCGCATCGAGCAGTTCCGCAGCGACAATGTACACCTCGCCGCCGGCATTCACGGCCGCGTACTCGAACTCGGGGTGATACGCGATGCCCAGGTTCGCTGGGATGGTCCACGGCGTGGTTGTCCAGATGAGACCGTAAACGGTTCGGTCCTTGAGCGCTGGATCAATGTGAGCCGCATCTGAGATCAGCTCGAACCGGACCCAGATGGAGGGGCTGGTGTGGTTCTCGTACTCCACCTCCGCCTCGGCCAGAACGGTGCGGTGGAATATGCACCAGTTCACCGGCTTCAGTCCCTGGTAGACGTAGCCCTTGTCGAGGAAATCCACGAACGCGCGAGCGATGGTGGCCTCGTACTGCGGGCTCATCGTGAGGTACGGATCCTCCCAACGCCCCAGCACTCCCAGGCGCATGAAGTCTTCGCGCTGGATGTCCACCCACTTCGCGGCGGTCTTGCGGCAGGCGGCGCGAATCTCCGGCGCGCTCATCTTCGCCTTGCGCGACCCGAGTTCCGCGTCAACACGGTGCTCGATCGGCAGCCCGTGGCAATCCCAGCCCGGCACGTACGGCGCGTCGAAGTTGCTCATGGTCTTCGACTTGACGATGAAGTCCTTGATCGTCTTGTTGAAGACCGTGCCGGAGTGGATGCGGTTGTTGGCGTACGGCGGGCCGTCGTGCAGGACGTACATCGGCCGTCCGGCGCGCGCCTCCCGGATGCGGTCATACAGCCGCGTTTCCTGCCAGTGTTTGATGAAGCCGGGCTCACGCTGCGCCAGCTTGGCCTCCATCGGAAACTTCGTGCGAGGCAAATTGACCGTTTTCTTGAGATCGAGGGTGTCTGGTGGCATTTCGGGGGAAAAGACCATTATAAGGTGCTAAGCCCCGCAGCACCAACATGTTGGTAGGGCGGGCTTCAGCCCGCGGCGGCCTTTTCAGGCCGCCCGAACGCACCTTCGCGCGCTTCTACTCCATCGCCGCAACGAACGCATCGAAGTCGACCTTCCGCGGGTCCGGAATCGGGAACCCCGCTGCCGTCTCGAAAACCTTGTCGCGCAGCGTGTCCCCCTCTCGCCACGAATCCAGGCTCCCTTGGCTCAGCACAGCGTAGACGAGGGCAGCGCGAAACCAGACTGCCATGACATCAGCGCCCGGCTCGCACACATCCGACAACGTGTGAACGCTGATTCCTACTGTTCCAGTCTCGTGGGGTGGCAAGGACGATAAGAACGACCACATCCGCTTCAGTTGGCCCGCGCTGACCGCCGGCACGGGTTTGCCAAGAAACCTTTCGAAATCGGATTCCGGCATGGCACCAGACTACCGCCGCTGCAACAGCTCTGGATTGTCGTTCGGAAGAATTCAGATTCGCGAACCGCCGGTTGATGTAGGGCGGGCTCTTCAGCCCGCGGCGGCCTTTCAAGGTCCGCCAAAGCACAGCAGCGCGTTAACTCTACCCCGGTCCCATCCCCGCGCGAAGCGCCGTCGCTTCAGACCCACTCGCCTGCACCGGCTGGTTCGCGAATATCGACTTTCCGCCCGCGCTCGCCACCCGGATCATCCGGTCGCGCCCCACAAGCCCCGCAATCCGCTCCGCCCCGCTGTCCGAAATCGCTAGGTAGGCCAACTCCGGCTTCGCCCAGATTTTTCTGAACTCCTCGTCGCCTATGAACACGTGCGGCGCGCCCGGCGCGTACGACCCGTATTCCAGATTGTGAAATCGCCCGTTCAGCAGCAGCGCGTTGTAGTCCGTGTAGAAGAACAGCGCCGAAAACGCGTAGTACCCGCCCGCTTCTATCAACCGCCCCTTCGGCAGCTTCGCCAGCGTTCTCGCCACCGGCTCCGACGACATGTACGGCCCGAACACTCCCAGCGCCATCCGCGCCGCGTGGAAGAACAGCCCCATCATCAGCGCCAGCACAATCACCGAACGCGTCCGGCGGAACCGGAACGCCAGAACCGACCCCACGAGAAATGCCGCCGCCGCGATCCCCATGGGCAGCCGCAGATACGCAAACGCGTTAAGCGTCAGGTCCCGCAAATGCCCCAGCGACAGCGTGTACGCATCCGGGTTCGCCGTCAGCGCCCTCGAGATGTCCCCCGGCGCCGGCTTGTTCCAGACAGCGGCCAGCAGCGCCGTCAATATCACACCTACGCCGGCCGCGATTCCGGCGCCCGTCCGCACCGTCGCTTTCAACGCCTTCGCGTTCACCGCCATAACCGAGCCGAACAGCAGCGCCATGGCCGGGTAAACCGGCATCGAGTAGTATTCCTGCGTGGTGGAGAACGTGAAGAACAGCATTACCACGCCCGTCCAGCAGAGCGCCATCAGCCGCATGCGCCCGGCTCGGGTCGCTTTGCGGTAGCTCACGCGCCCCAGGAACGCCAGGCAGGCGCTCCAGGGGAACAGCCACACCAGATTCAGCAGCCAGAACGCCGGCCGCGGCACCGTCGCGTAATCCCTCGGATAACGCTCGTTCAGGAAGCGCAGCACATGCTCGTTGATGAAGTACGACCAGAAGAAACCCCGGTACTCACCCGGCCGCGCGTGCATTGTGAAATCGAAGTAGGGCGGGTTTCTGATAATCGCCAGCACGTGCCATGGCGCCGCAATCGCAAGGAATATCAACGCGCCTGTGAAAGGGTGAAGCCTGCGCCACATCTGCCTGTCGAACAGGTGGCGCGTGACAAGCAGATACACAAAAGCCGCGGCCATCGGGAACACCACGCCGATCATGCCCTTCAGCAGCACTCCCGCCGCGCAGCCCGCCGCGAACACCCACGCCCACAGCCGCGGATGCGGCTCCTCGTCGTCGATCGCGCGCAGAAATCCCCAAATCGACAGGGTTATCGATAACGTCAGAATTACGTCCGGGATAATTATCCGCGTGAACAGGAACAGCCCCACGCACGACACCAGGACGAGGCCCGCGTAAAACCCCGCCTTCTCCGAAAACGCCCACCGCCCCATCCGTACGGCCACCCAACACAGCAGCACCGCTGCAAGCGCCGTCGGTGTCCGCGCGGCCCAGTCGTGAACGCCGAAAATCATGTAAGAAACGGCGCTCAACCAGTACTTCAACGGCGCCTTGTCCAGAAACAGCACGCCGTCGAGCCGCCCGCTGACCCAGTCGCCTGACGTCAGCATGTTGCGGGCTAACTGGGCTTGTGCCGCGTCAACGTCGTCCAGCAGCGGCGGCGGGCTCGCTACCGCCACCAGAAATATAGCGCATGCAAGCAGCACCACCACCAGCTCGTACCGGACATTGTGCCAGCCGGTTTTCGGCGCGCCGCCCATCTCGGCCCGCCTTGATTTGACTTCCGGAACCTCAATAGAGGTGTTTGCCTGCATGTTGTTCCAAGCGTATCATTTGTGCTTGGGACCGCGCCGTAGTCCGCGTGTACCCTTCAGCAATTGCCGCGCATCCTAATAATTGCCCGGCCCGGATTAAGATTCACTCGAACTGCGGGAGGATACAGGTGCACAGGACTCTGTCGCTTCGCGAAGCGCTTTCGTTCAGCATCAATGCGCTTCGCGCTAACAAGGTGCGCACCCTCCTTACCGCTCTCGGCCTCGTTATCGGCAACGCCTCGGTTATCCTCGTCGTCACTATCTCGCTCACCAGCAAGGAGTACATCCTCGAACAGATACAGGGCATCGGCTCCAATATCATTTACGCGCAGTATTCGGTCGGCAGCCAGCAGAGCGCCGGGGAGGTAGCGGGCGATTACATCAAAATCGCCGACGTCGAGGCCGTGCGCCGGCGCCTCGGCCCGCGCATCGTCGCCGCCACCGGCATCATGCAGACCTTCGACCGCATGGTCATCCACGGCCGCGAGGAAGACATTCAGGTGAACGGCTCCGACGAGCAGTACCGCGCCGTCCGCAACTTGATCGTCCTGTCCGGGCGCTTTCTCGATTCAACGGACGTCGCGCTTCGCCAGAAAGTTGCACTCCTCACCGGCAAACTGGCCACGAGATTGTTCGGCAGTCCCCAGGCCGCCGTGGGTCAGCGCATAAAGATTCACGGCTTGCAGTTCACCGTTATCGGGGCGTTCAGGGAAAAAGTATCCAGCTTTGGGCTGTCGGAGCTCAGCGGCGAGAGCGTGGTGATCCCCATCACCGTCATGTCGTACTTCGTCCCCGTCGAGCGCATCGACCCGCTCTACATCCAGGCGAAACGCCCCCAGGACGTTCCCGCGCTTACCGAACAGGTCCGCCGGGTGCTCGAAAGCCGCCACCGCCCCGGTGCGCGGTACCAGGTCGAGAACCTGACCGCCATCCTCGATGCCGCTCGCAGCATAGCGCTCGTGCTCACGCTGGTGCTCGTAATGGTGTCCGCTATCGCGCTCATCATTTCCGGCATCGGCATCATGAATATCATGCTTGTCACCGTCACGGAGCGCACGCGTGAAATCGGCGTGCGTAAGGCGATTGGCGCCGCGCGAAGGCAAATACTGACCCAGTTTCTGCTCGAGGCTGTGCTGATATCGCTCGGCGGCGGGCTCGTCGGAATCCTGATCGGCGTGGCTTTCCCGCTCAGCGTGCGGTTCTTCACGGATGCCGTCTACATCCCGATCTCGATCGCCTCGATCGTGGCGGCGTTCCTGGTTTCGGTGACCGTAGGCCTGGTTTTCGGCATGCTCCCGGCAAACCGCGCCGCGCGCCTCGATCCCACCGAAGCCCTCCGCTACGAATAATTCTGTGGACGGCGCTCGAGTCGCACGCGGCAAGCGTTCACAATCAGGAGGTGCGCCGGGCCGCCTCGCTCGCCCGAGCCATTAGGGATCGGGGCCGGTTGGAGCACGCGGCAAAACTCTCCGCCGAGACGCCTGCCCCGCGTCTCGCTATGCCTCTTCCGGCATACGCACCTCGATCTCCCTCTCGTCTCCGTGCGCCTTCAGTTCTATCTCCACCCTGTCGGCCGGCCACACGCCTGGAAACCTCTCGCCCCACTCCACCAGCATTACCGCGTTTGCTTCCATCAACTCGTCCAGCCCCAGCGCCTCCACCTCCGACGCCCGGTCCAGCCGGTACAGATCGATGTGAAATACCCGCCCTTCGCCGTACTCGTGAATCAGAGTGAACGTCGGGCTCGAAACTTCCTCCGGGTCCGCCGCGCCGAGCCCCTTGACTATGCCTTTGGCCAGCGTCGTCTTACCCGCGCCGAGCTCCCCGATCAACAGCACCAGCGCGCGCGGCGGCAACAGGTGTGCGATGCGCTCTCCCAGTGCGATCGTCTCTTCCTCGGAACAGGTCCGGTACGCAGCCATCGGGGTTCGTACCCTACTCCGCCTGGCTTCCGGCGCATCGCATCGCCGCCGGCATGTACCTGAGCAAGTCCGTCGCCGTCAGCGCCTGCTCGCCCATCTCCGCCGCGCCCAGCTCTCCCGCCAGCCCGTGCAGATGAACCGCCGCCGCGATCGCTTCTGCCGCCCGCTCTGCGTTCTGCGCCAGCAACCCCGCCAGCATGCCAGTCAGGATGTCGCCAGTTCCGCCCGTCGCCATCGCCGGCGAGCCCGTCATGTTTACCCACACGCGCCCGTCGGGAAAGGCGATCAGTGTGCGGCGCCCCTTCAGCACCAGCGTCACCCCGCGCTCCATCGCGAAAGCACGAGCCGCGCCCACGCGGTCTCTCTGAATGTCGGCGGTCGCGCGCGCCGTGAGCCGCGACATCTCGCCGGGATGCGGCGTCAGCACCCGCATTCTCCCGCCGCCCGCAAAATCCGTTCCCGCAATCGCGTTCAGCCCGTCCGCATCGATCACCATCGGCGCGTCGAACTGCTTTAGAATCCGCCGCACCGCCTGCACCGTGTCCGGGTGCGTCCCGAGCCCCGGCCCTACCGCGATGACGTCTTTTCCCTGAACCACCTTCTCGAGCCTGCCGTAGTCGAACGCGCCCAGCGAGAGGAACCCGTCGTCTGTTTCCCGCAGCGGCTCCGTCATCAGCTCCGGCGCGTGCGATGCCACCACCGGCGCCGCCGATTCCGGCGTCGCCACCGTCACCAGACCCGCACCCGCCCGAAGCGCCGCCATTCCCGCCATCGCCGCCGCGCCGGACTTCGCACGCGATCCTCCGATAATCAGTACGTGCCCGAAATCGCCTTTGTGCGCCCAAGGCTGACGCGGTGCGAGCAGCGGCGCGAACTGCGCCGGCTCCACCGTCGAAAGAAAAATCGAATCGTCGGCCTCGTACAGTTCCGGCGGGCTCCCTATGGGCGATACTCTCAGCTTTCCGGCGCGCGCGCTGTTCGGGTCGAGCACCTGCCCGACCTTCGGCGCCGTGAACGTCACGGTGAAATCCGCGCGCACGGTCTCGCCCGCGCTCACTGCCGCATCGCTTTCCAGCCCCGACGGCACGTCCACCGCAACGATCTTTGCCAGCGGGAACCCGGTGTTGATCTCGCGAATCCACTCCAGCGCGCGCCCCGCCGCCGGGCCTTTCAAGCCCGTGCCCAGCAGAGCGTCCACCACTACCGTCGCCAGCCGCATCTCCGGCGTGATCTCGCTCAGCACCTCGCACCCGCACGCCCGCAGCATGCGGTAGTTCTCGAGCGCGTCGCCCTTCAAATCGTCCGGTGATCCCGCCAGCGCCACTCTTAGCTCGCGCGGCCGCACTCGCGTCCACAGTTGCCGCGCCACCACGAACCCGTCGCCGCCGTTGTTGCCCTTGCCGCACAGGATCGCGATGCGCTGCCCGGCCAGCGGCGCCAGCCATTCCTGCATCGCTTCCACCACGCGGTGCCCGGCGTTCTCCATCAGCACAATGCCCGGAATGCCCAGTTCGATCGTCCGCCGGTCCACCTCGCGCATCTGTTGCGCTGTCAAAACCTTCACGCCGTTGCTCCCGTCATCAGCGATTCCAGCTTGTGCAGGTTCGCTATCTCTCCCATCACGATAACGAAATCGCCCGCTTCGAGCACCGCTTCCGCCGGCGGGTTGAATTGCATGCGCCCGTCGCTGCGCCGTATCGCCAGCACTATCACTCCCAGGTCGCGCCTTATCTGGAGCTGCCTGAGCGATTTCGACGCCAGTTCGCTGCCCGGCGCCACGCGCACTTGCTCGAATCCGACATCCAGCCCTACGCTCTTCGTCGCGCTGTCCAGAAACTGCACCACGTGCGGCCTCAGCAGCGATAGCGCCAGTTGGTGCCCAGCGTGAGTGTACGGCGCGAACACCGCATCCGCCCCCGCCGTACGCAGCTTCTGCTCGGCTTCTTCGTCGCCCACGCGCGCCGCCACGTTCACCGCCGGATTCAGCGTCTTCGCCGATAGGATCAGAAACACGTTGTCCGCGTCCGTCGCCAGCGCCGCCACCAGGCCTTTTGCCCGCTTGATCCCCGCTTCGATCAGTGCCTCGTCTTTCGTCGAGTCCGCGTGAATCGCCAGCAGGCCCGCCCGCTGCGCGCGTTCGTATTTCTCCGGACTGCGGTCCACTACCACCAGCGGCACCCCCGCCTGTTGCAGTTCCGCCGCCGCGCTGCGGCCAACGCGCCCGAACCCGCACACGATGTAATGGTTCTCCAGTTTGTCGATCATGCGTTTCATCCGCCGCCGCCCGAAAAATTCGCCCAGCTCCATCTCGATCGCCGACTGCGTGACGACACCGATGGCCAGAAACATCGTGGTGACGCCGAAGATGATCAGGAAGGAGTTGAAAATGCGGCCCGCGCGGTCAAGATCGTGGACCTCGCGGTATCCCACAGTCGCGACCGTCGTCAATGTCATGTAGAACGCATCGAAGGGCTCGTACCCCGCGATGACCGTGAACCCGATCGTGCCCGCCGACAGCAGCAGCAAAACGGCCACCGCGACATATATCAGCCGCCGCTTCAGGTGTGTCATCGCGCGTTATGTCCTCCGGGCCAGCAGGAGCGTCATGTCGTCCTGAAGCTCGGGCGAGTTCGTCCAGACGCGAACCGATTCAAGCACGGCATCCATGATTTCGTCGGGCGAGCGGTCCGCATTTTTCAGAAGCAGTTCGATCAGGCGGTCCTCGCCGAACATCTCGCCGAACTCGTTCTCGGGTTCCGTGATGCCGTCGGTGAAGCACACCAGAAGGTCGCCGGAATTCATTTGGAGCGTGCTCTCGCCGTACTGCGAGAAGGAGAACGCACCCACCACCGTGCCGTTAACGTCCAGCCGCGATGCCGCCCCCTCGCGGATCAGAATCGGCGGCAGGTGGCCGGCGTTGGTGTATTTCAGTAATCCGGTCTCGTCGTCGTACAGCGCGAAGTAGAAGGTGGCGAACTTCTCGGGGGGCGTAAACGCGTACAGTTGCTGGTTCAGCCGCGTCACCAGCGACGCCGTGGACATCACCGGCACGCTCCCGCCATTCCCCGCTGCCGCGGCCAGTTCACGCCCGGCCCGGAGCTGCGCGCGCATGCTCGATTGCACCGTCGCCATCAGCAGCGCGGCCGAGATCCCTTTCCCCGCCACATCGCCGATCGCAAACGCCACGTTCTGGTCGTGCAATCGCGCGTAATCGTAATAGTCGCCCGACACCAGCCGCGCCGGGCGGCATACCGCCGCAAGCTGAAGCGTTTCCGCCGGAGGCAGCGCGCGCGGGAACAACTGGTTCTGAACCTCTCGCGCGATCTCTATCTCCGATTGCAGCCTCTCCTTCTCTTTCGCCACCTCGACCAGCCGCTCCAGGTTCTCCGTCATCCTGTTGAACGACTCGCTCAATTCCGCAAGCTGGTCCGTTCCCTTCACCTCAATGCGGTGCGAAAAGTCGCCCACCCGCACCCGCTGCGTTCCTTCGTAGAGGTTGTGAACCGCGTTCGTTATGCTGCGCGTCAGCCTGTATCCGATGTAGACCGATATGAGCTCGACGATCAGCAGCGCCAGGATCACCGCCTGCATCAGCATCGTCAGCGATTCCGACCACTGCTCCGTTTGCCCGAACACCGTGCGCAGCACCGCCGAGTAGCGCGTGTTTACGATGATCCACTCGCTCGCCGTCTGCCCCGGCTCCTCCCACACCGCCGCCGAAACCGGCTGCGCATTCCGTACCTCGGCGTCGAACCCGTTCACGGGCGTCGGCACGCGGTTGCGGCTGCGGCGCGGCAGCGCGCCTTTCGGAAAAGTCAACCTGCCGGCCCGCCCCGCCGCCGCACTTCGCTGGATCATTACCAGCGAAAGCTCGCCGAGTTCCGGCACCAGCGCGGAGAGAGAATCCTGCGTCATCGGCGCGAGCAGCGTCACCTCGCAGCGCACCGTCTTTACGTGCGCCCATAGATACAGCGAGCCGCCCTTCAACAAGAGTCCGGCCGCGTCTTTCCATCCATCGGGCGGCGGTTGGATGGAGGCGTTATCGGGAAACCGGAACGAGGTGTCGCCGGTTATGAGCATCTCGAAGCCGGGATACGCTTCACGCAGGTGCGGCGCCAGCCAGCGCGCCTCCCGCAGCCGCGTCTCCGGCGTGGACGCAGCCAGCCCGCGAGCCGGGCCCTCCAGCCCATCCGTCCTCCGCGCCAGTTCCGAAGTGACAATGTAGGCGGCAATCTGCCCCGCCAGCATGTCGGCGCCAAACGCCACCAAGTATGTGATGAGCGCGATGGGAACCACCGCGATAAAAAGGTATGCCACCAGCAGCCGGTATCGCAGGCGCCAGATCACCCGTTTCAAGAGCCGGTAGCCGTTGCGGAACAGCACCAGCACGCCCGCGATCACCGCCGCAAACGCAAGCAGCACCGTGATTGCGCTGCCCGGCGCCGTGTACCAGGCCGGCATGGCCGCCGCCGCGAGCGCGATGAACACCTTCTCCAGCAGGGCCAGTTTGCGCAATGCCGCACCGGGCCGTGCGAGGAGACTTTTAAAGCGGCCGACCATCATACCTCAACTGCCGAGAGGATCGCCCACATGCGTCCGCGCCGTCAAGCGCGTATTTTAGCACCCGCGGTGCGCCGGATTCCGCCGGAAACCGGCGCCCGCCGGCGCGCGCTCTAGAACGAACGCACTATGGTCGCGCGATAGCTCGCGCTCAACGGGTCTATTGCCGCCCCCGACAGGTTGCACAACCGCACCGACACGGTGTTCGATGCGCTTACCCGCATCGTCCCCACCAGCCCCGCCTCTATTCCTCCCGGCCAGCCCGGTGCGACTGCGTCGCCGGGCACCGCTCCCAGTACCGTTATCGTGTAATCGGAAGAACACGCCCCCGCTGGTATCGATGGAAAATTCAGCGTCGCAGCCGCGCTCAGGAACATCGGGACGACCGCTGCATCCACGCTCACCGTCGTGCGCCCTCCGTTCTCCACTGTCGCGATCCCCACGCCCGCCGTGACACCCTTCTGCCCGAGAACCGCGCGGAAGTCGTGCCCGCCCGCCTCGTCCCACGTTCCGTTCGTCGCCGACCACGTGTACAGCGGAATTGAATCCGCCGGGAACGACGTTACGCTCGACTGCGCCATGCAGCCCGCCGATGCCGAAAGCGTCAGGTTGTGCCCCAGCGTCAGCACGCCGCCGCTGGTTATGTATATGTAGGCCGATCCCGTCCCCGCGCTCAGCGTCGCCGTGCACCCGCGCGTGAAAGAGTAAACGATGTTGCCGAATCGCGCGTTGCACGGGGTCGCGGTCGAGCAGTTCGCGCCTATCGAAAGCTCCGCCGCCGTCGCCCGCATCACCTGGAAATCGCCCAGCAGCGATGCCATGCTTGCGCCTCCTCCTCCGACAGTGCCCGGTTGCCAGTTGTTGTTCGCCGCGCTCCATACCAGCCCTTGCCCGTCTGCCGGAGCCGTCGCCGCGACCGCGCGTCCCTGTATCCGCTGCACCGTCGTGGCAGCTAGGTCGCCCGATACGTCGCCGCCGGCTGTGTGCGAATGCGCCGCATCGGCCTTCGCGTTCAGTTGCGCCTGTATGTCCGACCCGACGTTCGCCAGGTAACCGAACGCCGTGTTCGTCACGCTGCCGCTGCCTATCTTGGCCGCGTTTACGCCCGCCGCGATCTGCGCGTCGCTCACCGTACCCGCAATCTGCGCAAAGCTGTAGTCGCCCGCCTGCGCAACCACCGCTCCGCTCCGCCCGAATACGCTAGCCACGCCGCCGCCGCTACGCATCTGTGTCCATGTGTCCGCCGCCGTGCAGAAGTACAGGTTCTCGCCTGCCGGCGCATCCGTCTTGAAGAACTGGTCGCCGGTCGTACACGCCGCCGGCAGCGTCGTCCCGGACTTTGCCGGCGCCGTGCGCTCCGCTCCCGATGCCACCAGCGCGCCCAGGAACGTCTGCGTCGTCCCGCCCGCGAACGTGTTGCTCGCCAGCGGCGATATGCCCGCCCCGCCTCCGCCAGATCCGTTAATCACGCAGCGCCCGCTTTGCGGCAGTGCGAAATTCACCGTGACATTGAAAGTCGCTCCGTCCACCGTCACCGTATCAGGCTCTACGCGCTTCTCGTTCGCGTCGTAGCACTCGACAATCAGGTTGGCTGTCGCCAGCCCGTGCGTCGTGCCGGGGATCACCAGTTGGGTCTGGTCCGAAAACGCATACGACACGTTTGGCGCTGCCGTGCCCCCTTCTGGGGCGATTAGCTGCGGCTCCCACTGCTCCGACGCCGCATTCCATCTCAGCACCTGTCCCTCGGACGGTGCGGCATCGGCCACGCGCCGCCCCTGGATCCGCTGCACCACCGCCTCCGCCGGTGTGCCTGTCACATCGCCGCCCGGCTGCGTCCACACCGCCTCCACGCCGTCGCTCGCCAGTACCCGGCCGGCACTGCCCGCGGCGTCTGGCATTCCACCGCTTTCGAGCGTCCATACGTCCACCGACGTGCACGCATACCAGTTCCTGCCGGCGGTGGCGTCCGTCTTGAAGAACACCTCGCCAACGGAGCACCGCGCGGGCAGCGCAGTCCCCGATTTGAACGGCTTCGTGCTTTCCGCCGCCGTGAAATCTATGTTCTTGCTCTGGGCCTTCAGATCCACCCGTGTCTGCCCGTTTGCCGGAAACGCCAGGGCCGTTAAAATGCAGGCCGCCGCTGTGTAAACCCGTCTCATCGCGCTGTTCGACACCTCACCGCCGTTCTTGCACGGCGGCCTGTTTCCGGCCCGGCCTGGAGATGATATGTGTCTGAAAATGTGGTAATAATATTCGTCCTTAACGCTGGAATAGCCTCTTTTCGAGCCTCTCCGCATCCGGCTCCGCCGGCCGCGAATGATAAATTGTTATTAAGAGAACCGCGGCACCGCGGCGCATCCGCCGTCTTCCCCGCTGCCGCATCCGCCCGCAAGACTGGGAATGCAGACCATAAACCCGGAGTTGAATCGGCCAGAACCGGACCTTGCCCCTTTGCAGAAGCTCGGTTTTGCGGCCCTGCTGTGGTTCCTTTTCGTACTCCACAGCCGCGTCCTGGACATGGTCTTCTGGTGGCTCCACATCCCCAGCCTGCTCCTCGGGTTTTCGATAGTCGTCGCGGCCGCCTCCCGCGGGCTCATGCACGCCTTTCTCAACCGCACGGGAGCCGTTCTGCTGGCTCTGACCGCCTGTATGTGTTTCGCGACCGCCTTCAGCGTCTGGCGCGGCGCCAGTGTCCGTGCTCTTGGCATGTGGATCACGAGCGTTCTGGTCTACTTCGTTGTTGCCGCGCTCGTTAACACTCTGGCGCAGTTCCGCAGGACATACTTCGTGCTCGCGGCTGCCGCCCTGGTGCTGGCTTGCCTAACGCTCGCATTCGGCGTCACCGAGGACGGCCGCCTCGGCCTCGGCCGCGGCCGTTTCGGCAACCCCAACGACCTCGGCCAGATCCTGCTCATGTCGCTGCCGTTCTGGTGGTTCATCGCCGCGCGTCCGGCTGCCAAGGCCTGGCGCCGTTGTTTCGCGTGGCTGGCCGTAGTGCCGGTCTTGATCACCATCGTGAAGACCGGTTCTCGTGGAGCGCTCATCGCCACCGTCGCACTCATGTTCGTCCTATTGCTGCGTTCGTCGCTCAGGCACAAGGTACAACTGTCCGTCGCCGGAATCGCTGTCATCATCTTCGCCGCGGTGACGCTGCCCGCCGGTCTCCGCGCCCGCTACTTCACCTTCTTCGAGGTTGAGCCGCAATCCGCCATGCGGCCCATCCTCGAGGAACCCGAAGAGGAACTCACCGCCGCCGCGTCCGCGCAGGCCCGCTGGCAACTTCTGCGCGACAGCATCGTCCTCACTGCCGAGAACCCGTTTTTCGGCGTCGGCCCGGGCGTATTCGACGTCGCCCAGGACATCTATTCGCGGCGGGTGCTCGGCGTCAAAGGCCGCTGGCAGCACACGCATAACTCTTACACCGAAATGTCGAGTGAGAACGGAATCCCCGCGTTCGTTCTCTATTTGCTGCTCATAGTGTTCGTCTGGCGCGCCGCAACTATCAGGAAACCGCGGCATGAGCGGTTATCGCAGCGGCAGCAGGATGTCTCGGAAGCCTCCTACGTGCTTCGCCTGTCGCTGTTCGTCTTCTGCATTTCGGCTCTGTTCGGCAGCTTCGCCTACCACACGCAGTTGTTCGTGCTTGCGGGCCTCGCCATGGCTCTCGAACGTGTTTCTCACCGCGAGTTCCAGGCGCCGCAAGCGCAATACGCCGGTGTCTTCGCCTCTATCCCGGCGCGGGCGGCTGCCCCGGCGGCGCCCGGGATACTGCGCCTGCGCGATCCGAATCTCCGGCGCCCGCAGCCGGTACAGGTGCTGCGCGCATTCCTGCTTTCGAACCGCAGGCGCTTTTTCCCCGCCGGCGCCGGCGCGGCGGTGTCCGAACTGCCGTCCGGCCCTGCAATGCCCCCGGAAAAGCTCGCCCGCATCCTGCGCAGCCGCCCCCAGCGGCCGGCCGAAACGCTCCGCTGGTTTTTGCTCACCACCCGCGGCCGCATCCGGTTCGAGCGCATTACCGCACGCCGCCGCGCCCGCGCCTGACCTCGCGGCTTCCTCTGCCTCTCCGGCGCGCTCTCACAGCCCGTGCGCGCTCGCAGCCGGGCCGGAGAGAGCCGCCCACAGGCGGATCAGACGGGTGAGTGCAGCCAAAACCGCCTGAATCAGAGAACCTGGGCCAGAGTTGCCTTTCGGCCGGGCCTATAATAAATGACTTCGTGAGGTGATACCGCCGGAACCGAAAGGGGGAACTCGTGGCAGCAGCCAGTGATGCGATTATCGACAACAGGCTCGAACGCGCCTACGGCTTCTATGAAATCTCGATAGGGAAGAAGGCCGTGATGGCCCTGACGGGGCTCATCCTTGTCTTGTACATCATCGGACACCTGGCCGGGAATTTGCAGATATACGGCGGCCGGGAAATGATCAACAGATATGCGGAACTGTTGCACGCGAGCAGCGGATTGCTGTGGTTTGCGAGGGTGGTGCTTCTTGGCGCCGTGGGGCTGCACATCTGGAGCTCGTTCGTGCTCTGGCTCGAAAAGCGGCGGGCGCGTCCCGTGAAGTACCAGAAGAAAGATGAGATCGCGGCCACCTACGCCTCGAGGACGATGATGTGGAGCGGTCCGATCATAGGCGCCTTCGTGGTGTTCCACGTGTTGCACCTGACGGCGGGGGATATCCCCGGGCTGGCGCTGGCGAGAGTGGACAGCGGCTACGACGTCTATAGAAACGTCATCACAGGATTCCAGCATTGGTGGGTGTCCGCGGCTTACATCGTGGCGATCGTGTTTCTGATGCTGCATCTATATCACGGCATCTGGAGCATGTTCCAGTCGGTGGGGTTCAATCACCCGCGGTATACGCCGCGGCTTAAACGCTTCGCTCAGCTATTCAGCATCGCGCTTGCCGCCGGGTACATTTCGATCCCGGTGACGATCATGCTGGGCCTGGTCGGCGGGGGGATAAGGTAATGGAGCTCAACGCAAACGCACCATCGGGCCCTATCGAAGATCGCTGGGAGAAGCAGCGTTTCAATCTGAAGCTGGTCAACCCGAGCAACCGGCGGAAGTATACAGTCATCGTGGTCGGCACCGGGCTGGCCGGCGGAGCGGCCGCAGCCACGCTCGGCGAGCTTGGCTACAACGTGAAGAGTTTCTGCTATCAGGATTCGCCGCGAAGGGCGCACTCCATTGCCGCCCAGGGGGGTATCAACGCCGCCAAGAACTACCGGAACGACGGCGACAGCATTTACCGGCTGTTCTACGACACGGTAAAGGGCGGGGATTTCCGCTCCCGCGAATCCAACGTGTACCGGTTGGCGCAACTGAGCCTGAACATCATCGACCAGTGTGTGGCGCAGGGCGTTCCGTTCGCGCGCGAGTACGGTGGAATGCTGGACACGCGCTCGTTCGGCGGCGCGCAGGTATCGCGAACGTTTTACGCGCGCGGCCAGACGGGCCAGCAGCTTATGCTGGGCTGCTATCAGGCGCTGATGCGGCAGGTAGCCGCCGGCACGGTGGAGATGCACCCGCGTACGGAAATGCTGGACCTGGTGGTGGTGGACGGGCGCGCACGGGGAATCGTGTGCAGGAACCTGTACACCGGGCAGATCGAATCGTATGCGGCCGATGTGGTGCTGCTCGGCACGGGCGGCTACGGCAACGTCTTCCATCTGTCGACCAACGCGAAGGGTTCGAATGCGACGGCCATATGGCGCGCGTACAAGCGGGGCGCGGCCTTCGCCAATCCGTGCTTCACGCAGATTCACCCGACGTGCATCCCGGTGAGCGGCGAGTACCAGTCGAAACTTACTCTGATGAGCGAGTCGCTGCGCAACGACGGCCGCATCTGGGTGCCGCTGAAGGCGGGCGACAAGCGCGCGCCGAACGATATACCGGAAAGCGAGCGCGACTACTATCTCGAGCGCAAGTACCCGACATTCGGCAACCTGGTGCCGCGCGACGTTGCCTCGCGCAACGCCAAGGCGGTCTGCGACGAAGGCCGCGGTGTGGGCCCGGGCGGCTACGGCGTCTACCTGGATTTCCGCGATGCCATCCGCCGGCTCGGCAAACAGGTGATCGAAGAGCGCTACGGAAACCTGTTCGAGATGTACGAGCGCATCACGGGCGAGGACCCCTACACGGTGCCGATGCGCATCTACCCCGCCATTCACTACACGATGGGCGGTCTGTGGGTGGACTACAACCTGATGAGCAACATTCAGGGATTGTTTGTTATCGGCGAGGCGAACTTCTCCGACCATGGCGCGAACCGGTTGGGCGCCAGCGCGCTGATGCAGGGCCTTGCCGACGGCTATTTCATTGCTCCGGCTACGGTTGCGGGGTATCTGGCCGGCGTGAAACCCGGCGTTACTACGAGCCTTCCGGAGTTTAAAGAAGCCGAGGCGGCGGCCGCGGGCCGGATGAAGAAGCTGATCGGCGTGGGCGGAAAACGCTCGGTGACTTCTTTCCATCGCGAGCTTGGCAAGATCATGTGGGAGTACTGCGGCATGGCTCGCAACGCCGGCGGGCTGAAGCGGGCGCTGGAGATGATTCCCGAGTTAAGGGAAAAGTTCTGGAATGACGTGCGGGTGCCCGGCCACAATGAGGAGTTTAACCAGTCGCTCGAGTATGCCTCGCGCGTGGCGGATTTCATGGAACTCGGCGAACTGATGTGTTTGGACGCGCTGAACCGGAACGAGTCCTGCGGCGGGCACTTCCGCGAGGAGTACCAGACGCCGGAGGGCGAGGCGGCGCGCGACGACGCCAATTACAGCTACGTGGCGGCATGGGAGTATACGGGCGAGGACTCGCCTCCCAAGCTCAACAAGGAGCCCCTGAGTTTCGAGTACGTGAAGCCGGCACAGAGGAGCTACAAGTAAGGAGCGCGCGATGAGAATCATCCTTCACGTATGGCGGCAGAAGAACACCAACGCACCGGGCAAGATGGTTAAGTACGAGGTGAACGGCGTGAGCGAGCACATGTCGTTCCTCGAGATGATGGACGTTCTCAACGAGGACCTTCTCGCGCGCGGCGAGGACCCGATCGCTTTCGACCACGATTGCCGTGAGGGCATCTGCGGCATGTGCGGGTTCATGGTAAATGGAGTGCCGCACGGACCGCAGCGGGGGACGACGGTGTGCCAGCTCCACATGCGCCATTTCAAAGACGGAGACGAGATCTACCTGGAGCCGTGGCGCTCGCGCGCGTTCCCGATTGTCCGCGACCTGGCGGTGAACCGCAGTGCGTTCGACCGTATCATCGCCGCGGGCGGGTACATTTCGGTTCCGACCAGCGCGGCGCCCGAGGCAAGCGCGATTCCGGTGCCGAAAGAAGCAGCCGATATCGCGATGGATGCGGCGGCTTGCATCGGCTGCGGGGCGTGCGTCGCGGCCTGCCCGAACGCATCGGCTGCGCTGTTTGTGTCCGCGAAGGTGACGCACCTGGGCGTTCTGCCCCAGGGACAGCCGGAGCGCGAGAGGCGCGCGATCGCAATGGCCGTGCAGAGCGCGAAAGAGGGCTTTGGCCACTGCACGAACATGGGCGAGTGCGAGGCGGTGTGCCCGAAGCAGATCAAAATTGAGGTAATCGCCCGTATGAACAGGGACTTCATTCAGGCGAGCTTCACCGAGCGGCACAAGCAGAAGTTCCGGGAAGACCAGCCGGCGCAACTGCCCCTGGCAGGCGGCCGGCGGTAGTACCTGAAGATCGCTCGCTTTACAAGCGGCTCGCCCGCGCGGCCGGGCTTGCCGGACGCGCGGGCGCCGGAAACGGCGCGCGCCGGCTGCGTAATCTGAAAGACATGCGAAGGTGGAGCGCCGAACTGGCGCTGGTCGGAAACGCGCTGATCTGGGGCTCCACCTTTGTAGTCGTCAAGGAAGCGCTGAACGACGCCTCTGTCCTGCTGTTTCTGGCGTTACGTTTCGCGCTGGCGAGCGTCATCCTCGGTGCGGCGTTTCGGCCGTTGCCGTCGAAGTTCGCCGCCGGAAGGCCCGTGGTGACCGCCGGATTTGTCTCCGGCTTGTTTCTGTTCGCGGGCTATGTGCTTCAGACCTTCGGATTGAGGTACACCACCGCGTCGAAATCCGCGTTCCTTACCGGGCTGTCCATCGTTATGGTTCCGGTGATGGCTGCCGCTGTGCGGCGCAGGCGCCCCGACGCTGCGGAGGCCGCCGGGGTGGCGGTGGCGACAGTGGGGCTGGCGTTGCTGACGCTGAACGGGCCGATAACAAATGTAAATGTGGGGGATATTCTCACCATCGGCTGTGCTGCGGCGTTCGCCGGGCAAATCCTGGTGGTGGGCCACTTTGTGCCAAGGTTTGGGTTTCAGGCCATAACGCTCATGCAGGTGGCCACCTCGGCGGTGCTGTCGGGAGGATTGTTCTGGTGGGCGGAGCCGGTCTTCGTTCATTGGACTGCGGGGCTGATGATCGCGCTGGCCGTGACGGCCGTGCTGGCCACGGCGGTGGCGTTTTCCGTGATGTCCTGGGCGCAGCAGTACACAAGCCCGACCCGAACGGCGCTTATCTTCTCGCTGGAGCCGGTTTTCGCATGGGCGACATCCTATGTAGTCGCCGGCGAGGTGCTCTCGCCGCGAGCGGCGGCCGGGGCGGCGCTGATTCTCGGCGGCATCGTTCTGGTGGAACTGAAACCGTTTGGATTGAGAAAACGTCCGGGAAAATAGGCATTCTCCCAATGCTGAAGGTCGTGCCGCGCAAACCCGGCTGCCCGGGGCGTGCGGGGCGCGGTCTCTTTATAATGAAAGTGCCTGCCCTTTTTGGAGTAGACCGATGAGTTTCATGAAAAGTCTGCGGAACCAGAAGCTGCTGTCTTCGACACTGCTCGTGTTCACGCTGTGCACGGGAATCGTTATCGGGACCCTGATCACAGGGTCCGCGAGCGCTCAGAAATCCCAGGGAGTGAAGGACGCAACGCCCCTCACGATTCCCAGCCCGACGGAGTTGTCCACCGCCTTCACGCAACTGGCAAAGCAGCTGGAACCGTCGGTGGTGTATATCACGTCTTCGTACAATCCTCGTCCGGAGCGGCAATCGCGCATGCAGCGGCGCACGCCTCAGCCCGACGACGAGGACCAGGGCGGGATGGAGTTCTTCCGCCGCTTTTTCGGCGGCCAGGACCCGTTCGAGGGCATGCCGGGCGGCGGCGGCAATCTGCCGTTCAGGCGGCAGGCGTCGGGATCCGGTTTTGTAGTGGATAAGGCCGGCTACATCCTGACGAACTACCATGTCGTAAGCGACGCCAACCGCATCCAGGTGAAATTCAACAGCGACCCCACCGAGTACAGCGCCAAACTGATCGGCTCGGATCCGGAAACCGACGTGGCGGTGCTGAAGGTCGAAACCGGCAAGCCGCTCATCCCGGCGAAGATAGGGAATTCCGACGGCGTCCAGGTGGGCGACTGGTGCGTAGCGATCGGTTCGCCCTTCGGCTTCGAGGCGTCGGTGACGGCGGGCATCGTGAGCGCCAAAGGTCGCGAGATCTCCGGGCAGGAGCACCAGCTTCAACGCTTCATCCAGACTGACGCGGCCATCAATCCCGGCAACTCCGGAGGGCCGCTGCTCGACATCCAGGGGCGCGTGATCGGCATCAACACGGCCATAGCGACCGAAAGCGGCGGTTACCAGGGAATCGGGTTCGCGCTTCCGATCAATATGGCCGTCAACGTATATAACCAGATCATCCAGACCGGCCGCGTATCGCGCGGCTCCATCGGCATCCAGTTCCAGGCCACGGATAACCCGGCTCTGCTAAAGGCGCTCGGCGTCGACCACGGTGTGGTGGTCTCGCAGGTCCAGTCGGGCGGACCGGCGGAGAAGGCCGGCATCAAGCCTGAGGACATCATCATCGCGCTCAACGGCAAGCCCGTTAAGGACGGCGATGATCTCGTGAACCGCGTGTCCATGACGCCGGTCGGCACCGAGGCCACGCTGACCATCATGCGGGCCGGCAAGCGCCAGGATGTCAAAGTGCGCATAGCGGAACGGTCGGAGGTGTTCTCAGATCTGCCGACGTTCAGGCGCTTCAGGTCCGGCGAGGAAGAGGGCGAATCCGCGACCACGGCGAAGTTCGGCATCGATATTCGCCCGTTGTCCCAGGCCGAGCGCACCCGTCTCGACCTGCCGCAGCCCGGCGTATTGGTGGACAACGTGGTGCCCGGGTCGTTTGCTGACGACATCGGTTTGCAGCGGCGCGACATCATCGTTTCGATTAACGGCAAGGACGTGGCTTCGGTTGAGGATGTGCAGCGCATCCAGGCGACGCTCAAACCCGGCGATGCGGTGGCTTTCCGCATTCTGCGCGGCGGCGGGCAGGGGAGCGCGAGATGGCAATCCCTGTTCGTGGCCGGCACGCTGCCGCAAGATCAGCAGTAAGCTTCCCTACGATGGCGGCGGTACGGGCCGCCGCCATCCCCGATACACCCACCCCGGCGTGGTAGCATCTTGACGGAGACGCATCAGTGCGCAAACCGGCCGCCCTCTTTCTGGCAATCTCGGTGATACTTGCCCTGTCGCTTGCCGCCTCTGCCGCGACGCAGCGGACAAGCTCCAAGGCTGCCGCAGCGAAGAGGACTGCGGCCTCGAGGAGTAGTTCCAAAGCCCGGCCTGCGGCGCGGAAGACTGCGCCGGCCAAAAAGGCGACCGCCGGCAAACCAACGGGAGCGAAGCAGGCCGCCGGCCGGAGATCCTCCTCGCGGCGCAGCAGGCGCGCGAGAGCGCCGCACGTACCAGCCTGGAAATCCGGGCAGATGCAGCCGACTCCTGAGCGGTACGCCGAAATACAGCAGGCGCTGATCGATAAGGGGTACGCTGAAGCGCCGGCGGACGGCAAGTGGGGCGACAGATGGATCGAAGCGCTGAAGCGTTTCCAGACGGACCAGAAGCTCGACGCGAGCGGCAAGATCACGTCTCTGTCGCTGATAGCGCTCGGGCTCGGACCGAAGCACGAGAGCCCGGCGGCAGTTGAGCGGAAAGCGGAGCCGGCAAAGGAACAGCCATGATTATCGGTGTGCCGAAAGAGGTTAAGGATCACGAAACGCGGGTCGGCATGGTGCCGGGAGGAGTACTGGCCCTCACCGAGGCCGGCCACAAGGTGCTTGTTCAGGCGGGTGCGGGGCAGGGAAGCTACATCACGGACGTGGAGTATGCCGAGGCTGGCGCGATACTGGTCCCCTCGGCAGAACAGGTATGGCGCGAGGCGGACCTGGTTGTCAAGGTAAAGGAGCCGCAGCCCGAGGAGTACGGCTACTTGCGGCCGGGTCTGGTGCTGTTCACGTACCTGCACCTTGCGCCGCTGCCGGACCTGACGCAGCAGTTGCTCGACAAGCAGGTGACCGCGGTGGCGTACGAGACCATCCGCGAGAACGGAACCCTGCCGCTGCTGACGCCCATGAGCGAGGTCGCGGGGCGGCTGGCGGTTCAGATCGGCGCGGTGTACCTGGAAGCGCCGAACGGCGGGCGCGGCGTGCTGTTGGGCGGCGTGCCCGGAGTCGCGCCGGGGGAGGTGGTCATCCTCGGCGGCGGAGTTGTGGGGACCAATGCCGCGAAGATGGCGCTGGGCCTCGGCGCGAACGTAACGATTATCGATAAGAATCTGAACCGCCTGCGCGAACTCGACGACGTCTTCAACGGGCAGGTGATAACGCTGGCATCAGACGTGTTGACCGTGCGTTCGGCGCTGAGGCGGGCCGATCTTGTGATTGGCGCGGTGCTGATACCGGGTGCGGCTGCTCCGAGGCTCGTAAGGCGGGACATGCTGCCGGCCATGAAGAAAGGCGCGGTCATGGTGGACGTTTCAATCGACCAGGGGGGGTGCTTCGAGACGTCCCGGCCGACGACGCACACCAATCCCACTTATTATGTCGACGGCGTGCTGCATTACTGCGTAACCAACATGCCTGCGGCTGTGCCCAACACTTCGACGCTGGCGCTTACAAATGCCACTGCGCCGTACCTGTTCGAACTGGCCGGCAAGGGGTTCGCGAACGCCTGCCGCGCGCACGCCGCAATCCGCGAAGGCGTGAACACGTATCGGGGACAGTTGACGTGTCCGGCCGTTGCGGAGTCGCAGAACCGTCCCTGGCGGCCGGTAACCGAACTGCTGGGGTGAGTGCCCAGGACAGTCCCGGACGCCGCCGGGCGAGCGCACGCACCATCCAAACGCCCGGAGAATCAGCGCCGGGGCGTACCCGGTCCGTACTTCTGCTCCAGTTCGCGCTGTATCTCGGCTCCGGCGGCGCCGCGCGCATCCGGGTTCAGCGCACCATGCGAGCCCATCCGGATCAGGGTCGCCTCCGACGGGCCCTGGAAGAAGGTGAATCCTTCCCGGCTGCGCCAGGTGATCGGCCCGCCCAGTTTCTTGCCGGCGGTCAAGGCCGCATCTTTGATCCTGGAAACCATCGCTTCGTACTCGGGTTCGCCCGGCCGCTTGCCGCTGAAGCTGCCCAGGTCGCCGCTGGCTGCGAAAATGACATCGACGCCGGGCACGGCTGCGATCTTGTCAGCGATGGCAACCCCCTCGGGATTCTCGATCATGGCCACGATAACTATGTTGTCGTTGGCCGCCTGCCGGTAGCCGGATCCGTAGAGCGCGTGGTAGTTGCCCTCCCCCTGGCTGCGCCGGCCGTCCGGCGGATAGCGGGCGAACTTCACCGCCGCCTGGATCTTCTCCACGGTGTCCACCATGGGGACGATAATGCCGAGAGCGCCGGCATCGGTCGCCTTTTGAATATCACCCTCAGTGGCGTCAGGGACGCGGATGAACGGCACCGCCCGGGAATCGCGGCAGGCGAAAATCATCCTCGCGACCTCGCTGTAGCTGAGCGGGCTGTGCTGCATCTCTATCCAAAGAAAATCCCAGCCGCTGGCGGCCATGGCGCAATAGACGGCCGGATCGGAAGTTGTCACGGTCCCACCGAAAATCTGCTTTCCTTCAATTAGCTTCTGCTTTGCCGCATTAAAGTATTTCTGCCCGGCCGCGGGCGAAGCCAACATGGCTGTAGTGACTGCGACGGACATAATCCACCTTCTGGTCATCTATCTCTCCTGGCGCGGCAAGAGCCGGGACGTTCGGCTCAGTAGCCCCGCTCTTTGTCCACCACGTTCATCAGCGGCAGCCCGTTTGCATACCGCCGGACGTTCTCGGCCAGCAGCGCCATCAGCCGCACTCGCCGTTCGGGCGCGTAGCCGGAGGTGTGGTCCGTGATCATGAGGTTTGGGCAGGTCCACAGTTCGTTATCCCGGGGCAGCGGTTCCGGATCCGTTACGTCGAGCGCGGCGCCGGCGATCGCGCCTTCCTTCAACGCCCGCGCAAGGGCCGGTTGGTCCACCACGGCGCCGCGGGAAACATTGATGAAGTATGCCGTCTTCTTCATCGCCTTAAAGACCTTCTCATTGAAGAGCCCGGCGGTCTTTGGAGTGGATGGCACACAGCTAACCAGAACATCCACCTGCGGCGCCATCTCCATCAGCCATTCCGGCTCGCGCAGCGTATCGACGAAAACCGGCTTGGGCATGGGTTTGGCGTCCGTCGCCAGAATGCGCATGTTGAAGCCGTAGTGCGCGCGGAAAGCCGTCGCCGACCCGATGCCGCCCATGCCGACTATTCCCATCGTCTTGCCGTCCATCTCCACCAGGTCACGGTTGGGTTTCCAGATCCGCTGCTGGAAGAGCGGGAAATACGTGCTGACATACCCGCGGGTAAGGGCCAGCATCATCCCGATGACCGATTCCGAGATGGCGGGAGCGAAGACGCGCTGCATGTTGGTGACGGCCACGTCGCTCTTAACCAGTTCCGGAAACAGCAGCCGGTCCATGCCGGCCTCGGTGGCCTGAAGCCACTTAAGCTTTTTGGCCTTGGCGAGCATCTCCGCATTGATCGCTCCGAAGATGACGTCCACTTCGGGAAGCAGCCTGTCCAACTCCGCCGCGTCCGCAGGAACCATCAATCGCACATCTTTGCCCTGCTCTTCGATGTGCCTGATCTCCTCGGGAGAATACCTCGGAGGGGGTACGACGGACGAAGCCGCTGCGGTAGTAATCCGGATCCGTTGCGGAGCAGGGATGAACTCGACGATTTTGCCGGTAATGGCGCCGGCAGCAAAGACCGGGGCTGCCGCCGTCCCGGACAGAAATAACCGGCGGGAGAGATCCGCATCAGTCATATATCGCGCTCCTTCCGGGGCAATTTTCGTAGATCGTCAATCTCTCACGCAGGGCCCGGGCCGGGAACTCCGAAGGGCTCCTGCCCCGCGAAAGGTTTCAGACTGGATCCCACGCCGGGATAGTTTAGCCGCGCGCCCGGTAGAACACAAGCATTTTGAGATGCGAAGATACGGAGCCGCCGCATGCCGGCCATTGCCGTTCGGCCTCGATATCCCAGTTCCGATCCAAGTGCGCGAGGATCGTTTGAGCACGCACCAGAGTAGGCGGGGTCGTCGGGCTGAGGCGCCGCCGTCGCCGGTGCAGGTATGGAGCCGCCGGGCGCGGAATCGACGGCTGGCCGACAGACTGGCTGTACGAGCGTTACGAGTACCCCGGCGTTCACGAGGTGAGGAAGAACCGGGGCATTCGCACCGGGCGGTACAAGTTGATCCACTACTACGAGCAGCCCGAGGAGTTCGAGCTTTACGACCTCCAGGAAGATCCGGGAGCTTCGCAACCTGTACGGGAACCCTGGGTACGCGGGTTTGACAAGCGATCTGCGGAGCCGCACGGAGCAGCTTCGACGAAAGAAACCGGCGATAAGGCCTGAGCGGGGGGGCGACGAGTGCGGCTACGGCACATGCAATACTGGTCTATCCAGGGGAGCGTATCCGCATTGAACTCGGGCGCACAGGAGCGGCAATGAGTCGCGTGAGCCGGGATTTTCAGGTCTTCGTTAAGCCGGCGGGAGCTTCCTGCAATCTCGGTTGCGAATACTGCTACTACCGCGACAAGCGAAGCCTCTATCCCGGCGCGCGCGCGTTCCGGATGACGGAAGACGTGCTGGAGCGGTACATAGTCCAGCACATCGAGGCCGCATCCGGACCGGAGGTGAACTTTTCGTGGCACGGCGGCGAGCCCACCACCCTCGGTGTGGACTTTTTCCGGAAAGCCCTCGAGTTGCAGCGCAAGCACCGCCCCGCCGGCTGGAGCATCCGCAACGGCATCCAGACCAACGGAGTTCTGCTCGACGAGGAGTGGTGCCGTTTCCTCGCAGAGGAGGACTTCAGCGTGGGGCTGAGTCTCGACGGACCGGCGGAACTGCACGATTCCTACCGGCTCACGGTGGGAGGCCGCCCCACTCACGCGCTTGCGATGCGGGGGTACGAACTGTTGCGCAAACACAAGGTCTACACCGACATCGTCTGCGTCGTGCATTCGCTCAACGTCAAATCGCCGCTGAGCGTGTACCGGTTCTTCAGGGAGATCGGCTGCCGCTTCATCGGCTTTCTTCCCGTCGTGGAGCGGGCGCCGGGCAGCGCGGATGCCGTCACGCCGCACACGCCGTCGGCGGACGATTACGGAAAGTTTCTCTGCAAGGTGTTCGACGAGTGGATCGCGCGCGACGCCGGCCGCATCACGGTTCAGATTTTCGATGAAGCGGCCCGGCCCGCGCTCGGCCTCGAACATTCGCTGTGTGTCTTCCGCGAGACCTGCGGGGACATTCCCGTAGTAGAGCACAACGGCGACTTTTTTCCGTGCGACCACTATGTAGATGGCGAGCACCGGCTGGGCAATATTCTGTCAACGCCGCTGTCGGAACTGATCGGGAGCAGCGCTCAACGGGCCTTCGGCGAGGCCAAGCGCGGCGCGCTTCCGCGCTGCTGCCGGGAATGCGAGGTGCTTGCCATGTGCAACGGCGGGTGTCCCAAGTACCGCTTCTGCCGTACGCCGGAAGGCGAGCCGGGTTTGAACTACCTCTGCGCGGGGCTGAAGCGCTTCTTCCTGCACAGCCGCGAACCGCTCGCGCGGCTTGTCGAACGGCAGCGGAATCCGAAGCCCACCCGGCCGCCAGCGCGGCGGGGCACGGCCGGCCGCAACGATCCGTGTCCCTGCGGCAGCGGCCTGAAGTACAAGAAGTGCTGCGCCGACCGGTAGCGCGCAACGCAAGACCCCGCCGGACCTCTTGTGCCCAAGGCCCGAAACACGGACAATACTGTTGCGGATTACTTCGAGGCGCTCGCAAGGAGGATTAACCACCCGATGGAGACTAGAAGGCACTTTTTGGAAGGCAGCGCGAGGGGTGCTGCCGCAGTCACTGTTGCATTGTCGTCTCTTTGCGCGCAGGATTGGGCGCGCCAGGCGGCAGACAGGTCACCGCGCCGGCGCGAGTGGGTTGCGATAAAACACGGCAACCGGCGGGTCGACTCAATGGTTGCGTATCCGGAATCACCGGGCAAGGCGCCTGGGATCGTCGTCATTCACGAGATCTTCGGCATGAGCGATTGGATACAGAACGTAACCGACGAGTTTGCCGCCGCAGGCTACCTTGCGGTGGCGCCCGACCTGTTAAGCGGCATGGCGCCCAACGGGGGAGGAACCAAGGACATTCCCGCTGACCAAGTCATGCAGGCCGTTCGCAATCTGCCGCCCGACCAGATCACCGCGGACCTCAATGCCGTGGCGGATTACTGCAAGAGCCTCCCTGCCTGCAACGGAAAGGTAGCCGTGGTGGGCTTCTCCTGGGGCGGCGGGCAGGCTTTCCGTTTCGCAACCAACCGCCGGGACCTCTCGGCGGCTTTCGTGTTCTATGGAAGCGGCCCGGCGGCGGATGCGATCCCGAACATCCAGGCCCCGGTCTACGGTTTCTACGCGGGCGCTGACGAGCGCATCAATTCCACCGTCCCCGCGACCCGGCGACAGATGGAGGCGGCGGGCAAAGTTTACGAGGTAGTCACCTACGAAGGCGCCGCCCACGGCTTCATGCGCTCGGGCGAGCAACCCGGCGCCGAGGAAGCCAACGAGAAGGCGCGAGCCGCCGCGTGGGGCCGCCTGAAGGAACTCAGAAGCAAACTGGAGTGATACAGGGGAGCGCCGCATCAAGCCGCTCTCGTTTCGATCTGCGAATCGGCCCGCCTCGCCCGCAACGGGCGAGGCGCGCGCAATCACCTCACGAGAGCAATATCACTCCACGCTGGGTCTGGCCGTCCATGTGCACCGAAAGCCGGCGCGTGGTGCGGACGTGCCGCAGTCCCCGCACAAGCTCCTGTCCGGGCAAGGCATCCAGCAGGTCCCATCTGACGAACTCGTTGCTGCTCGATCCGCTCAACGAAAAGTAGCCTATGCCCGCCGAAGTCATATTGTGGAAGAAGTGGGTGCCTTGCGACGGCTCCATCGGAAGGTCGGCAGCGGGAACCTCTACGATTGCGCGCGCTCCCGAGATCTGATGCCAGGAAACGGGGATTCCGATCCAGCGGTCGAAGGAGCCCCATCGTCCGGGTCCTATGAGTACATACGGACGGCGTGCGCGGACGAGGTTGTCATTCAGTTCCGCCACCGCGGAGGCGAGCTCCACGGTTCGTGCGCGGTCGAAGCCGGCCGGCGATACATAGACGATGTCGTGCAAGCCTTCTATGCGGCCGTTTCCGAGGACGCGTTCGGAGCGGCAGAGCAGTTTGCCGGCCGGGGTGGAATCGGAGGCGATGTCGCAGCGCTCCCGCGAGGCCACGAGGGGCCGCATCTGGAGGAAGTAGAACTCGGGCTCGTGAGAGGGGCCGGCATCGGCGTCTACGGCGAACTCGATTTCCACGGGAAACCCGACGTCTTTGCGAAACAGATCGAACAGCTCGTTGAGAATGGCGCAGAGCGGGATAGCGTTGTGTTTCAGGACGCGCGCGAACGTCACCACGCGGCTGCCGCGCCTCGCCAGAGTGTCGTAAATCCTGTCCTCGTCGATGTCCACGACGCTGCCGGCCAGGGCGAGCGTGCCATCCTCCTCGGCTTGCGAGAGATCGAGATGCGCGAGGGTGGCGTCGGAGCCGCTTAGAAGGTCGGCCTCGCTGCATCCGAGATCCAGCGCGAAGAATTCCCGCTGGGCCACCCTCATCACCTCAGCCGGCGACCGGAACTGCGGAAGAACCTGGGGGTACCGGGGGCAGAAGCGCACCGCATCCCCGCCTTCAACCACCTGCTTTCCCAAACCCAGCGCGATGGTAGCGACGCCGTCCTCCGGCGTCATCTTGAACACAGGGTAGTAGTTGTGGGACTGGGCGACGCCCGAGATGGCCGGGTAAAAATACCGGCCGTACCTGCGGCCGGCTACTTCCTGAACCAGCACCGCCATGCGCGACTCCGCAAGGTCATGCCCGATGGCCTCCAGGTAGCGCCGCGGCCGTTCGAGATACGCCGAGGCGTACACGAGTTTCACGGCGGTCTCGAGTTGCTTGAGGCGCACCTCGAAATCCGGATGGTTGTTCGGCAGCATGTACGTCGCGTACAGCCCGGCCAGAGGCTGGCGATGCGAGTCCTCGAGCAATCCGGAGGAGCGGACCGCCAGCGGGACGTTTACCCGCCGCAAATAGAACTCGAGGGCCTCATGCAACCGGCGCCCGATGCGGCCGTGGGCGAAGCGCCACTGAATGGCATCGTCGGCCAGTTCGTTAAGGGAGGTTACGTCGATTCCGTTCTCTTTCTGAAATGCTTCCGATTCGTTCGCGCCGATTACCAACGTACGGGGTAGGCGCATTCTGACACCCTGGATGCGGTCCTCCTGAAGCCAGCGGCTGAGCTGCCGGAATACGAATGCGAGGCCGCGTCCCTTGCCGCCCAGCGATCCCCGCCCGAGCACGAGGAAGGGATAGTTCGGGTCGAACTCCGGCGGTCGGAAATCGGCTATCGCGCCGCGGTATTTTTCCCTTCTCGCAATGGAGATTGCGTTGATCAGATACTGCTTAAGGGCGCCGACCGTGGGAAAGTCGGCCAGAGTGATCGGCCGCAGGACTCCGGCCAGGGTGGTTTCGCCGCGCGCGCGGAACCAGTGTGAGAGATCGTTGCGCTGCGCATGATAGGCGACCGATTCGTCCGGCACGACCGAGAGCGCCTGTTCCATCTCCCACATGTTCGAAACGCGCGTGATCTTCCTGCCGTCCGGCATGCGGAACTCGAAGTCGCCGAATCCGACATCGCGCAGGATGAACTGCTCGATGCCGGCCCTTACGTTCGCACCGCGCTTGTTCAGGCATCGTGCGCCCAATGAGCGAGCCACGTGCTCCACGTCCGGCTCGGAGGACTGAACCAGTATGGGCACGCCCGGGGCCCGTTGCGTGACGGAGCGGAGAAAACGAATGCCGGTTTCCGGGTCGGTAAGATCGTCGTGAAACGTGTGCAGGTCGGAGATGATGCCCACGAGCGAGGTTTCGTATTTCTCGAACAGCGCCTCGGCCTCGCCGAAAGTCCGGGCGAGAAGCACTTTGGGCCGCACGCGCGTCCGCACTTGCCGGTCGCTTTCGTTGATCCCCTCCGGCACCAGCTTGAAGGTGCGCTGCATGAGCATCGAGTAGAGATGCGGGAGGATGAGGGAGTAGTGCTCCACTGCGTCCTCGATCACGAGAATGATTCCTATCGAGGCGATACCCAGGTCGCGATCGACGTTCTGGCTATCCTCCACCAGCTTCATGATCGACAGTAGAACGTCGGCGCTGCCGCGCCATGCGAAAATCCGGTCGATGCCTTCCGGCTCCGCGCCGCGGAAAGTCTGGTCGTACCAGGAGCCGTCGAACACGACCATCACGACCGGCAGGTCGGGGCGGCGCGCCTTGACCTGCCTTCCGAAATCGGCGGTGTCCATGTCGGGCAGGTTGCCGGAAACGAGCACGAGATCGAAGCGCTCGGTGCCCAGGATATTCAGTCCTTCGGTGCCCGAAAGCGCGGTGACGATTTGTGGAACGTTTTGCAGGTGCAGGAGCTGTGATGCGCCGTAGATGTCCTGAGTCAGCGAGTGGTCGCGCGCAATGCTGAAGGACTCGTAAGGATTCGAGACCATCAGGATGGTGCGCACGCGCCGCGCCATCAAGTGGTGAAGGCCGCGGAGCTGCGGATCGTACGCGTAACGGAGCTGATCTCGAAGATCGGGTAGTTGCATCGAAGCCTCGCGCTCCGGGGTGGAGGCCAGGCTCCCAGTGTAATGCGGACAGGAGACCGCGGTCTACGCGATGGAGGGCAGGCCGGGCCCGCCGCCGCAGCCTGCCCTTTTCAAAACTAAACGAGTCCCTGCGCCAGCATCGCGTCTGCCACCTTGACGAAACCCGCGATGTTCGCGCCCATGACATAATCGCCCGGAGCCCCGTATTCCCGCGACGTTTCGAAGGCCACATCGTGGATGCAGGTCATGATGCCCTTGAGCCTGCTGTCGACTTCTTCCCGGCTCCAGCAGAGCCGCATCGAGTTCTGCGCCATCTCCAGGCCGGACGTAGCCACGCCGCCGGCATTGGCGGCCTTGCCGGGGCCGTAAAGGATCTTCGCCGCGCGGAAGCACTCCATGCCCTCAGGCACCGTCGGCATGTTGGCGCCCTCGCCGACGACATACACGCCGTTCGCGACGAGCGTCTTGGCGTCCTCGCCGCTGATCTCGTTCTGCGTGGCGCTCGGGAAGGCGCACTGTGCGGGTATGTGCCAGGGCTTCATGTTCTCGAAGTACTGGGCTTTCGGGAACTTCTTGACGTATTCACGGATGCGCCCGCGGCGCACGTTCTTCAGGCCCATCACCCAGGCCAGCTTCTCCTGGTCGATGCCGTCCTTGTCGTAGATTGTGCCGTCGGAATCGGAAAGCGTGAGGCACTTCGCGCCCAGTTCGTTCAGCTTCTCGACGGTGTACTGCGCCACGTTGCCGGAACCGGAGACCAGGCAGGTTTTGCCCTCGAAGTTCTCGCCCCGCGTCTTAAGCATCTGCTCGCAGAAGTACACGCAGCCGTAGCCCGTGGCTTCGGGCCGGATCAGCGATCCGCCCCAGGCAAGCCCTTTGCCGGTCAGCACGCCCGTGAACTCGTTCCGAAGACGTTTGTACTGGCCGAACAGGTAGCCGATCTCACGCCCGCCCACGCCGATATCGCCGGCGGGCACGTCGGTATCGGCGCCGATGTGGCGGTACAACTCGGTCATGAAGCTCTGGCAGAACCGCATGACCTCGGCATCCGATTTGCCCTTCGGATCGAAGTCCGATCCGCCCTTGCCTCCACCGATCGGAAGCGTCGTCAGCGAGTTCTTGAACACCTGCTCGAAGGCCAGGAACTTGAGTATCCCGAGGTAAACGGTGGGGTGGAAACGGAGGCCGCCCTTGTAGGGGCCGATGGCGCTCGAGAACTGAATGCGGAAACCGCGGTTCACCTGAATGCGGCCCTCGTCGTCCTGCCACGGCACCCGAAAGATCACAACGCGTTCGGGTTCCACCAGACGCTCCAGAATCCTCGCTTCCACGTACTCCGGATGGCGTTCGAGCACCGGGCCGATGGAACGGAATACTTCTCCTACTGCCTGGAGAAACTCCGGCTCTCCGGCATTCCGTTTCCGGATGCCCTCCATAACCTGATCCAGATATGCCGCAGTGTATGTCGATGCGTTCACCTATGCTCCTTTTCTGCCGTATCGATCCGGCTGGGGAAGGAGCACGTCTGCATCTTATGTTCCAATCGCCGCATACCGGCAGAATGCTGATATCAGGCTTGCGCCGGGGTCCGGCTGCGCCGGCCGCCGTACGAAAACGGACACGGGGACCGGACCGGTGTACGTTTTGGTACAGGCCCGTTCGTTATTGCTTGCGGAGGCCGAACTTCTCCATCCGGTAGATCAGCGTACGGCGGCTTATGTCCAGATACTGAGCGGCCTGCGTCTGGTTCCAGGAGAACTTCTTCAACGCGCGGACGATCAGTTCCTTTTCGACCTCCTCGAGGCTGAGCCGTTCCTCGGGCAGGTGCAGACGGAACTCTCCGGCCGCGGCTCTCTTTTGCCGGAGGCATTCGGGAAGGTCCTCGACGGCGATTTCGTCGCCGGCAGCCAGCACCACCAGCCGCTCGATCACGTTTTCGAGTTCGCGGACGTTGCCGGGCCACTCGTAGCCGGCGAAGAAAGGCATCAGCGATGCCGGGAGCCGCAGTTCGGGCCTGCCGTGCTTGCATTTGAGGCGCTCGAAAAAGTGCTGGGCGAGCACCGGAATATCCTCCACGCGCTCGCGCAGCGGCGGCAGTTGCAGCGGAATCACTGCCAGCCGGTAATAGAGGTCCTCGCGGAAGGCGCCCTGGTCCACCATCGCCCTCAGGTCGCGATTCGTGGCCGCGACGATTCGCACGTCCACGCGCGTCGCAAGCGGCGATCCGAGCTTCTCAACTTCGCCCTGCCGGATGAGCCGCAGCAGCTTTACCTGGAGTTCCAGCGGCAGTTCACCGATCTCGTCCAGGAACAGAGTGCCGCCATCGGCCATTTCCACGCGCCCGCGCTTGTCCGCGCCGGCCCCGGTGAACGCCCCCTTCATGTAGCCGAACAGTTCGGATTCGAGCAGCGCTCTCGGAATTGCGCCGCAGTTGATAACCACGAACGGCCGGGCTCTGCGGCGGCTGTTTTTGTGAATGGCCGCGGCGAGCAGTTCCTTGCCCGTGCCGGTCTCGCCCGAGATGAGCACGACCGAATCCGTGAGCGCCGCGCGGCCGGCCATATTGAGCACGCGCAGAAGAGGCTTGGCCCTTCCGATAATGCTCTCAAAATCGAACTTCTCATCGAGGCTGATCCGCGCGTTCTGCACACGGTAGAGCAGGTTGTGCCGTTCGAGCGCGCTGTCGAGCACCGTCAGGAGTTGATCGTAATGGATGGGCTTCGCGATGTAGTCGTACGCACCCGCCCTCATCGCCTCGACCGCGGTCCGCACCGTACCGAAAGCCGTGACCACAATCAACGTAGTTTCGGGATAGCCGTACCGCAGTTCGCGCAGGAAGTCGATTCCCGACATGCCCGGCAAACTCAGTTCGGTGGTCGCCAGCGGCGGCGCGAACGCGTCCAGAACCTTGATGGCGGCTGCCGCGTCGGCAGCGGTGAAAACCTGCCAGCCCGCCTGTTCGAGCTGCGTCTGAGCCGCTGAACGTACGCCCGCGTCGGCATCGATCACCAGTACGCTCTTGCTATTCATGCGTCCGCCCGCCGGACATCGGGATTCTCAGACATTGGCGGCATGCTGCTGCCGGGGGTGGTGCGCGCGAACAGCATACCGCGGTGGGCGGGCGGCTGGCGCAGGCCCATGCGGTTCTTCGCGGTTATAAAAAATGGGTGGCACAGGTATTCCATCTGCCGGCTGCTCCCGTGGCGGCCGCGGGCGGCGCAGATTGCGATTCTTGCGGCTCAATCCTGTAGAAAGCAGTAGAAACGGAGTTTATCACCATCGGCGCGCGAAGATGCGGGGCGGGAGCGGATTGCCGTGGAGCCGGCGAAGCCCGCTTTCTCGCTATGGACCGCGCGATAACAGCGCGGCGCATCAGAAACAACGCCGCCGGGCGTAGAATCGTTCCATGTTCCATACTACGCTGAGCCGCCGGGGCCTGCTCTCGGGTGCGCTGGCTTCCACTGCGATTCCGCCCGCCGCCGCGGCGCCTTCGCCCTACGGAGCGCTGCCTTCTGAACGGCAACTCCGCTGGCACGAGATGGAGGTGTACGGTTTCCTTCACTTCACTGTGAACACGTTTACCGGCAAGGAGTGGGGCTACGGCGACGAGGACCCGCGAGTGTTCAACCCCACCGCCTTCGACGCCGGCGCGATCGTCAGTGCGATGCGTGCCGGCGGTATGAAAGGCGTCATTCTCACGGCCAAGCACCACGACGGGTTCTGCCTGTGGCCGACGCGTACGACGGACCACTGCATCCGCCGGAGTAATTGGAGAGGCGGGCGCGGCGACGTAGTGCGCGAGGTGTCCGAGGCGGCTCGCCGCCACGGGTTGAAGTTCGGCGTGTATCTCTCGCCGTGGGACCGCAACAGCGCGCTCTATGGCCGGCCGGAGTACATACGCATCTACCGCGAGCAGTTGCGGGAGTTGCTCACGGGCTACGGTCCCATATTCGAGGTCTGGCACGACGGCGCCAACGGCGGCGATGGGTATTACGGCGGGGCGCGCGAAAAGCGCCAGATCGACATGCGCACCTACTACGACTGGCCGCGAACCTGGGAGATGGTGCGCTCGCTTCAGCCCAATGCCGTGATCTTCAGCGACGTGGGACCGGACATTCGGTGGGTGGGCAACGAATCCGGTTTCGCAAACGAGACCTGCTGGGCTGCGTATGACCCCGCCGGCCGCAACGGCGATACCGCCGCGCCGGGCTACTGCGACACCAGCCGCAGCGGCACGGGCGACCGCCACGGCTCGCACTGGCTTCCGGCCGAGTGTGATGTCTCGATCCGTCCGGGCTGGTTCTGGCACGAGAAAGAGAATGCCAGCGTGAAGACGTCCCGGCAGCTAATGGATCTTTACTACAAGTCTGTCGGCCGTGGCGCCAGCCTGCTGCTGAATGTTCCCCCGGACCGGCGAGGACTGATCTATGAGACCGACGCCGAATCGCTGGCAGGGTTCGGAAAGATGCTGCGGAACACATTCCAGCGGAACCTCGCCGCCGGCGGCCGCGCCAAAGCGTCGAACGTGCGCGGGAATGCCCGGGCCTTTTCCGAACGCAACCTGTTCGACGGCGATCGCGGCAGCTACTGGTGCACCGACGACGCGGTGCTCACGCCGGAAGTCGTTGTGGAGTTCGATCGCCCGGTGACTTTCAACGTCGTCAGGCTGCGCGAGAACCTCAGGCTCGGGCAGCGCGTGGACGCGTTCGCGATAGACCGGTGGCGGGACGGTTGGGAGACAATCGGGCAGGGCACGAGCATCGGATCGTGCCGCCTGGTTCGCACCGAACAGAACGTAACCGCCGATCGCGTGCGCCTGCGGATAACCAAGTCGTCTGCGTGCCCGGCTCTCTCCGAGTTCGGGCTGTTCGCAGAGGCGTAGAAGTCGAAAATTCTCGGCCAGCACGCATGCCGCGCAGCATATGGTCACCAACCAACGGGTGCGCACGTGTTGTGCGATGCTGAGGTTTCGCGGTTACAGAAGGGATGGCGAGGCTCAGTTGATGAACGCGCCTTGTCGCGCCGGGCTGGTTCAACGGGCAACAGCCGGCTGTGCGAATAAAGGAGAGATTCGATGAGTAAGAAGTTCCTTGCCGCCGTTTTCTTCGCGGCAGTCTGTTCCGCTTTCGCGGCCGACGCGGACTTCAACGGGCGCTGGGACATCACCATTCCCGGTTCCACCGGCCGCGCCTGGTGGCTGGAGGTTCAGGGCGCAGGCACCCCGAACCCCAAAGCCAGGTTCGTCAGCGCCTACGCGGGCGACCTGAACATCGCCGACGAAGTGGCTGTGAAAGACGGCCAGCTCACGTTCGGTTTTCGCTTCAAAGAGCGGCGCCGCGAGGGCGAAGAGGGAGTCCCCGTACACGTTGTCTTCAAGGCCCGCCTTGAGGGCGGCAAGCTGGTCGGGACATCCGAAAGGGAAGGTTCGAGAAGGTCCGGGACGAAATGGATCGGCGTGCGCGCACCCGTAATCAACGAGCACGATGACGGCACGTGGCGCGAGGAGACTCCCATACGGCTCTTTAACGGAAAAGATCTCACCGGCTGGGAAGCGCTCGAAAAAGACAGGGTGTTCAACTGGACGGTGAAGGACGGCGTACTCAGAGCCGAGGGCGGCGGAGCGAATCTCGTCACAACGAAGAAGTTCTGGAATTTCAAGCTGCACATCGAGTACAAGATGTTCAAGCACAGCAACAGCGGCATAGGGCTGCGCGGCAGGTATGAAGTCCAGGTGCTCGACGATTACGGCCAACCGCCGAATGCCCACGGCAACGGCGCGCTGTACAGCCGCGTCGCTCCCATCGTCAACGCCAGCAAGCCCGCGGGCGAGTGGAACAGCTACGACATAACGCTCATCGGGCGAGACCTCACGGTAGTGCTGAACGGGACGAAGATCCTCGACAAGGTGCTTGTCGAGGGGTTGACGGCAATGGGTCACGATCCGAATGAAGGCGAGCCCGGCCCTCTTTCTCTTCAGGGCGACCACGGCGCTGTGGAGTACCGGAACATCGTGCTCACTCCGCTCGTAAAATAGGGGCGGATCGGGCGCATAGACCGGAGCGGCGGCGCGTTCGCAGGCACGCGAGCCACTCACATAAGTTGGTCCGCGGAATGCAGGCGTTCCCGAAGAAGGGGGAACATGCATGGCTGAGTACGAACGCACCGCCCGGATCCGCAGCGGGGCGGAAGACGTCTACCGTTTCCTTTCGAGCATTCACAACATCCCTGCTTTCCTGCCTTGGATTCGCGAGATTCAGCTCGATGGGACCGACCACATCCGGGCCGTCGCCGAGTGCGAAGGGGAACGGCGGGACCTCGAGGGTTTCTTCCGCGTTTCACCGGAGGCGCGGCGCATCGATTGGGAATCCGATGCGAACGGGTACCGGGGCTGGCTGGAGGTGAGAGAGCGCGGCGCCGAATCGGATCTGGTTGTACACGTCTCGCTGCCCGGCGAGAGGCACGGCGCCGAAGCCGAGGTTGACCGCGTCGTCGATGCGATCCGCAGTGACATCGAGGAGCAGCACGGCGGTGAAGTGATAGGCGAGGACCGGGCGGCCTGAAGGGCTGTGGGGACGATATGGCGAAAAGGAGAGTACTCCCGGTCAGCACGCTCCTGGCGTACGGCGAGAATGCCGACACGTCCTCTCCCGAAGTGAGCCGTACCTTCGCACACGGCACCGTGCTCAACATGCTGCCGCCCGACGAGCACGGCAACCCGCGGTTCCGCGTCGAAGGAGAGGGCGACACCGTGTGGGTGAGCAGCGAAAGCGAACTGGATCAGGAAACCGAACCGGTACCCGACTAGAAGCCGCCGGAGCTTCCGGGCTTGCGGGCCGCGATTCCGCGCGCCCGCACGGACACACGCCTTATAGCCGGACTGCGGCGGAGGGAGCTTCCTTTGGTTTCGGAGGCCGCACCGGCGACAGCCAGCCTCTTCTCCACATGAGAGCATAGACCACGGCCAAGGCAACATATGTCGCCGCCCAGAACCACGGCGTCCACCACGCGATGCCGTCGACGTGAACGTCCGATACGGGCCACAGGAACCGCGTGGCGTAGAACTGCTCGCTGTGAGTGGGGATGTCGATCAGGATGTGCAGCAGCCAGCCGAGCATGGGGAACACGACGCGCCGCGCCAGAAGCGATACAACTCCAAACACGCACAAGAAGGTGATGAGGCTGTGCGCAGCGGCGTAGAGCGGCAACCCGAGGTGGACGCGCGGCAGCAGGTGATGCGCCGGTCCTGTTCCGGGTCCTTGTGTCAGCAGCACGAAAAAGCCGGCGATAATGCCCGGACCGAACCCCATCAAATCGGGGAAAATGCCCCAGAAGACGCTCCATCCCAGGCGCGGCCGGATCTCAGTCGCTCGCTTCGCTGTGACCACAGCGGCGCCTGTCCACCAGCTGTGTGCAACGATGTCCATCTACGCTACCAGTCTGTCATAGGGTGCGGCCGCCGGCCATGGGCAGGGTAGGATGCCCGTTGACATCTATTTACGATTAAGACGAAGCTGGGCCTAAACGATTTCCCGCCGCCAAACGTAATACTTAGTGAAGACGTTTTCATTCCACAGGTTAGAAATGGCAGCACATCCAGGAGAGACTCCGGCCGTCGCGCCCGAACAGGTGGCAGGAAGCTCCACCGCCCCGAAGACCTCCACAAGAAAAGGCCGCAGCCGCCGGGAGCACGTCGTAATCGCGAGCCCCTTCGACGACGATTTGCTGGCGCTTCTTCGGATTATGGCCCGCGCGAATTTGGAATCATACTGGTGGACGGGCTGCACGGAAGCTGTATCGACGCTCCGCGATGAGCCTGCGCCGGTCGTGATCTGCGAGGCCCAACTGCATGACGGAACCTGGCGGGATCTGCTGGAAAGAACCGAACAACTGCCCGAACCGCCGATGGTAATCGTGGCGTCGCGCCTCGCGGACGACGTACTCTGGGCGGAAGCGCTTAATCTCGGCGCATATGATGTGCTGGCGAAGCCCTTCTGCGAGGACGAGGTATTGCGCGTCCTCGGCGCTGCGTGCCGCGCCTGGCAGGGCCGCCGCGACGCGCGCAAATCGTCCGGATCGCTTGCAAAGACCGCTTAACGGCGCGCCGGGAGCGGGCGCCGGCCCGCAAATACACCCGGCCGCAATGCGGCGGCACGCTACAGCGCGGGACGGCCGTCGAGATCCATGTCCTTAATCTTGAACTTCGCCTTAACGGCCATCGGGCCCAGGGATGTTTCGAAGAGCACGTCCTTGTCGCCGGCGGTGATGTCGCGATCGCGCGGGAACAGAAACAGAGTCATCGTGCCTTCCGCTGTTTCGAGTCTCTCCATCTTCGCGGGGCACATTCTCTCTTTCCCGTGGAAGGTCAGCGACGTTGCCTCGAGTATCCGTTCCTGCATTTGCGAGCTGTCGATCTGCGGGCGATCGCTGCCGCGCCGGCCGCCCTGGCGGACGCGCGGCCCGCGATTGCCTGAAACGGATATGACGTAGTAATCCTTTGCGAACTCGGCTATTTTCGCGTTGTTTGCGATTTCCAGGCGGGCAGACGCTTCGCGGACCGGGGCGGCGCTCTCCCAGCGGACCCTGATGGCGGGGCGTTCCGTGGGGATCTCGGGTCCGCCCATTCCTCCTCGATTGCCGCCCCAGCCGCCGCGCGATCCGCCCATGCCGCCTGGAAAACCTGTGCCGCCGATGCCTCCGCCCACAGGACCTCCCATGCCGCCGGGCCTGCCCACTCCGGGGCCATCCATACCGGGCCGTCCGCTCCCGCCGCCCATACGCGGCCCGCTGAACTCAGGCGATGCGGTCTTCGCCCACGGCGAATCGGTGAGTATCCGCCTGGCGTCTTCAGTCGTCCACTCGGCCGGCTTCTTGTCCTTCCAGGGTTTGGCGGCGAATAGCACGGCAGCACATCCGGTCAGAAGCAACAGTCTGGTCACGCTATCTCCTCTCAGTTGACGGCGTCGGGACGGCCGGATACCCCACGCCGTGCTCCTCCTGCCGTGGCGCCGATCTTCGGCGCAGTCCGGTCGGAATATTCAGAAACGCCGCCCGGCTTTCAGTAGTTGCGTAAACTTTTGTAAAGTTGCCGGGCGGAGGCCGGTCGCGGGATGGCGCCGCTATCGTTCGTACTTCGTCAGCCGTTTCGCCGCGTGGCGTTCGAGCGCAAGCTCGATGAGCCTGTCGATCAGCGCAGCGTAGGGAAGCCCCGTAGCTTCCCACATCTTCGGATACATGCTGATTTCCGTGAAGCCGGGAATAGTGTTGATCTCGTTTATGTACAGCTTGCCGGTGGCGCTTTCCAGCAGGAAGTCGCAGCGCGCCATGCCTTCGCACTCGACGGCGCGATAGCACTCCACTGCGAGGCGCCGGATCTCGGCGGTCTGCTCTTCCGCGAGCGGCGCGGGAACGACGAGCCCGGCCTGGTTCAGCAGGTACTTGTCCTCATAGTCGTAAAAATCCTTCGAGGGCAGGATCTCACACGGCAGCGATGCCTCCGGATGCTCGTTGCCGAGCACGGAACACTCCAGCTCGCGCCCGGCTATGCCGCGCTCCAAGATGATCTTGCGATCGTACTTCGCCGCCTCGCACAGCGCCGGGTGGAGATCCTCCGGCCGGCTCACCTTCGTGATGCCGACGGACGATCCCATGTTCGCCGGCTTGACAAAAACGGGATATCCGAACGGCGAATCCACGCCGTCCATCTTTCCGCGGCGCAGCGTTATGTACTCGACAACCGGCAGGCCGCGCTCCGAGCACAGCCGCTTGAAGATTTCCTTGTCCATCGCCACGGCGGAGCCCAGCACGCCCGCGCCGACGTAAGGCAGGTCCGCGAGTTCGAGCAGGCCCTGCACGGTGCCGTCCTCGCCGAAGGTGCCGTGCAGAATGGGGACCACGACATCGATGCCGGCGTTGCCGCCGGGCTCGGGGACGATGGGCCGCGGGTCCCACTTGCCCTGCTTGTCGATGAAGTACGGGACAACATCGTACTTCCTCTTGTCCATCGCATCCATCACCGACTTCGCGGAGACGACCGACACTTCGTGCTCGCCGCTTCGCCCGCCGTACAGAACCGCAACCTTCAACCTGCTCATAAAATCCTTTTGCCCAGCGCCGAGAGAACCAGTTCCACCGCCAGCAGGCCGGTGCGGTTTGCCTCGTCGATAATCGGGTTCACCTCCACAACCTCCATCGAGAGCATTCTGCCCGTGTCGCCGATCATTTCCATCGCCAGGTGCGCCTCCCGGTAACTGAGGCCGCCGCGCACAGGCGTGCCCACGCCCGGCGCGTAGGCCGGGTCGCAGGCGTCGATGTCGAGCGAAAGGTGCAATCCCTCCGTCCCCGCGAGCGCGATCTGGATGGATTCCTCCATCACCGCGCGCATGCCGCGCTCGTCGATATCGCGCATGGTAAACGCGCGCACGCCGGAGTTGCGCACGTGCGGCTTCTCGAGCGCGTCCACGTCGCGGACGGCGACCAGCGCAACGTTCTTCGGATCGACTTTCGGCGAGTAATCGAAGATGTGCGTGAGCGCGCGCGGGCCCATTCCGATGACGCAGGCGAGCGGCATGCCGTGGACGTTTCCGGTAGGGCTGGTTTGCGGCGTGTTCATGTCGGCGTGCGCATCGATCCAGATAACGCCCGCGCTCTTTTTCTTTCGCCGCAGCGCCTTCGATACGCCGGAGATGCTGCCGACTGCGACGGAATGGTCGCCGCCGATCACCAGAGGCAGCTTGCCTGCGTTGATCGCCTGGTCCACCAGTTCCGCAAGTTGGAGGCACGCAACGGCTATCTGCGGAAGATAGCGGCTTCTGCGCGGTCCGCTTGAAACGCGCTCGGGTTGCTCCACCGCGATGTTGCCCCAGTCCTCCACCGTGTAGCCGAGCGCGGCGATTTTCTCGCCGAGCCCGGCGAAGCGAAGCGCGGAGACGCCCATGTCCACGCCGCGGCGCCCGGCGCCGAGGTCGAGCGGCGCCCCGATGATCGCTACCGTAGTTTGATGCATACTTACGGGCGTGTGCGGTACAGCATGCGCGGGAACGCAATCGTTTCGCGGACGTGCTCGGTGCCGCACATCCACGCCGTGAAGCGCTCGACTCCCATGCCGAAACCGCCGTGCGGCACCGTGCCGTATTTGCGGAGGTCGATGTACCAGTCGAACGCCTCGCGCGGAAGGCCGTGCTCGTCGATGCGCTTGAGCAGCAGGTCGAGATCGTGGATGCGCTGCCCGCCTCCTATGATTTCGCCGTAGCCTTCCGGCGCCAGCACATCCACGCCCAGCGCAACCTCGGGCCGCTCCGGCGCGGGCTGGAAATAGAACGCCTTGATCTCGGTGGGATAGCGGTCCACCATGACGGGACGGTCGAAATCCTCCGCCAGCAGCGTTTCGTCGGCGTTGCCGAAGTCGCCGCCCCACTGTATCTCGCTGCCTTTCGCCTGCAAGCGCTTCACCGCTTCGTCGTAAGATATGCGGGGGAACGGCGGGCGCACCTTTTCGAGCCTGCCGGTGTCGCGTCCCAGTTCCTTCAACTCGCGCGCGCGGTTATTCAGCACGCGCTCGGTTACGAAGCACACAAGCTCCTCGGCGACGCGCTTGACGTCCTCGAGATCGGCATAGGCCATCTCGGGCTCCACCATCCAGAACTCCGTGAGGTGGCGGCGCGTCTTCGAGCGTTCGGCTCGAAATGTCGGTCCGAAGCAGTATGTCTTGCCGAACGCGGCTATTGTCGCCTCATTGTAGAGCTGGCCGGATTGCGTGAGGTAGACCTTCTCCTCGTCGAAGTAGTTCACCTCGAAGAGGCTCGTGGTGCCTTCGCACGCCGCGGGCGTGAAGATGGGCGTGTCAACCAGGGTGAAGCCGTGGGAGTCGAAGTAGTCGCGGATGCCGCGGACCACTTCGGCGCGGACCCCGAGAATCGCGTGCTGGCGCTTGCTGCGGATCCACAGGTGCCGGTGGTCCATCAGGAAGTCGATGCCGTGCTCTTTCGGCGTTATCGGGTACGGGTCCGATTCCGGCACGCGCTGCACCACTTCAAGGTTCTCAACGTCCATCTCGTAGCCGCCGGGCGCGCGCTCTTCGGCGCGAATTTTGCCCGTCACGATGATGGAGGATTCCTGCGTGAGGTTGCGGATCGTTTCGAACAGCTCCTCCGGAAGCGCGCTCTTCACCGCCACGCACTGCATTATGCCCGTGCCGTCGCGCAGCAGAGGAAATGCGATCTTGCCGGAGCGGCGCAGGTTGTATAGCCAGCCCGGGATCGTCACTGTCTCGCCGGTATGATTGCCGGCTTCACTGATCGTTATGCGGTGGGTTGCCGCCTCGCTCATCAAATGTTCTCCAGCCGTTCAAAAGAGCACAGCGCGTCATCGAGCGGCGCCTTCTTATCGGGCGCGTCCTTCAACTCGAGCAGCAGCGGATACTGGTCGTCCCGCGAGCGCAGAAGCTGCATGGTTTCTTTCCAGTCGATGGTGCCGCCATGGTCCACCAGCGGCGCAAGATGCGTGTCGTCCGTGCCGTCGTTGTCGTGCACGTGTGTGGAGCGTATGCGGTCCTTCATCAACTCGTACTCGGCGGCGATGCTGCCGGTCATGTTCGCGTGGCCCACGTCGAAGCAGAAGCCTATGTTGAGGTGCGTTTCGGCCAGAAACCAGGTGAGCCGCTCCGCCGTGGAGAACCCGTTAGGGATGTTCTCCAGCAGCAGTTCCACCCCGCGCTGGCGCGCGAAGACAGATAACTCATCGAGAGAGGAGAACGCCGCGTCGATCTTGCGCGCATCAAACTCCTCGTATGCCACGCCGATGTGCTGCACCACGTACTTGCACGGCACATAGTCGGCTATCTCTATGGCGCGCTTGATCTCGTCCACTGCGGCGATGCGGCGCACCTTCTCGCGCTCGCAGATGTTGATTACGGCCGCCGGACCGGAGCGCCCCCACACCTCGTCCCTGTACATGGGCGCGTGCAGCGACCACAGTTGCAGGTCGGAATCGTTGAACCAGTGCGCAAGTTCCGACACCTGCGCCTTGTTGTGATAGTCCACGTGCTGCACGCCGCAAAAGATCTCCACCAGCGGCACTCCGGCGGTGTGAATACGGTCCAGCAGCGCCGTGGTCAGCCGGTGGTTCACGTGAAAGTGAGTCGAGATCGCTCGTTGCATAATGTCAGTAGCCTGCGGCCCTTCCTTCGGTTCGGGGGTCGGCCGCGCCCTGAAGCCATCCGTTCCGCTCCACCAGTATCGCCGCCGCCTCGCCCATGCTTGACGCGGGTTCGATCTTGTAACCGCGAGCCTTGAGCAGCGCCTGCGTGTCCGGCGAAATTCCGGGCTCTACAAACAGTGTGTCAGGAAGCCACTGGTGATGGAAACGCGGCGCGTTGACGGCCTCCTGCATGTTCATTCCGAAATCGACGACGTTCAGAAGCACGTTCAACACGGTCGTGATGATGCGCGGGCCGCCGGGGGATCCGAGCACCATGTATAGCTTGCCGTCGCGCAGCACTATGGTGGGCGTCATCGACGAGAGCGGGCGCTTGCGCGGCTCGATCGCGTTCGCCTCGCCCTGCACCAGCCCGAACATATTCGGCTTCCCGGGGTGCGCGGCGAAATCGTCCATCTCGTTGTTCAGCAGGAATCCGGCGCCCGGCACCGTTACGCCGCTGCCGTAGCCCCCATTCAGCGTGTAGGTCACAGCCACGGCGTTTCCTTCCGCGTCCACGATTGAGTAGTGCGTCGTCTCGGCCGGTTCGTACCGCTGCGGGCGCCCGGGATGCAGCGCCGCGCTCGGCGTCGCGGTTTCCGGATCGATGGTGCGGCGAAGCTCCGCCGCGTACCTGGGGGAGATCAGCCCCTGCATGGGGACGCGCGCGAAATCGGGATCGCCCATGTACTCGCTGCGGTCCGCGAAGAAGCGCCGCATCGCCTCGGCCACCCAGTGGATCGCGCCTGCCGACCCGGCGCCGGACTTCTCGTAACCCGTGCCCTCGAGAACGCCCGTCATCTGCAAAATGCCGATGCCGCCCGAACTGGGCGGCGGCGCCGTGATTATGCCGTAGCCCCTGTACTCGCCCGTGAGCGGCTGGCGTTCGACGGCTTCGTAACGCTTCAGGTCTTCGAGAGTAATGTTGCCGCCGTTGGCCTCCATGGCGCGCGCGATCATACGGGCGGTTTCGCCCTCATAAAACTCGTTCGCACCGTTGCATGCGATGCGCTCGAGCGTCGCAGCGAGGTCCGGCTGCACGAAATTCTGGCCGGCTTCCCAGTACGCGCCGTTTTTCAGAAACACGCGCTTCGATTCGTCGAACTCGGACAGGTTCTTCGAGTTTCTCAGGCTGTGGGCGAGGCCGTAGGAGACTGGAAAACCGTTGTGCGCCAGCGCTATGGCGGGCGCCAGCAGCTCGCCCCAGGGCTTCGTGCCGTACTTCTTTGCCGCAAGCTCGAATCCGCGCACCGTGCCTGGAACGCCCGACGCGCGCCACCCCAGAACGCTGTCCTGAGCCGATTCAGCATACATGTTCCGGGAGGCGGTTTCCGGAGCGCGCTCGCGGAAATCGATGAATGCACTTCGCCCGTCGGCGAACCGGATCAGCATGAACCCGCCGCCGCCGATGTTTCCCGCCGACGGGTGCGTCACTGCCAGCGCGAAACCCACCGCTACCGCGGCATCCACGGCGTTTCCGCCGGCTTTCAACACCGCAACGCCGGCGTCGGTCGCGTGCGGCTCGCGCGTGACCACCATGGCGTGGCGCGCGCGCACGGGTTGCCGCGCAGCCGCGGCGCAGACGGCGGCGAGCACCAGAATAGCGAATGGACGGCGCAGCAGCACTCAGGAACGATTGTACAGCGTAGCGGAGGGCGGGCTAGTTGAGCGGTGGCTCGCGCGAGTTCCCGGGCCCTTAGGCCCGCGGCGGGCAAAAAAGCTGCTTGCGCCGCCGCCGCTGCCGGTGCTCGCCCCCTCCTGGAGCGCGCCGGCCATCCGCGGCTCCGTTTGCGAACGGCGGTTTCCGGAACGCTTACGGTCTGTACCCCGCCCGCATCGCGCGGCGGTCCAGCGGATAGCCCGACAGCCGCCACTGCTCAAATCCGCCCTCGAGCACCCGCACGTCGCGGAACCCGCGGTTCCTCAGACCCTGGGCGACGCGAACGGCTGTGGAATCGTCGGCCCCGGCGGCATAGACTACGATGGTCCGGTCGTGGGGCAGGTCGTCGGCGTGCGGCTCGATATCGTATGGCGGCACGCGCACGGCACGCGGCAGCTTGAAGTCGGACTCCGCCCAGGAGCGCGCGTCCCTGGCGTCGGCGAAAGCTATCGGCTCGCCGCGGTCCATGCGGACCTTAACTTCGTCGGCCGTGATCCTGTCGCCCTCCATCGTCATCACCTCAACGGCTTCCGGATCTGGTCCGACCCCTTGCAGTACTTCTCGTGCTCGCGCAGATCTTCCTCGGCGTCGAAGGTCCGGCCGCACCTGTCGCACTGGTATGGCGCCGCCTTCCCCGCGGTTTCCCTTCCGGGCGATCTTCGGGGCGACTTTCCGGGCGAGTTCATGAGCCCTCCTTATGCGTGTTCGAACGTCAACCCGCGGCCGTATACCGCTTTTGTGAAGCGTTGAATGGCTTCGCGCAGGCTGAGTTCGGGAAAGCGCATCTGCCTTACATCGGTCTGGCCCAGCCGGATGGCGCGGGCTTCCCACAGGTGGCGCACTCCCTGCGGTTCGAAGCCGAGCAGGCGCGCGCCCACGACGTCCGCGGCCACGGGATCCGTGCTGGCGATCACCATGCCGGTCTCGACCGTGTAGCCTCCCAGCGGTCCCGTGCCGACCATCGCCGGGTGTCCGGCGGTTATGGCCAGGTTCGCCGGGAACCGCCGCGCCATGGCCACGATGAACGAGTGCAGGTCCTGCTTGAACATGTTCGGGTGCCGCTGCGCCGAGCGCGGGTGGCCGTAGTAGCCCGCAGCCGGATAGGACATCGCCACGTTCTTCAACGAGAGCGTCACCGTCGCCAATTCGTGCAGTTTGAGCTGGTTCAACGTGATCAGACAGTCGTACTCGAGCACGCGCGGGTTGACGAAAACGGTCTTCTGCGGGCCCTCGAAATCCGCTTCGGGAACATACTCGAGCGCCACCTCCATGAATGGCGGCGCGTTGTGATCGAAGAACTCCACGCCCTCTTCGCGGATCACGTTCATCATGCCGCTGACGCGGAACACCTCCTCCGTCTGCGCCGCGCCGGAGCCGCCGCTCACCACGATGTGCTTCGGGCCGTACTCCTTCACCTGGCGAATAACGGTTCGCAGAGTGTCCGGCTGCGTCACCCCCGTCACGTCTTCCGCGGAGGCCCAGGTGTCGTTCGGCTTGATGGCTACCAGGCGGCCCCGCACGAGCACGTCGAGCGGGATATGCACCAGCGCCTGGTCGATCGCGGTCTGGATGTTCTGGTCCTGCGTGATGACGACGGTGGCCACGTTGAACCCCTCCGGTGGACGCGTCAGACCGGATGTGTCGCTCCGGTCAGATGTAGCTGGAACCAGTCTCGCGCCAGTGCAGCCACTTTGTCCAGAGTCCCCGGCTCTTCAAAAAGATGCCCGGCGCCAGGGATGATCTCCAGGCGCCGTTCGCAGCTCATCTGTCCGAAAGCGTCCCGGTTCAGACGAATAACGTGCCCGTCTTCGGAGCCCACCAGCAGCAGTGTGGGCGCTCGAACGCTCTTCAGCGCGTTCCCCGCCAGATCCGGCCTCCCGCCTCGGGAGACAACCGCCCCCACCACATCCGGCCGGCGCGCGGCCGCCACCAGGGCCGCCGCGGCTCCGGTGCTTGCGCCGAAGTAGCCGATGCGCATTGCCGCGGTGCGCGCGTCCCCAGTGAGCCAGTCGGTGACCCCGGCCACCCGCTCCGCGAGCATCGGGATATCGAAGCGCAGGTGCGCGGTGCGGAGGTCCACCTCTTCCTCGTCCTGCGTGAGCAGATCGATCAGCAGCGTGGCCAGACCGCCCCGGCGCAGCACCGACGCAACATGCCTGTTGCGCGGGCTGAAGCGGCTGGAACCGCTCCCGTGAGCAAACAGCACAATGCCGCGCGCGTTCTCCGGAATAGCGAGACTGCCTTCGATCAGGCGATCCCCTACCGGAACGCGGACGTAGACACCTTCACCTGATGGAGCCGCCATCTTACCCCCTCCCGGCGTATGTATCTGAGCGGCGCCTATGCCGCCCTGCGCCGGCGCAACTGCGAAATAACCGGCGCTACGCCGAACGCAGTTCGCGTCGCCCGGTTGCTCGCGGCGCGCGTAACCAGACCCATGCCGGCGGCCGTCATCAGCGGCCCAAGCAGGCCGCTCCGGTGCATGCCCCAGTAGGCCAGTGCGCCCCCGAGGGCGCCTGCAAGAAACCTTGCGTCCCGCGTCCACGCGCCGGTCCACTGTGGAGCGTCGGACGCGCGCCGTTCGAGATCCGTCCAGTGTTCGATGCGCCCGTAGCGGTCCCAGAGTTCCTTCGCTTTCTCCCTGCGCCCGCGATCGCCCAGCGCGTAGCAGGTCCCGCCCACTATTGCCGTCATCAACGCTGCTGCTTTCGTTGTCATTTCTACATCCCCCCTCTTCGATCACTGTTGCTCGGTGGGTGCTTCGAGCGGCTTCGAGGCTGTCGGCGGCAGGAAGTGCACCAGCGTCCTCTCGCCATCCGCAGCTTCGATGTCCAGCCCGAGGCGGCCCCCCTCAGAATCCTCTTCCACTGTCACACGCTCGGCGTCGTAGATGGTTTGCTCAATCCGGCTCACCGAATCCCCGAGCGTCACGGTCAGGCCTCCCGGATCGTCTCGCGCCGGCGCGATCGAGATCAGCCGCAGCGGCGTTTCCTCCACCTCCGGCGCCGGCTCGCGGCCCACCAGTTCGAGCGTCGCAAACCACCCTTCGTGCTGTCGAGTAAAGCACTCGAAGAACCGGATCCACTCACTTCGCGGGATCTCTCTTGACGCCATTCTCATACCCCCAGCGGGTACGTCTCGGGCAGGTCCGTACCCCAGCCGGCCGAGCGCTCGAGAGGGATCACCGCGGTTGTCTCATCGATGTGGATGACAGCGTCGAACTGGTGCATGAGATCCGCGGCGAAGTAGTGGCTGGCGCGTTCCGACCGGGACCGGTAGATGACGCCTATGGCGCGCTCCAGGCGCTCTCCCGCGAGCAGATCCGCGGCTCCTCCGTTCTCGCGTATGGTGAGGACAAAACGCGGCCGCGCGGCGTCGTGAAGCAGCCTCTCCCAGCTCTCCGGCAGCGCGGGGTGGACCCGCATTTCCTCCACGGGACCGCCCCACTCCGCGGCCGCGGCCACGGTTCCCGCGTAAGTGGTGAAGCCGATGAGCACCGCCTCCGCCCCCAGGCGCTCGCGCGTGAGCTGGCCCAGGTTCAGCTCGCCGCGCAGGCGCGATTCCGTCTTGCTGGCGTCTCCCGTGTGCGAGTTGTGCGCCCACACCACTATCCGCGAGCGGCCGTACTCGCGCATGAGCCATTCCGACAGCTCGGCCAGCGTCTCGGACATGTGCCGGTCGCGCGTGTTCCACGACTCGGTGCGCCCGCGGAACAGCGCCCTGTAGTACTCCTCCGCATTCTTCACCAATCGCGCGTTCTGCTCGGCGAAGAAGTACTCGTCGGCTGCCATGCGGCCGTCCCGGCGCGAGTAGCCGGACGCGCGCCGGCGCAGTTCGACGAGCTGTTCGATCACCTCGCGTTCGCATGCCGGCGACAACCCGAACTCGGCCGCGTAGCCGTACGCCTGCGCGTCCTCGCCGAAATCCTCAAAACAGCCGTAGCGGCAGCGCGCGCGGCGCGCCGCGTCCGGGTCCACACGGTCCAGGTACGCGAGAACGGCCTCGATGGAGGCGTTCAGGCTGTACAGGTCCAGGCCGTAGAAGCCGGCGTGGCGCCCGGGCTCGTGCGAGTCGTTCCAGTTGCGCAGCCAGCCCGTGAACTCCACCACGTCGGTGTTGCGCCATATCCAGGTGGGAAAGCGCACGAAACCGGAGAGGGCCTCGTTTGGCGAACTGTCGGGTGGCGCTCCGCTGCCTGTCTCGCCTCGAACATAGCGGTTCACCCGGTATGCGTCGGGCCAGTCCGCCTCCACCGCGACGGCATTGAAGCCAGCTTCGGAGATGAGGCGCCGCGTTATGAGTGCGCGCTGCTGATAGAACTCGTGCGTGCCGTGCGAGGCTTCTCCGAGGCACACGACGCGGGCGCCGCGAGCGAGCTCGATGAGAGCGCCATATGCCGCGGGGGAGTCGATCGGCGTCGCCACGTTGCGAACGACGAGCGACTCATTCATGACGCCTTCCGTGCAAAGCCGGCCAGCAGCCGGCGGATCTCGTCGTCGGAGGTCTGGCGGAAATCGTCATACCACGCTCCGACCGCGAAGAATCGCTCGGGTGTTTCGGCGCAGACGATCTCGTCGACGATCATTCCCAGCTCGCGGCACGTTGAAGGAGCGGCGACCGGGACGGCAACCACGATGCGTGCGGGTTTCAGCGGTCTCAACGCGGCCACCGCGGCGCGCATGGTGGAACCCGTTGCGAGGCCGTCGTCAACGACGATCGCGATGCGGCCCGCCACTTCCGGAGCGGGCCGGCCCCGGCGGTACATCACCTCGCGGCGCTCCAGTTCAGCGGACTCGCGCGCCGTAACGCGTTCTATCACCTGCGGAGGCACGCCGAACTCGCGTACCACTTCCTCGTTGAGCACGCGTACGCCGCCGCTTGCGATGGCGCCCATGGCCAGCTCTTCGTGCCCGGGCAGGCCGAGCTTGCGGACCAGGAAAACGTCAAGGGGGGCATTCAGCTCGCGAGCCACCTCGTAGGCCACCGGCACGCCCCCGCGCGGAAGCCCAAGCACTATCACGTCGTTCCGCCCGGCATAGTGCAGCAGCTTGCGCGCCAACTGCGCGCCGGCGTCGGTCCGGTCGCGGAATGGCAAGGGCATTCCCAACGCCCCCTGCGAGGGAGACGCTACCGCTTTCTGCGCCGTTTCATTCCGGTGATAAGCCGCGAACCGGCCCGTCGTCCTCTTCAGACCCTGTGCACCAGATCTTCCAGCGGCCGCCTGTCCCGCGGCTCCGGTTCCGCCGCCCCGTAGCCGACCGGCAGAATCGCCACCGGCGTCGAATCCTCGGGTGCGCCGATCACCTCGCGGACCTCATCCGGATCGAAAGCGCCGGTCCACACCGTCGCGAGTCCCTGCGCCACCGCCGCCAGCATCGCAAAGCAGCAAGCGATAGTTGCGTCCTGGACGGAGTACAGGTTCCGCCCGCGGCTGCCGTACTTGTCTTCGTTCCGAAACGGGCTGGCGCAGAAAACGAGGCATACCGGCGCGGTGAGCACGAACCCCTGGGCTCCCGCGGCGCGACAAAGCGCGGAGCGCTTCCGCACGTCGGTAACCACGTATATGTCATACGCCTGCCGGTTTCCCGCCGACGGCGCGGCGTTTGCGGCTTCGAGAATCGCCCGCAGCTTCTCTTCCTCCACAGGCCGGCGGTCGAATCCGCGGATCGCGTGCCTGTTCGCAACCACTTTGAAAAAATCCATCTCAGCGCAGTCCTATGATTTCGCCCTCGTTGGTCACGTCCATGTGCGCCGCCTGCGGCACTTTACCGAGCCCGGGCATGAGCAGCATGTTGCCGGCGATTACCACGATGAAACCGGCGCCGGCGCTTAAGTGAGCGTCCGTCACCGTCAGCGTCCAGCCGGAAGGCGCCCCGTGCAGCTTGGGATTATCCGATAGCGACGATTGCGTCTTGGCGATGCAGACCGGCAGGTGACCAAAGCCGAGTTCGGTGAACTTGTGAATGGCCCTTCGCGCGCGTGTTTCGAAATATACTCCCGCGGCGCCGTAGATCTCGCGGGCTACCGTCTCTACTTTTTCCTCGATTGACGCCTCCGGCGCATACAGCGGGAAGACCTTGGACGGATCTCCCGACTCCGCGGCCGCAACGGCTTTCTCCGCCAGTTCCACCGCGCCCTCGCCGCCTTTGTCGAAGGCGTCGGTCACCGCGCTCTCCACTCCCAGCACGCGGCAGAAATCGCCGATCAGGCGTATGTGATCTTCCGGGTCCGACGCGAAGCGATTTATGGCCACGACGAGCGGCACCCCGAAACGCTGCATATTCTGGATGTGTTTCTGCAAATTGGCGAATCCCGCCCGCAGCGCCGCCGTGTCCGTTCCTCCACCCTGCTCGCACAGCGCGCGCGCCGAGGCGATCAGAACCGCCGCCGACGGCTTCAGCCCCGCCGACGGCATAACCACGTCGAAGTACTTCTCGGCGCCCAGGTCCGCTCCGAACCCGGTCTCGTTTACCACGTAATCCGCCAGCCGCAGCGCCATCTTCTGCGCGATTACGCTGGAAGTCCCGTGCGCGATGTTCGCGAACGGCCCCGCGTGCACCAGCGCCGGCGTATGCTCGGTGGTCTGGACGAGGTTGGGCATTACGGCCTCGTTCAGCAGCACCATCATGGCGCCGGTAGCTTGCAGATCCCGGGCTCGAAGCGCGCGCCCGTCCAGGTCGAATCCGATCACGATATCGCCGAGGCGCTTGCGCAAATCCTCGCGCGAGTTGGCCAGGGCGAGAATCGCCATCACCTCGGACGCCGCCGTGATGACGAAGCCGGTCTCGCGCGGCACCCCGTTAAGCTTGCCGCCGAGCCCGACTATGGTGTGCCGCAGCGCGCGGTCGTTCATGTCCATCGTGCGCGGCCAGAAGATGTTGTCCACGTCGATGCGCAGCGCATTCGAGTGGTGGATGTGCGCGTCGATGAGAGCCGCCAGCAGGTTGTGCGCGGAGGTGACAGCGTGAAAATCGCCGTTGAAGTGCAGGTTTATGTTCTCGCTCGGAAGCACCTGCGAGTTGCCGCCTCCGGTCGCCCCTCCTTTGATGCCGAATACCGGTCCGAGCGACGGCTCCCGCAGCGTCACTATCGCTCGCCTGCCGGTGCGCTCCAGGCCCTGGGCGAGGCCTATCGAGACCACCGTCTTGCCCTCCCCCTGGCTGGTGGGCGTGATGGCGGTGACCAGGATGAGCTTGCCCTGCCTCTGCGGCGGGACGCCGAGCAGTTCCAGGCGGAGCTTGGCGGTGTACTTTCCGTAGTACTCGAGAAAGTCTTCCTGAATGCCGAGCTTATCGGCGATCTCGTTTATCGGCTTCAGAGCAACTGCCAGCGGGCTTCCAGCAACGGTCATGCCGGCACCTCCAGCGCTCCCGATTATAGCTATTTCGGAGCCGTTTCTCCCTGTTCGGCGCGCTGCGGCTGCAAGCGGCCGAACGGCGGCCGAAGCGGTTGCCCCCGCACGTGTTGCGTATTATTTTCGCCACAGCCGGCGATTGTGCTGGAGGACGGAGTGCCCGCCGGGCAGTGCTGGCCCGCAACCTGTTGAGTAAAGGCCGGTTCGAAACGGAACGGCAGTTGCTCGGATGAGACAGAGGAGGAGGCTATGAAAATATTCAGAGTCGTCTGCATTGCCCTGCTGGCGCTCTCAACTCTTGGCTGGGCGGATATTCTGACTTTCCGCAACGGGCGCCAAATAGAAGGGAGACTTATCTCGCAATCGGGCAGGACAGTGGTTTTCAGGACCTACAACGGCGTGCGCAGAGTCATCGATCGCGATCAGGTTCTGTCAATACGGTTCGAGCCGGGTGATGCCGCTCAGGCGTACCCATACGTCCCCGGGCCTTACGCCCCCGGCGGCCGCATCTACACCGACGAGTACGGGCAGGAGCGCGGATACTACGTGGATCGCACGATTCCCGCCGGTGCGGCCATCACGGTTAGGACGCTGGAGCCCATTGAGGGCCGCGAAGACCTGATAGGGCGGCAGTTTCCGGCCGAGTTGGCGCGTCCGGTGGTGGACCAGTACGGCAACGTGATCGTCCCGCAGGGCGCGGAGGCCGAGCTGGTTGTGCGTAACCTGCGCGGAAGGGCGGTCGGGTCTAACGAGTTGGTTCTCGATTTGCAGAGCATCCACGTGGATGGCCAGCGCTATCTCGTCACAGCGGCCCCCGTGGTGCAAAGTGGTGAACGCGGCATCGGCGCGAACCGGCGCACAGCCGAGTATGTGGGCGGCGGCGCGGTGCTGGGGACCGTTATCGGTGCGCTGGCCGGCGGAGGCACTGGCGCTGCCATCGGCGCCGCGGCGGGAGCGGCGGGGGGCGCGGGCGTCCAGGTGCTGACGCGCGGCAACGAGATTGTTGTGCCCTCGGAGACGCTGCTCACCTTTCCGCTCCAGGAGCCGTTGCAGCTCGTTCCGGAACACTGAAACGGCATGCTTCGGGGCGGCTGCGAGCTATCCGCAGCCGTCCCCGCAGCGGTGCTCGGGGAATAGCTCTCTGAAGCTCCGCAGCAAGTAGCTCCGGGCGCGCGCCGCACTGCGGAACCCGCGCTCGAGTTCAATGCCGCCGCCGTCCACGCGGGCGGCGAATCCGCCCTCGCACACGCGTATCTCGAGTATCACCGGACAACCAGGACCGCCGTGTACGAATCGCGCGGGGGCGCCGCGAAGAACGGTGATCTCAGCCAGCCGGGCACGGCAGAAGGGACAGCGGCGCAGGTGCTCGTCCAGCCTCCGTGCAATCTCCGTTCTCAGGCGTCCGGCGGCGTGCCGGTCGAGTTCTCTCTCATCAGGATGCAAAAGGCCGGATTCCCTCCTGCACCTCTTATCGGCGGGTGGCGCGCCGGACAACGCACTGCTCGGGTGAAAACACGAGGAACACGCCGCCCGGTGTAAGACGGCTTGTGTGGGGGCACACGCCACCCCACCAGACGCGGCGTGCGAGGGGGGAGCGGGTCGCGGTCTGCATTTTCAAACCGAAGTGGGCGCCTGGAGAACCTGTACAGGCAGTCCGCAACCCGCGGCGCCTCATCCAATCTACCCGGCCGAAAGCGCCATCGTAAATAGAACTGAAGTACTCCCGCTAGTGTCCTGAGTCAAAAATACGTTTGCAAAAGCGTTGGACCTTGCCAAGGATCAGATCTGCATCAGCGGTCCACACGAAGGGTTTCGGGTCGCGATTTCGGTGGTCCAGGTATTCCAGCATGGCTCTTTCCAGTGCCCGAACCGTGGTATGGCTTCCGCGACGTACGCACCGTTCGGTTACCTCCGCGAACAATCGCTCGACCAGGTTCAGCCAGCTTCCGCTAGTCGGCGTGAAGTGCACGTGGTATCGAGGGTGGCGTGCCAACCAGGCTTGGACCCTGCTCACCTTCTGCGTGCCGTAATTGTCCATGACCAGATGGACTTCGAAACCGGCCGGGAGATTGGCGTCGATGGCGTTGACAAACCGCAGGAACTCCTGATGGCGGTGCCGTCGGCAGCAGGTACCGATGGTGACGCCGCTGGCCACATCCATCGCCGCAAACAACGAGGTCACGCCATGCCGCTCGTAATCATGCGATTGCCGGGCCGGTACGCCGGAAGCCAACGGGAGGATCGGCTGCGTCCGGTTCAGCGCCTGCACTTGACTTTTCTCGTCCACGCACAGAACGATCGCATGATCCGGCGGGTTGATATACAAGCCCACGATGTCCCGCACCTTTTCCACAAACTGCGGGTCCTTGGAGAACTTCAAATTCTCCACCCGATGCGGCTGCAACCCGAAAGCCCGCCAGATGCGCACGATGGCCGTCTGCGACAGCCCCGTCTTGCGGGCCATCAACCGACTGCTCCAGTGCGTGCTGTTATCCGGCATCGACTCCAAGGTCCGGGTGATGACCTCTTCGACTTGAGCGTCCGTAATGGACCGCGGAGCGCCCGGCCGCGGTTCGTCCAGCAGTCCTTCCAACCGATTCCGTCGAAAGCGTTCCCGCCATTTACAGACCGTGGCTCCGGTGATGTGCAACTTCCTGGCCACAGCCTGGTTGCTCAATCCGTCGTCGCAGCCGAGCACGATTCGGGCGCGCATCGCCATGGCTTGGGAGGACTTGGGGCGGCGTGCCAGCATCGCGAGCTTCTGTCGTTCCTCGGGTGTCACCTGCAACGGTTTGGTGGGGCGTCCGATGGCCATACCCAAGTCTGCGCCCAACCGCTATCTTATGCAACGTATTTCTGACTCAGGACACTAGTTGAGCGTATGTATTTCCCCGCGCGTGGGGATAACAACTTCGAATGCATAGCGGTCCTTTACGGCAGCCGCAAATGCGGTGATCTGCGACGGCTCGCCGTGTACCAGGAACAGGCGTTTCAGCCCATTAGTCGCCATCGGCTTCAGCCACTCGAGCAGTTCGCGCTGGTCGGCGTGCCCGCTCAGTTCGTTGAGCGTTTCCACCGTCGCGCGCACCTGCATCGGCTCGCCGAAAATCGAGACCTCGCGCTGGCGGTCCACCAGCTTCCGCCCGAGCGTGTGCTCCGCCTGGAAGCCTGTGATCAGTATCGTATTGCGAGGGTCTTCGATATTGTTCCTGAGATGGTGCAGGATGCGTCCGGCTTCACACATTCCCGAGGCGGAAATGATGACCACCGGCCCGCGCAGATCGTTCAACGCTTTTGATTCAGCCACGTCCTTGACGTAGCGAAGCCTCGGAAACTCGAACGGGTCTTCGCCGTTTTTGACGTACTCGTTGGTCTCTTTATCGTAAAGTTCCGGGTGCTCCTCGAAGATCTTAGTGGCAGCCAGTGCGAGCGGGCTGTCCACGAAGATCGGGATGCGCGGGATGAGCTCGCGCGACGCCAGATCGTGCAGCATCAACACCAGTTGCTGTGTGCGGCCGACGGCGAATGCCGGCACGATGATCTTGCCTCCGCGCGCGCAGGCGGAGTTGATCACCGCCGCCAGCTTCGCTTCCACCTGCTCCGTTTCCTTGTGCAGGCGGCCGCCGTAGGTGGTCTCCATGATCAGATAGTCGACCGGGGGCATCGGCTCCGGGTCGCGCAGGATCGGAAGGTTGCGGCGGCCCACGTCTCCGGAGTAGCCGACGCGCACGGACCGCCCGTTCTCTTTGGCCGTAATGACCAGCGCCGATGAGCCTAACATGTGCCCGGTTTCGTACGCGCGGTAGCTGAGACCGGGTGCGATCTCGTGCTCGCAGCCGAGCGGCACGGCGCGGAACAGTGCGATTGCCGCTTCGGCGTCCTCCTGGCTGTACAGCGGCGGGACGGGATCTCCCTCCGCGTTCGGATCGAACTTGCGCCTGCGGGCGAGGCGCTTGGCGACGAACTCGGCATCTTTCTCCTGAACGTGCGCTGAGTCGATCAGCATCGGCACGCACAAATCCGCCGTCGCCGGCGTTGCGAAGATGGGGCCGGCAAACCCGTTCTTTACCAGCGTGGGCAGGTTGCCGCTGTGATCGATGTGCGCGTGCGATACCACTACGGCGTCGAGATCGCGCGCCGAAAGGGGCAGGTTTGCGTTGCGCTCGCGGGCTTCGCGGCGCCTGCCCTGGTACAGGCCGCAATCGAGAAGGCAGCGCGCCCCGTTTGCCCGGATCTCGTGCATGGACCCGGTGACTGTCTGTGCCGCTCCCCAAAAAGTGATCCGCATAACTACGCCAGCATACAGGAGAGGGGAACCCGATGCTCGCGATGCCGGCGCCGGCGGCGCTCAGGCCTGCTCCCCGGCTTCGAACGTCAGCCGGAGGAAGCTGCGCACTCTTACGTCGAAGCGGAGGGGAATCGTGCTGCCCTCCTCGAACCAGAGGGAGAAACGGTCTTCCTTCCCCGTGGCCAGGTTGCGGATGCTGCCGTCGAGCTTCATTACGCCCTCCGGCGAGTGCGTGGCGCCGCTCTCGGCCAGTCTGCGGCCCGTGCCGCTGTCTCTGTGCTTCTCAGTGCGCAGTTCGTGCGGGTGCACGCCGTAGGCGAACTGTTGCTGCATTCGCCGCTCGGGCGAACCCATAGCGCGTGTCAGCGCGTACAGGAACGGAACCGGAGCGCGTGCCGCGACCGGAGTTTCACCCGCTGCGCTGACCGCCTCGCGCGCCGCGGATTTGATGCTCTCCAGGCTTTCCCAATCGTACTTCGGATCACAATGAAACCTGGCGCTGCGATTGCGGCAGTTTCCGGGTTTGAGGTGGCCTTCTATCGCTTCGTACGGCACCGAATCGGATTGCCGTTCGAGCGCGCACCTGGCTTCCCGCAGGCTTTTCTCGCGCGACGAGGTCATAAAACCGAAGTAGCCGGCCTCGCTCACATTGCCTTCGCGCTCCACGACCTCTTCTTCGATGAAACCCAGACGGTTCAGTCCCCGGGCCCGCTTCGGGTTGGAACCCGCCGCGAATCTGAGCGACAGGCGCGATCCACCCGTCTCGTACGCGGCCCACCCCTGGCCAACGTTTTGTTGCGTGTAGAACGGGATCGAGAAAAGGATGAACGTGGCGTCCGCGCGGTACTGACGGCGGTAGACCCTTCCTGGCGCAGGCTTGGATCCCTCCGGCTGTCTGCCGGCGGCGGCAGCCGCACCGGCGATTAATCCCAGAAGCTCGCGGCGTGTCATAGGCGGCGTGCTCATCGGCGCATGGCGTGGCGCGGCTTTGCGCATCCCCGGTCCGGCCGCGCCTCTGATTTCAGCATCGCAGATCCGCTTGGTCCGGAACAGGCCGGGCGGTAATGAGACGTTGCTGCGTTCGCAATGCAACGTTTTTAAAAGACTTACCGATCGCATCGAGCCGTCCGCAATCGCCGCTTACGATTTTGTGTCGCGTTCTCCGAAAATTGTTGACTTGTTCTAGTAAACTAGTACATTATCTATATGAATGAATGGAGCAGCCCGGCGGCAGCCGCCGTTCCAGTTTCAGTTGAACCTGAACACGGGAGTGCCGGTGTACCGGCAAATTATCGACCAGGTGCTGTTCGGCATCGCGACCGGCGTTCTTTCGGGAGGCGACCAGCTTCCGACCGTCCGGCAGCTCGCGGTGGACCTGTCGATCAACCCGAATACGGTCATACGCGCATACCGGGAGTTGGAGATACGCGGTGTGCTTGCGACGCAGCAGGGCACGGGCACATTCATCATGCCGGCGGCCGTGCAACCGGACGAAGCGGAGCGGCAGCGCCGGCTAAGCCAGCTCGTGGGCGAGTTTGCAGCCCGGGCCGGCGGAGAGGGATTCAGCGTCCAGGAACTGATTGACCGTCTGGTCGAGCTTCAGCTCGAGACGGAGAAGAAGAGGAGATAGCCATGTTTATCGTTACGCCGGGCGCGGGAAAGCGGGATCAGGTGACGAACGCTTCAAGGCCGCAGGTTCAGATCAGTGGTATCGGTATCGCTCTGGCGATTGTGTGTTTCACGGCGGGCGCGGTGTGGACTGGCCTGACGAACAATCCCGTGCCGGTGATCGTGTTCTCGCTGCTCGGTTTTTACGCAATGTTCGCCATCCGCGTAGCCGCGCAATGGCAGAAGGCGGCCATTCTGCGGCTGGGCCGCTATCGGGGCCTGCGCGGGCCGGGGCTGTTCACGATTGTGCCGCTGATCGACAGCGTCAGCGCGTTCGTGGACCAGCGCGTCCGCGTCACCGACGTGCGCGCCGAATCCGCGCTGACGCGCGACACCGTGCCGGTGAACGTAGACGCGATCGTGTTCTGGGTGGTGTGGAACGCGGAGAAATCGATTCTCGAAGTCGAGAACTTCTTCGAGGCGGTGACGCTGAGCGCGCAGACGGCGCTGCGGGAATCCATCGGACGGCACGAACTGGCGCAGATGATCACCGAGCGCGAAACTCTCGGCCACGAACTGCAACGCATCCTCGACGAGAAGACGAACCCGTGGGGCATCACGGTGCAATCCGTGGAGATTCGCGACGTCCAGATACCCCAGGGGCTCGAAGACGCCATGTCGCGGCAGGCGCAGGCTGAGCGCGAGCGGCAGGCGCGCATCATCCTCGGCACGGCCGAAACGGAGATCGCCGACAAGTTCGGCACGGCGTCGGAAATCTACGCGCACAATCCGGTCGCGCTGCATCTGCGCGCTATGAACATGCTGTATGAAGCTATCAAAGAGAAGGGTTCGATGGTAATCGTGCCGTCGTCAGCAGTGGAGACCATGGGCCTCGGCGGCATGCTGGGTACGGCCAGCCTGGGGCAGGGGAGCATGGGCGCGGCGCCCGCCGCGATCGCGGAGACGCACGCGGCGGAGAAAGCGGAGAAATAGGAGATGGCTGTGGAGGCAGCAGGCCGCCATGAAATCGTCGAGTCTGTTGTGGGAGCTGTTCTTGGAGGTCTTGATGGTCCCGCTCGCATTGGCGCTGGCCTCCGCGGCCGCACAGCCGGCAGCGGAGGCCTTGCGGGCTGCGAACCAGGCGATTCATGCCGGCTGGAAAGCGTCTGCCGGCAACGCGCTGGTTGAAGCTGTCCGCCGCGGCTGCCCGTGCGCGGCGGCGCCGGGAAGGGAATGAGCCGGGTTCGAAAACCGGAGCGCAGTTCAAGGGCCGGCGCTCGCAAACAGGGGGCGCCCGCCTGTCTCCCCAGATTCCAGGCAGGGCGGTATTCATCCCCTGGCGAGCTTTTCGAGGCCGCGCGGCAGCCCCGCCTCACAGAGTCCCGGTTCCTATTCGCTATTCGTCCACCCGTCTCACCGCGAACGCCATATCCGTCACGATCCCCGGGGTGTCGAAACACAGCTCGCCGTTTCCCGCGTTCTCCACGCCGAACTCAGCCGCGGCGCAGCCGCGGTGCGTGTTCCATGCCGTTACGCGATACCGCCCCGCGCGCATGCCCGGCACGGTCACGCTGGCCGTGACCGGCTCCGCGTCGCGCGGCAGCGGGCAGCCGCGCGCGTTCTCTTCGAGCCGTCCCTGGTAGACCCACTGCTTCCGCAGCAGCCACACCACCGCCTGCGCCTCGTCGCCGCACGCAGCCAGAGCGATGTTCCCGTCGCTCACACGCGCTTCTTCGTTCAGGTTGCGTCTTTCGAACACGCGCCAGTCGATCAGATTCACAAACCGCGCCAGTCCCCGCTGCGCGCGGTGCATTCCCGGAGTCAGCACGTGCGGCTGCCGGTTGGGCCACCTCATGCCGCCGCCGGCGCCGCCCGAGGCGAAGTGCGCCCACTGCATGTGCCGGAATACCTCCTCGTCGTAATCGGCGTCGAGCGTGATGTTCCAGTCCTTGTAGCTGTGAATCGGCCCCGATTCGCTGTCCAGAAACGGCCGCCCGTCCCGCAGTTCGGAAATAGCTTCGCGCACCAGGCGCGCCATGCTTACGGCCGCATCCACGGTGTTCCAGGGGAAGTCGATAGTGCCCTCCTCGTAAATGTGCGCGCTCGCGAAATCGAGGCAGGGGTGCCTGAACACGCATTCCGAAATTCTCGCCGGGTCGAGCGCGATATGCGGCCCGAACACCGACACGGTTTGCGGGTGGCTGCGCCCGTGCTCGCGTATTTCCACCTCGCGCAAGAACGTGCTGAGGTCCGTTACGAAGGCGTCGAAAACCTCGGCGGAATTCCCGGCGTGGGAGGGGTGAATCTCGTTGTACACGTCCCAGGCGAATACGACTCCGCTGCCTGACCACCTCCGCGCCGCAAACTCGAGCCGCGCCTTCATGGCCTTGCGCGTTTCGGGGTCGAGTAGAAGCCTCGTGCGGTCCTCGCACGGCCCGCCGTTGCGCCGGTTGTACGGGTGTGCGTCCCAGCGGTTCCACATCCAGAACGTGTCCCACGGCGTCAGCAGCAACCGCACGCCGTGCCGCCCGCACATGGGAATGAAATCATCCCAGAACTGCACGATGTCCGGATTGAAATGCCCGATGGGGTTCTCGAGGTAGTGATCGTCGAACTCGCAGTACTCCAGCATCACCCGCAGCACGGTGACGCCTTCGGCGGCGAGCATCGCAAGATAGCGTTCCGCCGAGGCGGGGTCCGTGCGGCGGAACAGCCCTGAGAGGGATGCCCAGGGAATCGCATCGTTGTGGCCTATGGGCGTCCAGGACTCGCCGCGGGTTGTAGTAAAGTAGGGGCGCCGTTTGGGGATTTCAATCCAGTCAAGCGTCATTGTGCCGCTCTGAGTAAGGTCCTCTTGGTTCCATTCTAGAATTGAGTTAGCAGAGGGGGCGCCAGCCCGCGCGGCATGAGAGTACTCCAACCAGCATCGGGAAGCGAACGTCACGCCTATCCACGCCCGCAGCTTTGCCGGCCGGAATGGTTTTCACTCAACGGGGATTGGGACTTTGCCATTGATGCCGGCGCCCGCTGGTCCGCTCCGGAACAGGTGATCTGGGACCAGAAGATCACCGTGCCGTTCGCACCGGAAACGCCGGCGAGCGGCATCGGTAATACGGGTTTCTACAAGGCCTGCTGGTACCGGTTGCAGGCAGTCATCCCAGAAGCCCCTGGGCGCCGTCTTGTGCTGCACTTCGGCGCGGTGGACTACGCCGCAACCGTTTGGGTCAACGGCAGCATCGCCGGCCGGCACGCAGGCGGCTATACGCCGTTCTCGCTCGATATCACAGACCTCGTCTTCGGCCCCGGCCTCCAGACCATTGTTGTCCGCGCCGAGGACGATCCTACCGACCTTGCCAAACCTCGCGGCAAACAGGACTGGCAACTCGAGCCTCACGGCATCTGGTATCCTCGCACCACGGGCATCTGGCAAACCGTCTGGCTCGAGCGCCTTCCGCCGAGCTGGATCGCGCGCCTGCGCATGACGCCAAGCGTGGCGCGCTGGGAGATCAAATTCGAGGTTCACATCGGCGGCAAGTGCCCCGACGGGCTGCAACTCGCCGTAGAGCTTCGCGCAGGTGACCGCCTGCTCGCTTGCGACGATTATGCCGTAGTCGCCGGGGAAGTGAACCGCGGCGTTACTCTTTCCGACCCCGGCATAGACGACTCCCGCAACGAACTTCTGTGGAGCCCCGAGCACCCGACCATCATCGATGTCAACCTGAGACTGCTCGATCCCAACGGCGAGGTGCTCGACGAGGCCGCAAGCTATACCGCGCTGCGCGTAATCGGCGTTCAGGGCGACCGCTTCGTGTTGAACAGCCGGCCGTACTCTCTGTGGATGGTGCTCGACCAGGGATATTGGCCCGATACGGGACTTACCCCGCCAGATGATGACGCGCTGCGCCGCGATGTGGAACTGGCCCGCGCGATGGGCTTCAACGGAGTACGCAAGCACCAGAAAGTGGAAGATCCACGGTATCTTTACTGGGCCGACCACCTCGGCCTGCTCGTCTGGGAGGAGATGCCCAGCGCATACCGCTACAACCGCCGCTCAATAGAGCGGCTCACCGCAGAATGGGTGCAGGTGGTCGAGCGCGACGCCAGCCACCCCTGCATCGTGGCATGGGTGCCTTTCAATGAGTCCTGGGGCGTTCCCGATCTGCCGGACAGCCCCGCGCAGCGCCACTACGTGCGCGCGCTGTACCATCTGACGAAGACCCTGGACCCCTCGCGCCCGGTCATTGGAAACGATGGCTGGGAGAGCGTAGCCACCGACCTTCTGGGCATTCACGATTATGACGACGATCCTTCGCGTATCGGCCGGCGTTACGGAGCGCCCGAGGCACTACCCCGTCTGATCCAGCGCGAGCGCCCCGGCGGCCGCCTGCTCGTGCTCGACGACTCTCAGGTTTCCGGCACCGGCGCAGGCCTGCCTGTGGTGCTTAGCGAGTTCGGCGGCATAGGCTACCACCCGCAATGGAAGGGTACCTGGGCCTACTCGCGGGCGCACTCGCCGGAGGAATTCGCCGAGAAGTTCATGGATTTGCTGAGTGTCGTGCGGTCGCTCGTCGTGCTTGCCGGTTTCTGCTACACGCAGTTCACGGATACCTACCAGGAAGTGAACGGGCTGTTGTTCATGGACCGCACGCCGAAGATGCCCATAGATGACATACGTCTCGCGCTGTGGGGCCCGCGGACGGAGCGCGAGATTCGAATAGAGTGGGCATGGCGGTCGCGGCTGATGGAGCGCCAGCAGGGCGGATAGGCTGGTCCCGGTTGTCGAACCTAAGGGTGAGCTCCCCGACCCCTGCTCTCGCCGGCGGCAGGGCGCCGTGATGGAGGTCCGGATGCACCCGCCTGTCCGGCAGCAGGAGCGGTGGGAACTACTGGGCCATATTTCGATTAAGCCAGCTTAAAAATCAAAGCCCCAGGCTGGGGACCTGGGGCTTCACTCAGAGGGGCTGGCGACGGCTGGGTCCGTCGCCGGGGATGCTATGTGTACTAGTTGTTCTTAGTGTACACGCTTTTCCGACCTCTGTGTCTTATTCTAAAGTAACTTTAACTATTAACGCAGCTTAAGGAATATGAACTCAAATTGCCTCTCATTTTGTTCTAATTCCGCCGCTTGCGGAGAGACATTGCGATGACTGGGCGGGGTCCTCGGACCCAGGTTCACAGCGCCATCAATCCGCTCCCTAGGGCGCGGATTGAAGTTTGCTCGCGGTCTGCTGCCCGGCTGGTGCGTTAATCGCCCAGGAACCGCCCGTACGCCTGAAGGCTGGGCACGTTATCGCACACCGCCTTGACAGCCGCCGTGAGCGGGATCGCAAGGATCAGTCCCGCCGCGCCCCACAGCACGCTCCAAAACATCAGGGCCACGGTCACCACCAGAGGGTTGAGGTGAACGCGGGGGCCGACGATCTTCGGATACAACAGGTTCATCGCGAGCAGATGAAGAACGGCGACGATGCCAAGCAGCAACACGAAGGGCGCCATTTTGCTGTAGACGGCCAGTGCTGCGAACAACGGGGGAATGAGCGCCAATGGCAGCCCGATATACGGGATCAGGCTGAGAAACCCGCTCAGCGGCCCGGCCAGCAGGGGGTACGGCAGGTGAAAAAGCCAGAAGACGGCGGAGCTGGCGAGGCCAAGCAGCAGCGCGAGCACGAAATTGCCCACAACGAATGCGCGGACCATGATTGCGATGCCGTCCAGCGTTTTCTCTGCAACGGCGCGGCCCTGGTCCTGGAAGAGTTGCAGGAAACTGCGGTGGATGTGGTCCTGCCAGCTCAGCATGAAGTAGACCAGGAACGGCACGAAGGACGCCATCAGGACCACCTCATACACGCCGCCCAGATGCGAGTAGAGAAAATCGACCAGCGGTGCGTGCTCGGACCGGATGCGAACTTCCTGAATGGGCGGCGGTCCGGTCTGGACGGGTTCTTGTGCCGCGGCGCGGCGGCGCGATCGCGGCGCAGGCGGCGGTTCGGGTTTCGGCGCCGGGACCGGCTCATCGCGCTGCCGCAGACGCCTGGGCACAACTATGTCCACGACGGAGCGCTCAATGGCTTCCACCCGCGCCAGCACCTCTTCGCTGAGTGTGTCGATCCGCTGCTGGTAATTCGGCAGGTCGGCTATGAGGCCTTCAGCCTGGGTATAGATGCCGAGGCCAAGCAAGTAAACCACGCAAACAGCCACGGAGCAGACCACGAAGCTCGCCACCGCGCGGGGCAGCCGCAGCCGCATGATCAGGCCGACGAACGGCTCCAGTATGAATGCAATCATCACGGCCGCAGCCAGCGTAATCAGGAAGGCGCGGCCGAAATACAGCAGCGCCACAGCGGCCGCCAGCGAGATGACGAACACTCCGGCGCTCTGCGGCGTGACCTTGCGGGCTGAACGTGCTGGACGTGCGGAAGTGGTCACGGGAAATGCTCCCGGAAAACCCTCACTTTATCATGGTGTCAAACGCGATAATGAATGGGAATGCAGGGAGCGGCGGCGGGACGCATTCTGGCATTGGATGTGGGAAAGCGGCGGATCGGCATAGCCATTAGCGATCCGCTCCGCATCACGGCCCAGGGGCTGGAAACCCTGGAGCGCAAGACGACGCGCCAGGACTACGCCGCCATCACCCGCCTGGCGCGGGAAAACGGAGTCGGGCTTATACTGGTGGGTTACCCGATCGGCCTGAGCGGGCGGGAGACCGCGCAAACGGAGTTCGTCCGCCGCTTCGCCGCGGGCCTTGAGGAGCGCAGCGGCCTGCCCGTCAAGCTCTGGGATGAGCGCCTCACCAGCGTCGAGGCCGGCCGCGTGCTGCGCGAGAGCGGAGTGGGCATCGGGAAGCGCGCCCGCGCCGTCGACCGCCTTTCCGCCGTTTTGATCCTGCAAAACTACCTCGATTCCCTCGGAGCCACCCTGTGAGGCGTATAGTCGCCATCATTGTCCTCGCGCTTCTCGCGTTCCTGGTTCTGGCGTACTACGTTTTCTTCGTCCCCTATTCCGCGTTCGGCATGAAGACGTATGTCGATGTGCCGCACGGCATGCACACGCGCCAGCTCGCGCGCCGGCTCGCCGCCGCCGGCGTGGTCCGGAACCAGTGGCTGTTCCTCGCGGCACGCGCGCTGCGCCCCGGCCCGACGTTGAAAGCGGGCGAGTACCTGTTTACGGGGCCCGAGACGCCATGGCAGGTGCTCGGCCGCATCGCCCGGGGCGACGTCTTCCTGCTTTCGATCACCGTGCCCGAAGGGGAGAACATGTTCGACATCGCCTGGCGGCTCGAGTCCGCTGGAATCGCGTCTCGCGAGCAGTTTCTGGCCGCCGCGCGCGACCCCGCGCTCATTCGCGACCTGGATCCGAAGGCTCCGTCGCTCGAAGGCTATCTGTTTCCGGATACGTACAGGTTTTCCCGCCACGTCACCGCCCGCCAGCTGGCGAAGATGATGACGGACCGGTTCCGCGCGGTCTGGCGCGCGCTCGATGCGCCGCCGGAGGCGGATGTGCACCGCGTCGTGACGCTTGCATCCCTGGTGGAGACCGAGGCGCGGCTTCCCGGCGAGCGGCCCGTAGTTGCCTCCGTATACGCGAACCGTCTGAAGCTGGGCATGGCGCTCCAGGCCGACCCGACCGCCGTCTACGCCGCGCTTCTGGAGAACCGCTACCGCGGGCAGATCTTCGCTTCCGACCTCAGCGATCGCAACCCGTACAACACGTATCAGAACCCCGGGCTTCCGCCGGGACCGGTGGCCAACCCCGGCCTGGCATCTCTCAAAGCCGCCCTGAATCCCGCCGATACGAATTATCTGTACTTTGTGGCGCGCGCCGACGGCTCGGGCGCGCACCATTTTTCGACCGGGCTGGCGGAGCACACCGTCGCCGTGCAGAAATATAGGCGTGCGGTCGCCAAAGCGGAGCGGGAGCAGCAGGCGGGCGTTGCTCGAGGCGTGGCTCGAGGAGCGGCGGCCGGAGCGAATCGGCGTTGAGGAGTTTGCGGAACTCGGAAACCGGCTCGCGCCGGTTGCGGAACGTTACCTGCGGCGGCTCGTGCGCGGCTGCGGTGTGCCGCTCGATCCGCTGGTGGAAGGTGTGCGCCAAGGTTCGTTTGAAGAGCTGGAACGCACGCTGCTCGCGCTCCTCGGCAGCGAGCGGACGGCTGCCCGCCGGCTCGTTATACAGGCCAAGGATCACGCGCGGCTGGCGATGCGCCGGCTTTCCGGCGGCGAACTGGCCAGGAAGCAGGAGATGGCCCTGTGGATGATCACCTGGCTCGAGAACCCCGATGCGTTCCCGGTTTGGCTGCGCCTGCGGAAGCGCGCGGCCGGAATGGCGGGGTGAGATAGCGCCAATGTCCGAATACGTGATCCGCACGGACGGCCTCACCCGCGATTTCCGCACCAACCGCGCGGTTTCAGAGTTGTCCATTGCCGTGCCGCGCGGAACGATCTTCGGTTTTCTGGGGCCCAACGGTTCCGGCAAGACCACCACAATTCGCATGCTGCTCGGCCTGCTCGAGCCCACGGCGGGACGCGCGGAGGTTCTGGGGTTTGACGTACGCACGCAGGCGGCGGAGATCCGCAAACGCTCCGGCGCGCTTCTGGAGCACCACGGGCTTTACGAACGCTTCCGCGCCGAGGACAATCTGGATTTCTACGCCCGCATCTGGGGCCTGCCCGCCGAGAAACGCCGCGCGCGCATCCGGAACCTCCTTGAAAAACTCGGCTTGTGGGAGCGGCGCAAAGAGTTCGTGGGCAGGTGGAGCCGCGGCATGAAGCAGAAGCTGGCCATCGCGCGCGCCATGCTCCACCACCCGGAGCTGATCTTTCTGGACGAACCTACGGCCGGGCTCGATCCTGTCGCCGCGGCAGCGCTTCGAGACGACCTCGTGGAACTCGCCGCGCGCGAGGGCGTCAGCGTTTTCCTCACGACTCACAACCTCACCGAAGCCGAGAAGATGTGCGGCCAGGTTGCCGTAATACGGCAGGGAAAGCTGCTGGCGGTGGGCTCGCCGGACGAGCTGCGCTCCCGCAACGGCCCCCTGCGCGCCGAGATCGTCGGCCGCGGATTCGGGCCGGCGCTGGAACAGATCCGGCTGCGGCCGGAGGTGATGGCCGCGGCCGTCTCGAACGGGAAACTCAGCATAGACCTGGTTTCGAACGCAGAGGTGGCGCCGATAGTCGCGGCGCTCGTGGCCGCGGGAGCGGCAATCGAGGAAGTGCGCAAGGGCGCGGCCAGTCTGGAAGAAGTCTTCCTTACGCTGATGGAAGAGGAGCAGCGGTGACAGACGGCGGATCATCGACGCTGCGCGACATTGCAACCGTCGCCCGCAAGGAATGGATGGAGATCGTGCTCCAGCGCGCTTCGATGCGCGCCGGTTTACTGGCGGCGCTCGGGATACCATTGGCGGTGTTGGGTATATGGCTGCCGGCGCAGAACGGCCCGGCATGGTTTACATCGCCTCTCACTCCGGTGCTGTGGACCTGGTTCCCCATATTCATCTGCGCCACAATCATCTGCGATGCGTTCGCGGGCGAGCGAGAGCGGCACACGCTCGAGACGCTGCTTGCCTCGCGCCTGTCGGACACGTCAATTCTGTTCGGAAAGCTGGCGGGGGCGATCGGCTACGGTTGGGGACTGGCGCTGGCTGGCGCCGTGCTGAACGTCGTCACCGTCAATGTGGTTGCCCGGCGGGGCGGGTTCGTCATGTTTCCGGCGGACGTGGCCGTTTCGATTGTGGTGCTCAGCTTCCTGGGCGCCTCTCTCACCAGCGCGGCGGGAGTGCTCGTGTCGCTGCGCGCGGCCTCGGTGAGGCAGGCGCAGCAGACGCTGAGCATCGCCGTTATGGCCGTGTTTTTCGGCGGCGGTTTCGGGCTGAAGTACGTCCCGCCGCAGCTTCGCCGGGCGTTCGTGCAGTTCGTTACCGTGGGCGATGCACTCAGCATCGAAGTTGCCGCGGCAGCCGTGCTCGCCGCGGTCGATGTGGCTTTGGTGATCGCCGCGATGGCGCGCTTTCGCCGCATGCGGCTCATTCTGGACTGAAGCGCTATGCGGATTCTCGAACTGGAGTGCCGCGCGGAGGATGTTGACACGCTCGTAGCCGAGCTCTGGTCGCGCGGCGTCGAGGGAATCGAGGAAGTGGACACTCCGGGCGGCGGCCGTATCCTCAAGGCGTACTTCGAATCGGAGATCGACACCACCGGGTTTGCCCGCTACGCGCCGCGCTGGCACGATGCGATCGAGCGGGACTGGATTGCCGTGTCGCGGGCGCAGTGGAAGCATGTGCTTGCCGGCGAGCGTTTCTTTCTGGCGCCGGAGTGGAGCGGCGAGCCCGCGCCTCCGGGCCGGCTCCGGCTGGTTATGCGTTCGGGCGCGGCCTGCGGCAGCGGATGGGGCGAGCCCACGCAGCTCATGCTCGAATGCATGGAGCGCGTGCTGCGGCCGGGCTCTACCGTGCTGGATCTCGGCACCGGCACGGGCATTCTGGCAGCAGCCGCCGCGCTGCTCGGAGCGGGGCGCATCTACGCCTGCGACATCGACCATGAGGCGACAAAAATCGCCGCCCGGCGCTTCCGCGAAGATGGCGTGGCCGCGCACCCGTTCACAGGCTCCGCGCGGTCGGTTCGCAGCGCAGCCATCGATCTCGTGCTGGCGAACATAAATGCCGCGAGCCTGGCCGCCATTGCTCCGGAGTTGGAGCGGATCCGCGCGGCAAACGGCACGCTGGTGCTCGGCGGATTCCGCGAGAAAGATCTCGAGCGCATCGGGCGCGCGTTTCACATTACCGCCCAACCCCTCGAGAAGAACGGCTGGCTGGCTGTGTTGGCGTGAAGGCTAGGACTGCGGCGCCGCCGCGCTTTTGGCCGCCGCGCGCGCAAGCGCCGCCAGGTTGGCGCCCGGCGTCCCCGGACTGACGCCTCCTCCCACCGACAAAATCAGGCTCGGAGCGCCGCCGGCCATGACCTCCCCGGCCGACTGGAAAACCTCTTCGGGCGTGCCACGTACTCCGATATCAAGAGGCGGGACGTTTCCCATCAGGCAGATGCGGCCGCCGGTGCGCTCGCCTGCCTCGCGCGCGCTGATTCTGTGAGTCCAGTTGAGCACGTCGAAGCCGGTTTCGGGCAGTTCGGAGAGGAACGGCCGCACGTTGGCGTCGTTGTGATAGATCTTCACCCAGCCCGCGGGGAAGGCGCCGCAGATCTGCTTGAGGTACGGGTGCGCGAACTCGCGGTACGCATTAAGGGAAAGGAACCCGGCGATGTCGTCCAGCACCAGAATTCCTTCGACGGCGCCGCCGGCGGCTTCGGCTTGCGCGTTCAGCCAGTCGATGGTGCACTTTGTCGTCAGCGCCAGGAGCTTGTGAGCCAGCTCCGGCGCATCGGCGATGTCCATCATCAGCTCGGAAACGCCGCGCAGGAATGCAGCGATGCACAGCGGCCCGCGCGCGGCGACCATCGGAATGGTATAGCCCGCCTCGAGAATGCGCGCCCGGTAGCTGCGATATCGTTGCAGCGCGGCGGGCATGAGGCCGTCGGCGAGCGGGTTCACCGGGACGAGCGACTCGACATCGGCCGCCGAGCGCAGGCAGGGAAGCTGGTCGGGAGTGTGATCCGGCCAGAAGCGCACGCGGCTGCCGAACGCCGAAGGCTCTATGGCCATGCCGAACTCGGCCCACCACGACGGAATGAAGATGATGTCCGGAAAATCTCGCAATATCTTCAGGTTCGCGTTGAACCACGATTCGCCGTCGAAATAATACTCGAGGTGGCTCAATCCGGCGTAACCGGGAATCCACGGGCTGTCCACGATGGCGGCAACCGGCGTGCCGGCATCCGGATAGCGTTTCGCGGCTCTCTTGAATGCCGCCCATTGTTCAATTCGCATGTGGGGTCAGGTAAACAAGGCGCTCCGGCCGGGGTTGCGCGTTGCGCGCCGCGGCGCCGGGAGCTTCGAAACCAGTATCGGACTGCATTGTCATAGCAAGCAAACCGGCCTGGCGGCGTGCGCAACCGCCGCAGCACGCTCCGGCCCGCAGCAAGGCGACATCTGAGAAGCGGCGAGCCGAAAAGCCCGCCGCGCACAATGCATACAAGTCAAGGCATTTGAGACATGCGCCGCCGGCGCGTTGCAGCCAGGATGCGCCAAGCGGGCTTGCAGCTTCATTTGTTGCCTCATTGAACAATATACGTGCCCGGCGGTTATGTCAAGGGGCGCCGGCGTCTGAGTCACGCATGCTCGCGGCACTCATGCCGCCGCGCCTCGATGTTGCGGTTGTATCGGTCTTAAGGACGGCGGGCACGATTCTTGCCCGGATTATGGGGTTGATTTTCGGGCCACTGCGCGTCATAGTTGGTTGTCCAGCCAAACAATTGTGTGAAATACGCGGATCTTTTAGCCGTAGATCACCCAACTCCTGAAGGGTGTGGCCCGGGAGCTCCGGGCCACACCGATTTTTGAACCGTCTAGTCTCGTGGCTCTTCGCCGCCGTCGGCCCGATCCGGGTAGAGCTTGCCGCCCCTGCCGTCCGCCGGAGCAGGCACACGCTGTCCGCTCACCGCGTCGCGCTATCATTTACGGTTACCGCGAATACAATGAGACGCCTTCTCCTGTTTGCGCTGGCGGCTGCAATGACGCTCGGCGCGCAGCCGCTCGACGAAGCCTACACAGCTAAAATCCGCGAGTACACCACGGAGCCATTCTTCTCTACTGAGCTTGTAGACCACCTGCCCGCAAGCCCAACCGTGCCATCGCCCGACAAGGTCATAGGCCACATCGCCGGCGCGCCGGACACGCTCACCTACTCCAGCGAGATCTATGCCTACCTGCGCGCGCTCGAAAAGGCATCGCCCCGGGTGAAGGTGTTCTCGATCGGTCGCACCGAGGAGAACCGGGAGATGGTGGTCGCAGTAGTTTCGAGCGAGGAGAACATCGCTAAGCTCGACCGCCTGCGCGAGATCACCGCCAGGCTCGCGGATCCGCGCAAGACGCCCGACGCGGAAGCGCGCAAGCTCATCGCCGAAGGCGTTCCGATGTACTGGGCCACCGGCGCGATGCACTCCACCGAAACCGGCGCGCCCGAGATGCTGATGGAACTGGCCTACCGGCTCGCCGCCGAGGAGACGCCGTTCATACAGGCGATTCGCCGCAATCTCGTCGTGATGATCACGCCGGTGCTCGAAGTGGACGGTCATGACCGCGAGGTTGACATTTACCGCTACAAGAAAGCGCATCCGGACAAGCCGGCGCCGCCGCTGGTCTACTGGGGCAAGTATGTCGGGCACGACAACAACCGCGACGCCATCGGAATGGCGCTCGCGCTCAGCCGGCACATGATGCGGACTTTTCTCGAATGGCACCCGCAGGTGCTGCACGACCTGCACGAATCCATCCCGTTCCTGTACACCTCCACCGGTATGGGTCCGTATAATGCCTGGCTCGACCCCATTGTTATCAACGAATGGCAGTCGCTCGCGTATCACGAAGTCGGCGAGATGACCAAGCGGGGCGTGCCGGGCGTCTGGACGCACGGTTTCTACGACGGCTGGGCGGCGAACTACATGTTCTATGTCGCCAACGGGCACAACTCGATAGGCCGCTTTTACGAGACTTTCGGCGGCACGGGCGGCGACACCGTGGAGCGCGAAGTGGAGCCGTCGTGGACGAAGCGCACGTGGTTTCGTCCGAACCCGCCGCTGGCGAAGGTGAAGTGGTCGCTGCGGGACAACGTGAACTTGCAGCAGAGCGCGCTGCTGATCGCGATGAAGAAAGTTGCCGACGAGCACGAGCGCTTCCTCGAGAACTTCTACCTGAAGAGCAAGCGCTCCATCGGGAAAGCGACAACCGAAGGGCCCGCGGCGTGGGTGATCCCGGCCGACGATCCGCGTCCGGTCGAGTGCGCAGGGCTCGTCAACCTTTTGCAGTCGCAGGGCATCGAAGTCCAGAAGCTGGACGGCCGGGTTGAGGTGGCCGAAGAATCGAAGCCTGCCGCGAAATCGGAGGGCGACAAGAAGCAGTCCCAGCCGAAGCAAACCAAACGTGCGTTTCCCGCGGGCAGCTACGTGATCCGCATGGACCAGCCGTACAGCCGCATGGCTGACATGCTGCTCGACAGGCAGTACTACGACGCCAAGGACACGCCGCCCTACGACGACACCGGGTGGACGCTCGGCGCGCTTCGCAATGTCACAACAGTGCGTGTGACCGATCCCGCGATCCTCGAAGCCGGGATGCGGCCCGTCGCCGGCCCGGTGCAGATCGAAGGCCGAGTGCGCGGCGCCGAGAACCCTGCCGCGTATATCATCAATCACAATGGCGACAATACGCTCGCTACGTTCCGGTTCAGGCTCCGCGATGTGGATATGTTCGCGGCCGAAGCTCCGTTCAAAGCCGAAGATCGCGAGTTCAACGCGGGCTCTTTCATCATCCTGAAGTGCGACCGCAGCCGCATCGAGAAGGCAGTCGGGCCCCTGGGCCTGGAAGTATATGCCGCGCGCGAGGCGCCGAAGGTCGCAATGCACCCGCTGCGTGCGCCGCGGGTGGCGCTGGTCCACACCTGGCAGAACACGCAGCGCGAAGGTTGGATGCGCTACATGTTCGATACGCTCGGTATTCCGTACCAGTACATATCCGACCACGTGTTGCGCGGCACGCCGGACCTGCGGGCGAAGTTTGACGTCATCATCTTCGGGCCCACCGGCGGCCCGGCGCAGCGCACCGTTAACGGCATCCCGATGCGCGGCCAGCCGGTCCCATACCAGGGCAGCGCAGAGATGCCGAACATCGGCACGTCGCCCGATCAGACCGGCGATATCCGCGGCGGCATGGGACTGGAGGGGCTCATCAACCTGCGGCATTTCGTCGAGCAGGGCGGCGTGTTCATCACCATCGGCGGCGACTCGGCGATTCCGATCGACTACGGCCTGCTGGACGGCGTCTCCATCCAGCGGCCGCCTTCGCTCCGGGCGCGGGGCAGCGTGTTGAACGCCACGGTTGCCGATGAGAAGAGTCCGATCGCGTACGGGTACTCCGGCAAACTGGCGGTCTATTTCAGCCAGGCTCCCGTATTCCGGGTGAGCACTACCGGCGGCTATGGCTGGCGCTTTGCCGAGGAGGAAGAGGCCGAAGCGAGGCCGTCCGGGCGCGGCGCGCCGGGCGATCCGGATGTCGTGCAGGGGCGCCCGTACACGCCGCCGGAGACAAAGCCCGAGCGCAAGCCCTGGGAGGAGCCTGCGATACCGAAGGAGTACCTCGACGAGATCAAGTTCATGCTTCCCGCGCCGGGTGAGACGCCGCGCACGGTGCTGCGGTTCGCCGATGAAAAAGATTTGCTGGTCTCCGGGATGCTCGCGGGGGGACGCGAGCTTGCGGGGCGCCCTGTCGTGGTGGATGTGCCTGTCGCGAAAGGACATTTCGTGCTCTTCGCGAACAACCCGACTTGGCGCAACGAGACGCAGGGCAGCCTGTTCCTGCTGTTTAACACGCTGCTCAATTTCGACAATCTCAATGCGGGAAGGTCTGAACGCTAGCCGGAGGCCGAACGTCAAGCTAGTTTGAGGTACTTGATAGTTTCATCAGTTCTGGCCTGTGCGGTCACCGCGCCGGCGGGGGAGTATGCCGTCCTGAAGAATGGCGGCGCCCTGCACGCGGACCGTCACGAAATCGTGGGCGATAAAGCCCGTCTGTATTCGAATGGAGGCATGACGGAAATAGATGCCTCAGCCATCCGGGAGTTTCGGCCGGAGGTTGAGGACCCGGGCGCGGGCCCGGCGGCGGTAAAGAAGGCCGAGGCGAAGCAGTTGATCGATGAGGCGGCGCGCAGGTATGGGCTTCCGCCGGCGCTGCTGCACTCCGTTGCGAGGAACGAATCCGGATATCAGCAGTCGGCGGTGTCGCGGGCGGGCGCGATTGGGATCATGCAGCTCATGCCCGGAACGGCGCGCGAGTTGGGAGCCGACCCGCACGACGCGGAGCAGAACGTCGATGCCGGCGCGCGCTACTTGGTTGACTTGCTGCGCAAGTACGCCGACGACGATTACCAGCTCCGCAAGGCGCTCGCCGCCTACAACGCCGGGCCGAACGCGGTGGATCGCTATAACGGCGTGCCGCCGTATCCCGAGACGCAGAAGTACGTCGAGCGGGTGATCAAGCAAGCCGGACTGTGGCGCCGGGCGGACACGGAGTAACGTCCTCAGCGGCTAGCTCATACGCAGGACGATCTTCCCGCGTCCATGGCCGGTGTCCAGGCGCTCGTGTGCCTTCTGGACTTCCTCGAGCGGCAGCACGTCCGTCACCAGCGGCCGCATCTTGCCCTGGTTGATCAGCGTGCTCATCTCCTCCAGCCGCTTGCGCTCGCGCGTGAGAAACACGCCGTGCAGCGTCAGGTTCTTCACGTAGAGGAGCCGCAGGTCGCCCCCGGGTGGAAGGATGCATGCGATGCGCCCGAAAGGGCGAATAATGTGAAGGCTTTTGCCGGCCAAGTCGCCGCCGTGGCAGTCGAAGACCGCATGCACGCCCGCGCCGTTGGTCTCGCGCTTGACGGCGTCGCCGAAGTCTTCCTTCTTGTAATCGATGGGCGCGTCCGCGCCGAGTTCGCGCAGCGTGGACTGGTTCGCCGTGCTCGCCGTCGCCAGCACACGCGCGCCGGACGCCTTAGCAATCTGCACGGCGAACGAACCAACACCCCCGGCGCCGCCGTGTATCAGAACCGTCTCGCCCAGGCGGACCGCGAGGCGCCGCACAATGGCTTCCCACGCCGTGCCGCCCGCGAGCGGAACCGCGGCCGCCTCGACATGATTGAGCGTTTTGGGCTTGTGGGCCACGACGGCGGCTTCAACGAGGTTGTAGTCGGCGTAGCTGCCGCGCGAGTTGCCGTAGATTTCCGGCGTATAGTAGACCTCGTCGCCTTCCCTGAACTCCGTGACGCCTGCGCCGGCCTTCTCGACTACGCCTGAGACGTCGGCGCCCAGCACGGCGGGCAGCTCGATTCCGGCCCATGTGCCGTTGGCGCGGATCTTGGCGTCCACGGGATTCGTTCCCGACGCCATTACACGCACCAGCAACTGGCCTGGGCCGGGATCGGGGACGTCGATCTGCGCGGGCTTGAGTTCCTCGGGCCCGCCGAAGCGGTGGATTACCATTGCACGTGCCTTCATTGCCCCTCCTCGCAACCGGAATCGCGCGGGTTGTAGATCCACATACATTGCAGCACACCGCGCGGTTCCACGCGAAACGGCAAGTGGCATAGTGGAGACAGGCATGCCCCTTGAGGAATACCGGCGGAAACGAAAGTTCGATGGGACGCCCGAGCCTTCCGGCGCCGGGCCGCGGCGCGGGGAAGGCAACTCATTCGTCGTTCAGAAGCACGACGCCACGCGCCTGCATTACGATTTCAGGCTGGAAGCGAACGGCGTGCTGCTGTCGTGGGCGGTGCCCAAAGGCCCGTCGATGAATCCCCGCGACAAGCGCCTCGCGGTGCGCACGGAGGACCATCCCCTCGATTACGCGACCTTCGAAGGCGTCATCCCGGAGGGCAACTACGGCGCGGGCACAGTGATTGTGTGGGACCGCGGGACGTGGCAGCTCGAAGGAGGCGGCGCCGTAGACGAGCACATCGCGCGAGGCGACCTGAAGTTCCGCCTCGACGGGCGCAAGCTGCGCGGAGGTTTTGCGCTGGTACACACCGGGCGGCGCTCGAACGACCCGAAACAGCAGAAGAACTGGCTCCTGATCAAGCACCGCGACGAGGCGGCGGACGAGAAATGGGATATCGAAGAACACGGCGAATCGGTGCTGAGCGGGCGGACCATTGAGCAGGTCGCCCGGGACGAAGCGGCGCGCGAGACGAATCCCGCCGGGCTGCCGGGCGCGCGCGAGGCCGCGATGCCGTCGAAGATCGAGCCGAACCTCGCGCAACTGACCCGCGAACCTTTCAATGCCCCGGACTGGCTTTTCGAGCTGAAGTGGGACGGCATGCGCATTCTCGCATGGGTGCGCGACGGGCGCGCGGAACTGCGCTCGCGCAACAACAATGTGGTCACATCGCAGTTCCCGGAGCTGGCCGTGCTTCCTGAACGGCTCGCGGCGAAGCAGGCCATCATTGACGGCGAAGCGGTGGTGCTGGACGAAGAGGGGCGCCCGGACTTCGGTCTCATGCAGCAGCGCATGAATGTGGCGCACCCGCCGGCGGAACTCGTGCGGTCGGCGCCGGTTGTTCTGTATCTGTTTGACCTGCTCTATTGCGACGGCTACGACTTGCGCGGCGTGCCGCTCGTCGAGCGCAAGCGGCTGTTGAAGCGAATTCTCGAGGCCAGGCCCCCGGTACTGTTCTCCGATCATGTCGCTGGTGAAGGAAAGGAGCTGTACAGGCTCGCGAGCGAGCGCGGTCTGGAGGGCATCATCGCGAAGCAGGCGCACAGCCTGTACCGCGGCGGGCGCGGTTCGAACTGGCTGAAGCTGAAGGTGACGCGCGAGGTGGATGCGGTCATCGGAGGCTACACCGCGCCGCGCGGCGGCCGCGAGCGCTTTGGCGCTCTGCTGTTGGGCCTGTACGACGGCGGCAAGCTGCGATACATAGGTTCGGTGGGCACCGGCTTCAACGAGCGGAATGCTCCGCCGCTCTGGCGGCGGATGCAAGAGCTCGCGACTGCCAGTGCGCCGTTCGCCGGGCGCCCGCACACGCGAGAGAAGCAGACCTATGTGGAGCCCAGGCTCGTCGCGAAGGTGAAGTTCACCGAATGGACTCGCGACAGGCGCCTCCGCGCGCCCGTATTTCTGGGCCTGCGGCCCGACAAGAATCCCGAGGACTGCCTGCTTCGGGCTGAGATAACCGGGGCGGCGCCGCCCCCGCCGTCTGAAGAGAAGCCCGCGTCCGGGGCGAAAAAGGCGGCTCGCAAGAGGGCGGCGGGCGAACAGGAGCCCACGAAGACGCGAAGCAGGAAAACGGCGTCGAAGCCGGCGGCCAGGCCGGCCGCTTCGCGCCGGGCCGGCCGGGCGAAGGAATCCTGATCAGGCCTGCGGATTCGGCGCTTCAGCGGCTCCGCCGTCTTGCGTTTCTTCGAACTGGAGCTGGTCGCCTTTGCGTGTTCCGGTGCGCGCGATGGCGCCGGCGGGCAACTCGATCACCGAATCCGCCGCCAGCGCCGCCGCGATGCGCCGCCGCGGCACGTTCTCGCGCACCTTCACCACGCGGTGCTTGCGGTCGATGAACACCAGGTCGATCGCGAATTTCATTCCGAAGGTGTGCACGGCTTCGCACGGCGCAATCCACAGCCCGCCGCCCTGGGGCAGGGAAGTGTGCTTGAGCAGTCCGGTCCGCCGCTCCCGGCTGTTCGTAGCTGCGCCCGCGCGTTCGGCCAGCACGGTTTCACGGGTCGCATTGGTCACCTTGAGGAATCGCATGCTAATCGGGCCGGTACTCGATCACGGCCAGCGTCACATCGTCGTGCTGCTCCGCGCCGCCGGTGAAGGCGTCCAGGGCGGCGAGAATCCGGTCGTGCAGTTCGCGCGCGGAAGCTCCCTGCGCGCGCGCGACAACCTCTTGCAGCCTTCGGATGCCGAACGTTTCCCGCGCTCCGTTCATAGCTTCGGTAACGCCGTCGGTGTAGATCACCAGCCGGTCGCCGGGTTGCAGCACGGCCGATTGCGGCCGGATAACCGCGTCCTCGAACAGTCCTATGGGAACGCCCGTTGCCGGCAGCTTCTCGACGTGTCCATTGCAATGCGCCAGGAGCGCCGGCGGGTGCCCCGCATTGATCCACTGGATACGGCCGCCGCGCTCTACAGTGCAGTAGAAGACCGTTGCGTACTGCTCCCCGGCGGTGCGCTCGTTGAGGAACGCATTCACGCGCCGCACGCCTTCCTCGAGCGTAAGACACGACGCCGGTGCGGCGAGGAACATGCCTTCGAGCAGCGATGAAAGCAGCGCCGCCCCCACGCCCTTGCCGGAAACGTCGGCTACGAGAGCCGCCCATGTTGTCTGGCTCGTCTGGCGGATGTCGAAACAATCGCCGCCCACCTGCCACGATGGCGCGCTCGAGCCGGCCGCCCGGAACCATCCTTCCGCCGGCAGCGCGCGCGGCAGCAGGCTCTCCTGAATGTCGCGCGCGATCTTCAGTTCCTGCTCGTACCGCTGCCGGGCCCACAGTTCCTCGAGCAGCCGCGCGTTCTCGAGCACCGTGGAGGCTTCGAGCGCAAGTGTTGTGAGCAACTCGCGCCCCCCGGCGGACAAGTCCGCCCGGTTCACGCGCGAATCCATGTAAAGCAGGCCCACCGTGTCGTTGCCCGGCGTCAGTGCCGCCGTCTCCTCGACGGAGCCGGTCCGCACCCGCACCAGCGGCACGCACACGACGCTGCGCAGTTCGAGATCGGCAATCGTCTGCCCGCCGCATTCCGTGCGTTCGGGGTCGAAGCTCATTGAAAGGAAGTCGCGGCGCTCTTTGAGCGCGCGCAGCAGCATGCGTGCCGGCACGCGCAGGTCGCTTGGAGAGAGTTCGCCGGAGCGCGACCGCGCCACGCGCGTGTCCAGACCGCCGTTGCGGCACAGCAGCAGGAAGCCGCGTTCGCATCCCGTTACCGCGAGCGCCGCGTCCACCACCGTCCGCAGCACCTCATCCGTCGACAGCGACGTTTGCAGCGCGCGTGCCACTTCGAGCGTGGCCCGCAGCTTCTGCAATCCGGCGCCGCCGGTGAGCGCCGGTTCGGCGGCGGGAGGGACCGTCTCGTCCGCGAGCGTGAACACCACCGAGTACGAATCGGCGAATCCGAACTCGATCCGGTCGCCCGATCTCAGCGGAGCGCTTTCAACGCGTTCGCCGTTCACCGTCACGCCGTATGTGGAGCCGAGGTCGCGTATGAAGTACCCGCTGGCGTCCGCGCGAATCTCGGCGTGGCGGCGCGAAGCCCGGCTGTCGCGCAGCACCAGGTCATTGGCGCCCAGCCGGCCGATGCGGAACGGGACGCGGTCCACCGGCACGCGCGTGCGCACGCCCGAAGGGCTGGTGACGAGAAGCGTGGCGGGGCGCGGGCCGCGCGCCCCGGCCCGGTCCTCCGTCATGAGCTCCGCGGCCGGTCTTTCACTGGCGGGAGCGGAGGGGCCGCGGCGGCCTCCTGCATCTCTCTCGCGCGCAGCACCTGGCAGTGCGAGCAGTACCCGCCCACCTCCGTGCGCGCGACGACGATCTGAAAACCGAAGTGCGCCTCTATTTGCCGGCGCAGCTTGTGCAGCGGCTCGCCGTAAAACTCCTCGATCTTGCCGCAGCGAAGGCAAACAACGTGCGCGTGCTCCTGCTTGGCGCGCGTTTCGTAGTAGTGCTGGCCGCCTTCCCAGTGCATCAGGTCCAGCTCATTTACGAACTGGCTGTCCTTCAGCATCTTCAGGGTGCGGTAAACCGTGACCCGGTTGATCTTCGGGTCGCGTTTCTGCGCGAGTTCGTACAGGTTCTCCGCATCGAGGTGCTGCCCGGACTGTTCGATAAGCTCGAGCAGGATCTGGCGCTGGCGCGTCAAACGGATTCCCCTGCGCTTCAGCGAACCCTGGATGTTCTCACCGGAACTCATTCGGCTTCACTAAGATAGCACGGCGCCGGCGCTGGTTCGAGGTTTTCCTTTAACCTAAAAACCGTGGTTTGTGCCGCACAGATTCACCTGTATGCCGAGCGCCTTGAACGCGGCCGCTTTAGCCGCCAGCGCCGTGTTCGCGCCCGCCGCGTCGGGACCGTAGGCGACCTGTATGTGATTCGCTTTGTGCTTCGCCATGAACTGGTCGCGCGTCACTCCGTACAGCACCGCATGCATCACCGGCCACTGCGGAGTGGTCATTTGCCAGAGCCGGTCGACATCTTCCCGCGGCAGCTCGACTACCTTCGCACGGCCGATGTCGGCCTTCAGCCTGCCCGCCTCCACGTACACGCGGCTCCAGACGATCTCGCCGGGCTTGCTGACGCCTTTCAGCGTTCCTCCGCCGAGCGGGAAGTACATCGCAGGCTGGCGCTCGCTTACTGCTCCCGCGTAGCCGCCGGCCAGGTGCGCAGCGGGCACCGCGCCTGAGATCTCGAAGAGCCAGACGAACTCGCCGCCGATCGTCTCGCCGTAGCGCACGTCGTGCAGAGTCGTTTCAGGCGGGAAGCCGAGCGCGCGCCACACGCGGTTCGTAATGAGAGCGTCAAGTCCCGCGCACTCGTCGACCTCGTTGAAGTGAGGGAGCGCCTCGCCCTCGAACAGCACCCGGCCCGCCGCGTCGCGCACCGGCGGCCGGTCGACGTTGTTCAGCAGACCTTCGACCAGATCCGATGCGGGGCAGATGTCCTTCAAACCCTGCTGATACTGAATCCCGATGAGCGAGCAGCCGAACTCCGCCGCTATCCGCACCGCTGCGATGTACATCTTGCACTGCTGGAGTATCTGCGCGTCCGTGAGATCCGTCTCCGGGTTGGGCCCGGTCATGAACCGCACGCCTCTTGCGTCGAGCCATGCGCGAATCTCCGATGCCTCGGCGTCGCTGACGCACTGCATCGCGGCCCATAGGGCCGACTGCGAGAGCCGCTCCTTGTACACGCCGCAGCCGAACAGCAGCTCGTCCTGGATGATGGCGTTGTACATGCCCATGCAGCCTTCGTCGAAGATGCCCATGATGGCCTTCTTCGCGCGGAGTTCCTTCGCGACGCCTTCGCCGATGCGCTTTGCGCGCGCCGGCAGCCGCAGGCCGGCGAACGGCCGCGAGTGGCTGGTATCGTGGATCACGGGTTGGCCGTTCAGCCACTTGCGCAGCCCGTTCACGAAGAAAGCGTCCTTGAAATCTTCGCTCCAGAGCGTCGAGTAGGGAACGCCGGCCTTCGTAAGACAGCCGTTCAGGTTGAGCATCCCAACCAGCCCGGGCCACTGGCCGCTCCAGTTAGCGACGGTCAGAATAGGCCCCTGGTGCGTCAACAATCCCGGCAGCACGTGGTTGCTGTACTGCCACACCGCCTCGGCCACCACGATCGGCGCGTCCGGCGGGATATCGCGGAACACCTCGATTCCGCGCTTCTGCGAGTCGATGAAGCCATGGCCCTTTTCGGGCTCGAACGGGTGGCCGCGGCGGACCTGCGCTCCTTCGCGCCGAATGGCCGCCATGACGGCTTCTTCCATGCTCTGCTGCGCGGGCCAGCAGACGCGGTTGGCGGACAGGCGCAGGTCGCCGCTGGCAACGAGAACGGTTTCCGGCATAGGTTCATTCTATGCCGCTGCCGGGGTGCGGGGGCGCGCCTTTGCGGCGCGCTTGATTGCGCGGCACTTGCGGCAGCCGGCGCGGGGCGCTACCGCACAATCAACCGCGAAACAATGTGAAACGCGATCGCGCCAACCAGCGCGGCCGCCGGTATGGTCAGAATCCACGCCCAAACGATCCGCAGCGTCACGTCCCACTTCACCGCGGAGATGCGGCGGGCCGCGCCGACGCCGGATATCGCGCCCGTGATGACGTGGGTCGTGCTCACCGGGGCGCCGAAGAACGTCGCGCCGAAAATGCTGACCGCGCTCGCCGTCTCGGCGCACATGCCGTCGATCGGCCGCAATTTCGCGATTCGCTGGCCCATGGTCTTCACGATGCGCCATCCTCCAAGCAGCGTTCCCAACGCGATGGCGGTTTGTGCGGCGAGCACAACCCACAGGGGCACGTAGAAGGTCTTCAGGTAGCCGGCCGTCACCAGCAGGCCGGTGATGATGCCCATCGTCTTCTGAGCGTCGTTGCCGCCGTGCCCGAGGCTGTAGAGCGCTGCCGACAGCAATTGCCCGCGTCTCGACCAGTGGTTGACCACCGACGCCGGTGTCTTCCGCCAGTACAGTACCCACGAAACGGCGACCATGAAGACGATGCCGAAGATCAGGCCCACAACGGGCGCGAGCACCATCCAGACAAGCGTCTTTCTCCAGCCCGTGGCGACGAGCACGGTGAAGCCCGCCTTCGCGACGGCGGCGCCGCCGTAACCGCCTACCAGCGCGTGCGATGAGCTCGTAGGCAGCCCCAGGTACCACGTGAAGGCGTTCCAGCAGATCGCTCCGATGAGCCCCGCCAGGATCACGCCCGGAGTGACAACGGACAGATCCACCATCCCCGCGCCCACTGTGTGCGCGACAGAGGTGCCGAAAACAAGGAACGCGACGAAGTTGAAGAAAGCCGCCCACGCCACGGCAATACGCGGCGAGAGCACGCGCGTCGAAACAACCGTTGCAATCGAGTTCGCCGCATCGTGAACGCCGTTCGTAAAATCGAACAGAAGCGCTACGGCGATTATGCCCGTGGTGAGGCCAAGTCCTATCGGAGCGTCCATCTTACCGGTTCTTCACCAGGATGCTCTCAATGACGTTGGCAACGTCTTCGCACACATCCGTGGCCCGTTCGAGAATCTCGTAGAGATGGTTCCAGCGAATCACGAACATCGGCTCGCGGCTCCCGTCGAACAGCTCGCCGAGCGCCTCCCGCAGAATCTTGTCTCCGGCGTTCTCCAGGCGGTTGATCTCCACCAGGTGCCGGGCGATGTCGTTCTTCTCGGGGTGCGGAAGCCGCGGAACCAGCAGCGAGATCTGCTCGGCCTGCTTGGCGATCACCCGCGCGAGTTCCTTCGCGTGCTCGGTGGGCTGGTCCACCTTGAACAGCACGAAACGCTCCGTGGTCTGCTCCACCAGGTCGAGCACGTCATCCAGGCGCGAGGCCAGGCGGTGGATGTCCTCGCGGTCCAGCGGCGTCAGGAAGCACTGGTTAAGCCTGGCGCTGATCTCGTGGACAACCTTGTCGCCTTCGTGCTCGAGGCGCTCCATTCGCAGTGCGTTTGCCTCCAGCCGGTCGAAATTCTCCATCGTCTCAACCAGCAGTTGAGTTGCCTGGCTGAGAATCCCGGCCGATTTCTCAAACAACTGGAAAAACGAGCCGTCCCGGGGAGTCAAGCTGATCCGCATATCCCTCCAGAAACCAAATCTCGGGCAACTTTACATTATGCGCACCCGTCAGGCGCGATCAGATTACAGAAATGTTACAGCAATGTTACGGAACGGCCGCCCGGGCGGCCTGCGCCCTGCGGTCCGAGCACCGTTTGACAAAGTTGGTATCGAAGTCGCCGGAGCGGAACTCCGGCTCGGCAAGTAAACGCTGGTGCAGCGGAATCGAGGTGTAAATACCCTCGATCACGAACATGCCAAGCGCGCGCTGCATCCGCGCTATGGCCTCGTCGCGATCGGCGCCGTAAGCTATGAGCTTGGCGACCAGCGAATCGTAGTACGGCGGTATCACACAATCCGTGTACGCCGCCGTATCGACCCGGATTCCCAGCCCGCCCGGCACGTTCAGAGCGGTTATCCTGCCGGGGCAGGGAGCGAACGTGTCCGGGTGCTCGGCATTGATGCGGCACTCGATGGCATGCCCGCGCATTTCCACCGGCCGCTTGATAATCTCCCCGAGCGGCTTGCCGGCGGCGACAAGTATCTGGCTCCTCACAATGTCGATGCCGGTTATGAATTCCGTCACCGGATGCTCCACCTGCACGCGCGCGTTCACCTCTATGAAGTACAGGTTTCCGCGCTCGTCCATGATGAATTCCACGGTCCCGGCGTTCGTGTATCCCACCGCGCGCATGGCGTCTTTGAGCGCCGAAGCGATTCTGGCGCGCAGTTCCGGCGTCACCGAGGGCGAGGGCGCTTCTTCGATCAGCTTCTGGTGCCGCCGCTGGATGGTGCATTCGCGTTCGCCCAGCACCTCGACCTCGCCGTACAGGTCCGCCAATATCTGAAACTCGATGTGCCGCGCCGATTCGATGTACTTTTCCAGGTACACGTCTGCGCAATCGAAGCTGGCGCACGCTTCCCGCGCCGCCGCGGCGAAAGCCGGCGCAAGCTCCTCCGGCGCGCGCACTATACGCATGCCGCGCCCGCCGCCGCCCGCCGAGGCCTTCAAGATCACCGGATAGCCGATCTTCCCGGCGATTTCCAGCCCTTCTTCGGCGTTTTTGAGTATGCCGTCGGATCCAGGAAGCGTCGGCACCCCGTGCGCTTTCATGGCGGAGCGGGCGCGCTCTTTCAATCCCATCAGCCGGATTACGTCCGGCCTCGGGCCGATAAACTTTATTCCCGAAACCTCACAGACTTCCGCGAAATCGGCGTTTTCGCTGAGAAAGCCGTAGCCGGGGTGAATGGCGTCGACGTTGGCGATCTCGGCGGCGCTTATGACCTTTGGAATGTCCAGGTAGCTCAGCGCGCTCTTGGCCGGCCCTATGCAGATGGCCTGGTCCGCAAAACGCACGTGCAGGCTGTGGCGGTCGGCCTCGGAGTACACGGCAACGGTTCGAATGCCGAGTTCCTTGCAGGCGCAGATGACCCGCAGCGCGATCTCGCCGCGGTTGGCGATCAGTATGCTCTCAAACATGGCGGCATCCGGCTCAGGAGGGTCGGATCGCAAACAGCGCCTCGCCGTATTCCACAGGCTGGGCGTTCTGCACGAAGCGAGCGACTATGGTCCCGGCGTGCTCGGCTTCTATCTCGTTCATAAGTTTCATGGACTCGATGATGCACAGCACGTCGCCGGGCCGGATGGCGTCGCCCACCCTGGCGAACGGCGGCGCTCCGGGTGAAGGGGCCTCGTAGAACGTGCCCACGATGGGCGATTTCACCACGATCAAACTGGGATCGCTAAGGGGATCCACAGGTGCGGGAGCCGCCGGAGCGGCTTCGGGCGCGGCCGGAACGGCCGCCGGCGCCGGCGCCGCCGCAGCTTCGTGCTGCACCGCCACCGTCGCCGGGGCTGTTGCCGTAAATGCCTGTATCGCCGGGCGAAGCACGCGCCGGATGCGGACGCGGTTATCGCCGCGCTGCACCTCCAACTCGGCAACGCCGGTCTCGGTTACGATCTTGATGAGTTCGCGGATGTCTTCAAGCGTCATGTTGGGCAGGACCTGCCGCTACCAGACACACCGCGACTACCGTGCCGGGGCGGCAATCAGTAATTATCTCAGACCGCGCCCGCGAACGGGGCCGGCCCCTACCGGGCGAGCAGCCGTACCCCCGGGGGGCTTACAAAATCGCCCACGGCTATCCGGACCTCGGGGTAGGGATCGATATGGCCGGGCAGCTTGATATTTATCTGATAAAGCCCGTAGTAACCCGGGGCGCAGCCGGCGTATAGTATCTGCTCGTCCGCCAGCGGAATCCCGTTCAGCAGCACCCGGAACTGCCGCCGCGCCGCTATCTGGTTGGCTTCCTGTGGTATATCGAGATCGCCTACGACCCGCTCCAGCCGCCCCAGGCCCGCCGCCCAGAGCGTCACTATCTCCCCGCCGGCGGCCGGGTTTTCGCGCGTTGCAAGAGCCCAATCCGGGTACCGGTTAGCTACAGCGATGTTGGGCTCAAGCAGAAACAGCGCCGGCGCATAGCTCTTCAGGGTTACGCTTATAGGACCGCCTGCCGCGCCGTCGCGCAGCAATTCCACTGTCGCGGGCCCCGGAGGAAGGCTCGGCGGCACCAGAAAGTTTACCTGTAGCGGCGATATGTACAAGACCACCGCCATGTTGCCGTTGATCAGGACCTGCACGCCGCCAAGCCCGGGCACCTGGTCGTGCAGCGTCAGGGAGCGGCTCTGCCACGCCAGATCCGTGCCGAAAAGGCTTACGAGAGCTCCGGGCGAAAGTTCCGGCACGAAACCGGCGCCGTTTACCAGCCCGGCCGCTGTGTAGCACGGCATGAGCTGCGAGCACTGGGTTTGCGCCCACGCGGGCGCGCATAGCAGGGCCAGGACGGCTAACGGGCGCATACAGATAAGTGCATCTCCGGGCGGGCGATTCTCACCCCGGGGCGAGTGAGCCCTTCTCGTAACCAAACACCGCGTGTCACAATAGTTTGCGATGATCGAACACCTGCGGCCGGGCGCGTCAGCCGAACGCGCCCGGGTCGTCCTTTTCGATTTTGACGGCACCATTTCCTTGATCCGCGCCGGGTGGGTGGACGTGATGGTGCCCATGATGGTCGAGGTCCTGGCCGGCCTCAAGACCGGGGAAAGCGAAGATAGCCTCCGCGCCGTAGTCGAGGAATTCGTGGGGCGCCTCACCGGCAAACAGACCGTTTACCAGATGATCGAGCTGGCGGATCAGGTGCGCGCCCGCGGCGGCACGCCCGAGGATCCTCTGGTGTACAAGCGGCGATATCTGGATCTGCTGCATAAGAAGATCGCACACCGGCTGGAAGAGCTGCGCAGCGGCAAGTGCTCCCCCGACAAGTACCTCGTTCCCGGAGCCCGCCGCCTGCTCGAGACACTGTACGCCCGAGGCCTCAAAATGTACCTCGCCAGCGGCACGGATCAGGAATACATGCGCGACGAGGCGGACCTGCTCGACGTCAGCCGCTATTTCGACGGCCGCGTCTATGGCGCGCTGGACGACTACAAAAGTTTCTCGAAAAAGATCCTCATCCAGCGGCTGATAGCCAGCGCCGAGGTAAGCGGCGATCAGTTCCTCGGTTTCGGCGATGGCTACGTCGAGATAGAGAACATCAAGGAAGTGGGCGGTACGGCGGTCGGCGTCGCCACGGACGAGCCCGCTTGCCTGGCCGTGAGCGAGTGGAAACGGCAACGCCTCGCGCGCGTCGGGGCGGATTTCATCATTCCCAACTTCCTCTGCCACGACGAACTCATGGCCGCGCTGTTTCCCAACGGGCGGGGCTGATGCCGCGTCGCACCCTCGCCATCGACATAGGCGGCACCAAGTTCACGCTCGCGCTGTTCGAAGACGGGCGGATGGCGCGGCGTGAATCCCGCGTCACAGACCGCGAAGGCGGCCGCGAGTGGATGGTAGCCGGCATTCTTGAAATTGCAAGCGGTTGGAAGAAAGACCCCGGGTTCGACGCCTGCGGCATCGGCTTCGGCGGGCCGGTAGACTTCACCGCGCAGCGCGTCTACGCTTCGACGCACGTGGGCGGCTGGCGGGATTTCGATCTCCCCGGCGTGCTGTCGTCCGAACTCGGCGTCCCCGCCGTAATGGACAACGACGCCAACCTGGGCGCACTGGGTGAATCGGTGTACGGCGCGGGACGGGGCTTCGATCCGCTTTTCTACGTGACGATTTCGACGGGCATCGGCGGAGGTATAGTTGCCGGCGGGCGCGTGCTGCGAGGCGCGGATTCCTGCGCAGGCGAGATAGGCCATGTCACCATCCGGCCGGACGGCCCGGTGTGCCTCTGCGGCGCGCGCGGATGCCTTGAGCGTTTGTGCGCCGGCATACACATGCCGGGGGATTACGGCAAGCCCGCCGAGGAACTCATGCGCGACCCCGCGTTCGTCAGCCGCTACGTTGTCGACCTGGCACAGGGTTTGAAAGCGGTCGTTATGCTCCTCAACCCCGCGCGCATCGTGATCGGCGGCGGCATCTCCAAAGCGGGCGGTGCGTTGTTTGTGCCGCTGAGGGCGGAGTTGCGGAGGCAGGTGACGCCGTGGTCGCACGCTCGCCTGGATGTTGTGCCCGCTGAGCTTGGGGACGACAGTGTGCTGTGGGGCGCGCTGGCTCTCGCGCGTTCCAGCGAGTTGCGGCCGTGAGGAGCCCGGCGCGGGCTGTAAGGCCCGCCGGGGAAGGGGGAACCTGCCGCACGGTCTGTTGCTGTTTGGCGGTTGTGACGGCGCCGCAGCCCGAGCCGCATGCCCGCCCCACCTCAGCCCGGCTTCTAGTCCCTCGTCAGGTCGCGGATGGCAATATCGCGGAACAGCATGTTGCCCTCGCCGCCCGAGTGCAGTTGAAGCGCGATGTATCCATCAAACGATTTCGGCGTGGGATCGGTAAAATCCAGTACCGTAACGCCGTTCAGACGGCAGATGTACCGGTTGCCGGCCACCTTCATGTACATCTCGTTCCAGTCGTATGGCCGGATCACCGTTTCGTTCTCCGGAGCCGGCCAAACCACCCACTGCCGGCCGTCGCCGTAAATCCCCCCGGTGTGGTGGTTGAGCGCGCGGTCGATCTCGAACTGCAAACCCTGGGAGACGTCGGCGGTGCCGGGCTTGAAATCAGCGTGAAAGAATACGCCGCTGTTGCCGCCGGCCAAAGCCTTAAACCGCAGCGACAACTCGAAATCCTTGTACTTCCGTTCGGTTCTCAGGTAGCCGTAGTCCTTCGTTATTCCCTGGCCGTGAATGGCGCCGTCCTCCACGGTCCACTTCTCATGACCGACCTGAACCCAGCCGGCGAGATCCTTTCCGTTGAACAGTTGCTTCCACCCGGGCTCGCCTCCCGTCGCCTGCGCGAACGCGAGGGCAGGGAGCATCATAGTGAGCAGAATGTTTTTTCGCATGGCCTTGCAACTCCCGGCAATTGGAAATGTTATGATAGCCGGGTTCCTGGGCGCAATCCGGGGCTGATCTGATGTTGCAGTATGCCCGACATGCGCGGGGTTTCATTTTCGCGGTCACATTCGCAGCGCTCGCGGTTACCCTTCGCAGGCTGACAATCGAAGTAGCTCCGCCGCGGAGTCTCGACGTTTTTCTTCTCGGCGTGGCGCTGACCACCTACGTCTTTTCATGGCCGCCCGCCCTGGCGCTTTTCCTGGCTTCACTTTACATCGCACGCGAGGATTTCACGCTGCCGCTGTGGCCGCCTGCCGGCGCGAACCTTCCGAATCTGGTGGCCCCCGCCGTGTACTGTCTGTCCGCCGCCGCCATCATGTTCGGTGTCGCCCGGCTCCGTAAGGCGATATCGTTCTGGCGCGGGAAAGCGGACGAACTGCACGCGTCGCAGGAGGCGCTCAAGGAAAGCGAAGCGCTCATGCGGTCTGTGGTGGACGGAGCGATGGACGGCATCGTCACGTGCGATGAGCGCGGCATCATACGATCGTTCAACTCCGCGGCTGAACGGCTGTTCGGATATGCCGCATATGAGGTGATCGGCCGCAATATCACCATTCTGATGCCGCCGGCGATGCGCGAACGGCACGACGCCGACATGCGCCGCTACCTTGAGGCGCACGGCAGGCCCCTTTCCGCCGCCGGCCGCGAGGTCGTCATACTACGAAAGGACGGCGCCACATTGCCCGCCGAACTGGCCATTAGCGAGGCTGTCGTCGGCGAACGGCACGTCTTCGCGGGCATACTCCGGGACATTTCACAGCGAAAACAGGCCGAAGATGCCATCCGCGAAGCGAACGCGACTCTTAGCGCTGTCATCGAAACCTCACCCCTGGCGATCTGCGTCACCGACCTCGAAGGGCGCGTCAAGAGCTGGAACAAAGCGGCGGAATCGATCTTCGGCTGGAGCGAGAGCGAAATCGCCGGCAAACGGTTTCCCATCGTCCCGGATGAAGAGTGGGACGACTTTATGTCGGCGGTCGAGGAGGTGACCCGCGGCGAGACGTACTCGGGCACGCACCGGCGCCGGCGCACGCGATCGGGCGGCGCAGTCGATATCGCCATCTGGAATGCACCGCTGCGAAGCCGCAGTGGGGAAATTACGGGTATTCTCTCTGTAATTGCCGACGTCAGCGATCAGCTCCGGCTGGAGCAGCAGCTCCGCGAGGCCGTCAAGATGGAGGCTATCGGCCGGCTGGCAGGCGGCGTGGCGCACGATTTCAACAACATCCTCACGGTTATCAAGGGCTACGCCGAAATGCTGGCCGAAAGCGTCTCCGCCGATGAGGCGCTCAGCGCCGATGTCGCCGAGATCCTAAAGGCGACGGATCACGCCGGCGCGCTCACAAACCAACTGCTTCTGTTCAGCCGTCACAGGCCCGGCAACCCCGAGCCCATCGACCTCAACGAGGTCGTGCTGCGGTTGCAAAAGATGCTCCGGCGCGTCATCGGCGAAGACGTCGAGCTTCAGACCATCACCGCGCCCAATTTGAGCTACGTGCGCGCGGATCCCGGCAAGGTGGAGCAGGTGCTGCTCAACCTTGCAGTCAACGCCCGCGATGCGATGCCGGACGGCGGCAAGCTGACAATCGAGACGGCCGAAGTGGATCTCGATAGCACATACGCCGGCATGCACATGGGTGTCGCGCCAGGGCGCTATGTCATGCTGGCCGTGAGCGATACCGGCATCGGCATGGATGCCGAGACGCATTCGCGGCTGTTTGAGCCCTTCTTCACGACAAAAGAGAAGGGCAAGGGAACAGGACTCGGGCTTTCGACCGTATACGGCATCGTGAAGCAGTGCAACGGCGAGATCTGGGTTTACAGCGAGCCCAACGAGGGCACCACGTTCAAGATCTACTTCCCCGTGGTTGAAGGAGACGCCGCGCCTCTGCCCATCCGCAAAGAGACGGAGCCGGCAGCCGGCGGCATCGAAACGGTGCTGCTGGCCGAAGACGACGACGGAGTGCGCAAGCTCGTCCGGAGCGTGCTGAGCGCACAAGGTTACCGTGTTCTCGAAGCCGCCGGCCCGGAGCAGGCGCTGCGGATTTGCGAGGACTACACCGGCGCCATCCATCTACTGTTGACCGACGTGGTGATGCCAGTCATGAGCGGCCGCGAACTCGCCGAGCGCGTTGTGGCGCAAAGGGGCGGCATGCGCGTGCTCTATATGTCGGGCTACACGGGCAGTGTGGTGGTTCATCACGGCGTCGCGGCCGGCGACTCTTCGTCTTTCATTCAGAAGCCGTTTACGCCCGACGAACTGGCCCGGAAAATCAGGCAGGTCCTCGACGGCGAGGTCTGAAGTCCCCGCGGGCCACACTCTGTCATGTCATTTGATATCCCGCTCTCTCTTTTTGATTTTTGGTTTAGAATGTTTAATGAAAACAACACAATGTTGTCGCCGGGATATTCATGCCGCGATACAGAGACCTCCCGCTGAGGACCAAAGGTCTCGTTGTTGTAGCAATTCCGATAGTCGCTTTTCTGGTCGTAGCAGGCGCTTTCTACGTTGCGGAGCAGCACCGCGAGGAGGCGGACCTGTGGGCGGAGCAGGCTATGCGGGCGAGGAATCTGATCTCGCGCATACGAGGCGTATGGGAAGCCGCGGAAGTCGCCGTCCTGGGCTACGTCCTTTCAGGAAATGCCCAATGGCTGCCGCCATACGAGCGGGCGCGGTCTGAAATCACGGATCTGTTCGAGCAGCGCAGACTGGTCTTGTACTCCTGGCCTGGGGACCACCAGCAAGCCGAAGCGCTGGAACGACGAATCCTGGACCGGCTGGACACGCTCGGGAAGATTCGTGCGGAGGCCGCCGTATCACCCCCCGCCGCCGCAAAGATGTTTGCCGGCGCATACGCGGAACACGAGGCGATACGGGCTGCTCTGAAGAACCTGAGCGCCGAGGAGAGCCGGCTGCTCGCCGACCGCATGCGGGAGGAAGCGGCCGCCCGTCATGTTACCGACCTGGTGGTGGTGGTGGGGGGTGTCCTGTTTGCGCTCGCGGGCGGCATCCTGGCAATGCTGCTGTTCACCAACACGATCTCCAGCCGCGTCACCGTGCTCGATGAGAACGCACGCCGTTTCGCCCGCGGCGAGCCGATGTTGCCCGTAGCGCCGGGGAATGACGAGGTGGGCCATCTTGCGGCATCGCTGACGTCGGCAGCGGCGGTTCTGGCCGAACGCCAGCGCGCGCTCCAGGATGCGGCTGCGGAACTGGAGACGCGAGTGAACGAGCGCACGGCGGAACTCCGGCAGGCCAATGCCGCGCTCGCAGCGGAGGTGGCTGAGCGCGCACGCACACAGGAGCAACTGGAGGACGCAAAGCGGCGCGTCGAAGCGGTTATAGATGCCAGCCCTCTCGCCATCCTGGCGCTGGACACGGAAGATCGCGTGATCGGCTGGAATCACGCGGCCGAGGAGCTTTTCGGGTGGAAAGCCGAAGAGGTTATGGGCAAGCCGCTGCCGACCGTCCCCGACGAGGAACGCCATACCTTCGAAGACGTCGTGGCCCGCACGCGGAGAGGCGAGCGCGTCGTCGCGCAGGACGTTCGACGGCGGCGGCGCGATGGCTCGATCGTGGAGATACGTCTGTGGGTGGCCCCGCTGTTTGGCCCGGAAAGAGAGATTCGCGGGAACATCGGGATCATGACGGATATCTCCAGCCAGCGCAGACTCGAGCAGCAGTTCGCGCAATCGCAGAAAATGGAGGCCATCGGACGGCTGGCCGGGGGCGTAGCGCACGATTTCAACAACGTAATCACGGTTATCTCCGGCTACGGCCAGATGCTGCTCGAGGGAGCAAAAGACGACCCCCTCCTTCGCGAAGCCGCCGAAGAAGTGCTGAACTCGGCCGACCGGGCGGCCGGACTGGCGCGCCAGTTGCTGGCGTTCAGCCGCCGCCAGGCAATCCAGCCCCGCCTGCTGGACCTGAACGAACTCGTCTCAAACCTTCAGAAGCTTCTGGGACGGGTGATCGGCGAGGATATAGAACTGAAGACCATTTTGCGGCCCGGCATCGCACCCGTCCTGGCCGATCCGGGCCAGATGGAACAGGTGCTGATGAACCTGGCCGTCAACGCGCGCGACGCTATGCCGAACGGCGGCAAACTTATCGTCGAAACCTCCAATGTCACGCTTGACGAGAGCTATACGGCGGCGCACGCGGGCGTCAAACCGGGGAGCTACGTCCTGCTTACGATAAGCGACACCGGAACCGGCATGACGGACGAGGTCAAGGCGCACATTTTCGAGCCGTTCTTCACCACTAAGGAGCGCGGCCGCGGCACGGGCCTGGGGCTTTCAACGGTATATGGCATTGTCAAGCAGCACGGCGGAGACATCTGGGTTTACAGCGAGCCGGGCCGGGGCGCCACGTTCAAGATCTACCTGCCGGCGGCCGAAGGAGCGGTTGCGGCTCCGCCGGAGCCGAAGCAGGCCGAGCCCGCGCGCCGCGGCACGGAGACCATTCTGGTGGTGGAGGACGAGGAAGCCGTACGAAAGCTGCTGCGCGATGTGCTGGAACAGCGGGGATATCGCGTGCTTGAGGCGGCATCGGGTGCGGACGCGCTCGAGATAGCGTCGAACCCGGCCGAACACATCGACCTCCTCCTCACGGACGTCGTCATGCCGCGCATGGGCGGGCGCGAACTGGCGCGCCGGTTCGCCCTGGGGAGGCCGGACACTCCCATACTGTTTCTGTCCGGCTACACCGAAGAGATGGTGGGCGACCAGGGCGTGCTCACGCCGGGGGCCAACTTCATGTCGAAGCCGTTTGCTCCGGAGGAGCTGGCGCGCCGCGTTCGCGAGATCCTGGACAGCGTAAGAAAGGGCAGCGCGGAGGACCACCCGCCTCCGCCCGGACCAGCTCAACCGTAGAAAGAAGGCTTAAACACCGGTTGAAACGCCCGGCAGGAGTTCCGCGCCCGCCGCGGGCTGTTCGTAGTGCCCGCGCCCCCCGGCGGCAGCCCGGGAAGGCCGCCCTGCATCAGGCCGCGAAGTTCCGGATGCTGCGGCTGAACGCCTCGTCTATCCAGCGCTCCAGTTCGGCGGCGCGATGCGCGGCGGTGTGTGCGGCCAGGACGCGTTCGCGGGCGCGCCATCCGATGGCGGAACGCTCTTCGTCGCTCATTCCGCGAAGGAATCGCAAGGCGCCGGCCGCAGACTCGGCTACGAGGATTTCGTGTCCCGGCCGGAAAATGGTCTCGAGCCCTTCCCAGAAATCGCTGATGATCGGCGTCGCGCATGCGGCTGCCTCGAACAGGCGCACGCTTGGCGAGTAACCGGCGCGCACCATATCCGACCGCGTCACGTTCAGTGTGAAGCGCTGGGAATTGTAGAAGCGCCGGTGCTGCGGCGGCGCCAGGTGCACCACCCGATGCACGTTCGCCGGCCAGTCGATTTCCGGGGGATACAGGGGCCCGGCGACGACGAAGCGGCCCTCCGGCCACTGGCGGGCGGCATCGAGCATAAGGCGTTCGAGCACCGGTTGGCGGTCTGGGCTATATGTGCCGAGGTAGCCCAGTTCCCATTCCGGCCGGCAGGCTTCCGGATAGTACGTGTTGGGATCAGTGGAGCAGTACAGCACGCGCGCCATGGGGGAAGCGTAATCGCGCTCGATGCGCCGGAGAATCGGGCCGCCTGTGAACGAGAGATACAGGTCGTACCGCGGTATGAGCGCCGGCGTGAGATACTCGCATTCGCCGCGCTCCAGCCGCGCCAGTGTCACGGGAGTGTCGATGTCATAGAACACCTTGAGCCCGCGCGTCTCGGCAACCACCCATTCGCCCACGGCTATGCCTTCGGGGACGTACGAACCGACTATCACCACGTCGGAATCCCGAATGTCGCGGCCACAGCCGTCGCGCAGTTCATCCACGCAGGAATAGAGCGCTGTGCGCCCGTACGGCGGCCTTGCGAGATCGCGGTTCTGCGCGTACCACGGGACGTCGCGTTCGTAGAACAGCACCTCGTGCCCCCGCGCGGTGAGTTCCCGCACCAGGCCGCGGTACGTCGTGGCATGCCCGTTGCCCCAGGAGGACGTTATCGACAGGCCGAGAATCGAGATACGATACCGCCGATGGTTCATTTCATAGCCCCGGCTGAAACGCGTGTGGCTCCGAGCAGCCGCTGTACTTCCTCGGCGCGCCGGGAGTATGTGTGCTCGGAAAGCACGCGCCGCAGAGCCGCCTCGCCGATTGCCCGGGCACGCTCCGGTGTCAGCGAGGCCAGGTGCGCGGCCACTTCGGCGCCGTTGTGCGCCACGAGCGCTTCGGCGCCCGGTTCAAGAAACATCTCCAGCCCGTCCCACGCATCCGTGATGATGCACGCGGCGGCGCCGGCGGCTTCGAAGATGCGTGTGGGGGGAGAGTAGCCGTATCGGGCCATGCTATCCCGGTTCACGTTGAGCACTGCGAGCGCGGTTGAGTTGAACGCATTGTGATCGCGCGTGTAAAGGTGCCCGATGCGCCGGACATTCGGGGGCGCCGGCTTGTCCTGCCACCCGTTTCCGGCAAGCAGAAACGACCGCCGCGGCGCAAGCGCCGCCGCACGCAGGAAGAACTCCTCCACCCGGGCCTCGCGGTCCGGCAGGCGGTTGCCGGCGAAGGCGAGGTCGCATTCGAAACGCGCGTCGCGCCCGGCGCGGTGGTGTGTGGCCGGGTCGAGCGCGTTGTAAATGGGGACGCAGCGGCGCGCGCCGAGGGCGGTGTAACCCGCCACCACCGGCGGCCCGCCGCCGTAGGTCAACACCAGATCGTAGCCTGGAATGAGCCGGCGGAAACTGTCTGCCGGATCGTTGCTTACGCGCTCAAGCGTAGCGGGCGCGTCGACGTCCCAGAAAACCACCAGGTTGCCCGGCCGGCGGAGGTCCAGAACAGCGCGCTCGAGCAACTGGTCGAAGACGCCTATGCCGCTGGCCTTGACCACGACGTCGGCCCCGCGCGCCAGTTCGAGTTGGCGGGCTACGGCGTCTTCCGAAGCGGCGTACACCACGACGCGCGCCCACGGCGGCGGCTCCATATCGCGGTGCCGCTGGCGATCGTAAACGTCGGGTTCGTAGAACGTGACGGAGTGCCCAAGGTGCGCGAGGGCGCGTATGATGCCGCGATAGTAGGTTGCCGCGCCGTTCCAATAGGCGGAGACCAGGCTCGATCCGAAGAACGCTATATTCACGCAGCCACCTCGCGGGCGGCGCGCGCCTGCTCGTAAATGGTCATAAGTTCATCGACGCGATGCGCGCACGTGTGGCGCGAGCGCACCGCCGCCAGCCCGCGCTGTGCGATGCGCCGGGCCAGATGCGGATCCGCGAGCAATTTCTCGAGTTGCCGCGTCATTTCGCCCGCGTCGCGCGCAAACAGGAAGTCCTCGCCGGGCGTGAAAAGGTTTTCGCTGTCCCGCCAGGGCGCCGAAACCAGCGGGATGCCGCACGCAAGCGCCTCAAAAACGCGAATTGTGGCGATGCCCGGCAGTATCTGGGCGTAGAAGCGCCGCGGCACGTGCACCGTCACGCGGAACCGCGCGAAGATCTCCGGCGCGCGGTGGTTCGGAAGCCAGCCGCCGTACTCTATTCCGGCCGACGCCAGCGCTTCCAGCCCGCTCGGCGGGTAGCGCACCCCGTAAGCGCGCGCCTTGAGCCCGAGGCGCTTCACCGGTTCCAGCACGAATTCCTCGAGTTCCTCGGTGCGCTCGTCGTCGCCCCAGTTGCCTATCCAGACCAGGTCGCCGTCGTAGACCCGGCGCGGCAGCGGCCGGAACACGCGCGTGTCGGCGGCTTCGTGCCATGTCCAGGCGCGCCGGGTCCAGCCGCGTTCCAGGTAGATCTCGCGGATGATTTCTCCGAAGGCCAGGACGCCGTCGTAACCGGAAAGATCGTAACGGGACATCGAGATGCGGTCGGAAACGGAGCGGTGGTGTGTATCGTGGAACAGCAGCACGTAGCCGCCGCGGGCCGCACGGTGCGCGCCGATGCGGGCCACGAGATCGGGCTCGTTCCATTCGTGCACCAGCACCAGATCCGCGCCATGCAGCGCTTCGTTCAAGTCGAGTCCGGCATACGTGTACAGATGGCTTCGCAGATGGGGATATGCCGCCTCGAAGCCGCGGACGGCGCCGGCGCCGTGGTCCCGTATCAGGTTGGTGCGGCTCCAGCCGTCAGCCGGTTCGTAGATGCGGACGTCATTGCCGCGCGCCAGCAGCTCCGCCGCGACACCGCGCAGGAAATGGGCGTTGCCGTGATTCCAGCACGAAACCAGTGAGTGACAGAAAATTACGACGCGCATCCGGCCTCCGCTGATTGGGTTCCGGCGTATGCAGCCATATACGAGCGCGCCATCCGTGCCGGAGAGAAGCGGCGCGCGCGTTCGCGGGCGGCTTGCTGCATTGAGATACGATGCCGGGCGTCGGCGATGAGGCGCGAAATCGCGCCTTCCAGCGCAGACGTGTCTCTTGCCGGCACAAACGCCGCCGCTCCGTTCCAGTTCTCCCGCAAGCTCGGGATGTCGCCCAGCACGAGCGCGCAGCCGTGCATTGCCGCCTCCAGCACCGACAGCCCGAACGGTTCGTACAACGCCGGAAGAGCATAGATGGGCGCGCGCGTGTAGCACAGAGCGATTTCTTCACGGGTAAGGCGGCCGAGCGCGTGCACGCCCTCGGCCGGCAGGGCACCCTCTCCGGCGACGTATACCGGCCACTTCAGACGCGGCGCCACCTCCATTAGCGCCCGCACATTCTTGCCTTCATCCCACATGCGGCCGGCGGAGAGGACGAACCGGCCGGGCAGTTCCCGGCTGCCCGCGGCAACCTGCCGCTCGACCGCATTAGGGATGACAACTCCGCCGCGCACGCCATAGTGGCGGCGAAGTGCGTCCAACATTGCCCGCGTCGGCGCGACCACCAGGCGCGCCGCTGCGAGCCCGTTCACCACCGCTTCACGGTACCGGTCCCAGACCGGCGGCGCCGTCCCCCCGCGCACCGCCTCCCACCACGACAGAACGCACGAGTGTCCCACAACCAGCACCGGCGCCCTCCAGGGCAGCGCGGCATGGGCGTAGCCGTTCAGGTGGATCGCCGACGGTCCGAAGCGCGATTCAAGTTCGAGCAGCCACTCGCCGGCACGCCGCACGTCTTCCCAGGGGTCGTCCATCCACTCCAGCTTGAAACCGGCATGGAATGAAGCGATTACGTTCGGCGGCAGGGATTCGGCGGGCGGCGGCCCGCCCATGGTCGCCAGCACGATCTCGACGCCGTGCCTTTCCAATGCGCGCGCAAGCTCGATTGCGTACGTCCACACGCCTCCGGCCGTGTCGGCCGTCATCAGGATTCGCACTCGGACTCCAGTTGCGACAGCGGCAGGGGGCACGCCTCCTGTATGTCGCTGAAATCGTTGTACGCCGTAAGGTAATATTCGACGGCGCGCTCCCAGGCGCGGTCGTCGGGCAAACCCCAGAGCCGGCGGTAATCGGGCGAACCGGGATAAGGGAAAAGCGGCACGGGTTGGTTGGCCCATACGCCGTGCGACCGAAGGTGCTCGCGCCAGCGCTCTATGTCATCCGGGCTGTCCGCGCCGGAGTAGAGCAGGTTCGCCTGCACGAATGGCACCCAGCGCCGGGCTTCAAGCAGCCGCTCGCTGAATTGTTCCGTCGTGAGCCGGCTGCGCTTGTCGAGCTCCGCGCGGCCCCGCTCCGAGATGCTCTCGAGGCCCGCCTCGATCGAGACGCACCCGGCGCGGCCGAGCAACTCGAGCGTGTCCGCGTTCCAAAGATCGATGCGCGTCTGCACGCCGAACTTAACGCCGCGCGGGACGAGCGCTTCGAGCAGCGCCCGGTCCGGCAGGAAGATCTCGTCGATGAAGTACACGTACCGGACGCCGCCGGCGGCGAGGCCGTCCAATTCCTCGAGAACCAGGGCCAGAGGGCGTTTGCGGTAACCGGTCCTGAAGTTCTCCTTGGCGCAGAACGTGCATTTGTACGGGCAACCGCGCGAGTACTCGATCTCGGCTCCTGGTCCGTCCGGTTCCGCATCGAACCGGTGGTGGTGATGTTTGTGGCGCTCCAGGGATTCGCGCGGCCAGCGCAGGGCGGGCAGCGCCGCGAGGTCCGTCGCGTGCGGAGCTCCCTGAATGCGGATCTTTCCTCCATCGCGCCAGGCGAACGAGCCAACATCCGCCCAGTCTCTCCCGAGCTGAGGCAGTACTTCCTCGGGCTCGCCGAGCACGGCGCCATCCACGCACAGCTTGCGGATCGCCGCGCGGGGCGTGCTGGACGCGTGCGGCCCGATGGCGACCAGCAGCGCGCCGGTTCCGCGAAGGTCCGCCAGCGTCTCGTGCGCGGCGCGCAACTCGGGCGGCGGGCACCGCCAGAACAGGTAGCTCGGCGCGGTAGTGATTACGATGATGTCGGGGCGGAACGCCTGAACGCGGCGGCGCAATTGTTCTCGTGAGAGCCCGTCCAATTGTCCGTCTACGATGCAGGCTTCGTGCCCGGCGCGCTCCAGCAGCGCCTTGGCATAGCCGTACTCGAGCGGCAGGTGCGGCTCGCGGCAGCCGAAATAGATGCTCCCCTCGAAGCTCCAGCGGGGGTTGACGAGCGCGAATCTCACGATGCGAGCCTCGATCTCAGGGGCGGCAAAAGCACCTCTGGTTTCGACTGGTTCAGCCACGAATAGAGCCGGCAGGCTCCGGCGCGCACGCTCGTCCGCGGCATCCAGCCCGTGGCCGCATGGAAAGCTCGCACGTCTGAGACGTAATAGCGCTGATCCGCCGTCCGCCACGCATCGAAACGCACTCTCGGGCGGGTGCCGTGGAGTTCGGCGATCAGATCGATGAGCTCCAGAAGACTGATGGTGTTCTGCGGCCCGCCGCCGATGTTGAACGCGCGCCCGGCGATGCCGGCGATGTTCTGCTGCGCGGCGAGCAGCGCATCGACCAGATCATCCACGAACAGCACGTCGCGAACCTGAAGGCCGTCGCCGTAGATCGTGATGGGGTGGCCGGCCAGCGCACGGATCATAAAGTGCGCCACCCAGCCCTGGTCTTCCGTGCCGAACTGGCGCGGGCCGTAAATGCAGCTCATGCGAAAAACGCACGCGCGCAGACCGAAAACGCGGGCGTAGTCGAGCACATACTGATCAGCGGCGCCCTTCGAGCACCCGTAGGGACTGTGGAACGAGAGCGGCCTATTCTCCGGCACGCCGCCGCGGAGGGAATCGTCGACTGGCTCGTAGCGGCGGGCGCTCTTGACAAGTTCGATGTCGGCCAGTTCACCGTAAACTTTGTTGGTGGATGTGAAAACCACCGACGGAGGATTCGAGCAGGCTCGCACCTGTTCGAGGAGGTTCAGCGTTCCGCGGGCGTTGATCTCGAAGTCGGCCGCGGGGTCGTTCAGGCTGGTTGTCACCGCTACCTGAGCGGCCAGATGATAGACCTCCGCTATGCCCTTGAGCGCGGCGCGCAGCGCGAATCTGTCGCGAACGTCGCCGATTTCGACGGCCAGCCTCTGCCCGTGCAGTTCTCGCAGCCACTCCAGGTTTCTCTGGACACCCGGCCGGGAAAGGTTGTCGAATATCATGACGTCCCGCCCCTCCGAGAGCAGCCGGTTTGCGAGGTTCGACCCGATGAATCCGGCGCCGCCGGTAATCAGTACGCGCCCGTTCATGCTGTGAGCCCTCTCGCGGCCAGTTCGGCGCGCGCTTCTGCGACGCGGTCCTGTGCGATGCGGCCCTCGAGCCAACTCGCCAGTTCCGCCAGACCCCGCTCCAGGCTGACGCGGGGCGTGTAGCCGAGAACCTTCTGCGCCAGCGTGATGTCGGCATAGCAGTGGCGGATGTCGCCGGCCCGGTACATCCCCGTGATTTCCGGCGCGATGCGCTTGCCCAGGACGTGCCCCATTGCTTCGGCAACCTCGCACACGGTGTGCGGCTGCCCGCTGCCGACGTTGATGACCAGGCCGTTAGCCTGCGGCTTTTCGAGCGCCAGCCGGCATGCCCGCACCACGTCGTGCACGTTCACAAAATCGCGCTGCTGCTTGCCGTCTTCGAAGATCAGCGGCGCGTTGTTATTCAGATAGCGCGCCGCGAAAATCGCGAGCACGCCAGTGTATGGGTTGGAAAGCGATTGCCTTGTTCCGAAGGCGTTGAAAAAACGCAGAGCCACGGCCGGGATGCCGTAGGCCCGGCCGAACATCAGGCACATGCGCTCCTGATCGTATTTCGTCAACGCATAGACGGAGGCCAGGCAGGCTTTCTTTGTTTCAGGAGTCGGCACGGGTACGAGCGTCTCGCCGGCGCCGTTGCGAACTTCCCAGCAGGCCGCGCGCAATTGCTCAATGGGCCGGTCGGCGTCTTCATGAAGGCCGCCGGAGGAATCGCGATAGAGCCCCTCTCCGTAAATGCTCATGCTCGAGGCGACGATGATCTTCTCGACAGGCCGCCTGGCGATCTCCTCGAGCAGAACCGCCGTGCCGAAGCAGTTCACGCTCGCGTACTTCGCCATCTCGTACATGCTCTGGCCCACGCCGACAACCGCAGCGAAGTGGTAAACCGCGTCTACGTCCTTCAGGCTGCGGCGCGTGATCCCGGCGTCCCGCACGTCGCCCACAATGAGCTCGACGGCGCGGTCCAGGTACTCCGGATACCGGCATCCGGGCCCGTGTACCTGCGATGAGAGATTGTCCAGCACCCGTACCGTGTGGCCGCTGCGCAGCAGTTCGTCCGCAAGATGCGAGCCGATGAAACCCGCCCCGCCCGTGATCAGAATGTGCTTACCCAAGCAGTGCCCCCTCCAAGTGTGAACGCGGCGGCCGGGCAGCCGGGCGATGGAATACGATTGGGCGCAGCTTCGGCTAAAAACACCGCTGCGGTTTGTCTTGAATGATCGGTACTGGCCCGCACTACAGCCACGCTCAGCCCCTCGCCGGCTCCGGCCTGCGCCGGCCCCTTCCGGCGCACATTGCGTACCCCAGCAACTCGGCCCGGCGTTCGATATCCGGACCGCCCAAAGCGCATCCCTGATTATTGACAGTTCTTAATGGTTGTTATCCACTTAGTTTTTAACATTATCCGGGACACACGTCAACCTGAGCAGGGCGGTGTTCCGGAATCTGTTTTTTTCGGAGGCGCAGGTGCGAATACGCCGCGCTGCGCTCCATCAACACGTCCCGGGCGGGCTTGAAAGCCGGATGCCTGATGCGGCCGTGTCTGGCTGGAGGGCAATGGCGGCTGATTTGCATATACAAGCGGGGGGCGCGCGCTAAGGCCTTTGCGGGTGCCGCGGTGGAAGAAAACGGCTGCCACGGCCGGTAGTTTTTCCACCGCTGCGTTTGCGGGCGGCGGGCATGCCCCGGAGGAGGAGAACTGTGGCTATGAAGATCAACTCTCTGCGTGAGCTGTTCATTTCGCAGTTGCGGGAGGCCGCCGATGTCGAAGGACAGCTCGAGCGTGCCCTCCCGAAGATGCTCCAGCACGCATCACACGCCGAATTAAAGGACGCAATTCACCTGCACCTGGGCCAGACCAAGGAGCAGGCGAGACGCATCGACCGGTGTTTCGAGCTGCTCCGCGAAGAGGTGAAGACCGAGTCGTCCGACGGCATAAAGGGTATCGTCAAAGGCGGCGAGCACCTGATGGATCGGGAAGGCGACCCGGCGGCGATAGACGCCGGCATTATCGCTTCGGCGCAGAAAGCGGAGCACTATGAGATAGCGCTCTACGGGACGCTCTGCTCGTATGCCGAGATGCTGGGCGAGCAGGAGTGCCTCGCGCTCCTGAAACAGACGCTTTCCGAAGAGAAAGAAACGGACGCGAAACTGACCAACCTGGCCGAGCGCGTGATCAATGTCCACGCGATGAAGGGCGGGGAACAGACGCGGCACGCGTAAGCCGCCGGATCGGGGCCGCCTGGCGGCCCCGCCAACCGCGAGGAGTAAACGAATGGCGGCTGCAAAAGTAACCACAGACCACGAGTTCATTCGCAAGTGGGCGGAGGAGCGCAAAGCCAGGCCATCCTGCGTCCGCGGCACCGGCGGACGGGGCGACATCGGCATGTTGCGGTTGAACTTCCCGGGCTATTCCGGAGAGGATACGCTCGACGAGATCTCCTGGGACGAATGGTTCAAGAAGTTCGACGAGCGCGGTCTGGCGCTGTTGTACCAGGACCGGACGGCCGCCGGCGAGAAGAGCAACTTCAACAAGATAGTGAGCCGCGAAACCGTCGACAAGCGCCGGGAAGGGGCCGAGCAGCACGAGACGCCGCAGCACAAAGCAGCGCACCCGAAGGCGAAGCACGGCGGCGGGCACGCCTGAGGCGTCCTCAGTAATCTGTAATCGCGGTGCGGGCGGCCCAACTATAATGGGGAACCGTCATGCTCATCGTTCACGTTCACGCCCGCGTCAAGCCGGAGTTCGTTCAGGCGTTTATCCAGGCGACCACCGAGAACGCGCGCAACAGCATACAGGAGCCGGGCATTGCCCGGTTCGACGTCATCCAGCAACAGGACGAGCCCACCCGTTTCGTCCTCGTAGAGTGCTACCGCACGCCCGAAGCGCCCGCCGCGCACAAAGCCACCGCGCACTACGAGAAGTGGCGCGACGCCGTCGCGCCGATGATGGCCGAGCCGCGCTCAAGCGTGAAGTTCTTCAGCGTATTTCCGGACGACCGGGACTGGTAGCGCAATGCGATTCGAGTTCGCCACCGCGGGCCGCATCGTGTTTGGGCCCGGAACGGCGCGGGAGGTTGCGCCCGCCGCGCGCAGCTTTGCCTCACGCGTGTTCTATGTAGCAGGATTCGATGCGCTTGCCGGCCTTGAGCCGGCGGCCACGCTGCGCGTCGCCGGCGAGCCCACAGTTGAGTTGGTGCGCGAAGGTGTGGAGGCCGCGCGGGCCGCCGGGTGCGGCGTGGTGGTTGCGGCCGGCGGCGGCAGCGCAATCGACACGGGCAAGGCGGTAGCGGCGCTCTTTGCGAACGGCGGCGACCCGCTCGATTATCTCGAAGTGATCGGCCGCGGGCAGCCGTTGACGAGGCCTTCGATTCCGGTGATCGCGGTTCCCACGACCGCGGGAACGGGCGCCGAGGTGACGCGAAACGCTGTGCTCGCCTCTCCGGAACACGGCGTCAAAGCGAGCCTGCGCAGCCCGTACATGCTGCCGCGCGCCGCCATCATCGACCCGGAACTGACGGTAAGCCTGCCCCCGGCGATCACAGCTTCCACCGGCCTGGATGCGCTGACGCAGCTCATCGAGCCGTACGTGTCCGTCCGTGCGAATGCGATGACCGACATGTTCTGCCTGGAAGGCATCGCGCGCGCCGGGCGAGCGCTCCGGCGGGCCTTCAGCAACGGAAGCGACATGGACGCCCGGATGGATATGTCATTCGCCAGCCTGCTGGGAGGGCTGGCGCTGGCCAACGCCGGCCTGGGAGCGGTGCACGGTTTCGCGGCGCCCATCGGCGGCGCATTCAAGGCTCCACATGGCGCCGTGTGCGCGGCGCTGCTTCCGCATGTGATGGATGTGAATATCCGGGCGCTGCGTGCCCGTGCGCCTGAGAGTGAGGCGCTGGCCCGGTATGCGGCCGTTGCGCGCGTGCTCACCGGCGACCCCGGCGCCGCTCCGGACGACGGCGCTGCCGCCGCAGCGGGCCTTTGCGCGGCCGTTCAGATTCAGGGCCTGCGCGCGTGGGGCGTTTCGGAGAAGGACGTGCCCGGCCTCTGCGCGAACGCCGCCCGGGCGAGCAGCATGAAAGGGAACCCGATCCAGCTTACTCCGGCCGAACTGGATGAGATACTCCGGCGCGCGCTGTAGGGCCGTTCGCGCCGGCCCGGCATACCGGGAACTTCAGCCTCCGGCGCTGGCCTGTTCCCAGGTCCGGCGGAGGAAACCGTCGGTCATGCCGGCGATGTAATCGCACACCAGGCGATGAAGCGGTGCGGGCCGCGCCTGCTCACGGTATGGTCCGGGGAGCCGCTCGGGTTTTTCCATGTACCAGGCAAAGAGGTCGGCGATCATAGCGGTCGATTTCGCACGCTCGGCCGCAACCGGCTCGGACGTGTACACGCGCTCCCAGAGGTATTTCTTCAAAGCGGCGGTGGCGCCGGCGGCGGCGGGTGTCAGCCGGACCAGGCGCTCCGGATACCGCCGCACGTCGCCGCAGTCCCGCACGCCGGAGGCGAGGGCCGCTTCGCGCGTGCCTTCGATCAGCGCCGTAACGAGCATGTCGATGAGAGCGCGCAACGCTTCGTTGAAGCGGATCCGCGCCGGCGCGGCAGGCAGCTTCGCCTCCGTCCGGCGCCAGAGTCCGGCGAACTCGGGAACCGCGCGGGCGACGTCTTCGATGTCAAAGAAGTGCGCGGAGTGGCTGTCGTCGAGGTCCGCGGTGTTGTAGGCGATTTCGTCGGCAAGGTCGATCAACTGCGCCTCGAGCGGCGGCCGCAGCCCCGGCAGGTACTCGTCGAGGATGGGGTCCTCGCCGGGCTCGAAATCGCGGGAGTGCTTGGCGATGCCCTCGCGCACCTCGAAGGTGAGGTTCAGCCCGGGGAAGCGCGCGTAACGCTGCTCGAAACTCTCGACGATGCGAAGGGCGTGAAGGTTGTGATCGAAGCGCTCGCCGAAGCGCGACATCTGCCGGTCGAGTTCCTCCTCGCCGGCATGGGCGAAAGGAGCGTGGCCTATGTCGTGCGCCAGAGCGAGAGCCTCGGTGAGATCCTCGTCAAGCCCGAGCGCGAGCGCTGCTGTCCGCGCTATCTGGGCCACTTCAATGGTGTGTGTGAGCCGGTTGCGAAAGTGATCCGAGAGACTGGCCGTAAATACCTGGGTCTTGTCTTCCAGACGGCGGAAGGCGCGCGCGTGAACTATGCGGTCGCGGTCGCGTTGGAAGGCGTTGCGGTAGGGGTGGGGAGGTTCCGCATACCGCCGCCCCCGGCTGCGTTCGACCGGGAAGCGGAGAGCGCCGAGCTGCGGCTTCATTTGGCGCCGGTGTTCAGCTCCGCCAGGGTTTCCGAAGCGGCTTCGCTCACCGCGCCGGTGGCGGACTGGAGCGATTGCAGCAGTTTCCGCGCCTCGGCGGGATTCGAGCGGATCAGCACGCGGGCCAGCGCAAGCTGGGCGTCGTTCTTTGAGACGAAGGCGGTTGGGTGCTCCATCATGTTGCGCAGGATCTTCTCGGCATCCGCCGTCTTGCCCTCGGCGGCGTAAACGTCCGCCAGCGCCCTCGAAGCCAGCGCTTCGTAGTTCCCGCTGCCCGCTTCGGAGGCGGCGCGGAACTGCTTTTCGGCCTGTGCCAGGTCGCCCTTATTGACGGCGATGGCGCCCAGATAATACTGCGCTATCACGCCTTCATTCGTCCCCGGGTATCTTGCCGCCAGATCCGCGAACGCCGCCGTGAGGGCTTTGTCCTTAGCTTCGGCGGTCGGGTAGCTGCGGATGCCTTCCTGGCTGGGTCCGACGGGCGCGCTCTGGATCTCGAGAGCGGCCGAGAGAGCCTCCTGCCGGGTGCGCGCCTGGTGCCTTCTCCAGGCGAAAAACCCTCCCACCAGGAGGACGACAACCAGCGCGATGGCGCCATAGCGGATGGCTTGAGCCCGGTGCTCGCCGAGAAAGTCCAGGGTATGGCCGACCTCCAGCGCAAACCGGTCCTGCTTCAGCTCTTTTCGGGTGATTCTATCCACGGAAACTCCAGGGGAAACTTCATTTTAGCAGACGGCGTGCGGGCGGGGGCGCGGCCTGTACCGCGCCCGCCGGCGGCGTTTCAGGCGAAGCTGCGGATGGCCGCCGCTTCGTCGTCGTAGACCTCGAAAACCGTGTACAGTTTGGTGATCTGAAGCAAGTCCCTGACACGCTTGGTCAGGTTGAGAAGCTTCAACTGGCCGCCCTGGTTGGCGACGGAAGTAAAGCCGGAGACCAGTTCGCCGATGCCGGAACTGTCGATGTAGGACACATCGCCGAGGTTCAACAAAATCTTCTTGTTGCCTTTTGTGACAAGGCTGCGGATGCCGTCGCGAAGGTTGCTCGAACCCTCGCCCAGCGTGATCCGCCCGGAAACGTCGATTACGGTAACATCGCCCACCTGGCGGGGGCTCAAGGTTGCGCTCACGTGTATGCCTCCTGTCTGCGCCGCGCCGCCTCAATGCCGCGCGGAGGACTGCCAAATCTACTGTCTGTACTTCATCAACGTCACTTCGGTGCCGTGCGTCAGCCGGCGCACCGAAAACTCGTCCACGAACGCGCGGATCAGAAAAATGCCGCGCCCGGACTGCTGGAGGAGGTTGTGGTCCGCTATAGGGTTGCCGATAGAGTTGATATCGAAACCCTCTCCCTCGTCGCCGACCTTCACCGTGAGCCGGTCCGGCGCTGAGGAGACGGCCAGGTGAACCTTCTTGCGCCGGTTGTACCGGTTCCCGTGCACGACAGCGTTGACGACGGACTCGCGCACCGCCATACCGAGCTTGTGAATCTCCTCTTCGGCGAAACCTAGATCACGGGCGACCTCGATAACGAGATTCTCGGCCGCGTCGGCGCTCTCGAGTTCGGAATCGAGGTACGTCTCGACGCGCTGCGTTTCCGTGTCTTCGGGCATAGTCCGCGCCGGGCCTGATCGAATCCTGTAACTTAGCAGAAGCGCCGGGTAGAACGCAAAGGGATCAGGTGTTTGCCGAAGGGACGGTGAGCAGACGCGCGAAATTCGGCGCTGCCGACTCGAGTCTACAGGCCAGATTGGCAGCGCTCATGCCGCACGCAGCCGCCTGCCGTGAACCCTTTCCACCAGCAGTTGCGGATCTGCGTGGTACTGCTGCACCAGAAACTCGTCCGGCGTGATGCACTCCAGATCGAAAGGTTCCAGGGCTGTCTTCAGGGAAGTGCCTCGTGTTGAACGAAACGATAGTCGCTGCCCGCCCGTGAATGGCGGCGGCGATGACGTGGCGGTCATGATCGGGCACGCCGCCCAGTGCGGGGAAGAGATGCTCGTAGCACTCGATCACTGCTTCGGGGATGCATCGCGCATGAAGCGCATCCGGCGTGCCACTTGCGTTTCAGAGTACCCGAATTTCGAAATGGTCCGGGCTACCTCGGACAGAATGGAGTCGGACCATTTTGGGATGTAAAAGGCCGGTTCCTCCGCCAGCCTCAGAAGCGTGTCGCACAGCGGCATCGGTGCCAGCACGCACGCATCCAGCACTACATGCCTCGGGCTACCGATGCTCACCATTAGTTGGCTCTATCGTGTACAGCCCTTCTGCGATCTCGGCCTGAACGAGTTCGTCCAACGCGTTCCTTCGGTGCCGGTCCCTGCGTCTTCTGTACTCGAGCAAGTCTCGGACGTACACGCGCCGGTGCGTGCCAACCTTGTGAAATGGAATCTCGCCTCGTTCGAGCGTCTTGACTAGAAACTGGCGGGACACACCCAGCATCTCTGCTGCTTCCGCAGTCGTCAGCGTCGCTTCGTTGTGAATGATCGCGACCGACTTGCCTGCTTGAAGGCCTGCGATCAGTTCCGCGAGAAACTCGCCTACCGATTCCGGCATGGCGCGACGCTCGCCGTGCGGCCCAAACAGTATCGGCCCGCTACGCCGGAGATTGCCGTAGAGTGCCTCGATCGTTTCTGGCCAACAACTGACGCTGAGCGGTGCGGGGGGTGGCATGGGAACACCGGATGGTTGGTGCTGGTTCCGTCGGGACTTCTCAGCATGCTGCTTCATCACCCACCTCGACTGGCACCAGTATACGCTACAAACGACCCAAACGCTACAAGTGCTCTGCGGCTTTTTTCCGCTCGTGCGGCGCGTAGCGTTTCACGATCATCACCCCGGCGAAGATCACGGCCATGGACACAGCCTCCAGGGCCCCGAAGTGCTCCCGGTAGAAGAGCCACCCGAGCGTCACGGCGACGATCGGGTTCACATACGCGTAGGTCGAGACTATCGCCACGGGCAGGTGCATCAGCGCGTAGATATACGCGCTGTAGCCGACGATCGAACCGAAGATCACGAGGTAAAGAATGGCCGCAATCCCCCGCGTGCTGGGGCGCCACGGCTCGTTCCAGACCGATGCCAGCACGAGGAACAACAGCCCTGCCGCGAGCTGCTGGACGGCGCCCGTGACCACAGGATGGGCTTTTATCGGCTGCCGGCGCTGGTAAATGCTGGCGTAGGCCCACGCCGCGTTCGCGAACTGAAGCACCAGCAAGCCGCGGATCGCCAGCGGGCCCAGGCCGCCGATTCCATTACCCGGGAAAGCCAGCAGCGCCACACCCGCACCGCCCACCAGCATGCCCGCGACGACGGGCCGGTGCAGGCGCTCGCCGCCGGGCAGAGCGGCCTCTATGCCGACCATCCAGAACGGGGAAGCAGTGATCAGAAGCGCTGCGAGACCGCTCGGAACCCATTGCTCCGCGATCACGAGTCCGCCGGTCCCGCCGCCCAGCGCCAGAATGCCCGTAAACGCGGCTATCCGCAGGTCGCGCCCGCGCGGCAGGTGCGCGCCGCGCAGCCATGCCGCGGCCAACAGTATGATGCCGGAAATCGTGAAGCGCACGCCGATGAGCGTCAGGGCCGGGAAACTCTCGAGCGCCATCCTGATGCCCACGTACGTGGTTCCCCAGAAGAAGTACACGGCGGCAAGGGCGCCCCAGGCGGCGGCATTGGTATGACGGCGGCGCAATTTTCAGAGTAGCTTAGCTCCCGAGCGCTATGGCGGCCGCCCTGCCCGCACGAACCGGATTCTGCGCCCCGGCTTTTTCGAATAGAATTGGTGCGTGCTCCTCACGCTCACAATAAACCCGGCAATTGACCGAAACGTCACCGTCGACCGGCTGGTGTTCGAGGACCGCGCCTACATACTCGCAACCTCCGAAAGCGCCGGCGGGCGCGGCATCAACGCGTCTTTCGTAATTCATTCATTTGGCGGGGATACCCACGCCATCGCCACTGCCGGCGGCGATGCCGGAAGGCGGCTCCGCGGGTTTCTTTGTAACGCGGGTTTTCCTGTGGATTTGGTCGATATTGCCGCGAACATCCGCGAAAACCTGACGATAACGGACCGCCAGGGGTTGACCGTCAAGCTCAACCAGCCCGGGCCGCCGATTGAACCTGCCGAACTGGAACGGGTGGAGCAAACGGTGCGTCAAGCTCTCAAAGGCGCGCGATGGCTGATGATCTGCGGCAGCGTGCCGCCCGGCGTGCCGGCCGGGTTCTACTCGAGACTCGTCGGAATGGCCCGGGATGCGAACGTCAAAGTGCTGCTCGATACCGACGGAGACCCGCTGCTGGACGGCGTCGAGGCCGGGCCCACCGTCGTGGCTCCGAACAAGCAGGAGGCCGAACGGCTGCTGAACACCGCGCTGATCACGAGGGGGCATTTTCTGGAAGCCGCCACCCGCATCCGCCGCATGGGCGCGGAGAGCGTCATCCTTTCGCTGGGCAGCCGGGGGGCGGTGGGAGCCTCGGAAAACGGGTTGATAGAGGTGGTTCCGCCGCGCATTGACGCGGTTTGTCCAATCGGCGCGGGCGACGCGCTCGCCGCCGCGTTTGTCTGGGCAATAGACAAGAGCGGGGATTTTGCAGACGCGCTGCGCTGGGCCGTGGCTGCCGGCACGGCATCGGCGCAGCTTCCCGGAGTCTCGTTCGCGGGTCTGGAGCAGACGAAGGAGTTGTACCCGAAGGTCGAAGTGCGCCAAGCGCGATAGGAGGCCGCCAGATGCGGGTTGGCTTTCCGCTGTTCGCCTTTCTTTTGGGGGCGGCGGGAGCAGTAGCGCAAACCCCTTTCGAACGCGTCGAAGCGTTCAACAGTGAGCTGCTTCAATCGATTGGGGCCCCGGGGAAGTACGGCGCTCCTCGCCGGGCGTCGCCGGATTCGCTGCCTGAAACCATCGCGGCCCGTGCCCAAGCCTACAAAACGCTGATCGAGACGGATCCGAAGCGCGCGCTAGAACTGGCGCTGCCGGAATCGACGCTGGCGACCTTGCGTGCCGCTGCGCCTGCGTCCGCAGCCAGCCTGGAGCGGCGCGGCACCTGGTCGGGGCAGGTCGAGGTGGCGGATGCGGACTCATTCGACAGGAGAACCTCGAGGCGCATCGTGACCGTTCATGCGGACACGAGCCTCAGCGTCTACTTCTCCGCGGGACAGCCGCCGGGGCTCAAGAGCGGAGCGCTGCTTCTGGTTGACGGCATCCGGCTCGAAGACACCGTCGCCGTCGAGCGCGCGGCCGTGTACGGTTCCGTGTTAGAGGCCACCGGCGACTGCCAGAGAGCCAGGGGCGAGCAGCGTGTGCTGGTCTTGCTCGTCACGTTTCCCGGCGTGCCATCCCCGAGCGTTACAATCTCCCAGCTTCGTGACTACTTTTTCGGCAATCCCGGCCCCTCCCTGGACGGCTTCTGGCGCGAGAACTCGTATGGCAAGACGTGGGCCACGGGCGATGTTTTCGGTCCGTATCAGCTCGACCGGGTGTACACCTGCGGCGAGACAGACAACATTCGCGCCGCAGCTGTAGCCGCGGCTGACCGCGACGTGGATTTCCTGAACTACAGCCGCATTTACATTTTTTTTCCCAAACGATGCGACTGGACCGGCCTCGGCACCATTGGCTGTGCGAGTGTCGCAACAGGAGAGGGCACCGTGAGCGTCTCGACCGTATGGGTGTCCGCGTCGTCCGACAACCCGCTCTCGCGTGATGTAGCGGTGTTCGTTGAGGCGCACGAGGGAGGACACAACCTCGGCCTTGATCACGCCAGATCGCGGGATTTCGGCAGCGTCGCGCTCGGCCCTCCAGGGCAGGTCGGAACTTTCGAAGAGTACGGCGATTACTACGGTGTAATGGGCTACGGGCTCGGCCACTACAACGTCCTGAACAAGGTGCATCTCGGCTGGCTGGACGCGTCCGAGGTGGCGACGATAGACGACTCCGGTTCGCAGCGCATCCTGCCGCTTGAGTCGCAGGCGCCGGGAATCAAAGCCCTTAAGATAAGGCGCAGCCCCGGTTCGGACGACTGGCTATGGTTCGAGTATCACCAGCCGTTGAGCCCGTATTCGCTGACGTGGCCGTCATATCTCGACAGCACCAGGTACAGCGGGGCGGTGGTTCACATCGACGATGCCTACATGCGGAGCTTGGCGAACACGTCGTGGGCACAGGCGGCGCCCACTGCGCTGCTCGATTTCACGCCGAACTCGACGGATGGCGATTTCGATTTTCTCGACGCGCGGTTTGCACAGGGTACGGTCTGGGTGGACGCCTATTCCTCCCGGACGATTCGGGCGGGCTCTGCCGACGATGGCGGCATCACGATCGAAGCGCTTACATCGGCAAACTGCCTGACGCTGGCCGTTACCTCGCGTGACCACGGCGCAGGCCAGGAAACGGGAACGGTGGGTTTCTCGGCGCTGGCCGGCTGCGCCTGGTCGGCTACGGCATCGGACGCGTGGATCACGCTTAATCCGCCTGTCAGCGGAACCGGCTCCGGGAGTGTGAGCTACACCGTTGCGGCGAACACCACTTCGCAGCCACGCACCGGCACGATCATAATCGGCGGGGCGACATTCACCATCACGCAGGCCGGGCTTCCTCCGAGGGCGCCCTCGGTGCAGGTCAATCCGGCATACGGCTCGGGCCCCACGGTGAATCTGGGTATCAGAGCGACAGACCCCGATGGCTACTTCGATTTGGCGACTGTCTCGTTCAACATCACAGACAGAGCCGGACTGGCCGGCGGCTGCGCTGTGGAGTACGACGTCTCCGCAGGGACTATCCGGCTGGCCGATGATGCCGGAAACTGGTCTGCCGCGCGGCCCTCGTGGGCAGCGCTGACAATGTCGAACTCCCAGTGCGCACTGAAGCAGATTTCACCGCTCGGTTTCGTCACCGACGAAGGCGGCATGCTCGACTTGGGCGTCGAGGCGCGGCTGCTGACCACGGAGACGCGGCAGCTCAAGATCATGGCCTCGGTGACGGACAAGGCGGGGCTGTCTACCGGCTGGGTGCAGCTTGGGACATGGCTGGCGGAGCCCAACATCGCGCCGTCGCAGCCGGCTGTGTCGCCGCTGAACGGAACGGGGCTGCGACGGGTGTTTACGGCAACGGTAGCGGACGCAAACGGAGCCGGCGACATCTACAGCATCGAGGTGCGGTTCCGGAGCGCGAGCGGCGCCGTCTGCGCCGCGAGGGCTTTCCTCCCGCTCGCGGATGCCTTGTTCCGCCCGCCGATGCGGCTGGAGTTGAACAGCGGAAGCGGATGGTTTAGCACGTCCGAACACAGCCCGGTCCCGCTCGAGACTGCGAACTGCACGCTCGATCCGCTGACCGCGGAACCTCGATGGTGGCTGAACACCGCCTCGGTTCGATTCCCGCTGACTTTCAAGCAGCCGCTCTTTGGTCCGATGGACGTTTCCATCACCGCTACCGACAACTTCGGCGCTGTCCTTTCGAGTGCGGTCGGCACATGGACCGCGGCTGCATCAATGGACGTGCCGCCGGTTATCTCGGCGGAAGGCACAGTAAACGCGGCCAGTTTCCGCGGCGGCGCGATCGCACCGGGTGAGATCGTGACGATTTTCGGAACGAACCTGGGCCCGGCGGATTTGCAGCAAGGCTGGTACACGAACAACGTGCTGCCGCCGTCGGTCGCCGGGACGGAGGTGTTCATTAACGGTGTCCGCGTTCCCATACTCTACGCCTGGAACGGCCAGGTATCGGTAGTGGTGCCGTACTACTATCCTTCCTTTTCTGTGAGTGATTCCGCGAAGATCCGGCTGGAGTACCAGGGGCTGATGTCGAGTGAAATCACCCTGCCCATCGCCGCCGCGGCGCCGGGCATCTTCACTTTGGGGATGGGCGGGTCGGGGCAGGCGGTCGCGGTGAACTGCGACGACAACAGCATAAACTCTGCCGAAAACCCTGCCAGGCGCGGCAGTTTCATGTCCATCTTCGTCACGGGTGAAGGCGCTGTAAACCCTGCTGTAGAGACCGGAGCTCTTCCAGAAACAGGCAAATGGCCTCATCCGGTGCTGACGCCCACGGTGACGTTCGGCGGCGTGCCGGCAACCGTGGATTTCGCGGGCCTGGTGTGGGCCGGGGTGACGCAGATCAACGTCATCATCCCTGAAAACGCGCCGGCCGGCGTCGTGCCGCTCGTTGTCAGCTTCGGGGACACGCCCAGTCAGGACACGGTCACGGTCGCGCTGAAATAGGCGCTTCAGCTAAGTATCTGCGCGCGAAAAATCGACAGCCGGCTGTTGCGATCGGAGTACACCGACAGCGGCGCGCCGGCTTTGCGCGCCAGGGCCTCAAAAAACTGCTCTGCGGTCCAATTGCGCTCGGTGGCCACCTGCGGCAGCAGCAGGCCGCGATAAGGGCCGGCTTCCAGCATCGCCCCATGCTCGTTTACTCGGAACGCGGAGCGGTCCGGTACAAGCTTCAGGGGCGACAGAATTGAGATTTCAATTTCGAGGGGAGCTTCGCCGCGCGAAACGGGCTGAAAGCGAGAGTCGTCGAGCGCCGACGAGAGCGCCAACTCCGGCACGATCTTCGAGAGCGGCTGGCCGGCTGCCCTCCGGCCTACGCAACCGCGCAGGTGCCCTTGCGAGCGGAGTGTGACGAATGCGGTTGCTCGCCGGTCCGTGCCCGGGGTCAGGCACGGCGGGGGGACCGGAACCCGCTCGCCGGTCTCAAGGTAGCGCGAAAGCGTGGCGCGCGCGGCCTCGAGCAGCAGATTGCCGTCCTCGCGCGCCAGTTCGAAGGACCGGAACGGGAAGAACCCGAGCGCGGCGTAGCTGACCGAATGCGAGTAATCGCCCGTGATCTCTCCTGAGGTCTGATAATCGAGCATCTCGCCGAATATCTCGCCGCAGTGGCTGAGCATGCTGAGCGCTTCGAGGAGCAGCGCTATGGGCTCGACCCCGCAAACCGTCGCTCCGCTCTTGCAAACGGAATCGACAAAGAGCTCGGAGCGGAGGCTGGCGGCGGTCTCGATGGCGCTTTCGTCGAGCTCGCGGATGCGCTCCGGCGCCCAGGAGTCCGCCGGAAACGGCGTGTAGCCGAAGGAGCGGCCGTAGTGAGTGAAATCGGAACTGGCGACCAGCAGCGCGCCGTCGCGCGCGAGCGCGGCGAGCGCGCAGGCGGCCGCGGTACGCTGCTGCGGGGAGAGGCGGCTTGTGTAGACCGGCACGCACTTCGCCCGCGGTGCGGCGCGGCAAAGCAGCGGAAGCTGGATCTCGACCGAGTGGTCGCAAAGCGCGGCCTCCCCGGCGATCTGGAAGGCGCCTGTCGCGGCGAGGCGCGCAACGGCGTCCGTATCGATGGCGACATCGCCAGCGGGCGTGCTGTAGCCTCTCGTATCCGGAAGCCATGCGCCGTGCGGCCCGCCGCGGTGGCTGAAACCGATGATCACGACGCGTTCGGGCTGCGCCGCGCTGATGTGCCGCCAGGCGGATGCGGAGACCGTGCCCGAGTAGATCAAGCCGGCATGGGGGACGACGAAACCCGCGGGGTTGGGGGCTATGAAGCGTCCCGTGCGTTGTTCCGAGGCGGCGAACAGTTGATCGATCAAACTGCCTAATTCACGAGCCTCTCCCGGATACCAGGAGCCGGCGTAGGGGGAAACGTGGTAATCCACCGGATGCATGACACCGGGCCTCGCTGAGTATTGTAGTGCTGCGCCGGGGTGGGCGGAGCGGGCCCGGCCGCGCTCCGCGCTTCCCGGGAGAGAAGCAGGGCTTTAATTCTTCCGCTTGCGTTCCTTCTCCGCCAGGGTCTTGTCGATGGCTTCCTGGGCGAGCGGCGCCATGATGCGGTATCCGGCGGCATTCGGGTGCAGCCCGTCGTCCGCAAGGTTCTTCTGCATGAAGCCGGCGCTATCCACCATGTGCGAGAAGTAGTCCACATAGGTGTATCCCCGCGTGCGGCAAAACGCCTGAATCCAGTTATTCAGCGCGACGATGGCGGCCGGAGGCCGGGTCCGGCTCATCTCGTACGCAGGGTTCTGAGCCTTGTTGTAGTCGTGAACGGGCAGGACGGAGCAGAACAGCGGCTTGATGCCGTAGGCGTGCGCGAGGTCCGCCATCATCGTGAGATTGTTCTCGACAGCGGCCAGCGGCACGCCGCGCGCGATGTCGTTCGTGCCGGCGAGAACGATCATAGCCGCCGGCTTGAGATCTATGACGTCGGCCTTCATGCGCCCCAGCATCTGTCCGGTGATCTGGCCGCTGATGCCGCGATTCACGAAATCGCGGTCCGCGAAATACTCATTGAGTCGCCAGAAATCGGTGATGGAGTCGCCGAAGAACACCACGCGCGGGCGCCCGGCGACCGGCGGCGGCGTTTTCTGGTTCGCCTCGGCATACCGGGCCAGGTTCATCCAGTCCGGATTCGCCAGCGATGCCTCTTTGGCCGCCAGCAGGGCACGGAAGTGGTCTTCGATGCGGGCAAGGGCCGCGCGAAGCTCGTTGAGCTGTTTTGCCGCCTCCTCAGGGAACGGATCGGGCTTGGGCACGGCGTCCGCGAGCATCGAGAACGCGCGCACGTTCGTCAGAAGCGTCTCGGTGAGGCCGGTGTGCATTGCCATCGGCCAGTTCCCGCGCATGGTTGCCACCGTCTGTCTGGCGTTTTCGACGAGCGGCGCTCCGGCGCGCGCCAACTCAGGCGAGGCAAATGAGGCTGCCTCCATCAACTGTACCGTGCGTGTATACAGCTCCAGCACGTCCTGGCGGGACAGCGGACGCGGGGCGGCCGGAGCGGCAAACGCAAATGCCGCCGCCAGGCACAAGATGCTCCGAAGCTTCATTTCTTGTTGCCTTCCTGGTTGAGTTGAAGAGTCACCGTTCCGATATAGAACGGCAGCCGCACCTTGATCTGGACGGGCAAGCGGCGGGCGTCGTCGGTCAGCCAGACGAACAGGCGGCCGCGGCGGCGGTACAGCACGCCGTTGAACAGGTGCGCTTCGTAGCGGATCGTGTTGTAGCCGGCGCCGCCGATCTTGATAGTTTCACGCTCCTGCGCATCGACGCGCGCCATCACCGCCTTCTTGCCGTCGCTGATCGGTATCTGCACCGATTCGCCGGGCGGCACATTCATCGCTCGCAAGCGGTAGAGCGCGCCCACGATGTCGTGCTCGCAAGGACCTATGTCCAGTTCGTGGGAGTCCGCCACGGTATTCCTTACCAGGTCGCGCTCGACGTAGGTGGCCTTGCGCCGCTCGCTGTCGAATTTCACGGACGTCTCGCGCCGCTTGCTGCCCTCGTTAGTCTTCATGAGGGAGCTGCCGGCGCACAGGGCGCCGTTCAGTTGTGAGCTGTACTCGTTGTTTACCTTGTAGAGCCGCGAGACCAGGCCGACGGTCTCCAGTTCGAGTCCGGTCTTCCAGCCGGAGCCGGCGGCATTCCATTGCAGGCGCGCATTTCCGGCGTGGATAAGCCGCCACTCGGCGGTATATGAAAGCGATTCACTGGCGGGAATGTTGATCTGAGGTCTGTAAGCCGTTGCGGCCGGGGAGCCCTGCTCGCCGGCCCAAAGCGCGGACAGCGCGGCCAGAAGAAACAACGACTGCATCAAGCCGAGTCTCTCAGATCCGGAAAAGCGAGCGCAACAGAGTTGGAATCCGGGGGGCTCAAGCGGGCTACGGGATCGCCTGTGTGCCATCCATCTTCCTGCCCCCGAGCACGCCGGAGAGCAGTGCGAACCGGAACCCGAACAGAGCCCGGATCGCGACACTCATGCGCAGCTTCGCTCCCGCCCAAGCACCGAAATACTTGCTGGTATATGTAGCGGCGCCCGAGGCCCAGTCCGAGGCAAGCAGCGATTTGACGTCCGGGGGCGCATCGGCGAACGGTCCAGGCTCCGGGTGGAGCGTGCACCGTATTTCCGGCGCCAGCAGGGTCTTTCGATTGGCGCGGCGTATCTGCATGGCGATCTCCGCGTCGTTCCACGTCTCCGCGTAGCGTTCATCGATGTAGCGCAGGCCCTTGATGAACCAACCGCGAAGCATGAGGGCGGTGAAGGCCGCGAACTCCACGGCCGCGGGTCCGTTGTCGAGCGCTGGAGGCGGAGCGGGCGTGAACGCGCCATCCCGGACCAGGGCGGGGATCTCTTCGAGCCGGGGGAGCCGGTAAAGTTTCGGAGCCGGCGTTCCGTCGGGCATTGTCAGCAGCGGCGCCACCGCGGCGGCGGTAGTGCCGGCCTCGAGGAGGTCCGCCAGGGCAGTAACGGTATCCGGCTGCACCTCCACCCGGGGATCCAGGAACAGGAACAGCTCCGATTTCGCCGTTCGCATGGCGATATTTATCGCCTTCGTAAAACCGAAATTGCGCGGCAGGCGCAGGAAGGTCACGTTGGGGAAGGCCTCTTCGACCTCGGGTGTTTCGTCGTGCGAGCCGTTGTCCACGGCGATGATTTCGAACGATTCCCGCCCGGCGGAGCTTTCGAGCGCCGTCAAACAGCGCCGCAGCGCAGGGGCGCTGTTATAAGAGACGATCAACACGGATGCGCGGAGTTGTACTGGCGCCTCTTCTTCCATCGTTCACGCATCATAGCGTATTCCTCATGTGCCTCATTCATATGGCTTCGCCCCACTGCGCGGGGTGCCAGAATGCAGAGAAACGAGGCCGCGCCCGTTTTGTGAACTCACTTGTTGTTGTTCGCAGCAGTCTCGCTCTGAATAACGCCGGGAGAGCAAATCCGGCCAGCAATTTGGGCCGATTTCCGCCGGCCCTTGTGGGCTGCTGACCGCGCGGTTGGGTGCAGGCGCCCGCAGGGCATTTGGAAACTGGTGAAGCGCGGTTAATCAAAACTTACCCGGTCGCAGGCAGCTCAATACCTTTATTCCGGGTATTCAGAGTAGAAATTTCACGGCAGGCAGCGCCGGCCGGCGCGCAATCTCATTCTGGTGTTCAAGTTACCGGCAAGCATCAGGGGTGGCACGCCGCGTGCTGATAGCTGCGCCCTTTTACGGCAGAGTGCCCCCAGATACCAGATTGTCCGAGGGAAAGCGTGCTGTGGGAACCAACCAGCCGCGCCGCCCGAGGGTCCTCGCCGTATCCCTTCCCGTGCACGACCAAGTGCTGTTGCGGTCTGCATTTCCTAGTCCCGGCTGGCATCTTGATTGCGTTTCGAACGGCAGGGATGCCCTGCGCTACCTTTGGCGCAAGCGAGTATCGGTGCTGGTCTGCGGAGCCGCGCTCCCGGACGGAACGTGGCAGGAGTTGTTCGAAGAAGCCTGTTTCGTGGAGCCGCGGCTGGCGTTTTTCGTCGCATGCGCTCAGCCTGGCAGACGGGCGGCGGAAGGAGCCGCCGCCAGGATCGCAAAAGCGCTTTGCCGCGAGCAGGTGATGCTGGCTGTCAAGGCGGGCGTCGGATCGGAGGTGAATCTGTGCACGGTGTGTGGTTAAAACTGAGGCGCTTCTGGTGCCGGTTGGCGCATGCCAGCCCGTCGTGGCCCGTTCACGGGCGCTACGTGTGCCGGAAGTGCGGGCTGACGCACCGCGTAGAATGGGGGAACTGGCCTAGATGAGGCCGCCCGGCGAGCGCGAGCGCGCGTCCGGCGCGTGTCTGCGCGGCTCGTGAAAACACCGATCCAGCACCGGAACTGCGCTCCAGGAGGGTACTTCAGAACAGAACTGCGCCCGCTGCGCCGGGCTGCGGTTGCGCGCTGGGGGTTTCCGCCCACCTGCGGAGCGCAGACTGAGCGGCACGGAGCAGGCGATCATGGATAAGACGCCCGCCCCTCTGCCGCCGGTTTCGAACTGATAGCAGGCCAGTTACCAACGAGGCTCGCGGCGGCGGCCGAAGCCTCCGCCACCGCCCCTGTTTCCGCCCCTGCCGGCGCCACCGCTGCCCGCGAACCGGCCGCTGCCGGCGCGCTCTTCGCGCGGGCGAGCTTCGTTCACGTTCATCGCGCGGCCGTTCAGTTCACGGCCGTTCAACTCGGCAATCGCTTTCTGAGCCTCTTCGGCGTTGGTCATCTCCACGAACGCGAAACCACGCGACTGGCCGGTATCCCGATCGCGAACCAGGCTGACCCGCTCCACATTGCCGTACGCGGAAAATGCGGCCTCCAGCTCGTTTTGGGTCGTCTGGTACGAGAGGTTACCCACGAATATGTTGGTCATTGACTCTCCTTGCTGCACACGCAGCGCTGATTCTCAACTGGCGAGCTAGTCCAGGCCGGAAAATAGGCGGAAATAGCAAGCAGAACTGGCGGCGCACCGCCGCTGTACGACAGTCTATCACGGCATCTCGCGTCCAACGCGGGTATTAACGAAGCATGGGATTTCCCAGAGCGCTACGATATCTTCTCGGAGATAACATGCGCCTGAACGCCCTTCTTTTAGCGATTCCCGGCCTTTTGGCCGCCCAGACGGCTTCCGCTCCGGCAGACCCCGTAAGCCTGGGGTCCCCCGACGGCAGCATCGAGATAGTCTTCTCCACACGGGCCGCCGGAGCCCGCGCCGGGGGGAATGCGCTCTTCTACCGGGTGAACTTCCGGGGACAGCAACTGATGGACTGGTCGAGGCTGGGCCTGGAACTTCAGGGGGCGCCGGTCCTCGGCGACAACATCGCCATCGTCTCGTCCAAGACGGGCTCGGCCGACGAGACCTACAGCATGCCCTTCGGCAAGTCGAACCCAATCCGCAACCACTACAACTCGGTCACTATCCAGTTGCAGGAGAAGGGGTACCCGTTCCGGAAACTGGCGGTGGAAGCCCGGGCCTACGACGACGGCGTCGCGTTCCGGTATCTCATCCCGGACCAGCCGGGCGGCAAGGAGATACGGATAGCGGGCGAGGCCACGCAGTTCCGGTTCTTTAAGGACGCTACGACCTATCCGCTGATCCTGGCGAGCTACCGGACATCGTACGAAGACGACTATCACAAGCTCACGCTGAGCGCGCTGCACCGGGATTACCTGATCGCATTGCCGCTCGTCGTGGAGGTGCCGGGGGTGGCTTTCCTGGGCATAACGGAGGCGGACATCGAGAATTACGCCGGGATGTACCTCGGCGCGGGCCACGACAGCCGCACGCTCGAAGCGAGGCTGGCGCCGCGCGTGGACCAGCCGGGGCTCGCCGTGAGCACCGAAACGCCGGCGCGTTCGCCGTGGCGGGTCATTATGATCGGCGACCAGCCCGGGCGGCTGATCGAATCCAACATCGTTGTGAATCTGAATCCGCCGTCCGCCATCGCCGACACGTCGTGGATCAAGCCCGGAAAGACCGCGTGGAACTGGTGGTCCGGATCCGTGGTTGACAAGGCTGATTTCAAGTACGGCATGAACGACGATACGATGAAGGCGTACATCGACTTCGCCTCCAAGGCGGGGCTGGAGTACATGCTCATCGACGCCGGCTGGGCGGCACGCGGCGCCGGTCCGAACGATTCGGGCGCCGACATCACCGCCTGCAATCCGAACATCAACGTGCCCGAGTTGGTCAAGTACGCGAAAGCCCGCAACGTCGGCATCTGGGTGTGGGCGCACTGGACGGACGTGGAGCGCCAGATGAGCATCGCCTTCCCGCTGTATGAGAAATGGGGACTGGCGGGCGTGAAGATCGATTTCATGGACCGTGACGACCAGTGGATGGTGGATTTCTACCGCCGCGTCGCGAAGCTCGCAGCCGAACACCATTTGATGATCGATTTCCACGGCGCCTTCAAGCCCGACGGGCTGCGCCGGACGTACCCGAACGTTATTACGCGCGAAGGCGTGATGGGCCTGGAGTACAACAAATGGAGCGCGCGGATTACGCCGGCGCACAATGTGATGCTGGCCTTCACGCGCATGCTTGCGGGCCCCATGGACTACACGCCCGGCGGTTTCAACCAGGCGACGCGCGAGGCGTTCGTGCCGCGCAACGAGCGGCCCTACGTTATGGGCACCCGTTCGCACCAGTTGGCGCTCTACGTGGTTTTCGAGGGGCCGTTCCAGATGCTGTCGGATCACCCGGGAGCCTACGAGGGCCAGAAGGAGATGAGCTTCCTGAGCGCGGTTCCCGCGACATGGGACGAGACGCGGGTGCTGAACGGTGTAGTCGGCGAGTACGTCACGATCGCGAGGCGTTATGGAAACGACTGGTACCTGGGAAGCATCACCGACTGGACTCCGCGCAATCTCGAGGTTCCGTTGCGGTTCCTCGGACCCGGGAAGTACGTGGCCGAGATTTACTCCGATTCGCCGGAAACCGTAAAGAACCCGCAACTCAGCATCCGCGAGGAGAAGACCGTTGATGCGGGGATGACGCTCAACCTGAAGCTCGTCTCGGGCGGCGGCCAGGCGATTCGTTTCAAGCGCGCGACGCAGTAGCGCGGCTGCAACCGTGTTTTCAGGCATGCGCCGATGTGAGATCATCGGCGTATGCCAAACGTCACGGTTGCCGCCGAACTCGTAGCCAAGCCAGGCAAAGAGGAGGAACTCAAGCGCGCCGCCCTGGCTCTTATCGAGCCGACGCGCCGGGAAGAGGGCTGCGTGCAGTACGACCTGCACCAGTCTGACACGGATCCCGCGCGGTTCTTCTTCTTCGAGAACTGGCGGTCGAAGGAGATACTCGACCGGCACTTGTCCAGTCCGCACCTGCGCTCGTTCGCGGCGGCGGCGCAGGATCTGCTGGCGGAGCCGATGCGCGTGATGACGTACGTGAGGATCGCTTAGCTGCGGAAGCCGGACCCGAGGGTCCGGCGCGGGCGAGGGCGCCCGCCTCACGGTCATTCAGATCCACAACGCGATCACCGCCATGACGGCGAATCCGGCGGCGGCGAGCAGCCATTTCTGCCAGCGGTCGCCCGGGAGTTCGAACTCAGTGCGGATGATGTCGAGTGTGGCGATGTAGAGGAACGTGCCGGCGCCCACCGAGTCGAAAACCGCCTCAAAAAGCCGGCGGCTCGCGGTTGGAACCCAGGCCTCGACAGCGGTTCCGGCAAGAATGCCGATTGGAGTCATGCTGGCGAAGACAGCGGCGACGGGAGCGCCGCGCCGCAGCGAGGAGCCGCTCCTGCGATAGCTCACGCCAAGGGCGAAACCGGCCATCGACTTGTGCGCCATGATCGCGGCAAAGATGATATAGGCTTCAGCGGACGAACTCTGGGCGCCGAGCGCCGTGCCAACGATTATTGAGTGAACGGAAAGCACGAGGAGCAAAACGAAAGCCATGGCTCGCGGTCCGGCTGCGCCGGTATCCGGACCGATCTCGTGACTGGCTCCCCGCGAGGTGCAGTGCAGCGGAGATTCGCCCGGGTCGGGACTCGCAACGATTACCGCTTCGATCAGCAGTATTAGAAGAAAACCGGCGCCGGCCAGCGCATACGCAAGCGGGTAGCCGAGGCCGGGCGCGGCGGTCCGGAACTCCGCGGCCCCGCTGCTCAACAGGTGAACGAGCCCGGCGCCCCCGAGGATGCCGCCGGCGAACGTGTCGCCCAGGGCCATGAAGCGCTCGCGGTAGGGGCCGCGTTCGAGCGTCCACGGAAGCAGAACGCCGATTGCGCCGCCGGCGAAGACCACGGCGGAGAAAATGAGCTTCAGCTCGGTGAGCCCCATTTTGTTTCAGTGTAGCTGGGCTCGGTTCGCCTGCCGTGGAGCCGCGCGCCGGCACGCCGCCTTGCGATCCGTTCGCGCTTGCGCCGCCGGGCCTGCGCCTATGGAGAATTGAGGGCTTCCCGAAACGCGGAGAAAATCTTTGCGTCCGGGCCGCCGGTGCGGTCCTCCGGGTGCCACTGCACGCCGAGCACAAAGCGCTTATCGGGAAACTCAATCGCTTCCACGATGCCGTCCGGCGACTTCGCGGCCACTATGGCGCCTGGCGCCGTCCTGCCGACACACTGATGATGGCGCGAGTTCACGATGTAATCCCCTGCCCCGAGTATCGAAGCCAGGCGCGTGCCGGGCGCGATTATCACGGGGTGAGCGTCGTGCGCGTGCCCGTGCGTGTGGCCTTCGATGTGCTGGACCAGCGTGCCTCCCATGGCGACGTTCAGCACTTGCACTCCGCGGCAGATCGCCAGCAGCGGCAGGTCGCGCGCGAACGCCTCGTTGACGAGTGCGAGTTCGCGCCGGTCGCGCTCTGGGTCCGGCTCACCGGTTTCGGGCTGCCGGACCGCGCCGTAGAGCTCCGGAGCGACATCGCTGCCGCCGGCGAGCAGAAGGCCGGCGAGTTCGCCGATCCCAGTGAAGTTCTCGACGGGCTCGATGCCCGCTTCGCGCAGCGCCTTGCGGTACGGCTCGCGCTTTTCCGCCGGCGCTGCGCTCGAGAACGATGCTGCAATTCTGATCATCTGCTCCGTGACTGTGCCGCTACCGGCGGAACGGATACGCGCCCGCGATCCGGGCGTCATCCTCGCTCCAGCCGAGAATCTTCCGGACGTCCGGCGGCGCGATCCCGCCTTTTTCCGTAATCGGATTGAGCAGCTCGTAGCGGCCGACGTCCGGCCCTTTGAACACGGAACGCGGCGTGAGGTCGAGCTGCCGTCCCGTTTCCTCGAACGCCGGAAAGACCTTGCGGAGGTCATCCAGCGATGCGAGCGAGGAAGTGCATCGGTCGCCCTCCGATGGGCTCCACACCACCAGCGGCGCGGGTTTCCCTGCCGCGTCCGGGAGCGATGCTCGCACGTACACATTGCCGTCGGCGTTCTTGACCATCGAGTTCTTCAGCTTCTGGCACAATCCCGGGTGCTGTCCGGTCACAAGCAGCGGGCGGTTGAAGCCTTCGCTCGCGACCAGGAGGTTGTTCACGAAGATGTGGCCCTCACGCTGGTCCACGCCGGGGCCGGTGGAAGGATGCCAACCGAAGTGGTCGCCGGTGGCGCTGCGGAGATCGCGACTGAAGGCGGCGGGAGAGTCGAAGAAGGTGTTGTTGTAGACGCGGGCGTCGGCGGAGTTCAGGATGAAGATGCCGCGCTCGCTACAGCGGACAAACACGTTTCCGGCCACCGTCACGCCGCGTGAGATCTCGAAGAAGAAGCCGTTGGTGGCGCCCTCCACGTAGTTATTGACAAAGACGCCGTCGCGGTTGCCGACGTCGTACCAGACGCCGCTCGAATCCGGGTTGTCGAGAATGAGATTGTCGCGGACCGTCACGCGCCGCGTCTGGTTGAAGATCTTCACCGCGGCGGGGTAGTAGCCGGTGAGGTGCTCGATATTGTTCCGGCGGATGATGTTGCGCTCGAGCAGCACATCCGAGGAGCCGATAACATAGATGCCCTCGGTGCTGGTGTCGCTGATGAGCGAGTTGCGGATGACGAGGCCGTCGCCGCGGAAGTATCCGGCTACGCGCGAGCAGTAGCTGATGGTCACGTTTTCAAGGACGGTGCCGATCACTTCTTTGCCGAACGTGGCGGGGTCGGAAAGTCCTACGGGCTCGTCAGTGGGCTCGTCCTTGATCGTGAACTGCTTCTTGCCTTCGACTTCGAGCGCGCGGTAGGCGTACTGCGTGAAGGTGATGCCGCGGATCACCGGACCTTTGTGGTCGTTCGACTTTCCGTGGACATCGCGGCTGGTGCGGACAAGCGCGCTGTCGTGTGCGGTAATCTCGACGAGCTTGTTCGTTGGATCGACGCCGATGTATACGTATCCGTTGTCGTAATCGATGTAGAACGAGTGCCGGTCGAGTTCGCCTTCCCATCCGGCGGACTTCAGCAGTTCGCCGTCGACGAAGACCATGTCGTTGTTGAACCTGTGCAGCGGCGTAAGCATTCCCTCGCGCGCGCGCTGCCACCATCCGAGCGGCGCCGCGGGGAACAATTTGGTCCACTTTGTCCTCCAGACGTTGTTGCGCAGGGCCTGCCATTGGGTCGCAACTTCGGTTCCCTTCAACACGGGCCGTTCGTTTTCGTACGGTTGAATGATGACGCCCTGGTTCAGCAGAAGGTTGCCGGTACGATACACGCCGCCGCGCATGATGATGGCGTCGCCGGTGACGACGCGCTCGATGGCGGCTTCGATCGTCGTCGGCTGTTCAAGTGTGGAGCCGGGCGAATCGGCCTTGCCATCCGGCGCGACGTAGTAAACGTGCGCGGCTTTGGGGATCTCGTAGCGTTGATCGACGGGGCCGTACGGGCCTCCGGATGGCTGCGCGCAGACGGGAGCGGCGGCGAGGAGAACGGCGGAAACGATCAGACAGCATCTTGGCAATTGTTCGGTACGGGGCATCGTTATGTCCTTTTAAGCCCGCCCGCTATCAGGCGGAGCTCATTTGGACACTATATATCGGAAGAGCAGGTTGTTACCGGACTTGAGGGCGGGCGGGCAACGGCGCGATCGTGCGTATGCCGGAGGCGCCGCGAGCTAGTTCGTTTCCGGAGGCAGCGGCAGGTCGATCTCGACTATCAGCCCGGGGTTGCCGTTGCGCGCGGAGATCGAGCCGCGGTGCAGTTCCACCGCGCGGCTCGCGATGGCGAGGCCGAGGCCCGTGCCGCCGCTCGCGCGGTTGCGGTCCGCCTCGACGCGGAAGAACGGCTCGAATATGGCCTGCCGCGCGTTCTCCGGAACGCCTGTGCCGTAATCGCGCACGGTTACGCGCGCCAGCGCGCCTTCCTTCGCAACGGCGATATCGACATACGTGTCCGGCGGCGCATGCCGCAGGGCGTTGCGGACGACGTTTTCAACGGCGCGGCGCAGCAGCTCGCCGTCACCCCGCACAACCAGCGGCGCGACGGCTCCCGCCTCGACGCGGCACCGGCGCACGCGCGCCTCGAGATCGCAGTCCGAGGCGACCTCCCGCACAACGTCATCGAGATGAACATCTTCGATGCGCATCGCCGAGGGATCGCCTTCGGCACGCGTCACCTGAAGCAGTTCGGCGACCAGGGCGTTCAGGCGGTCGGCTTCTTTTTGGATACGGTCCAGCGCCGCGCCGCGGTCATCGCCGGAGCGCGCCAGTTCCACAGCCACCGCCAGGCGCGCCAGCGGGGAGCGCAGCTCGTGCGAGATATCGAGCAAGAGGCGGCGCTCCGCCGCGAGCAGTTTTTCGATGCGCTCCGCCATTTCATTGAATGTGGCGGCGAGACGGCCGAACTCGTCTTTACGGTGAATCCGGACACGGGCCGTAAAATCGCCGCCGCCGAACCGCGCCACCGCTGCGCGGAGCTTTCTGAGCGGCGAGGTGACGTGCAGCGCCAGCAGGTACGAGAGCAGCGCTACGACGGCGACTATCCACAAATACTGAGGGGAGAACAGCGCGAAACCGGGCCGGTTAGCCGGAACCAGAAGGAGAAACCAGTACCGGCCGTTGTCGATCTCGCGCGCAATCACCCGGGTATTCAACTCCGGCAGACGGAACTCGTTGCGCGCGCGGGCGATCAACGCGCTGCGGTCCTGGCCGGTCAGCAGGTCGATTCCGGAGGCATCGGTGAGAATGGCGTGGGCATCCAGGGCGCGCCCGATGTGCGTGACGTACGATTCGAGGCCTGCTTTCCCCCCGGTTTGATATGCGTTTAGCGCTTCATCGGCTTCGAACGCCAGCAGGCGGCTGACGAAGTGCTGCCGGCCCTGCGGGCGTTGTATGAGGTGGGCCGTGGTGAGCACGAAGCCGACGGAAGTGATGAGCATCACGGCGAGGAACCACAGGAGGATTTTGAAAGTGAGCGACCTCACTCGACCCTCCGCAGGAACTGGTACCCCACGCCTCGCACGGTGTTAATCAGAGGCCGGCCGCGTTCGAGCTTGCGCCTGAGGTGGCTGATGTGCATGTCGATGGAGCGGTCGAAGGGAGTGGTTTTGCGGTTGTAAAGCGCCTCCATCAGATCGTCGCGCGAAACCACACGACCCGCCGACCGCATCAATATTTCCAAGATCGCGAATTCCAGAGTAGTAAGGGCGACTCGCGTCCCGCCGGAGGAGACTTCCCGCGATGCGGGATCGAGCACCACCCCGCTCACCTCGATGCGGCCTCCGCCGTCCTGCGGCTCTGCCCGGCGCAGTATTGCGCGCACGCGCGCGGCGAGTTCGCGAGGGTTGAACGGCTTGCCGAGGTAATCGTCCGCGCCGAGTTCCAGGCCGGCGATGCGGTCCGCATCCTCGGCGCGCGCGGTCAGCATCAGCACGGGAACGCTGCTCGATGCCCGCAGCCGCCGGAGCACCTCGAAGCCGTCCAGCCCCGGCAGCATAACATCGAGAACTACAAGATCGAAGCCGCCCGCCAGAGCACGCTCGAGCCCGCGGGCTCCGTCGACTTCGGCCTCCATCGAGATGCCCTCCCGGCCCAGGTACTCAGCGAGAAGCGCCCCCAGCTCGATGTCGTCGTCGATGAGCAACAGCCGCACCGTTACAGGTGTAGCACGGGGCCGGAGCTGGTGGTGGGGAGCTTACAGTTCTTTACGCAAATGAATAGAACCACCAGCCCCGGCGCCGTGTTTATACGTTCAGGAGGCCATAAAAACGTGACCAAAAAGATCTTTGCATTGTTTGCCGGAGCTGCGCTGCTCGCAACCGGCCTGGCGTTCGCTCAAATGGGGCCCCGCCGCGGCGCGGGCATGGGGGCGGGCGCAGGCCGGCATCCGGGCTGGCGCATTGCGCGGTTCCTTCAACTGACGCCTGAGCAGCAGCAGCAGCTCAAGACCATCCGTCAGGAAGCGTGGACGGAAGCGCAGCCGTACGTTCAGCAACTGAGGACCGCATTTGCCGGCATCGAGAGCCAGATTAAGTCCGGCGTTGCGCCGGACACCGTTGCGGAGCACGCGAGGGCGCTCGTCGCCCAGAACCAGCAGGCAATCGAGAGTCTGGCCGCGATCAGGGCGCGCACAGCAGCCAGGTCGTATGCCGTGCTGACGCCGGAACAGCAGCAGAAGGCGCAGCAATTGCGCCAGTTCTTCGGCGGTGGGTTCTGCGGTATGGGCGGCTTCGGCCAAGGGTTCGGCATGGGCCGCGGTCCCGGCGCTGGACCGGCAGCGGCTCCCGCGCCGGCAACGCCCCCGGCGGCGCAGTGACAACCGCTCTTCCGAGCGGCAGGGGCCGGCAAGAAGGCCAGCCGCCGGAGCGGGCACTTGCTTGAAGAGCGGGCAAGCCCTCCGGATCTAAGGGTCCGGAGGGCGTTGCTTTTCTTTCCGTTGCATGCAGCCATTTGCCAGCATGCCGCATGCAGATGCCAAAATAAGCAGCTTACAACTGCAACCCCACAGACAGAACCCTCGATTGCATACATCTTTATTGACGTGTTCTTGATCTGCTGATATACTTCCACATGCCTTTTCAGCTCTCGCGCTTCCCGCGGACCTGCGGCGCGGGGGCGATTCATGGATCGGCCGCGCCGGGCGACGCGCAGTGACCCCGATTGGCCGCGCTTTGGGTCCGGCTATCCTCTCAGCCGGGACAAGACCCCCTGGGGCCGGCGCTCTTTCCGTACCTTTTCCGGGGCGGAAAGGGCGCCGGTCGATTTGCGCGCGCACGCAACCGGAACCGCGAAAAGGGCTACGATGTTCCAGGCAGGTTGACATGAACCACAAGAAGATTCCAGTTGCATCCGCGGTCATCGCGGTGCTGGTGACAGCGGCGGCCGCCGCAGCGCAGGCCCCCGCACCGGCGAACCGGCCTTCGCGGCCCGGGATGGGTCCGATGGTGACATCCCCGGAAGTTCAGCCGGACCGGCGCGTCACTTTTCGCATCTTTGCGCCGAAGGCCGAAAGCGTCCGGCTCAGCGCCTCCGATATCCCGGGCGACATGGCCGGCACTCCGATGACCAAAGGCGAGAACGGCGTCTGGGAGGCGACTCTGGGGCCCATAGATCCGGGGGCTTACAGGTATAACTTCAACGTAGACGGGGTGCCGGTTATCGATCCCCGAAACCCTTCGGTGAGCGAATCGAACACGAACGTCTGGAGCATGGTGTACGTCCCCGGCGCGGACTTCATGGACACCAAAGAGGTGCCGCACGGCGCGGTGGCGTCGGTCACCTACTATTCCAGCGTGCTGAAACGCTTCCGCCGCATGCACATCTACACGCCGCCGGGATATGAGCGCGGACAGGACAAGTTCCCGGTCTTCTACCTGCTTCACGGCGCGGGCGATTGCGACGACTCATGGAGTTCCGTGGGCCGCGCGGGCTTCATCCTGGACAACCTGATCGCGGTGAACAAGGCAGTGCCCATGATTGTTGTCATGCCGGCGGGCCATACCGGCGAGCGGTTCAATCCCGGCGCGCAGGACGATTTCGTCAAGGAGTTCTCGGCGGACATACTGCCGTACGTCGAATCGCACTACCGGGTGATAGCCGATCGGGCGCACCGCGCGATTGCAGGACTTTCGATGGGCGGCGCGCAGACGCTGAACATTGCCATCCCGCATCTGGATGAGTTCGCCTACATCGGTGTGTACAGCTCCGGCGTGTTAGGCATTGCCGGACCGATGCGGCGTCCGGGAGGGCAGGCAGTCGAGCCGCCCGGTCCGAGCTGGGAGGAGCAGCACGCGTCCGAACTCGATAACGCAGCCGCGAAGAAGGGGCTGAAGCTGTTCTGGTTCAGCACGGGCTCGCAGGACTTTCTGCTGAAAACAACGACCATGACGGTGGATATGTTGAAGAAGCACGGCTTCGACCCGGTTTTTAAAGAGAGCGCGGGCGGCCACACCTGGATCAACTGGCGCAACTATCTCAACGAGTTTGCGCCGCAACTGTTTAAGTAAGCCGCCGGAGGGCGGGCGCATGCGTACGGCCTGCGGAAAAGCCGGTGCGCCGGCGCCGATCTCACAAAAACAAGCCGCCGGAGGCATCAGCATCTCCCGGATCGGAGACGCTACTTGCGCCGGCGGCGCACTTCGGTTTCGACGACTGAAAACAGCAGCTTGCGCTCGACGGCGTCCACGCGGTCGAGCCGCACGGTGAGTTCGTCGCCGATGGAGAACTCCCGGCGCGTCCTTTCGCCCACGATTTTGCGGGCGTTTTCCTGATAGTTGTAGCGGTCGCCCGGAAGCGTTTCGATCGGCACCAACCCCTCGACGAACAGGTCTTCGAGCTCGAGGAACAGCCCGAAACGCTGGGTGCTTATTACGAGCGCGCGGAAATCCTCGCCCACGCGCTCGGCCATGAATTTCGCCTTCTTCCACTCGACCAGTTCGCGCTCGGCTTCCGCGGCGCGCCGCTCCGAGGCGGAGCACTCGTCTGCAATGGCGTGCGCGGCGCTCGAGTCGTATGGCGGCGCCGCGTGCGCAAGAGTCGAGACGAGCACGCGGTGGACGATGAGGTCCGGGTAGCGCCGGATCGGCGAGGTGAAATGTGTGTAAGCGCAGGCGGCGAGCGCGAAGTGGCCGGAGTTGCGGTCGCTGTACCTGGCCTGCTTGAGCGAGCGCAGCATAAGGTAGCTCAGAATGCGCTCCTCCGGTTTGCCCTGGATGCGGCTTATCAGCTTCTGGTAGTTGCGCGACGTCACCAGGCGCCCCGAGTCCGGCACGAGTATGTCGCGCCGCACTTTGGTCCCGTCACGGTGCCGGCTGGTGTAGGAAAACCTTTTCACCGGCACGGCGCCGGCTCCGAGAGTCTGGCCGAAGTGAGCAGCCGTCTCTTCGAACTCCAGCACGCGGTTCGGATCCGGCGGTTCGTGAATCCGAAACAGGGTGGGAACTTGCAGCCGTTCGAGATGCGCGGCCACGGCTTCGTTTGCAGCCAGCATGAATTCCTCGATGATGCGGTGAGCGATGTTGCGCGGCGCGCGAAGAATGCCGGTCATCTCGCCGTACTCGTTGAACTCGATCAGCGGCTCGGGCAAATCGAAATCGATGGAGCCGCGGCGCGTGCGCTTGCGATTAAGAATCAGCGCGAGTTGCCGCATCATCTCGAACCGGTGTACCAGGCGGCCGTAGCGCTCGCGCAGAGCGCGGTCGCCCTCGAGAAGCAGGTGAACGTCGGTGTACGTCATGCGCTCCACGCTGCGCATCACGCCGCGGCAGAACTCCTGGCGCACGATGTCCCCCTGGTGGTCGATCTCGAGCAGCGCCGATACGCACAGGCGGTCCACGTTCGGGTTGAGAGAACAGAGGCCGGTAGACAGCTCGAGCGGCAGCATCGGAATGGCGCGGTCCGGGAAGTACACGCTGGTGCCGCGAAGGCGCGCCTCGGCATCGATAGCGCTTCCCGGGCGGACGTAGTGGCCGACGTCGGCGATGTGTACGTGCAGAGCGAAATTGCCGTGCGGAAGGCGGTCCACCCAGACGGCGTCGTCGAAGTCGCGCGCGGTTTCGCCGTCAATAGTGACCACGTCCATGCCGCGGAAATCCGTGCGGCCGGCAATCTCGGATGCGCGGATGGCGGTGGCAAAGCTCTGCGCTTCTTCGAGCACCTCGGCGGGAAACCGCTGCGGCAGGTGGTGTTTGCGGATGACGATCTCGACATCAACGCCGAAATCGTCCGGGTAGCCGAGGATCTCGACAACGCGGCCGACAGCGTTGTTTCCGTTCTCCGGGAACTCGAGCAACTCGACATTTACGATCATGCCGTCGAGATCGGCGGCGCTGGCGACTTCGATCGGCTCTACGCCGATGCGGTCCGGGGTGGGGGTGGCGGGCGGCGTTTCGAGTCCTTCGGGGATCTCGATCCACTGCTGGATGCGCTCGTCATGCGGGATGACGAAGTTGCCGCGACGGCGAACGGTGAACTCGCCGACGATGGTGGGGTGCGCGCGGCGAAGTATCTTCGTGATTTCACCTTCGGCGCGCCCGGCGGCATCGATGCGCGTGATGCGCACGAGTATTCGGTCGCCGTGCATGGCTTTCCCCGCCGTCTCCGGCGGCAGGAACACGTCGCCCTGGATGCCTTCCGGCGGGCGCTCCGCGATGAGAAACCCGTAGCCGTCCCGGTGCATGTGCAACCGGCCTGCGGCGAACTCGCGGGTGTGCGCCGTCGAAACGTAGTGTCCGGAGCGCAGTTCCACCACGTCGCCTCGCGCTGCAAGCCGCGCCAGCGCTTCCTCGAGGGCAATCCTCTCGCCGCCTCGCGCGTGCAACTCGCGCACCAGTTGTTTGAAAGTAGCCCGTCCGTGAGGCAGGCCGGCGATGTGGTCGAGCAGCTCGCGGTCGGTCAGCCGCTCCATGCTCTAATCAGATCACATTCTTTCAGCGCTCGAAAGCGAACCCGACGTCCGCTATGTTCGTTCCCGGCCGCGGGCGTATGTGGCGGCGCAGGCGGCTGAACTTCACGGCGTTGTCGTGCATCAGCAGGTTCTCGTACCGGTCCACGTAATCGAGCGTGAGCGGGGCGCCTTTTTCGAGCCGCCAGAGGCTTCGCGCGCGCGCATCGCTCGCCGGGTCGAGCCCGCCCAGGCCCAGTTCGCCGAATACGTACTGCTTTCCGGGGGTGATTACGAAGTACACGTCGATGCTCCCGGCGGCCTCGTCCAGATCGCGGTCGGGCGTGCACTCGACGTCGAGATAACCCAGCCGGCGGATCGCAGCCGCCATCTCCGAAGCCGCGGTGGAAATGGCCAGCCAGCCTGCCGGCTGGCCGGGCGGAATTCCGAACAGCTTTGCGAGTTGCCCGGGCGGCACAGGCAAGTGGTCTCCCGCCACCTGCGCGCTTCTCAAAACGAACACCGGCCCTTCGTCCACGGTGACCGTCACCGTGCCTTTGTCGATTGTCAGTTTCGGAAATGCCGCCTTGTACCGCGCTGCGTTCTCGTATATAGGGCGGACATTGAAATCGAGAAATTGCTTGAAATCCTGCTCCGTGAACTCGGAGTTGATGGCCGTCCTCACAGCCTTCTCGAGCGTGGCCGCCGGGATGGCGGCGTTCCCCTCGAACCGGATGGCGGAAATAACGGGAAGCACGCCGGGTTGGAAAACGGCGGACAGACGCCCGGTATCCGGGTCGGCGCGAAGGTGCGGTCCCACGCCGGCGGGCCGGCCGGTTTCCTTGAGGTAGCGTTCGATGGCGGCTTTGTAATAGTCGAGCGCGGCGTCGCTGGTGGGGCCTTCCGGCAGCGCCAGGCCGTCGTTCGCTTTGAGCCATTTCCAGGCTTCGTCCTCGTTCACGCCGGGAATGTTGATGCGGATGTCGTAGAGGTCGCCAGCTTCCTCGATGTCGAGGGTCACAGCGTAGGCGGGCTGTCCCGGAGCGGGTTTGAACCGGTATCGCGCGCTCAGGAACATGCCGGTGGCTACGAGCCGGTTGCATGCCGCCTCCATATCCGCCGGTGTGGCGCGCTCGCCGATTACGAGCCCGGATGCCCGGACAACGGCCTCGGGTTGGAATCGCACGTTGCCGCGTATCTCTACGCTTGCGATTGGAAATGCGTCCTGGCCGGACGCGAAGAGCGGCAAAAAGGCCAGGGCGCAAAGTCTCAGCATAAACATCAGTCTAGTGCGAACCACCCGCAAGAGCGGGGCCGCGCTACAACGGCGAAACGTACTTCACGAATGCCAGTTCCGCCAGTTCGGCAAGCTTCGACGCCGCGATGCGCCCGGTTACGATTTTTCCGGTCTTCGGCTCGCGAATCATCTCGAAACCGACGGCTTTCAACTTCGCCAGCGCGGAGGCCGGCGCATCCGAAAGCATCACCTGCACCGCCACCATTCGCCCGCTGCCGCTCTCGAATGCGCGCAGCAGCGGCGGCGCCAGCTTGTTCAGCGCCGCCTTGCGCTTACCGGTGGGGGTCTGAACCGGCGGAGGCGCAGGAGCTTTTTCGCGGTGCTCGCGCGGCCGGAGGATAACGGCATCCATGCTTCTGCGCGGACCAGCCGCAAACCCGCCGGCCGCTGCGCTTTGCACCAGGCCGCTTTTCATCGCAACCTTCGTCTCGCCAAAAACGCCCTCGTAACTGACGCCCTCGGGCATCTCTACGGGAACCTCAACGCGGCGCGGCTGCCCGCCTTCTGTGATGATCTTCTCCTCGACCGCGACAAACGACGTGAACTGTGTCATCAGCCGAAACTCCAGGCCCAGCTTTGTGATGCCCTCGCGCACGGCGGCTGCCACATCGCCGGATTGCAATCCGGCGAAATCGCGGCTCATGAGGTCGTCGACTTTCCGGCGCGCCCACAGCGACGCGAGTACGTCGTGCTGCTCCTCCTTGTCGGGCAGTTTCACGTGGATGTCGCGGACGAACTCGCGTCCCGCCATCTTGCCGCGCAGGCGGATTGTCCCCGCGGCGGCGTTCGCATACCGCCCGGAGATGATTACCGGTTTCGCGCTGAACAGGTCCGGTATGCGGGCGGGATAGAGCTCGGAGACGGGCAATCCGCCCCAGTCGATGCTGATGTCGGTGAGCAGCGGGCTGCGCACGCGCTCGTGGAAGCGTCTGGCTGCCGCGGAGCCGTCATCGTTCAGGCCGACGTACTCCACCTCGCCGCGGCCGTACTTCGCCATCGAATCCAGCAGGAAGCGGTTGACGGAGCTGCCGATGCCGAAGGAGAACACGCGCGCCTCCGGGTGCTTCTGTACTTCCGAGATAATCTCCATGTCGTTGCCGACGTAGCCGTCGGTCATGAAGCACACCACGCGGATATGGTCCTGCGAATCGGACGGGGCCAGCGCGGCGCGGACTGCTTTCATCATCTCCGTGCCCCCGCCGCCGTACCTCCCGGCCAGGAACTCGCGCGCGCGGCGGACATTTTCTGGCGTCGCGGGCTGCGGTTCGCTGAATAGCAGGCGCGTATCGCCCGAGAATGTAATCAGGTTGAACGTGTCCTGCGGGTTCAGGCCGGCGATGGCAAGGTCCATGGTCTCCTTCGCCTTTTCGATCGGGAAACCGGACATCGAGCCCGATGTATCCAGCACGAAAACCAGTTCCTTCGGTGTAATGTCCTCGGCGCCGGCGCGCTCCGGCGGCTGAAGCATCAGCGTGAAAAAACCGCCGCGCGGGCCGCGGTGCGTGAGAACGGCATCTGAAATGCGCCGCCCCGCGACAACGTAGCGCAGGACGAAGTCCTTGTTCGGGATGATGTCCTTGTCTTTGAGCCGAACTACGGCGCGGTTCACGGACGGCTGCTCGGAGACAACATCGTGCGTCGGGCATTCGATGCTTTCGATGGGAAGCCCGGCATCGAGCGTCGCCTCCACCGCTATGTCATGGCCGGCGCGCGTCCCCGGAGGCGTTACAGGCGGCGTAATGCGGGAGGCATCCGGCACCCGGCCGGTATCCGGCGCCCAGCCGCCGCCCCGGCGCCCGGCCGGCGTGCCCGGAATGTAACGCGGCCCCACCACCATCGGGAACACAAACTCGTACGAACCACCCTCGTAATTGAGCGTCTCGACGTAGCTGATTGTGATCTTTATGTTCTCGCCCGGCATGATATTCGCCACGTGCTGGGTGAAGATGTTGGGACGTTCCTGGTCGAGCAGGCCGGCGACGTGGCCGCGCTCGCGCGCCTCTTCATAGATCCGCTTTGCCTCCTCGCGGCGTTTGACGGCGCCGCGGATGGTGCGCCGGCCCACGAGCATCGTCATGTCATCGACCGCCGCGTTCTGCGGCAGCGGGAACGTATAGACGGCCCCAATCTTGTCCCGATAAGGGTTCTGAAACTCCTGCGTGACGGTGACCCGCGCCAGGAAGCCGCTGATCTCGGCTTTCACGTCCGTGTGTCTCAGCGGGCAGGAACCGGCGGGATTCCCCTCGGAGTCGAGGCTGATAAGCTGCCCCTGGGTCAGCCGGGGGGCGGCATTTGAACTGAAGAAGGACGCCGCCACAACGGCGGCAGTCGCGAACGTCAGCGTTTTCGGCATCGGAAATCCTCCTATGCCCGGTGAATGCCGCGCGGCGGGAAATCCTTTCAGTTCGGAGGCGGAATTTTCGATGGCGCCGGCGCCGCCCACAGGCTTAACCAGGGCAGGTGGTAAGATAAGCTGTTCAGGCAGGTCCGCTTGTCGATTCGCGCCGCCCTAGCTGCGGTCCTAGTGACCCTCCCGGTCATGGCCCAAACGGCCGAACCGGGCCAACTCGATGCCAGCCAGTCGCTGTTCAGCGTGATGGCGGCTATCAATGCCGCGGGATACGACGCCGACCTCGGCTCTCCGCTGAACTCGCCCGTCCGGGAACTGGTGCGCCGCGAGATCGCAGCGAAAAATCCCCCGGTTCTCGAGGACTTGCGGGCTTACTTCAAGGCCCACCGGCGCGACAACTGGTCTGCGGAACTGGCGCAGTACATTTCTTTTGCGCTCTCGGTCGACGGTCCCCCGGATTTCAACTACCGGTACAAGCAGATCGACCTGCCGCCCGACGTCCTTCCACTGGAAGGCTTTCGCAGCCTGCTGGTGCGGTTCTACCGCGAGGCCGGCGTGGCGGAACTGTGGCAGAAGTCCCAGCCCGCTTTCGAGCGGATGATCGCGGCGTATCAGAAGCCGTCGATCGACGCGCTCATGACAGTGAACGCCTATCTTCGGAACGTCTCGGGCACGGCGTTGGGCAGCCGCTTCCAGATCTATGTTGATCTGCTCGGTGCGCCGAACCAGGTACACACGCGCAGCTACCGGAACGACTACTTCATCGTCGTGACACCATCGGCGGAGCCGCAATGGCGCGAGATCCGCCACGGGTATCTGCACTTCCTCGTGGACCCGATGGCGGTGCGGAATGCCGACGAGATCAACCGGAAGAAATCGCTCGTCGACTACGCTATGGCCGCACCCGCGCTCGAGCAGTTTTATAAGGACGACTTTCTCCTGCTCGCGGCGGAATCGCTGATCAAGGCGATCGAAAGCCGGCTCGCCCCGGAACCGGAGCGGCAGGCGATCGTGGACCAGGCGCTGAGAGAAGGGTACGTGCTGGCGGCGGGGTTTGCCGACTCGCTCAGGAATTACGAGAAGCAGGAACAGTCGCTGCGGTTCTACTTCCCCAGACTGGTGCAGGATATCGATCTGGCGCGGGAATCGGCGCGATTGGACAAGGTTCAGTTCGTTTCCGAGCGGGCGGCGCCGAAGACAAAAGTGGTGGAAACGGGGCAGACCCCCGAGCCCACGGGCGTGTACAAGACACTCGAGGAAGCCGACAAAGCTTACAGCAACAAGGCATTCGACGACGCGAAAGCCGGCTACGAACGCGTGCTCAAGGAAACCGGCGAGAAGCCCGCGCACGCCAGGGCGTACTTCGGCCTGGCGAAGATAGCTGCGCTCGGCAACGATGCTGCGCTCGCGGCGGAGTATTTCGAGAAGGTGCTCGAGTCATCGCCTGACGATTTTACGAAAGCCTGGTCGCTAATATACCTGGCGCGGCTTGCCGACGCGGGGGGCGATCGTGAAAAGGCGCGCGCGCGGTACCAGCAGGCGCTCGGCGTTCCGGGCGCGAGCACAGCGGCCAGGAAGGCCGCCGAAAAGGGTTTACAGGAAGCTTTTCAGAAGTAGAAGAGGGTAGAATTTCCGAAGCGCAAGAAGGAGTTGATGAAATGAAGAAGGTTACGCTCGCGGCCGCGACGCTGATGGCTTCGAGCCTCATTGTTTTCGGCGCGCAGAACCAGAAGGCGCCAGAGCCCGCGGCGCCGGCGGCAGAGGGTTCGCAATCGCCGGTCGCCAAGCAGCCGGTGCCGAAGTCTCAGGAAGAGGTGCAGGCCCTCCAGGCGATCGCGCAGGCGCCGGACGCGGATTCGCGGGTTGCGGCCGTCGAGAACCTCGTTACCAAGTTCGCCGACACCGAGTTCAAGGCATGGGCCCTGATGGCGGCGGCGGCGACGATGAAAGACAGCAACAAGCACGATAAAGCGATTATCTACGCCGAGCGCGCGCTGGAGGCCGATCCTCAGAGCTACATGGCGATGATCATCCTCTCGACCGAACTTGCGGAGAACACCCGCGAGCATGACCTGGACCGCGATGAGAAACTGGCCCGCGCGGAGAAGTACGCCAGCAAGGCCATCGAGATCGTCAAGGCCGCTCCGCGTCCTCAGCCCGCGATCACCGACGAGCAGTGGGCCGCCGGCAAGGCCGATCTGATCGCGCAAGCTCACGGCGCACTCGGCGTCGCGCGCATGGTTAAGAAGGACTGCGACGGCGGCCTTCCCGAGCTGGCGGCGGCGGTATCGGTTCCCGATCCCGATCCGCGCACCCAACTGCGGCTCGGGATGGCGGAGACGGAATGCGGCAAGCCAGATGAGGCGATCGCCATTTACGACAAGCTGATTGCGTCCGATCTGCCGCCGGTTTTCAAGCAGTTCGCCGAGCGCGAGAAGCAGAAGGCAATACAGAAGAAGGGTGGTGCGGCTGCCCCGGCTCCGGCCGCATCAGCGGCGCCGGCAGCCCAGCCGCAGCAGTAAAGTGCAGGACAGGCCATCACATGAGGCGGGCCCGGCAGGCCCGCCTCGCTCGCAAGATTCCGTGCCCGCCGACATCGGTCTCCTCGAGGCCGCGATCGGGCACACCTTTCGCGATCGAAGTTTGCTCATCCGCGCCCTCACGCACACCTCGCACGCATACGAGATGAATAAGTTGCCCGACGGCGACAACGAGCGCATGGAGTTCCTGGGCGATTCCATCCTGGGATTCCTCGTGAGCGAGAGCCTGGTGGAGCGGTATCCCACGTACCGCGAAGGGCGCCTCTCGATTCTCAAGAACTACCTGGTGAGCGCGTCCAATCTGCACGCAATAGCGAAAAAAATCGGACTCGGCGATTATCTCCTGCTCGGCAGGGGTGAGGAACTGAGCGGCGGGCGCGTAAAGCGCGGCCTTCTCGCAGATGCCATGGAAGCGCTCATTGCGGCGATCTACCTCGATGGAGGTATGGATGCGGCACGCGAGTTCGTGCGGCGTACAGTTGTGCCGCCGGGGCTCGAGATGCCGGATGCCGCGACCTCGCCTTACACGAACTACAAGGGCGCGCTCCAGGAAATTGCGCGGACGATGAACCTGCCCTCGCCGCGCTACGCCGTGGTAGCCGAGCAGGGGCCGGCGCACGCGCGGCAGTTCACGGTCGAGGTGAGACTCGGGCCGGATTTCACCGAGCAGGCCGAGGGCGAGTCCAAGAAAGCCGCCGGGCAGAAAGCCGCGCAACTGGCGCTCCAGCGGCTCATGGAAAGGGCGGGGTAGAGGCGCCGCCGGGAGTTTGCTCGCCGGGCGCAGCCGGCGCCAGCAGTACAACCGCCTGCGCTTCCGCCGACCGGCCTTCTCCCACGGGGCCGAGTTTCTCCGCCGTTTTGAACTTCACCGAAATGCAACCGGGGCCGACGCCGATTGCGGCGGCCAGCTTCCGGCGAATTTCCTCGCGGTAGTCTTTCAGCTTGGGGCGCTGGAGAATCACGTTGGCGTCCACGTTCGCCACGGTGTATCCGCCCGCCCGCGCCAGGGCGACCGCGTGGCGCAGAAATTGCAGGCTGTCCGCGCCTTTCCACCGCGGATCCGTGTCGGGGAAGTGCGTACCTATGTCGCCGAGGGCGGCGGCGCCGAGCACGGCGTCCGTTATCGCGTGCGTGAGGACATCCGCGTCCGAGTGGCCTTCGAAGCCGAACTCCGCGTCGATGCGAACGCCGCCGAGAATCATCGGGCGCCCCGGCGCGAGCCGGTGGACATCCCAGCCCAGTCCGCAGCGAAAGCCGGTCACCTCGCTTGCACCTGGGAGGCCTCTTCGGCCAGGAACAGGCGCGCAAGCTCCATGTCCGAGGGCTTCGTGATCTTGATGTTGCGGTCGCTGCCGAGCACCACCGTCACCTCGGCCTTGTCCAGCCGCTCCACCAGGCTCGACTCATCCGTGCCGTTGTAGCCGTCCTCGCGGGCCTTGTCGAAAGCCTCGCGAAGCAGCGCGTACCGGAAAACCTGGGGAGTTTGCGCCAGGGTCAGGCGCTCGCGCGGGATGGTTGCCGTCACCTTGCTCTTCTGTACCTGCTTAACCGTGTCGACGGGCACGATGCCGACGATTGCCGCGCCCGTTTCCGCCGCCTGCCGGATGACCTTCTGAATGGTGTGCAGGTCGATGAACGGCCGGACGGCGTCGTGCACAGCCACCAGGTCGGTGTCTGGCGCAAGTGTCGCGAGCGCGTTCTCCACCGATTCCTGGCGCGAGTTGCCGCCTTCCACCACGCGCACCGGCTTGGGGAAGCGGTTCTGTTCGATCAGGTCACGAACCCAGCCGATGTCTTCCGGGCGGAGCGCAACGACGATCTCGTCCACCTGTTCCGCCGCGACGAATTTGCGGATCGTGTGCAGGAGGATGGGAGAGCCGTCGAGCAGCATGAATTGCTTGCGGCTGGTGCCGGTCTTCTCTGCGGGGCTCCGCCCCATGCGGGTGCCCATGCCGGCGGCGGGTAGAATGACAGCAACTTTCATGAGATTGTCCCGTCCGCGCCCCTGTCGGCTGCCGGGCGCGGAATTACGATTCTAACAAGCCGGCGGGGTGCATCCGTTCATGCCGGCGTGCCCGGAGCCGAAGACGCGCTGGCCGTCTGCTCGCGGTGCTGCGGCTTTTCGGAAGCGTGCGCCGCTTTCTCGTACACGGTGTGGATGCGCTCGTCGAAGCGGCCGAATATCATCTTGCCGGCCGTGGTCTGGAGGACGCTGGTTACGCTGATATCGATCGTTTTGGAGATCATGCGCTTGGCGTTATCCACAACCACCATGGTCCCGTCGTCGAGATACGCGACGCCCTGGTTGTACTCCTTGCCTTCCTTCAGGATGAACACGCGCATCTGCTCGCCGGGCAGCACTATTGGCTTAAGCGCGTTCGCCAACTCGTTGATGTTGAGCACCTCTACGCCGTGCAACTGCGCCATCTTATTCAGGTTGAAATCGTTTGTGACGATTTTGCAGTCGTACACGCGCGCCAGTTCGATCAGCTTCATATCCACGTCGCGCACGTGCGGGAAATCGTCCTCGATGATCTGAACATTCAGGTGAGCCATTTTTTGCAGCCTTTGCAGGATATCGAGACCGCGCCTGCCGCGGTTGCGCTTCATGGAATCCGCCGAGTCCGCCACGAGCTGCAACTCGCGCAGCACAAACTGCGGGATGACGATGGCGCCGTCGAGGAAGCCGGTCTCGGCGATGTCGGCTATCCGCCCGTCGATGATCACGCTGGTATCCAGTACCTTGAAGGCCTGCTGGCCCTGCTTCTCGCCGCCGAAAACACCGCCGAGCGCGCCGAGGTTGAGCATGTCCCCCTTGTTTGCGCCGACAACCAGGCCGACATACGTCATCCAGAAGAGGACCAGCAACTGAACAAAGGGGAGCGCCGCCTGCCCGGCGAGCGCGCGCTCGAGCACCATCGACATCAGAAACGCTCCGAAGATGCCCAGCGTGGAGCCTACGGCCGCTCCGATCAGCCGCTTGAGACTGACCTCCTTGATGCGCGACTCGAAATATACAATCGCAAATCCGACCGCCAGGCCTGCCAGCGCTCCGGCCGGAGCTGCGGCCCACGGTTCGACGATTCCGCGAAAAGGGGTCAGAAGAAAGCCTGCGAGTCCAAGTAGAGCGACGAACAGCACGCGAATGACGCCGAGACTGGTCATGAGTTTCCGCCTTGTATGTATATAGGTGCCGCACCCTCCGGCCGCAGCCGGTAAGACACACTGCGGACCGCACCGGGAGCGGCGGCCATGGAGGTGATGAAAAAACAGTAATCCCTAAACCCGCGGGTCGAGTATAACACTATTCGCAGCAGGATACCACGGGAAAGCCGGGAGAGAGACGGCATCTGCGCCGTTGCGGGGAGTCACAAGAGTAAGGACGGCCAAGTGGGATGGATACGAAGCCCGGCCCGGCGGCCTTCGCCGCGGCCGAGCGCAGGGCAAGGCTAGAGAGCCTTGGCCAGTTCAGTCGCAAACGCGCTCTTAGGTTCCGGCTTGCCACGCCGGCTGCGCCGGTCGCCTCGGTGCGGCTTCTCCTCGGGCTTCTGGCCGCGGGGACGCGGCGGCTGCGCGGGATTGGCCCTGAGCAGGCGGCCTTCAAGAGGGGCGCGATCGAAGCGGCGAATGATGGCCTGCATCTCTTCCTGGTTCGGCGCTTCTATGAAAGCGAAACCTTTCGATTCCTGCGTCTCGGGATTGCGGATAACCTTGATCGCATCGGCAACCATGCCCTCTGCGGAGAGCCACGACTGAATGTCGTCGGCAGTCACCCAGACGGGGAGATTGCCCAGAAAAACGGTAAATGTCATTCTCTGGTTCTTGTCACTCCGTTGATTGGGGTTGTAGGGGAGCAAAGCGTGGGCGTCCGTCCAAATCCATTTTAACAAAGCGCCCGTTGCGACCGCAAACCAGCCTCGTTCGAAGCCGGCCTTTTTCGGGCGCTTTTGCAATAAGCGGGGGACATACTCACATCTGCGCACGCCGGCGCAGCCTTACGCGCCGGCCGCCGCTCCCGCATCCACCGAAGCGAAACGCTCGAGCAGCGCGCGAACGGTGTGGCCATCCGGCACGGAGAAACGCGCGCGCGTGGCGGTACTGCCCACGCGCACCGTCCAGTCGTACGGCTCCAGGACCGCAAAGACATCCTCGTCCGTGCGATCGTCCCCGGCGGCGAAGCGGAACTCGGACTCTCCGACAACGTCGAGAACGCGCCGCGCTGCGTTGCCCTTGTTCGCCCAGATGGGCCGGATTTCCACGTTTTTCGGGCCGCGGACAGGGCGCAGGTCCGTTTCCGACAGCATGCCCTCAAGGGTGGCGGCAAGTTCATTCGCGAGCCACTGTCCGAATTCCGGGTCCGCGAGCCGGTAGTGCCAGGTGAGAGCCAGTTCCTTCTCCTCGACGAAACTGCCTGGAGTTCGCTCCACGAAATGCTCCAGCACGGGCCGCACCCGCTCTTTCCATTCGGGCGAAGGCGGGCTGAGGGGCGCCCACGTGCCGCCCGGGCGGCGCAGAAAACCGCCGTGCTCGGCCGCGAGCCACAACTCGGGCACGCTCTCGAACCAGGCATTCAGATCAGCCGCGCGCCGGCCGGAGATAACCACAACTGCGTTCTTGGGAGACCGCGCCAGCCGCCGTATCAAATCGATCAATCCGGGCGGCGGCGCGGCCAGCTCCGGCCGCGGCGCATAGTCCCTGAGCGTGCCGTCGTAGTCCAAAAACAGAGTGCGGCTGCGCGCGCGGCGGTAGGCTTCGACGATCTCGCCCTGCGGAAGCGCGGGCGCTTCCGGCGCCGGCCTTGCCAAGCGGCTCGCGGCGGCATTGGTCAAGCCGCGCAGAAAGCGTTCGCTCCACGTGTGAACGTTATTCCGCAGCACGCGCCTGTGGAGCGCTATCATGCGCTCTCGGAGCTCGGCCACATCGAGCAGCAGCACGCGCTCGAGCGTCTCGGCTGTGCGCTCCTCATCGTAGGGGTTCACGATGAACGCTTCCCCGAGCTCTTCCGCCGCTCCTGCAAATTCGCTCAGCACGAGAGCTCCGTTGCCTTCGGGTTTGCAGGCGACATACTCTTTGGCCACCAGGTTCATGCCGTCGCGCAGCGGCGTAACCCAGGCGACGTCGGCCGCGGCGTACAGAGCCGCGAGCTGCGGACGCGAGATGCTGCGCCGGATGTAGACGATCGGGGTCCACTCGGGCGTCCCGAACTGGCCGTTGATCTCGCCAACCAGTTCGTTTACCGTGCGCTGGAGTCCGATGTACGATCCGATGCCCTCCCGGGAAGGCACGGCCACCTGCACCAGTACTATCTGGCCGCGCAGCGCCGGCGCGTTCTCCAGCAGCCGCCGGTAGGCGCGCAGGCGCTCGGGAATCCCTTTCGTGTAGTCCAGACGATCGATCGCCGCCAGAATGCGCCGGCCTTCGAATCGCCTGGCGAGGCTCTGGCGATGCTCCGCGGCATCCTCGCTCTCGAGCGCGGAGAGAAACTCGTCCGAGGCGATGCCTATGGGCAGGCACTCCAGCCGCACGGAACGGGTTCCCAGGTCTACCTCGGCCATCGAGCTTTCAATGGCCGCGATGCGGTGCAGCGACGTGCGGAAATGCTGGAGGTGCGAGTGCGTTTGGAAGGCCAGAAAATCCGCTCCCAACAGGCCGTGCAGCAGCTCGTCGCGGCGCGGCAGGATGCGGAAGACTTCAGACGACGGGAACGGGATGTGCAGAAACCAGCCGATCGCCGCGTCCGGTATGGCCTCGCGCAGCATCTGCGGCAGCAGCATGAGGTGATAATCGTGGACCCAGATATGGTCCCCGGGCCGGTAATGCCTCGCTACTTCGTCGCAAAACCGCCGGTTGGCCTCGCGATATGCACTCCATGCGTCCGGCTGGAAGCGCAGCAGCATCGGAAAGTGATGGAACAAGGGCCAGAGCGTCTGGTTGGCGAAACCTTCGTAATACAGCTTGTTTATGTCCGGCGGCAGCGGGACGGCAAAGTAACGGTCGCGTTCCGCCCAACCCTGTATTACGGCCTTCCTCGTTGGATCGTCGCTGCCATTATCGCCGGAGGACCCTATCCATAGCCCTTCCGTACGGCGGAGCACGGGACCCATAGCAGTCGCGAGGCCGCTCGCACTGCGCTGAGTCTGCCAGCCGTCACGCACACGGCGGAGACTGACCGGAAGGCGATTCGAAACAACAATTAAGCGCTCTGTCAACCGTTCTATTCTAACAGGCTGGCGCAAAGATTATTTTTGCTTAATCCTAAGCGCGGGCGGACCAGGCGCCTGTTTGCCCTAAAGCTTCCGCCGTGTTTGCCCGATCACTCACCGGTGGACGGGAGTGTAAACACGCTGCTGTTGTTCGCCATCCCCGCGCTGGCCGCCGGCGGCGCCGCTGCGATCACCGCTGTCATCATGCAGGCGCACTCGGAGTGCGTTGTGGCGCGCCATCGGGTGCGCATTGCCGAGCTTCAGGTTATGCTCGACGCGCGGGATAAAATCGCGGCGGATCGTATTCGCGCCGTTGAAGAAGCGGCTCGGCGCCGCGCGCTGGACGAGGTGATCGGCGGCATCCGCGTCGAGGAGCGCCAGTTCCGGCAGGGCAATTCGGTGCTGTTGCAGGAGCGTGTGTTTTTTCGCACGGTGCCGCTCACCGGTTGGATCGAACACGAGTTGATTGGCCCGGCCGCGGTTCCCGCTCCTGCCGCCGCGCTGCGCGCCATCGAACCGCCGCGGATTACCTGACATGGCGCGGGCGCCGCACTAACGGGAGGATCTCCCCAAATCGGTCGCCGCCGCGCGCGCCGCGCGCCTTACTTCCCCATGATGAGCATGCGCGTGGCGATGACGAACAGAAACACCGCGTAGACCCGCCGGATGACGTGCGGTGGCAGGCCGATCATGATCTTGGCGCCGAAGTAGGCTCCCACGAACAGGCCCGCGGCGATCAGCGCGGCATATCGGATATTGATGAGCCCGTTGCGGTAGTACTCGGCCGCCCCGAGCAGTCCCACGGGCGGAATCAGCGCCGCGAGACTGGTTCCGATCGCCTCCAACTCGCGCAACTTCACGATGAATATGAGCGCAGGCACGATTATGAGTCCGCCGCCGATGCCGAACATGCCCGAGAACACTCCGGCCACGAGACCGATAGCAAGAAGAACGAGGTACGTCATCAGGTGAAGTCTAGCAGAGGTGGCGGGTGCCCCCGCGCTGTACTACGCTCTTGTTTGGGACGATGCGGGTTCTAAACGGCAAGAATGTTTTCATCACCGGCGCGGGCCGCGGCATCGGCAAGCGGCTGGCGGTGGGTTTCGCGCAGGCGGGCGCGCGGGTAGGGCTGCTGGCGCGCAGCCGCGCGGAACTGGATGCGGCGCACCTGGAAATAGAACAGGCCGGCGGCACGGCCATGAGATTCCGCGCCGACGTTGGAGACTATCAGCAGGTGTGCGCGGCGGCGGAGCGGATGCGGTCGCATTTCGGCGGAATCGACATATTGATCACCGCCGCAGCGGTGCAAGGGCCCATCGGTCCCATGGCAGAGGCGAATCCCAGGCTGTGGGCCGAAGCCATTCATACCGATCTGATAGGCGTCATGTACGCCTGCCGGGCGGTTCTGCCGCACATGATAGAGCGGCGGTCCGGGAAGATCATCGTACTGAGCGGCGATGGCGCCACCGGTCCCCGCCCGTACTTCTCGGCCTATGCGGCCGCCAAGGCCGCGGCGGTCCGGCTGGTCGAGACGCTTGCAGAGGAGGTCCGCGAGCACAATGTGCAGGTGAACGCCATCGGTCCCGGCGCCACCTACACACACATGACGGATCAGGTGCTGCAAGCCGGCGATCTTGCTGGAGAGAAGGCGCGCGCCGAAGCGCTCGCGCTTCGCTCCAACGGGGGCACGCCTCCTGACAAGCAGATTGCGCTGGCGCTGTTTCTCGCGTCCGAGCGCTCCGACCATGTCACGGGGAAGTTGATCCACGTTACAGACGATCTGAAGCGGCTGGAGAAGCGCAGCCTGCACCCGGATACGTTCACGCTGAGAAGAATACAACGGCTATAGCGCGCGCAGGAACGGCCCGGCCGCGAACGAGCGCTAAACGTCTCTCTCCGGCCAGGCGCGCATGATGCGCCGGTAGGTCGTTTCCAGATCCTCGGGAATCACGCGCGTCTCGCCGACGGTGGTCATAAAACTGCAGTCGCCCGCCCAGCGCGGCACTACGTGCATGTGGATGTGTTCGGCTATTCCCGCGCCCGCGCACTCGCCGAGGTTCATGCCGATGTTATAGCCCTGAGGGTGCAGAACCGAGTTCAGACACATCTCGGCCCGGCGCGCGAGACGCATCATTTCGGAAGTGGTTTCGTCGGGCGCCCCGCCCAGTGTGGCGACGTGCTGATACGGCGCAATCATGAGGTGCCCGGTGGTGTATGGGAACAGGTTCATCAGGACGAATGCGCGCTCGCCCCGATACACCACAAGGTTGGCCGCGTCGTCTTTTTCCGCAGCCTTAACACAGAAAATGCACTCGTCCGAGGGGCTGGCCTTGGTAACGTACCGGTAGCGCCACGGGCTCCACAAGTAATCCATGCCGGACGCGTCCGCTCAGAATGCCGGGGGGAAGCCGGCTGGCGGCGTCGAAGGCGGCGGGGTGGTCTCGGGCGGAGCCTCCGCAACAGTGGCGGCCTGTTCCTTATTCGAGGAGTTGACCAGGTCCTTGAGTTCCTTGCTCGGCTTGAAGAACGGAATGCGCTTTGCCGGCACCTCGACGCGTGTGCCGGTCTTCGGGTTGCGCCCGATGCGCGGCTGGCGCTGTCGGGTGCGGAAGCTGCCGAACCCGCGGATCTCAATCTTCTCTCCGTTGCGCAGGGCCCGGACGACGCTGTCGAAGATCGTTTCGACGATAACCTCCGAATCCTTGCGGCTCATCTCAACCACCCGCGATACTTCTTCGATCAGTTCCGCTTTCGTCATTACGCTAGCTCTCCTTCAGCGACAATCCGGATACGCGCCGGTCTGGAAACTACCGGTTTTCCTCCGGCCCTTTGGTATTCATAACCTCTTCTATCGTCATGGTCGCGGCGGCGGCGCGGCGCTGGTATTCTTCCAGCCGGTTCCGCTCCTGATCGTCGCCCAGCGCGCGAACGCTGAGGCCGATCTTCTTCTCCGCCTCGCTCATCTTTATGATCTTAAAATCGCACTCCGTGCCGATCTCGAGCGGCGGTTCCGTGCGCCGCTTGTCCGTGCCGCCCGGAATCTCGGAGTTGTGGCACAGCCCCTCGACGCCGTCCGCGAGTTCCACGAACAGACCGAAATTGGCGGCGCGGCAGACCTTTCCGCGCACAACGTCGCCAACCTGGTGGGCCCGGAAGAAGGTCTCCCAGGCGTCCGGCTGAAGCTGCTTGATGCCGAGCGACAGACGGCGGTTGGCCGCCGCTATGTGCAGCACCACCGCTTGCACGAGCTGTCCCTTTTTCAGTACTTCCGAAGGATGTTTGATACGTTTTGTCCAGGAAATGTCCGAGACATGCACCAGACCGTCGATGCCTTCTTCGATCTCGACGAACGCGCCGAAATCGGTGAGCTTGCGAACCCGGCCCTCGACAACGGAGCCGACGCTATAGCGCTGCTCCACGGTGGTCCACGGATCGGGCTCGAGCTGCTTGATGCCGAGCGAGATTCGCCGGTCCTTCGGTGACACCACGAGCACAACCGCTTCCACCTGGTCGCCGGGTTTGACCACCTTGGAGGGGTGCTTCATGCGCCGCGACCACGTCATCTCGGAAATGTGAATCAGCGCCTCGACACCGGGCTCGAGTTCGACGAAAGCGCCGTAATCCGTCACGCTTACGACTTTACCGAGAACGCGCGCGCCAACCGGATAGCGCTCGGCAACGGTGTCCCAGGGATCGGGCAGGAGTTCCTTGAGACCCAGCGAGACGCGCTCCTTCTCGCGGTCGAACTTCAGCACCTTGACGGTGACCTCATCGCCCACGTTTACGATCTCGCTGGGGTGGGTTATGCGGCCGTACGACATGTCGCTCACGTGCAGCAGGCCGTCAATGCCGCCAAGATCGACAAAAGCCCCGTAATCCGTGAGATTCTTTATCACCCCGGTGACGATCGCACCCTCGCACAATCCTTCCAGCGTGTTGTGCTTACGTATGCTGACTTCCTCTTCGATAGCCGCTTTGCGCGAAACCACGACGTTTCCGCGGCGGCGGTTGACCTTCACAACCTTTACCGCGATGTCCTGGCCGATGAGGGAATCCAGATTGTGCAGGGGACGCACGTCCACCTGCGAACTCGGCATAAACGCCTTTACCCCGACATCCACCGAAAGCCCGCCTTTTACGCGTCCCAGCACGCGCCCTGAGACGAGCAGGTTTTCGCGGTACGCGCGATCAAGCGTGTCCCACGCGCGCAGGCGGCTCGCCTTTTCGTGAGACAGCAGGACGTAGCCTTCGACCTCGGGGCCGTGGCGGTCGATCATAACGTCAATCAGATCGCCGGGCTGCACCGTGACCGTGCCGTCGTGATGCCTGAACTGATCTATCGGGACGAGGCCTTCGCTCTTATAGCCGAAGTCCACTATGACTTCCTGCTCGGTGACCTTCAGGACGCGGCCTTCCAACACCTCGCCTTCCGACGGTGGCGCAAAATGACCGTAGTCCTCAATGAGGTGTTCGTAGTCCTCTTCCGGCTGGGAAGGACGAGGTCTCCCTGGAAGGTCATTTTGTTTGCTGGCCATGGCCGACATCTCCGGTCGCAACCGATCTATCCACGGTTGCGCACAGGTGCGGCCCGCAGCGAGCCGGCTGTGGTGAGCGATATCGGTTTGGCATGCCTTGTTTTGACCGACCTCTACCCTTGGGGAGGCACGGGTGCGTACCGCCCGGAACCCGCCACCAACAACTCGCGATAGATCAGTACTTTAGAAAATCTTAGCGGAGCGCCCTTCGGTTGTCAACCGCTTTAGGAGCGAGATTTCGGCTGGCCAGATTGACCCCCGCGTCCCGCCCCCATAGAATATTGGATGGCGGGCGGGAGTAACTCAATGGTAGAGTCACAGCCTTCCAAGCTGTTGGTTGCGGGTTCGATTCCCGTCTCCCGCTCCAATCCCAGGCTGGCGTAGCTCAGTCGGTAGAGCATCTGATTTGTAATCAGAGGGTCGTGGGTTCAAATCCCTCCGCCAGCTCCAGCCTTCCCTGATCTGCCCACCGGAACTGTAATTCCGCCTTCTGAATCCCGCTCGCGCTTGCACCGCCGGCGCCCTCTGTTCCGGTTACCGCTGCTGAGCCAATCTTAAAGATCCCTGAGGTCCCCAAGATCCCTTTCGAGAGCTGCCGGAACCAGGTTTGGCCGCACTGGACGGTGAACGGCCGCGGTCCGGTCTTGCGCAGCAGGAGCTGCGGAGCGGCCCAGGGCGCGTTGTGCGGTTCGGGAATAGAATCGCGGCGGGAGGACACATGAGGTCAGGATTGCGGTGCGCGGCTGCCGTGAACTCGGGTTTGCCAACCGGTGTATCGAATGCGTTATACTCATGGTTTCACCGGCACCGCACGTTGGGAGTGTGCTGTGCCATTTTGGGCGGTCTCTTAAGAATTACTTGCCGGCGTAGCTTAATGGTAGAGCGTCCATGACGGAAGATTAGGTTGGCGCTCCCAGCCGGGCGCAGTTGAAGAGTTTGGCCGACGTAGCTCAGGTGGTAGAGCGCGTCCTTGGTAAGGACGAGGTCACCGGTTCAATCCCGGTCGTCGGCTCCAGGTTTTCTTGAGAAGGTTTTCGGACGGGTGGCCGAGCGGTTAATGGCAGCAGACTGTAAATCTGCCGCTCCTTGCGAGCTACGGAGGTTCGAATCCTCCCCCGTCCACCATGATTCGTAGCGCCGGCCAACCCGGCCGGCGCTCGTTTTTGACTCCGACTTCCAGCCCGGAAAAATCTGGATATCGGCAGGAGCCTGAAACCGGAAAGGTTCCAGCGAGGTTCACAGCATGGCGAAAGAGAAATTTGAACGCACGAAGCCGCATCTGAACATCGGCACGATCGGGCACATCGACCACGGCAAGACGACGCTGACGGCGGCGATCACCAAGGTGCTGGCGAAGCACA
>Ga0078972_1000412_pt1 | contig 176891 bp, 177 predicted proteins | sample YelNatPaOPGAMG01_FD_67568 | JGI IMG/M metagenome (GOLD analysis project Ga0078972, IMG submission 67568) | Hot spring thermophilic microbial communities from Obsidian Pool, Yellowstone National Park, USA - OP-RAMG-01 (SPADES assembly) (version 2) | ecosystem: Environmental > Aquatic > Thermal... | reverse complement strand
CATCTCATTAACGCATGGGCTATTGTTGCCTGTCTCACCTCACCCAACACAGGCTTTAGGGATCATAGGTCATTGGAACATCCTCTGAGATTTCTAACCTTCCTCACCGTGAACGGCGAGGTTTTCAGTTATAACGATGTTATCAAGCTTGTAAAATGGTATTAATTTTTTAAGATTCTTTTACTGTAGCTGAGCTAATTTTTTCTATGGAATTTTTAAAGTCAGCGAGCGTCGCTCTATCTACGTATATCTCTATCATATCGTGAAGATAAGTTCTAACTCTCCATAAGCTATCGACAATTGGATATATAAGATGATTCTTTGATAAATATTTTATATACTCCTCTTCGGCCTTCTTTATTTCCTCATATCTACTAATGAGCAATTCGATTAAGACTTCAATGCTTCCATTCATATATAAATGTTGAACCCCTTCAGTGAAGCCCATTAGAAGATTTAAATGCCTTGAAATATGCGCTCTTTCATCCTCATTCAGGTTTAGCTCAAAATCCTTTAGTTTCTTGGCTACATATGTGATGTGGTCCGCAGCTCTTTCGAAATTTTTCAGGATGTTATAAGATAGATTGACTTCAACTAATGAGTTGAACCCCAGCTCTCCCGGCATATATTGACCCAACATTATTTTGTTTAGTATTTTCAAGCCATATAGAGTTATTTTATCCACTACATCCTCTTTTTCAACGATTTCGGATAGCTTTTGAGCCGCATTACCTCCATTAAGTATCGCTTCATTGAGATCGTTCAATATGCTTTTCAATGTTCTGAAAAGCCTCTGAATTATATCCTCTATGCCTATGTTCAAATCACCGGATATGTTCTTCAAAAGTATAGTATCGTAATCCATTTCAAAGACCTCTAGTCCCATCGTTCTTTTTAAAACCGCTTTTGTAATCGTATCAACATAGCTCGCTTCACACGTCTCGCATTTGATGAGTATTTCCTCGAATCCCATTAGATATTTTGAAATTATGTTTGTGAGATCGTATTTCTCTATGCCTTTGAGATGAACGACTGTATTACTAGATATTACCCTTCCCTTCAGCATTGGTGTAATCTTCAGACTCAGGTCTGGCAATGTTTCAATTATAACTTCGTCTTGTTTCGTTAAATTATGAAACCTTATCCAATCTTTTGGGAGTGATACTATATACGTTCCTCCGATCTCCTGCAATTTCCTTTTGTTCATCTTATTCTCCTTCAGATTCTGATTTCCCAAAGTTTTAATTTTCTTTAAAGATATTAGTGATATTTAAAGATTATGATAGTTATCTTTTTTATCTAAATAGAAAAAAGCAATTAATGGGAGATAAGATGAAAAATATATATATCTATGGAGTGTTGCTAATAGTCTTAGTAATTGCTTTTGGAGGATACATATATTATAACAGTTCACAAACTACACCGAGCCATCCAACGAATACGGGAACGCAGACAACGACGTCGGCTTTGAATACGAAGACATCCGCTGCTACTACCACTTCCACTAATACCACAACTACTACAACAACATTTACTGCTACTGTTCCCGTTTTGAATGGAGCAGGATCGAGCCTGGCTGCTCCGCTAGTTCAGCAATGGGCAAGCCAGTTTAAAGTTAAAACTGGAATTACCGTTAATTATCAGTCCGTGGGAAGTGGAAAGGGTCAATCTATGTTTTTTGACAGGACTGTAGATTTCGGTGCAACTGATCCACCGCTTACACAGAGTCAATATGGCAATTACTCTGGAAATATAGCTCAAATCCCAATAGTAACTGCTGCCGTAGCCGTTACTTATAATTTGCCTGAAATACCCAAAAACGTTAATCTAAACTTAACAGGCTGTGTATTAGCGAAAATATACAGCGGATTGATAAAGAAATGGAATGACCCGGAAATAAAGTCATTGAATCCTCAGGTAGCTAATATTTTGCCAGACAAAGATATAATAGTTGTTTACAGGAGCGATGCTAGTGGAACGACCAACATCTATACACTCTTTTTGAATAAAAGCTGTCCCGATGTTTGGACAAGCGATCTTGTAGGACTTAACATGAGGGGGAACATCACTCAGTTGCCAACAGCTACGGCGCAGAAGGGAAGCGAAGGTGTAACTGCCTTCATAAGTTCCACACCTTATTCCATAGGATATGTTGAAGTGCAATACGCAAAATCTGCAAATCTAGGAATTGCTGCCCTTCGTAACCCAGCCGGAAGTTTCGTAATACCTACCAATAACAGCGTTGTAAGCGCGATAAATGCAGTCGTCGACAGGCTACCGAGTAGCCCATACGCAGATTGGAGCTATGTGCCCACATTGATCATATATGTTAATGGCGAAAAGGCTTATCCGCTGGTGACCTTCACGTTCGAGCTGTTTTGGAAAAATTACAACGATACTGCGAAGCAAAACTCGGTGAAAGCATGGGTCAACTATATCTTAACAGAGGGACAACAAAACTTGCTTGACGGATATTTCCCTCTACCCTCCACTTTGACAAATAATCTATTGAAAAATTTGGGCTGGAATTAAGGAGAAAGAGGGCAAACAATGATAAAACGAAATTTGAGTGTATTCGATTTTTTTGTTTTAGCCTCAATTTTAACAATATTTGTATTCTTAGCTTTAACGGGATATGTTCTCATATATCATTCAGCAGAAGCCATAAAAATTTCAGGCATCAGCCTTTTTAATGTGAAATGGGACCAATATCGAGGAATTTATGGATTAGCCATCCCTCTTTTAGGTTCTCTAGTTTTGACGATGGTATCTTTGTTTTTCGTCGCAATTTTCTCGATACCATTGGCTATTTTAACCAACGAATATGTAAGAGGGCGTTTTCGACGAGTTATGGAAACTTTTGCAGACGTCAGCGCCGGATTGCCGACCGTTATATATGCTTTCATAGGGGTTGCTTTTTTGTCTAACTATTTGAGGAAATTCGTTGAAAGCCCCTTGCATAACTTTCTAGGATTTATTCCTTTGTTCAGTTGCACGCCATTTTCGGGAGCGAACTTGTTCACTGCATCTATCGTCTTGTCAATCGCTATGACGCCATTTACAATATTACTGATTAGAGAGGCTTATTCGATGATACCCAAGATATATATCGATGCAGCATATAGCCTTGGGCTATTCAAAGAGGAGGTGATTTTCCTCAAATTGAGCATGATAAAGAAAGCGATCATCTCATCTCTATTATTCTCTGCAAGCAGGGTACTAACGGAAACTACTATAGTCTCATTGGTAGCTGGAGGGCAGTTCTTAGTTTCAAGTTGTCTATTGTCTCCCGTGATTACGATCCCGGCTCTAATCGTGAACAATTTCGGATATTCCAATATCTATTATGGAATAGACGAAGCTCTTTATTTTTCCGCTCTCATCTTATTTCTGATTTCCATGACGCTGAACATCTTAGGGTTTATCCTTTACAGTCGCTGGAAGAAAAGCCTGGTGGTCTGATGTGATTAATCGAAGATTAAAAAGCAAGCTGTTCTTCACTGGTATGCTAATTCTTTCCATCATAGCACTGCTATTGATGTTTTCAGTACAGCTCGTTTTATGGCTCAAGGGTCTGCCGGTATTATTATTGAATGGTCTAAGGATTTTGTACGATATCCCCCCATTACCAAGCAGCTCCCAGCCGATAGGAGGATTGGGGCCAAGCTTAATTGGAAGCCTCATTTCTGCTGGACTTGCTATGCTATTTGCTTCCATTGTATCTATATTACTCGCATACGTCTCGGTCGAACTTCAGCATAAGAGGATCTCCAGTGTGCTCAAGCTTACTAGTACAGCATTGTACGGGATACCAACTATAACGGTCTCAATGATCGTTTACAGTACGATATGCTTGCATATGGGCAGACAAAGCATTTTGGCTGGAGCATTAGCCCTCACAATAGTAGCTATCCCCATGGAATTCACGTACTTCGAAAGTATTTTCTCCAGCATACCGTTAACCTATAAGGAAGCGGGTTATTCGATGGGATTGTCAAGGGGTCAGGTATTGAAAAAAATAGCCTTAGGAATAGGAAAGGCGGGAGTTGTATCGTCTCTGGTAGCTGTTTTCGCTAGGATCATGGGAGAAACTGCTCCTATGTTATTCACCATTGGCAATAACTTTTCGTCTTTCGCATTTAACCTATTTGAACCATCCTCTACTGTAACGACCTTAATTTTTGCTTATGCTGCCTCTCCATATAAGGTTCAGGTGGATTTCGCTTGGGGGGCCTCTCTAGTTCTTTATATAATTTACATAGTTTTTTCTCTAGCATCGAAGTTAGTCAAAGAGGTGGAACTATGATGTGCGTATTAAAGGCGGAAGACTTCGGTTTATGGATAAATGGGGTACAAATATTGAAAAATGTGGATCTATGCATTCCTGAGCACAAAATAACTGTGTTCATTGGACCGAGCGGTTCAGGAAAAACCTCGATGTTAAGGTCTTTCAACAGGCTCAATGAACTCTACAATGACATAAAAATCCAGGGAGATATATTGTTCAAAGGGGTAAGCATTTTCGATTGGGATCCACAAGAGCTAAGGAGCAAAATTGGAATGGTATTTCAAACGCCAAACCCTTTCCCCCATATGAGTATTTACGAAAACGTCGCTTTTCCTCTCAAGATAAGAGGGATTAAAGATAAGGAAGAGGTAAGAGAAAGAGTAAGATGGGCCTTGGAAGAGGCTAGCTTATGGGAAGAAGTAAAAAATAGGTTACACGAATATCCAGGCATATTAAGCGGAGGACAAAAACAAAGACTATCTATCGCTAGGGCAATTGTAACGAGACCAGAGGTGCTTCTACTTGATGAACCAACTTCGAGCATTGATCCAGCTAATACTATGATAATCGAAAAAAGTTTAATAGGACTGAAAAAGGAGACAACTATCGTCTTAGTTACGCATAGCATACCTCAAGCAAAGAGGATCGGCGAATATTTCGCTTTAATTTATCACGGGAAATTGGTGACGGAGGGAACATATGAAGAGGTATTCGTGAAAGAGAAAAATCCCATCATAGCGATGATGAGCGAATCTTAACTTATCGTTTTTTTTATCGATAAAAAGAGATATACAAAAATTCGAATATATCAGTGCCTATATTTAGCTCATTCATAAGAAAAACTGTAAAAAGGCAACTCTCAGGAAGGAAGAGCTTGAGGTATCGAAATGCCTTACACGGAAGAAAACCTTTATTATCCAAAGATAAATGTTTAGGGAAAAGGAAGTCGATTCTAAATCGTAACGGGATGGAGTCCCCGTATAATCGCCCCCCGAGGCTGATGACTCCTACTTTTCAAGAGGTGAAGGTATGGAGTACGAAAGCCTCCTCGGAAAAAGGGGGAGAAGAGCGAGCGACCAGGTAATTTGGGATCTTCGAATATCGGAACTTTTAAATGATATCTTGGGGAAGGAGAAGGACGAATATCTCGGTGCCTTATATCTTGAACAACTCGACGAAAAAGATGCCGCGGTTTTTAGGTTAAACGTGTTTCAGGACATGTTGAGAAAAGATGTTTATGATGAAGTTGTGAATTTCGTGGAAAAAATAAGAGAGTGCATGAGGATCCTGGAGCTGGAGAAGGAAGCATATGAGCAACACAAGCCTGGCTTGCACCTCGACGCAGCACTGGAATACATAGAAGCGCTTGAGTCATTCCATGAAAAGCTGAGCTCAGTTAAAATCGGTTCAGAAGGTCTCAAACATTTTCTCGCTTATTTAAATAGCATCATTGAAAGCGAAACGTTCCGCTCGATGAAAGAAAGAGCATATGAAGCTAAAGCAGCTAGGGAAAAGATAAAGGTGAGAGTTAAGATAATCGGAGATAAGATAAAAGTATGGAGCTATGACGATGGAGAAGATCTGGCATCCTTCATTGAAGCCCTCTTCGCAAGGTTCAAAGGAAGCGGACAGGTTGAAGAGGTGAAATATCATAGGACAGCTGGAGAGATGTCGCACATACATGCAGCGATTCTTGAGGGAGCATTCGGATTTTTCAAGGAAGAGTATAATATCCTGAGGAAATTCTCAGAGGATTTCCCATCGATAATAGACGAAGGCGTTAGGGATTTCTCGAAGGAGGCAGAGTTCTACATTTCTTATGTGAAGTTCATGAGAAGGATCGAGGAGAAGGGATACCCCTTCGTTATCCCTCGCTTCACAACCGATGGGTCGATAAAGGTGAAGGGCTTTTATAGCCCTCTCTTAGCGAAGATCGGGAAGGCGATCCCGAACGACATAGAGACTGATGGCGAAAAAAGGATATTCACGATCACGGGAATGAACGGGGGAGGGAAGACTACTTTCTCCATTTCCTTCGGACAGCTTTCCTATCTATCTAAGCTGGGCGTCCCCGTTCCAGCTTCAGAGGCTATGCTCCCCTTCTTCTCCTCAATAATGACAGCTTTTCCAATAGAAGAGGACAAAGGGGAAGAGCTCAGCAGGCTCGAGCACGATGTCGTGAGAGCCTGGAACATATTGAAGAGCGCTAACGATTCCTCACTCGTGATAACCAACGAGCTATTCTCCACAACGACTTCGGAAGAGGGCTTCCAGCTAGCGGAGCTTTTCCTAGGGGAGCTCAATAAGAAGAGAGCATATTGCCTTTACGTTACATTTATACCAAAGGTCGCCTCTTTGAGCTACGTTATTAGCCTCGTGGCGATGCCATCTCGCGAGGAGCCACTGAGACCATCGTATAAGATACTACCTGGCAGCCCTCCAGCTGAGTATATGGCCATAAGGATCGCTGCGAAGTATCAGCTCGTTTACGAGAAATTGAAGGGGATGCTTGGATGATTCAGTTCGATCTGCTCAGATTAGGAAAGGCAACGAGGATAAGCATAGCTGACGATGTTAGGACTGACCTCGAGTTGGATAAGATAGTAGCTGTCGCATCCAACGGCGACAGGCTAATTGCAGAGACTTGGATGAACGTGCTGTTGCTTGGGGAAACATACGAGGAGGACGTCAGATATAGGCAAGATGCAGTAAAGGATGCCTTAGCCCATAGAGAGACCGTTCTAAAGATGTATTCGATTTCAGGGGAAGTTTTAGATAGGCTCAGGAGAGAGGTATTCTTTTTCAGGACGGACGATCCTGCGGTTGTTGTGCACGAGGCATCCAGAGGGATCGAGATTTTCGCTGACGCCCTCGAGGAACTGATAACGCTTCTGAGATCCACGCCTAGATTTTCCTCGAAGGCATTCAGTGATCTGATGGAATCTCTCTTCGCCAATATCGATGAGAAGTTCATCTTTTCCGCAAGAGAGGTGGCTAAGATCTTCAGCTTCGATCAGGGCATCGATTTTTCAGTCAAATTGGGGAAGTACAATTCCTTGATCGATCCGATCTTATTGATGCCTAAGGAAAAGGGCTCATTGCTCTCGAAAATATTTAGCGTTGGCAAGGAATATACTTATAAATTGGATCCAAGAGACGAGGCCGGCGCTCAAATCCTTTATGACATAGAGAGATGGGTATTGTCTCAAGTCGCCTCGACCATTCTGAAGGCATATAACCACATAAAAGAATTCTTCGAGGAGCTTAGGAGACAGCTTTCGTTCTACGTTGGCGCCATGAATTTAAACGATTTCTTCGATAAGCTAGGCCTCCCAAGGACTTACGCTGAATTTGAGCAAGGCAGGTTTTCGTTTGAGAATCTCCATTGCCTTTCGCTATCCATCTCCAGATCAGGTAAGACGGTCCCCTATAGCCTCGAAATACAGAAGGATGGTTCCTTCGCTGTTCTGATAAGCGGAGCAAACAGGGGTGGAAAGACCACATTCATCAAGGCCGTCGGTCAAGCACTGTTACTTGCCAGGTCAGGCCTATTCGTTCCGGCTGAAAGCTTCTACATACCTAATCCCGGGGCAGTATATACTCATTTCCTCAGGGAAGAGGAGAGGACGCTGTCCTATGGAAAGTTCGAAGAGGAGGTCAAAAGGTTCAGGGGATTCGTTGGATCTCTTAAGAAGGGGGACTTCGTTATAATGGATGAGAGCTTTTCAACGACGAACCAGCTGGAAGCCTCTGTAGTAGCGGAAAACGTCGTCTCTGCTCTAATAGATTCGGGCATCAGCGTATTCTACGTGACCTTCCTCCAGGACTTCATATATAAGTTCGTTACTCATTACGGCGATAAAATAGTGCTCTTGGTACCAGAAAGGCTGGAGGACGGGACTAGGACTTATAGGTTAATGAGGGGATCGCTGCAACCAGGCTATGCTATGGACCTATGGAAAAAATTACACAATAGCGGCTGAAAAATGACTGAAAAGAGGACTATATCTAACCTCCTTTTTGTCTTGAAAAGCGATGCTTTCATATAAAAAAGAAAATGTCAGTTCAAATGGGATTTTTTATTAAATTAAAACGAACTCCTCAAAATATATAAGCTTCCTATCAGATTGAAGCTTTTCAGAAATTGAGGCTAAAAGGTGCAAAATGTTGAAGGGGATCATAGCAGCTGTGCTGTCCAAATCCGAGGAAAGGGCAAAAGGCGTGGCGGATAAGATCGGGAAGCTGGAGGACAAGAATGGAATCGAAATCTACTATAGGAAGCTCGATCAGGATCTTCTTCTCTCAGTTTTAGTCCCCACCGATTACCCTGAGAGCATAATAGATCTCGTAAGAGCAGCCTCGCTTTCCGATGTCCTCATTTATTATGCAGAGGAACCGTTCAACTCGTTCGATGGGGAATTGATACTTTTGATGAAGACCTTAGGCAAGAGGACTATGATAATAGGAGGAGGGGATAGAGCTAGGAAGCTGTTATCAGATGCGGGATTTTCGAATGCACTGTTCCTCGAAAGGCCCGAGGATATTAGTTTCGAGGGGAACGATGCTAATTCGGACGATGGGTATGCATACATAGATAGGGTGTTTCCAGTAAAGGGCGTAGGTACGGTTATGCTTGGTTTCGCTAAGACGAACGTAAAGGCACACGACCGATTCATCTCTCTTCCTACAAAGGAGGAAATAGAGATCAAGAGCATACAAGTGCTCGACGTAGACTATAAGGAAGTAGATTATGGAACTAGGGTAGGTTTGGCTATAAAGGGCGGGGATTATAATAAGCTGAAAGATGTGTACGCACTGACGAAGGGAAAATTCGTTGAGGAAATCGAGGGAGAAATTGAAGTTCTGCCATGGTCCTCCGGTTTAAAGAACGGTTTCGAATACCATGTACATGGAGGAGGATACTACTCTCCTGGAACCATAGAGGTAGAAGGGAAAAAGGCTAAGGTGAAGCTCAAAAGGCCCTTACCGGTAAGAGCGGAGTACCTTATAGTTTCTCCGAGCGATAATGCGAAGAGATCGAGGATCGTGGGAAGGCTCATTTCTTCCGCGTCCCGGATATAGTGATTATCTAAAAATGCGAATCTCATTGTTAGTTTACGCGTCTCTTTCTTATTAATGGATAATTTTTTAATAGAAAAGCATAATTAGAAAAATGTAGCGGTGTTCAACGGTTTGATCGAGATCAAAAACGTATCAAAGTCTTTCGGCAATCATAAGGTATTGGAAGATGTGAGCTTTACTGTTGGAAATGGAGAGATAGCAGGATATGTTGGCCTAAATGGAGCGGGGAAAACCACGACGATCAGGATCGCGGTTGGCGTATTGCCCCCCGACAACGGAGATGCCATTATCGATGGTATTTCCGTTACTAAAGAAAAGAAAAGGGCATCTGAGAGGATAGGGTGGGTTCCTGAATTACCTATATTTGAAACGGACTTCAAGGTTATCGATTATTTTCTCTACATAGCCGGTTATTACGGGATATCGGTTGATAGCGCTAAGAGGCTGGCTAAAGAAAAATTGGAGATGCTCGAGCTGGGAAACGCTTTAAACATGAAGCTAGCAGCTTTATCTCAGGGGATGAAAAAGCGTTTTGCTTTAGCTGTCTCGCTCATAAACGATCCACCGAATTTCATATTCGATGAAGTGCTCAATGGCCTAGATCCTCAGGGCATAGTCTTTTTCAGGGAGCTCGCCTTAAAGTTCAAGAGCCAAGGAAAAGCGGTTCTCTTCTCCTCGCATATACTGAGCGAGGTTCAGGGAATTGCGGACAAAGTAGTGTTCATTCACAAGGGAAAGATATTGGGGGTCTATAAAATGAATGAGATAGCCGATATCGCGAAGCCAGCTATAATTCTGAAGGTCGATAAGGTCAATGAATCTCTCTATGTTTTAAAGGAGTTCGGGAAAGCAGAAGTTCGCGGTGAATCTATAGCGCTCTTGGACCCCAGCGCTAGCACGGGGGAGATAGTGAAGGCTCTTCTAGAGCATGGGATAAATGTTCTGGAGCTTAAACAGGAGGAGAAAGGGCTTGAGGAGTTCTTCTTCAGGCTGATAAAGGATGGAGGGAACTGAGATGAAGCCTCTTTTCTATGACTTCAAGAGATCCTTTCTTAGACCCGCAACCGTTCTATCCTTAGTAGCTTTTATAGTTATAGGGGTAGGTCTATCCTATATCGTAACGACAACGCTTAGCACTTCTGGAAGGATATATACGGAGGGGTTTGGAAAGATAGATTTGAGCAACGGTAACTTCATATTCTACTTCAATGCTTATGACGCGAATCTCAAACCGCTCAACTCAAATGTAGCGATATATTTGGGGATTATGAACACAAGCGCTAAATCTCTTAGTGCGGATGCTTTTCAAACATTGAAGAGTTGGACCTTCAAGGCGACGAACGGTTTTTATGCGCTAAATGATACTATAAACGAGAGCGTGCTTAGCCAGATAATGTCGAGCCAAAGCACTACGAATGCTCCATCCAACATGGTCCCCGGTATAAGGATCCAGGTTTCTTCTTCATTGGGCGTATCCGGTGAGATTATTGGCTTAGCTATGAAAGAGGGAGATCGCTATGCTTATATACCACCGTTTGGCGGCTTCTCAATTATCGATCAGAGCGGAAATATGATAGGGGTCGTTCGGGCATATCTAAATAAGGATGAGCTGATTCTGACGGCTCTCCTCGATTTGCCTGGGAATGGCTTCACTTCTAGGTGCGCTATCCTGAACTCCACTTTCATACCGCAGGGTGCGGAAGCGCTTAACAATACCATATATTTGGGTGAAGCAAATAGCGGATTGAATGTGTATAAGCTTAACCTATCTGATATGAACATAAGTTCATCGAGCATTTCGAATGTTTATTTGACTGTTGAGGGACCCGATGGAAAAATATATAGTTCCTTTTCTCTTCCGATCGAGAGAATTTCCACCGGTAGATTGCAAGGCGAGATAGAAAGCATTTCTACTGGAAGCGCAGGGATAGCCCTTTTCTCTCTTTTCTTTCCCATAGTTGTCCTATATATAGCGTATGCGCTTATAGCGAAGCCTAAGGGAATGGGAGCTCTTGAATTCCTCCTCGCTAGGCCTATCTCCAGGTGGGATGTATATATATCGAGGTTCACTGCTGGGGCGTTGACGACCTTAGTTTCCTCGGCTGTGTTCCTCTTAGCTTTCGATGCGAGTCTCATGCTTATCACGGGTTACGGAATAAGCGCCTCTCATCTAGTGATAATATTTCTCGGCATACTCTCTTCCCTCTTGGCATTTTACAGCGTATGCTATATGCTTTCCACGGTCTTAGGAGGAAGCAAATACCTATCGCTGTCAATTCTACTGTATCTATTCTTCACGATGATATATAACATAATAATCGTTATTTTGGGTACCGAGTTATATGGGACAGGTATGTACTTATCTAATAACTTCGCTAGGCTGCAATACATATCATACTACTTCAATCCAATTGGATTGGTCAATTTCGCTAGCTATTTCATTGGAAGATCTCTAAATACTATGCAGGAAATCAGCGTAGTTAACCCGTACCTCGTCGCAGTCTCCGCTATCTTGTGGATAGCCTTACCTATCGTTATAGGCTGGCTCCTGTTCAGGAAGGCTAATCTTTCAAGATGAAATGATTGAAATGAAACAACTTTACTTTTAAGGACGAAACTTTCAATTATAAATTGAGAAGAACAAGATTTTTGAACGTTCCGTTATCGTCGTTATTAATTTTAATACTATCATAATTTTTTAAAAAAAGCATGGTCGATAAAAGTAGAAAAAACCATATGTTTGCTATATTACGAGACAGGCCTGAGCTCGACGTAAAGTCCGATTGGCACTTTGTAGATGCATGAACCGCTCGAATACGGATAGTTGCTTGTAGCTATGTACACAGCCTCGTTTGCTAATCCAGTATTATTGATAAGATCGTCTACAGTTACAATTGATTGGCTCCCAGATATGGAAACGCCAAACGCTGAGAGGAAGGCTTCCGCAACTAAGCAAGGCACTCCCCCTAGCTCTAGATTTAAAGCTAAGCATGCAACACATGCTGCTATTGAGCCGACTGGTATTCCAACTTCAAAATTTTCTCCGCATGTATCATACAGATTATAAAAATCCGTTGTATAGAAGGTTTCTCCTGGCGATAGTACTCCATCACTCAAGGCGCTATTAGGCACAATCAACCGAGTGAGGTTCGAGCCCTTGAACATCATATCCATTATAGTTTGTGAGGGGTACCCCGAGTTACCTCCGCCTTGAATCCTATTATTGATTACATATGCATCTGTTATAACTGCCTGTGCATCATCCTCTATGTAGCCTTGCCACATATCATATACCTTATAAATGCTATATACAGGCCTCGCCCAAATCCAAATCCATGCGCCTTGATTGGGATATACATCACTATCATCATCAAAAAAGGCTAAACTGCTCCAAATTGCTTGAGAACCCTTTTGAAGCGTGACCTGCGGCATTAATCCCTTTGTTAGGCTATCCAGAATTTTTCCATAGCTGAAAGTAGGATAGATATTTGCAGTAATGCTGCCACCCGTTAGTAAATGAGCGACTATTTGATTGTTTGTAGACGCTGTGTTGTTCGCTATCATGACCGGGACCTTCATGTATAGCTTACCATTAACGTTCATGAAGTAATTGCTCGGCAGATAGCTAGTCAGGTTCTCCGGAGTGATTTGAGCCACGAGTTTTTCTACTGTACAATCAATTCCTATCTGCTTCTCTTCTGCTTTGCTCGAAAGCATCACGCTCTTTGAATAGCTTGTGTATATAGATAAAGCTTTGGCGGTGCTGTTTTCAGCTTGTATTGTTACGAATAAAGAATTACCATTGGCTACTTGATATGGTGAGTAAGAAATTGAATCGTAAACTTGGAATATCATTTTCCTGGAAGTCGTATTGAACGCAATTGCTCTAATTATAAGGCCAGAATAAGCGTTGCTCGCATTAATAGACCTCGACTTATAGACGGAAATCCACTCCCTCGACAAATTTTGGAATAGAGGTGTAGATATGACGATTGGGCCTTTTCCTGCATAGACTCCAGAATGCAAAGTTATGATGTCTTCCTTTTCAGTTGGAGGAGCAATTGCGTTGATTTGAAGCTCAACCATAACGTCTTTGCTGTTCAATATGCCTGAAGCGTCGACAAATTTTCCCGTAGATGGATCTTTCTTCAAGAATTCTAAATTTATCACTATCTGAGGATAGCTGGGAACTCCGATCAATCCGAGGGATACAAGAGCGTAGGAAGCAGAAGCTATTACCGCAACTGTAAACAAAGAGGCAATTGCTAAGAACTTCCTGCTCTTCCAATTCATAAACATTCACCTGTGACAATATTACTTTATTAATTATTAATTAACTGTAATAGTATTATAGTATTTATTATAAAAAGTTTTTTGTCCAAGCCATCTTTCTCATCATGCTTTCGCCTTAATGTCCTACAAGACGCTATATAGTTTTCCAGGGTGTCCCAATGACTTTTCCTTTTAATTCCTGCTATATTTACAAAAGCTAAGCGGTTATAATAATGAAAAAGCTTTTAGTTCTTAGCTATCAATCTAATCGTTAAAAAAGTAGAATACATGTAAATCCTTAACGTTTAGAATTGGTAATGCATTGTCTAGACATTTATTTGTTTTGTGATCTTATAGAAAATCTTGAATGGTTTCTTGTCAAATTTTTGACGTTTTCCGTTTGAAAATTAGCTTTGAAATGTCAAAAACGTCAAAAAACGTCAAACCAAGCGGGATTTTCTTGACAGGATCATCCGATCCAAATCAAGTTGCATGATCTCTCCATAGAGCTGAAAGCGTTTATGACTAAATGCTAAGTAACTCTAAGTTAAAGGGGGGATTCACAACAGAAGATTTTTTCGTATATTTTTATCAAAATTTGATATATTTACTTTTCGCATAACGAGATACATTTTCTTTTTAAATATCCTTTTCCACATATGCATTCGATCCTTTTTCCTAAGGTCTGAAAAGCGAGAATTTTTCCCCTACTTCAAAGTTTATGCCAGGCTCCTTTTCAAGTTCATCACAAAGAGAAAGAGAATTCTTTCTCTTTCACTTTTATTTGACATTTTTTATTTTATCTTCTAGCCTTCTTAACAGGTCTCGGGTAACATTATCTCTACTATCGGGAGTTAGGATCACTCTTTCGGCTTTTGCAAGTTTCGATAAAATCTCCGGATCCGATAGCCTGTAATGAACAACAGCTATAATCGGCTTGCTGAGCTCGAAGACATTTCGCAATGACTCCTTAAACCCAGGCAACTTCAGCTCCATAGGACCTATTTCATCGATCCCCACAACATCTACCTTCTCAAGCGATTCTCTGCTGAGGGCTTTGACAGCCAAACGACTTGCCTCCTCAACCACTCCATATGATCCTACTGTTATGTGAGAAGGATATCCCCTAAGAGCCAACCAGTTCCATTCTCCCGTGAGGAGATCGATCATCTTAAAGCCTTTTCTGTTCCCCCTCTCGTCCCTCTCCTCTATCGTTATGAAGCCTCCAACGTTATATCCGAGCGACCTCAGCCTTTCAACTATTTTCTTGAAAAGGGTGCTTTTTCCTACTCCAGGATTTCCCGTAATCACTAGCATATAATTTTTGAGATCGCTGCCGGAACTCAAATGAACTGCCATATTAGACGCCTCTTTTATTCTTATGCTGTTTCGAGATTTATGGTTGGATTTGACAACTTAAGCTATTGGTGATTGACGGCCCAAATACTGTGCTTAACTCTTTTCCTTATCCTCATCAAGCTTTTGACTTGCTAAACAGCGATCGCTTAAGTTGCCAGGTTCCCTTTTTCCTCAAATCAAAATTTAATATTCTTCTAAGACGGCGTATTTCACAATCGGATCGGCGATCCTGTACTCGTTCCCTTCTTTTTCCACAAAACCCATCTTCATCAAGTTCCTCAAGTCCCTGGATATTGTTGCATTGGTGACCTTTTTCCCTACCTGAGCTACCACGTCGTTGAGTATGTTCTTCCACCTAGCCCTTCCCAGAGTGGCAATAGCTTTCATTATAAAAACGTAGTAAGTAATCTTAGAGAATGTCTCGTCCAACTCCTTCTTAACTATCTTAGCTCCCAGTGACTTGACCTCCTCAAGCGCGTCGTTACCTCTCTCTAGGTACAGTTTTCCGAAATACACTAGCCAACCGATTATTCCAGCCAGTTCTGAGACTGCTCTCTCCAGTGTAAGCTCGTCGACCTTCACTTGGAGCTCATCGAAACCTCTCCTCAGAACTCCTTAAGTTTTCTCCCTGTCAAAGGGCTTAAGCTTTATGGACGTGTAATACCAACCGTAAAGTTCGGAGTTTGGATCGTCTATCTCCAAGAAGTCGTGTAACAGACCGACCTCGCTTCATGTGAAAACTAGAGTGATCCCCCTCATGTAATCGTAACAGTGTGCTAGTATGGGTCTCAACCCTATGGTTGAATACCTCAAGTACTGCGTTTCGTCGAAGACGACTACTTTCCCCAGCTCGTTGAGGGCCTCAAATATTCTATTGATATTACTTCTGGTTTCGTCTATTGAAAATTTAATTTTTACTGGATATTCTAAAGAGAATCCCAACTTAAGAAGTATATCCTTTATGCGTTTCTTCTTACTCAACATTAGCAACGACGAATAGATCTCCTCATAGAGTTTCTCTGCCTGGACCTTTTTTGGAAACGTCGTCAGAGACCTTTCTCACATCTACGAAAATGAAGTTGGCATCAGTAGAGTTAAGAGTAGAGAGAACTAAACTGGACTTACCTATCCTCCTCAGCCCTAAGAGCAATATCATCCTCTCGTTCAAACTGTTTCTTAACTTCTTCACCTCCTCCTCCCTATCGAACAGATCCTTTAGTGAGCGCTTCGGCTCGGTCGAAAAAAGCATATGTCGCCCCTGATATTAAGTATCACCCCTGATACTTAAGCTTTGTAGTTTCGATCGCTTTCGATAAATTATAAAAAACATGCTCGATTGAATATTATGTTTTTATTTTTGAGCGAGTGGGCGGGGTCTATAGCGCCTAACCCGTGGAGGTAGTTGTAGAGCGAGCCCTTAGCGATTCTAAGGGCTTCAAGCGTCTTAGTGAATCCATGCTTATGCTTAGCCCTCCCTAGGATAAACCTCCTTGCGTCATCCCAGAGAGGACTAACATTGACTCTAGTATACAGGGATTAACAGGTATGGTCTCATCCAGTAGTTCACAATCTTACGTAGGAGCGTAAATCGTGAAAACAACCTCATAGAATTTATCTGGATACTTAAAGTATTGAGCGCCGGGGGCGGGATTTGAACCCGCGCGGGGTTTCCCCCACCGGCTTAGCAGGCCGGCGCCCTACCAGGCTGGGCGACCCCGGCACAATCAGTGATAATAAATAACTTTCTTTATAAATATTTCACGTCCTTAAGGCTCATTCATGTATGATCCTTATAGCTCTGAGAATGTAATCTATTACATCCCTTATCGAGATTATTCCTACAGGCCTTCCTTCCTCGTCTACTATAGGGAGATGCCTAACGTTTATTTCCTTCATCCTGGCAAGGGCTTCATCTATCGTATCAGTAGGCTTTCCAGTTACAGGGTTCTCAGTCATCAGCTGCCATATGGGGTACTCCCCCGCCAAGTGAGATTTTCCTAGAGAAACTAAATAAACTAAATCCCTCTCCGTGACTATCCCGATGAGCTTCCCGTCATCATCGACGACGAGTACGCTGCCTATTCTGTTGTTAAACATAAGCTTCGCTGCATCTTGCACCGAATCGTTCTTGTGCACCACTATCGGCGGCTTGCTCATGATCGCCTCGACTGTTCCCTTGATTAGCTTGCTCATTTCCTTCACCTTTTTTTGTATCATGCGGCCTCCCGCAGAGGAGACCTACGTCAAGGAGATCCCCCCTCGGAATCGCTCCCCCCGGTGACCCGTGAACGCCGAGGTCCGGAGATAGGTTGCTCCCTTCCGGGCCTGGCCATTTTCCTCCGGTTAGAGGAGTCCAGCTAGCCCTCCGGCCAGCTAGCCCCTGCCCTCGACTCCACGGGGCGAGGCTCAGCGCTATCCGAGGAATCTTCCTTGACCTCAGCCTCCTTCTGCGGGATTACTGGCCCCCGCCTTGCGCCCATCTCGGGTTATGGGGAGGGCGAACCCCCGGCCCTACCCGCAAATTATTATTTATGGTAATAGCATTAAAATAAATATTTCAAAATTACTTTTTGTCTCCATTAGAAGCTGCTCAGCCTTGAAACGCTCTCTACTTCCAGATCGTCTATTCCCTGCACCGATCTAAGCATCTCCTCTAGCTTATCGGTCCCCCCTTCCGTCTCCTCAGGGAATGTTATATAGAGCTTCAGGGCAACGTATCCAAACGCTACTGGCTCCTCAGCTGCTCTCAAGATATGATAATCTTCCGGAAGGACCTTCCTTATCTCGTCCAGCAATTTTCCCCTATCGATCTCGCTGTCGCTTGGGTAGACTTTAACAGCGGCCAATACTCTCGCCATTTTCTGCTCACCTCATGGACCTACGAAGCCGCATACCGGGCAGACGTACTTTACACCTTGTTTCCTACACATGTTGCACCTTATTATCTCAACCTTACCGCAGTTCGGGCAAAGGAAGATCACCGGCTTCTCATCCGGAGATATGGTCTTCTTGCAGCTCGTACAAGTCCTTGTCTTAACGGTATCGTGTACGCTCAACTTTGTTGATGGGTAGGCATTTTGCATAGCAGGCATTCACCCAGTTAGATCTTAAGCTAGATAGCCCTTGAGCACAATCGTTAATAAATATTAAATATTTCAAGCTATCTCTTATCTATTCAGAATTCTCTCATTTCAGTTATGCTATTAGAACCCTTATCGATATGTAGGTTTAAAGATGAAGTCGAGTCTCATCTTCTTTTTTAACGTTCGACAGAAAAAGCGGAATGCTTCAGCATTGTGGAGATCCCGCTAAACTTTTTTTGCTGTGAGCATCAATTAAGATCGGTTTTTAGTATCTTTCCGAAAGATGCTCTGGTGATAAGATTGAAGCAAGTCATAGCTGCTAGGAAAGATCTGAACATGGGGGCAGGAAAGTTAGCTGTTCAAGTGGCGCATGCGAGCGTTTCATGCGTTTTGCTGATCTTTGGGTCTGGCAATCGTTCTTGGGAAGGATGGCTGAAGAAATGGGTTGAGGAAGGGCAGAAGAAGATCGTAGTGAAGGTGTTCAGCCAGAAAGAGCTTGGGGAGCTTTATCAGGAGGCCACCTCGCTTGGGCTCCCGACCTCCTTTATAAACGATGCTGGATTAACTCAATTGGAGCCTGGCACGGCAACGACCGTGGGGATAGGACCAGGACCAGATGAGCTCGTAGATAAAGTAACCGGAAAACTTAAGCTATACTAGTTACTCGGCCCTTATTCTAGCTGTGGAGCCAAGCATCTTTGAAAGGATCTCCTCGAGCACTTCTATCTTCGCGGGGAGGGACCTAAGCTCGTATCTGCTGATCCTCACTATATATTCCGTGCTTCCATCTGGCAGCCAAACCGTATTCACACCGTTAATCCTTACGGGGCTCAAGAGCTCGGCCGCGAGCCTCTTTTGATCTCCGGTCTGCTCAACGATTTGCACCCTCTTTCCTAGAGCATCGCTGAGAGCCTTGGCCGCCCTCTTCAAGACGAGCTGATCAGCTCCGCCGCTCTTAACGATGATCACGATCAGGTCTTTTCCTACTATCGCCTTGTAATAAGTTACATCCTTGAGCTGCTTGAATTCCTTGTCTTCCTCAAGCTCTATAAGGGCCTTCATTATCGGTATCTCTTCCTTGGAAACTTTACCGCTCTCCACCAACCTGTGGCATCTGGGACATAGAATACCCGTCTTAACGCAGATATAGTCGAGCGGGATTTTTACTATTTTTGACACCTCCCTGAAGATAGCGGCTTAGTCGAAAGTTCATAAGCAGCATCGATTCTGCTTTCGCTTAAAGAATTAGCAAACAGATTAATATAAATAGTGATCTGCTTCTCTTTTTAAAAATAAAAGGAAAATCTCTCATGTTATTTTCTCGTTGGAATAAAAAGCGAATTGAACAAATTAAACAAGTTCAATGGGTAAGGAACTTATCTATGCTTACAGCAGCATCTATTCCGCTCTTCAAAGCTAAGCCGATCTTCGAGGGTCCTATTGTCACATCTCCAGCCGCGAATATTCCCTTTGCATCTGTCATCCAAGAATTGTTTACTATTATTGTCCCATCTTCCTTCATCTTCACACCTAGCTTCTCTATACCAGGCGGTGGAGTTGGCTTCGCTCCCGCGGCGTTCATTGCTGTATAAAAGTCTACTTTAACTTCCCCTACATAAATAAGAGGAGCTTCCCTACTGTTCCCGCTCAGCATAGTCTTATAAAAAATTCCTCCGAGCAGGTTCTTTTCTCTATCGCATAAAAACTCCTTCGGTTGCAGGTTTTCGAGGAATTTTGCTCCTTCCTTCTCCAATCGCGTCGCCTCCGAAGCACCCATGGGAGCTACGCTCTTAGTCCTTCTGTATATGATGATCGTCTTGAGTCCAAGCTCCACCGATGATATTTGCGCTGCATCTGCTGCCGTGAGCCCGCCTCCTATTACTGCGACTGGATCCTTCAGTTTGAAAGAGCTATAGCCAAACATAGGCTTATAACCGAGCTTCGCCCGGTGGTAGTCGATGAGCCATTCTACAGCTGGAAAGACTTGGGGAGATTCTTCGCAGGGAATCCCGAGCTTTCTCGTCCTCAGAGTTCCCGTAGCGATAAGCAATGCATCAGCTCCATCCATAGCCTTTTCTATCTCTGCGTCTGATTCAGCGTAAAACCCAGTTTTGAAAACGATCCTGCCTGTAGAAGCTAGCTCCTTTACGCCTTGCCTTATTCCTTCCTTTGCTACTCTATATTCTGGGATTCCGAACATCAAAAGGCCTCCAGGCTCCGGATGAGCATCATAGATGTTCAACTCATAGCCCAAGCAAGCAAGATAACCAGCTGCTCCAAGACCAGCAGGTCCAGCCCCGATTATTGAGATCTTTTTATTATTCTTCTCTGGGATCTTTGATATCGAGCATCTTAGAAACCGCATCTAAAAATCCCTCTGTTTTTCAGAGCTTGAAACCTTCCTTAATAAGAAATTTCCTTATATTTTCAGGCAATTTCACGCTGAGGCGAGTGCAGGGATCCTTCGGAATATATAAAGGCCGGGGGAATTTCGGTCCCTCGATTAATACTCCTATAACCTCACCTCCAGAGGAGACGAAAGTCAACTTATAACCCCCGATGAACTCGACTCTCTCTTCCTTCGCCCCGGACCTTACCCCCATATTTGCATCATCTTTTGGTGGGAAATTTTAAAATGAATAAAAATTGCTCTAAACATATATTAATGTTGTAACTACTAAATATGCTTTTTAAAGTCCGCAAAATGAAAATGAAGCTTTTCGCATTCTAGCGCAGGATGAAGAAGAATATTGTAGGCTCTTACGGCTAGTTATCGACAATCAATAACCGAACAACCGTATTCTTTAGGAATAAGGGTTTCGTTAACTTTAATTGTTAAGATTATGTTTAACTCAGGCTGAGTCATACACAGAACTTATGAATTTTTGAAAATAGGGAAAAAGATCTATTAAAGCTGACAGAACAATGAACAATGCAGATGCCTAGAAAATTACAGACGTAATTTCAAGCGAATTCAAGTAACACTTTTAATCTGCAAAAGAGAAGGAGACCATCATGACGAAAAATAGGAACATCATAAATAGCTCGTTTTGGACGCTTTGTATGATGGGTTTCTTCGCGATTTTAAGCTCAACGATGTCTAAGAGTCCAGTTTTAAAGCCTTTTTCGCTCAGCCTTGGTACTCCAACCGATTGGACTGGGATCGTTGCTTCTGCTTCAACAATTCCTGGAATATTGGTCAGTTTACCTGTTGCATCGCTTTCTGACATTTATGGGAGAAAAAAATTCGTATTAATCGCCGGATTAATTTTCGCTTCTGCTCCTTTTCTTTATCTTCTGGTAACTGTTTGGTGGCAACTTATTCTCGTGAGATTTTATCACGGATTTGCAACTGCGATTTTTATGCCGATTGCAGAGGCTTCGATAGCTGAACTGTTCCCAACTAAGCGTGGAGAAAGAATTTCGCTTTTTGCTTCGGTAACATATATTGGAAGAATTATTGCGCCAACCTTAGGTGGCTACATCCTTTTCGCTACTGGGAATAATTTTCACACGCTTTACTTATGCGTAGCTATAGTGGGCGTAACAGCGCTGATTATGGCTCTTCCATTTTTGAAGGAAAGTAAACAGGTTATGAGTACTAAGCAACATGATAATACGGTAGTAAATTTTAAGAAGATTTTCCACGGATGGAGAACTGTCATATATACTCATGGAGTATTGCCTGTTAGTTTAGTCCAGGCGAGCCTATACTATGTTTATGGCTCTGCTGAGTTCTTCTTGGCTGGTTATCTGCCTGAAGTTGCTAAGTTGAATGAGTTCTCAACAGGTATAATCATAACAAGTATAATTGGCATCGCGATTTTCGCAAGACCATACATGGGAAGAATTTCAGATAAAGTTGGAAGGCGGATCCCCATAATATTAGGATGTTTGATCTCAGCTGTACCAATGATGGTAATTCCTTTCGTTACTAGTTTCTGGATTCTACTTCTCCTTGCTTTAGTTTTTGGAGTTGGTTTCGCCAGCGTGACATCCTCAACGCCAGCCTTAATAAGCGAGTTAACATATAAGGAACTCATTGGAACGTCTATAGGGTTTCTTGACACCATGATGGACGTGGGCCAAACGGTAGGACCCATAATCAGCGGTTTAATACTCGCAACAAGCCTACGATATGTTGGAGTCTTCCTTTCTCTAGGAATTTTGCTCATATTAGCGAGTTCATTATTTGTTTTATTCAAAGTTCCGAATGAGAGACAACGAAGAGTGTGATAGACTGTAAAAAATATTTCAAATTGTATAATAAGCTACCTGGTATACGCTTACACTGAATAAAAGAGAATTAACATTTAAATAAGTGGTTCTAGCATTTTAGTTCTCAAAAAATCACGCTGCTGTTTAGCACTCATTCCCTCTAATTCTTTTTTATACTTTTCACGGAGCAATTTATATTTACAATAGCTATAAAGCGCCTCATATACTGGTGCAGCTTTTTCTACGGCCTCAAAATCATCTTTCGCATTCAATCTTATTCCAGTCATTATTGCGCTTAACCCTACTCCTTCGGGTGATTTAGTATCACCTGTATCAGCTGAATGAACTATTTTTGCGAGTTCATGAAGCACAGGATCTTCTAACCTGTATTCTTCTATTAAAGTTTCAAAACTGCATTTCCCGTCCCTATGACCAAGCTTAACTCCTGGTGCGTCAAAAGGAATCGCCCCTTCGCTTTTTGATATTTCTTCTATTTTCTCTACAGGAACAAAGATAAACTCTGCATTCGGATCAATGAACTTCTTGATAAGCCATGGACATGCTGTCCTATCAACATGTACGTATTCACGCGTAACCCATTTCATCTATAAGCACCATTATTTTATTTTGTTATCGAATCTTTTTAACATTATAAAAGTATAGAAACTGTTATTTTAATATTTTGTTAACAAACTTAAAAACAAGGTCTTATTCTTTAGAAAGCGAAAAGCAAGTTGATTTCTCATTTTTTCCTTTTTCGGTTATCAGCGACCAATAAAGGGGACAATACTTTTGTTGTTCACGGCGAGAACTTTTATGCCTAAAAAGGGTGAATTTTGGGATGTGCCAAGATGTGTGATATTTTAATGTTTCAGTCTTGAGAAAAGCATCGTGGCGATCAAGGTTATAGCCAAGATAATGGCGCTTATTTCTGTTGCAGTTACGATATTTCGATTTGAACTTTGTTTTATTGCTATTCCTAACAAGGCCCATATTACCACCAGCGCATATGCAACGTCTTTTCTTGTCAGCACAACTAATATCGCAATTAACAAGGCGATTATTGTGATTATGATAGCCCATGTTTCTGGGCTTATCCCAAAACCGTCCCACTTAACTGAAACCAGTGTAGCAGCTACATTTTCTATGGAAGCGATAGTAATCCAGCCAAGATAAACGCTGAAGGGCAAATGGGAAGCGATTTTTTCACGAAGCTGAACGTTTGATTTTCCAATTTCAAGGCGAAGGTAAATTAAGATTAATGTTGCCAGAAGTAGGAACATAATAACAACTGACAAAGAAAGATAATCAAAATTCCAAAGCAAAAGCCATACGATGTTTAAAATGCTGCTAAGTATAAATAGCCAGCCAACTTTTTCCCTAAATTCTCTAGTTTTTTCACTTGGTAATGCCTGAAAGACTACAAAGATTCCCAGTAGGAGATATATAACGCCCCATATTGAGAAAACATAACCTGCAGGAGTTATAAGCGTTGGATACGCATCTGAAATTTGAGCTGTAGTTTTACCGCCAATTAGTGTGGTGCTCCCAGCCAAGCCGTTTACAAAAACAACAGCCACAAAAGCAACTACATTTAACCATTTCAAAAGGGCAAAAGATTTCGCAGTCATTAAAATCATCCCAGAATTTGTTTTTGATCCAAGTATATAAAACCGCCTTGACCATCTAACTGTTTGTTCAACGCTGCTAAAGCACATAGCCTTACACCTTAACGTTTCTATAGCGTGAACAAAGACGTTTTATATTAGCCTCTTTCAGTGTTTGTTTATAGCATAATTTTATGAAATTGTTGTTTAATCCGGCTTTACAGAAACCCTCAATGTTGCTTATCAAAAGCGGGGCATGATCTAGAGCTAATGGGACACAGAAGTTGCCGCTTCTCTCATGAATCGTATATGGAACACGGCTTACATGTTTAATGTAGCCTATCACTTGCTGGTCTAACATTTCAAAATGTAAGCCTTTGAGGAGCAACTTAGGAGGGGTTGCATACAACGTTTTGGGATGTTTGCCGTCCATGAAATGCTGGAGGTTATTCAACCACATGTGAACATGGTAGCCCTTACAGCCTGAAAGTACTAGAAGCACTTCAACTCCAAAACATCATAGCAAGATTACTCAGGCATAGAAATCCTTTGTAGTTTAAGAATGGTGGACCGGCCGGGACTTGAACCCGGGACCTCTCGGATGCCAACCGAGCGCTCTTCCAGGCTGAGCTACCGGCCCTCAACGATATATAAACTTAATACTCGAGGTTTTAAAACTTAATTCTTTGGAAAGGGATTTTCAACTGAAAGCCTCGCCATTTATGGCGGGGATGAGAAAAGCTTATAGTTTTCTTGCCCTAATTGCTTTTGATGATGATTAAGATTAGAACTGCGGTTGCCCCTAAGCTCCTGGATGCAGGGTCTACAACCATTAAGCAAATACATTATATGGGGGGTTCTCTGATTTCCTGAATGCCCTCAAATGACAGATGTAATACCGAACAGATGAGGGGAACCCTCGCCCTTTAGGGCGGAGAGGAGGTCAGATCAAAATAGCATCTAGCCTGGAGCTGCGATAGTGATGGAGAGGTCGACATGCTATACAGGGAAATAGGGGTAGAATCTCATATAACCAATACTCCAGGGGCGAGCTCTGAAGATTTTCTAAGAGAATGCTCGGATTTCATCGTTGTAGAGAGATCCTCCCTTCCTATAATGGGAAGAGGCCGATTTTACGCATATTTTCTCGCGAAGTGCGGAATATCTACCGAAGGCGTGAGAAAGCTATTGCGTCTTACTGGGTACAAAGGTTCTTTGTATTACTACGGAATGAAGGATAGCAATGCCTGTACGGTGCAGAGAGTGGCGCTCACTGAGTTCATTGGTAAGGAACTATGTCTAAAAGGAAAGGCGAAGCTTAAGTTCATAGGTAAAACAACGTTCGTGCCAAAAAAGGGGGGATTCGATCACAACATATTCGCCATTAAATTCCCTTCCTCGGATTACGTAGAGGAAGCCCTTCAACAGATCTCCGAGGCACCTCTTTTTCCTAATTTCTTCGGACACCAGAGGTTCGGCGTAAGGAGGCCCTTGAACCACGAGATCGCTTTGAACCAGTTAAAGAAAGGAACATTGCTGGGGAAAAAGCGAGGGACTGAGGTTCTACTCGCGGAGTCGCTACAGAGCTTCATATTTAATAGATGCCTTTCCAATTTGCTAAAGCTTGGGAAGTTTGAAGAAAAGATGGGATTAATGCTCGGATATGGCTATGAGAAAGCTTTGGAAAGACCAGAAATTTCAGAAGAGCATTTCGCTTGCTCCTTGAATGAGGCTGAAAAACTAGATGTGTTAAATCACATAAAAAGAGGAAGGTTCCTGAAATATCAATTGCGTCCACTTTTCATTCAAAACCCTCTTCTCAGAGCATTCCGATCAAGAGAAAAGGTAATCGCATTAGCTCGCATGCCACCTGGAAGCTATGCATCAATCATCATAAACGAGGTATTCAAAGATAACGAAGAGTGGATATATAGAAAGTGCTCATGGAAGCCGCTTTGCCTTGAGAAATTTTGATTTTCACTTTTTGAAAGGAGGAGTTTTTCTGTTTTCAAGTTACAAAGGCAATTGGACAGATGCTGTTTTTTCTATACTCATCGGAATTAGACGAAGAAAAGAAGTAATATGATGCTTTTTCAGGAAAAAGAAAAAACAATATGAGAGAGGAAGAAGAGTATATTCTTCTGATATCCTTTTTTCTTAAGCCAGAGGTTGAGATAGCTTGAGCAATTGGTGGATCCTCTCTCATGGCGATGGAGACGGTATCGCAAGTGCTGCGTTATCCTTGATGCACATTGGAAATGTAAAGGGTATATATATAACTCACCCAGCAGGGTTAAAGGATGACCTCGCAGTAGTGCGTTCGGGAGACAGCGCTATAATAACAGACATTGCGCTTTCTTCGGGGATCACTCGCGATTTATTCTTTGAGCTGGAGAGAATTTTGAAAGGAGGTGGAGAGTTGATATACATAGACCACCACCCCCTTCCCCCTGGCATTACAAAGCAAGATGTTCCAGGGATGTTTGTCCACGACGAGTGCTGTTCAGCATCTGAGCTGACATATCGCTTTTTCAAAAAGGACCTCAATATGAGGAGCTTCGAAAGCAGGACTTTCGAAAAAATTGCGCTTTATGGAGCCATAAGCGACTACATGGATAATACCGATTGGGCATCGAACGCTTTGAGCGATTGGGATAAGAGGTATATCTATTATGAAGCGGGCATCCTGTCACAGGGGCTAGAGGGCATGAGAAGGCAGTACGACCTTAAGAGAGAGATAGTTAAAGCTATCGCATCGGGTGAGGATCCCAGTTCGATAAGTGAGCTCGTGGTCAACAGCATTTTCATGAGCAGAAACGAGAAGGTCTTGATCAAATTTGTCTTCGAAAATGTGAAGACCGTAGGGAGGATCGCCTATGTAGAAGAGCCTCCCGGCAGCGTTCCTCGCGCTGCCACATATGCTATGGCCCTATCGGGAACCCTCATAGGAATTGCCATCGAAAAGAAAAAGGATATAGCAGTAATGAGCGTTAGGGCGAGGGATCCATCGCTGAAAATAAACGAGATAATGATGAGGCTAGCCCCTGAGTTCGGAGGGAATGCTGGAGGCCATCCCACTGCTTGTGGAGCGAGGGTGCCTCTGTCGAACCTAAAGAGGTTTCTAATTTCCTTGTCCGAGGCGATTGATTCTTGAATGCTGCGGAATACCTCGAAGATCCCGTGAACGAAATCGTGAGTTCCCCAAGAAAATTGTCGGCGAAGTTAGAAGAATATGCTGTTGTAATGAGAGAAAAAATCAAAAGCAGAATTATCAAGACATCCCACGATGGAATTGGAATCTTCATAGGAGATATACATGGAGACTTGGAAACGCTGAAAAAAATACTTCGAAGGGTTGACCTCGCATCTCTTGAGGCAGGAGATACGATGATGGTCTTCCTTGGAGACTACATAGACAGAGGACCTGAACAACTAGAATCCCTGATTACGGTGCTTGAGCTGTGGGCCCTTTACCCAGAAAATGTGGTTATGCTCAGAGGGAACCACGAGCCTTTGGCCGGGGTCTCTCCATATCCGCACGACTTTCCCAGAGAGCTCATCGATAGGTTCGGATATGAGGCTGGAAACGATTTATATTCCAAGGCGAGAGACCTGTTCGACAGGTTACCGTTTGTGGCTTTAATAAACTCTAATTTGGTAGCAGTGCATGGAGGGCTCCCCACATCCACATATATGAAAACGGATAAAATTGAGGAGTACCTTTTGGGGGAAAGGGACGGCAATTTCGATGTTCTGGTCGAGCTGCTGTGGAACGACCCAATAGATGAGCCTCTAGTTCGAATGCCTTCTCCAAGGGGAGCGGGTTATCTGTGGGGTACCGCTTTAACGGATTGGGTGAAAAGCGCTTTCGGGATAAAGCTCGTCGTAAGGGGACATGAGCCCGCTGAGCTTGGATATAAATTCAACCACGGTGGATCTGTGCTAACGCTATTTAGCAGGTTAGGCCCTCCATACTTCAATCAAGCTGCAGCCATTGCGGTGTTCGATTTCTCCTCAGAAGAATGGATGAGTAAAATACCATCTTACATACAGTTCATCAATTATTGATATTCTTCAAGGCTTTTCATTTTTTATATTGAGCACCTTTCATCTAGAATGAATTAAGGAGATCGATATCATTCTTCGATTTCAGAATGTTGGTGCGATTCTCTGTTTGAAAAAACCTTCTATACCACAATGCTCTTTTTCTAAATTTTAATTAAACCCATCGGCAATCTTCATAAAAAATTTTAAACATGCTTCTAGATACATTTTCGCATCAAAGCTTTTTTCAAACTATTTTTCCCCAACTGTAATTAAAGAGGCTAATTTTTCCTCTATTTCCCCAGGTTCAGCGGTATGAATCCTGAGGACCTTCACTCTATCTTTCAATCCTCTGATAATTTCTATATTAGACTGATTGATTTCGAGTAGCTTAGATAGATATTTTACTAAGGAGTTGTTTGCTCGTCCATTTTCAGGAGGCTCTTTTGTATAGAATATCATTTCATCAGATCCGAAAATTAGCTTAGTTTGATGAGACCTGGGTCTAACATAAATGGTGATTTCGACGAACCCATTCCCCTTTTTCATATATCCCTTAATCTTTTTTTGCTCCATAGGTAACTTCCCAAATTTCATTGCCTAAATATTGGCTATGATTGTTCTAAGGGATCAACTTGAAGTATACCCTTCTATTATTTTTCCCCTTGTTTTCTAGCTTCAAGAACTGTATCTGACCAACTTCCTTAGTGTCTTTAACGTGAGGTCCACCGTCTGCCTGTATATCTACTCCAACGATCTCCACAATTCTAAGTTTATCCACAGAGGGCGGCATGGCCTTTGCCAACTTAACTATACCCTCCACTTTCATCGCCTCTTCCCTACTCATGTAATATATCTTCACGGGATGCCCCTCTGCTAAAATCCTGTTAGCCTCTGCTATAGCTAAGGAAACCAGTTCCTTATCGGGCTTTTCCAAATTCAGGTCTACTCTTGAGACGTCCTCGGTGACCTGGTTCCCAGTTACGAGAGCGCCAACGTTCTTATTCAATATGGAGATCAGCACGTGCAGTGCCGTATGAGCTCTCATTATTCTATATCTTCTCTCCCAATCAAGCTCAACTTTCACCCTTTGTCCGGGCGGTATCTTTTCTTGTCCGGAGATCATGTGGACGACTTCTTCTCCCTCCTCGATTGCCTCGACTATCTTATAGCTAGCATCGCCGATCTTCAGCGTTCCAGTATCGGAAACTAGTCCACCAGACCTGGGATGGATGACCGTTCTGTCTAGTACTACCCTCCCAGGTAAACTCTCTAGAACCGTTGCCTCGCATTCCTTCAAATACGAATCGTCCATAAATAGAAGCGTCGTTCTCATGGGTAATCACTTAAGTGGTTTTTTGAGCCTCGAATTTTTGCGAGGTGTACAGATATTTTTGTTTATAATATATAAAAATTCAGTGAAGATCACAAGCGAGTAGCTTCCTAAAAGAATCGATCCTTATTCTGAGCTTGATGCGGAAAAAGAGGTTTTCGAATGACATTTCTTTTTTCCAAAGAATCTTATGATCTTCATTCTTATGGGAAAAGAAATAATTAACAAAGAAAAAGATACCCGACCTCTTTTAAAGCTTTGATTAGCTGATTTAAGTTTTAGGGGTCATGATTGATAAGAATCATCATATATGGCGATCTTGGGACAAGATCTAGGCTACTTGAAAAAGAAGTAAAGTGTGCTGCATTAAAGCTTGCAAAAAAATATGGCCTTTCAATCGAAGTCACTATCGTTTCAATTCCCGAAATAAACGAAAATTTCAAACCCAGCATCAAAGTAAATTCTGGAAAGGCCGAGGAAGTTGAAACGCTAGATGAGGATTCACTGGAAGGGTTCCTTTTAGCCGAAATGTCCGGTGGCTTTAACCCGATAATATCTCTCGATTCAATACGAGATCTTGCTAAAGCAGAAGCGTAGCCATTTTTACCTATTACGTTTTTCGTATTGACCTAGATGAATACTCGATTTTTGAAGCAAAAGCTGAAAACATACATTAAGAAGCGCTTTTATTTTCTCTTTAAAGAAGAGGTTCCCGTAAAAGCATATTGCCCAAAGAAACTCTATCTTTATATAACGTATTACCAAACTAGTCATTAGAGTAATGAGAAAAGTGGTGCTCTGAAATTGGATGGAGAGCTTCCTACAATATTCAATGTGACGACGAGCGGAAAGGCAAAGCATTATATTTTACCCATTGGTAAAGCTGTCGGAGGGCTATTCAATGGAGTGAAAGCAATAGCGAACTTCGATATACCATGGAGAGAGAATTTAGAGAAGAGCTTTCTGGATATAGGAATTCTTCATTCTCCATTGGATGCGATCAGGTTGAAGGTTTGGATGGATGGGATATCCCTTTCCAAAGAGTTCAAACCGAACTACTCTATCAAGGTCAGCGAGAAGCAGTTCTCCACAATTCTGTTGGATGTGCTACCTATAGTAAAAAGAGAAAACGCCAGGCCAAGAAGCAGAGTTGTAATAATAAACACCGGTCCATCCCCGTTCGTGATTACGCATGCATCATTGTTCACAATATTAAAGGGAGGAAGCGAGAAAAGTATAACTTATGCTACAGGCGGTATAGGTATAAGCAGCAATGAGATCAAAGAATTCCGTATTCAGGAAGGTCCGTGGAATAAAGTAACATTCAGCGCAATGCTTTACGCCCAGGATCCCCCACATACAATAGAGATGCTAACAGATGGAAAAGTCGTAAAGGTCATAGATCTTTTGAAAAAGGCCGAAGACTTAGAATTTGCCACTTCAACTCAAGATATAAAGAGGCTTGGGCTCAGGAGAGCTAAAGATCTAATGGGTAGGAAAAAGGCACCGACAATACTCACGTCAGTGAGCATTACCTCTAGCAAGGAGGAAGATAGGGAGATGGAAATAGAAGCGCGTGTGAAGAATTCTGGGAATGAAGAGCTCTATATACAATATACTGTAAGGAACCTTAGCAACAGAGCTATGAGGAAAGTATCCATTGTAGGATTCGCTTCAGGCAATGCCGTCTATAGGGAACATATAGGAGATTTGCCTGAAGGAAAGGAGGCTATGAGAGAGGCTGTTGTTAAGCTTCCAAAAGAGGCCAGAACTTTCGTCCTAAGGCTGATCTGGAACGATGGGGCAGAAGTAAAATTCTTGGAAAAGAGATATAAGGAAAGGGAAAATCAATAATTTTCCGTTGCGGTGTTTTTTATGGGAATAAGAAGAGCTGTTCTCGATGTGCTAATTCCAATAAAGGGCCTGGGCATAGAGGAGCTGGGCACTCGGTTAGAAAGCGTGCATGGAGTCGATTCGGTAAACATAACAGTCAAGGAATTCGACGTCAGCACGCAGACCCTTCTAGTAGTGGTGGAGGGCGAAGATATAGACATGTCGGAGCTGAGAAATGTGTTCGAGGAATTCGGTGCAGCCATACATGGAATTGACCAAATAGTCGCAGGCAAAAGGATAGCGGAAATACCGGATTACTTTTACGAGCTATGAGTTTGATTGAACGATCCCTTAGGTTCTATGCCAAGATCCAGCATCATTTCGCACAACTTGCATATATCTCTCCCTATGCTCGTCGGCTCTCCACATATTTTACATAGGGGAAGCTTCTCGTATTTAGTGGAGGAAATCTTTTTAATTATCAGCTCATCAAATGACTCGAGCAAAGATAGCATGCTTCCCGGCCTTTCCTTCTCTAACATGTATAGCCAGTGCCTTATCCTAGCTCTAAGGGTTGGTTCATGGACTATAAATGGACACTCGGTCTCCTGGAACTTGAAGCCTAACTCGTAGGCATAGGCTGTGATCTCCCTCTCGTATATTTTACGCAATGGCTTGATCCTTGGAACCAGAAGATCACTGAGCCTAGGAGCAAGCGGATGTTGCCTGATGAGCCTATCCGGATCCCCCCTGAGTATGTTCATGAATAAAGTCTGCACCTCATCATCTAGGTTATGTGCAGTCGCAGTTTTAGTGGCGCCGAGTTCTCTCGCAGCTAAGTTTATCCCCCTCCTTCTCATGGCTCCGCAGAAGGTACAGGGACTCATCTCCTTTTTACGATCCCTAGCTATAGAAACGACCTCATAGAGTGAATATCCGAATATCTCCTTCAAGCTCTTTACTACTAGGTCAACCCCCCTCTCCGAGGCATATTTTTTCAGTCTAAGTATATACTCTTCCCTGTTGTAGCCTGGTATTCCCTCAACTATGGAGAAGCCTATAAGCCTATTAGAATCTACAAAGCTCGATAAGGTATCAAGCAAGACGAAGCTATCCTTGCCTCCGCTCAAGGCTAAAAGAACTCTGTCGCTGCCATTTATCAAAGAATGCTCGTCAACTTCTTTTTTCACTCTCTCTCTGATGTCCTCTATCAAGCACTTCCCACATAGCTTTCGACCCGTGTGATGCTGATAGTACTTGGCTTCCCTAAGTCCGCATACATCACACAAAGGCATATGAACTTCATCCCCTCAAAATTTATAGACAGCAGAATGAAAATTGTGTCCGGCGAAGCACATGATCTCGATTAGCTATTTTGGGTTAATTGGATTGATCCTTATATCTCTTGGATGGGTGACATCGATTAAAAACAAGCCACCTGCATCCCTCAGCGGACTTTATTCCCTGGGAAGCTTGATGCTATTGATATATGCTTATGAACAGCATGACATGGTTTTTTCTGCCCTGAACTTATTCGCAGTGGTTGTAAGCGGTTATCAGTTCATTTCAAAGGTATTAGAGAAGAAAGATTTAAGTTGAAAAAACCTCTTCTTGGAGACCATAAATTAAAGTCATTTCCTTCCAACACTATTATAATGGCAGTTAACCGTTTTTAGAAAAATCAATCAGCTGATTCGATTTCCGCTTTTGATTACGGCTACCGGTTTCTCGTGCTGCCAAATGGCCTCATATATACTGCGCGCATTCAGAACAAGGAGATCAGCTTTTGCTCCAACCTTTATTCCGTAGCTCTTTATACCCATAGCTTTTGCCGCGTTATAAGTTATCATGTCGAAGAGCGTTTCCATGTCTTTTAAAGTAGTCATCCAAAGTATATGAGAGTTTAGAAAAGCGATCTCCAGCATGTTGTTGTTTCCGTATGGATAGTAGGCATCAGCTATATCATCCTGGCCTAGTGCCACATTAACTCCCTGTGAAAGAAAGAACTTCACGGGGATGTGCAATGGCCCAGTATGAGGATCTGTCACAAGGCTCATATCTGCTAATTTCAATAGCTGAGCGAGCTTCGTCAGGTAAGGCGCTGTATACATACTAGCAGCCCTCGCGTGGTTAGCCGTAACTCTGCCAATCCATTTCTCTTTAATCGCTTTTTTAGCTAGCTTTTCAGTCGTCCTCAGCCCCGGATCTCCTGTATCATCCGTTAGCATAGCTACATCTCTGTTGTATTCCTTTGCTATTTCAAACATCTTTTCGATATGAGTATCCTCGTCCTCCGAAGTTAACTCTATCCAAGGAATGCCTCCCACAACGTCAGCACCAAGCTCAATAGCCTTTCTGACGTACTCCTCTGCACCCGGATCCCTCGCTATTCCATCCTGTGGGAATGCTACGACCTGTATCGTTATCTTATCTTTAAGTTCTTCCTTAAGCCTCAATAGGGCCTTTATTCCTTCCAGCTTCGCTTTTGTGTCGGTGTCAACGAACGCTCTTATATATAAGGTACCGTAACTTATTGCCTCCAATGCTGCTCTTTTAGCATTATCGTAAATCCATGATTCGTTGTATTTTTCCTTTATCTTCGAAGCCAAAAGTATGGCTAGCTCGGAAGTCCCCATTCCTCCCTCATGGTAATGTCTTAAAGCTTCCTCCCCTATCATCAGATACGTATATACTTTGCACATGTGCAAGTGAGCATCTACAAAGGCAGGGGAAACTAACCTGCCTTCTGCATCTAATTCCTCCTCGCCTTTGCCTTCTATCGATGTGCCAACGTAGGCGATTTTCCCCTCGCTTACAGCTATATCCACCAGCCTATCTTGGTATTCTTTTGTCTTAGCCTTTCTTATCACGAGGTCATAGGCTGGCATGGTAATCACCTATAATAATCTCATAAAGTTAAATACAAAAAGATTATGTGATGTTATAGCGATCTCAATTATTTACATCGCTCATAATTAAGTGTATCGAAAAGGGATGAATGAAGATGCTACTGAGTGAGGATGATGCGATAGTTCTTGCAGATTGGGATGCAGATGGAGCGGTATCAGCAGCCATATTTCTATACCTTCAGACTGCTGAGATCTTTCCCAAGAGGAAAAAATTAAACGTTGTACTCAACCCATCTAATCCTAGAGAAGCCATCAAGTTCCTTTCTTCCATTATCGGATGCCCTTCCTATGTAGCGATGCTCGATATAGCCTTTGTGCCTGAACTCCTGAACGCCATTAAAACCTTTAAAGAAAAGTGCCCTTCAACTGATCTGATTTACATCGACCATCACTTCTCTACTTTAGAGCATTTAGGCGAGCTAAGGCCATATTTATCAAGGGTAAGAGTAGGTGGCAGTAAACCCACTAGTATGCATCTCGCTGATATAGCGCATGAGCTTGAAAAGCCGCTCCCAGAGAGGCTCGAAGTCTTTGCGAGAGCGATAGGTTATATTGAGCTCGGTAGGAAGCCTCCTGAGGATATGATGAGCGTCGTTTCTCTGGTAGCATCCATAGCAAGGGCGCTCAAACTAGAAAAGGACAGCAAGTTTTGGGATAAAATGGTTAAATGGCTATCCTCCCCCCTCCCTATACCGATGAGCAAGGCAGACTTGGAGATCCTAAATAAAGTGAGTGAAGAAGCGAAGAAGAGGGATGAAGAGCTCGAAAAGGCCGTGGATGATCTTACCATTGGGGCGCAGAAAGTGGGCTGTTTCAAGTTCATCGATGCCAGAAAGAGGTGGAAAAGGAGGGGCGTATCCAGCCTAGCTACAAAGCTTTCCCGTAAAATGCGGTCGCCTGTCGCTCTTCTCGCCTCAATAAAGGATGGCGAAATTATGGTAGTAAGGACCAGAAACAACGCGGCGAAGCTCATAGCTGAAGAGCTCATTAATGAGGGGATCGCAACAGACGCTGGTGGACATAGCAATATAGTGGTAATCAAGCTTAAGCAAGGTTATAATATTGAAAAAATTAAACAGATTCTAGTACGCTCATGTAGGTACGTCTCATAAGGTGAAGGTCATGCAGAGATCCCATGATCTTCTCAAGAGGTTCGAGGAGCTTAAAGAAAAGGTAGACATAGTCCCTGTTTTCTGGAACGATGGTAAAGTAGTATGGTTAAACGTCACACAGATTCCATGGAAGGAAGAATATGTTGAGACCAACAGCGTAGATAGGCTCGCTGAGGCCATTAGAAGGCTAGAGATAAGAGGAGCACCAGCGATTGGGATAGCAGCGGCTCTTGGAATAGCTATGGCTGCCTACAACTCCCCTAATAACGCGGAAGCGATCATAAAGTCTTCACTCGAGGCCGCAAATGTTCTCTCTAAAACGAGGCCTACAGCTGTAAATTTGTTCTGGGCCATCGAAAGGATGAAGAAGAAGATTGAAGAACTATCGAACCTGAGCACCGAGGACATAAAGGAGGGTCTATTAGCAGAAGCTCTAAAGATTCAGGTAGAGGATATCGAGGGCAATTTACGGATGGGGGAGATTGGTGATGCTCTTCTTCAGGACGGTGATTCAATTGTTACTCATTGCAATACGGGGTCACTTGCCACGGGCGGCTATGGTACGGCTCTTGGAGTGATCAAGACATCGTGGAGAAAAGGCAAAAGAATTTTCGTTTACCCTACTGAGACCAGGCCCCTTCTACAGGGGGCTAGGCTTACTGCTTGGGAGTTGAAGAGAGAGGGGATCCCCTTTAAGCTAATAACAGATAGTATGGTCGGATATGTCTTTTCCAATAAGCTTGCCAATAAAGCTATAGTAGGAGCCGATAGAATTTTGCTATCCGGTCATGTCGTGAACAAGATAGGCACCTATACTGTCGCTTCACTTTCTCATTTGAATGGGGCTCAATTCTATGTAGCTGCCCCAACATCTACGATCGATGCAAAGAGCACTTTAGCTGAAGTGAAGATTGAAAACAGATCCGAAGATGAGGTGACTACTGTTCTAGGTAAGCTGAGAATAGCCCCCGAAGGAGTTAGGGCATTGAACCCTGCCTTTGACGTAACTCCCCCGCAGTATGTAAAAGCCATCATCACTGAAAGAGGTATCGCTACTGAAAACCTGGAAACCTCTCTTAAGAAGCTATTGTACTTAAAGTAGAGGGTTGAAGAGCCGCCGGCGGGACTCGAACCCGCGACCACCAGCTTACAAGGCTGGCGCTTTGGGCCACATCGGCCTACCCGCTGAGCTACGGCGGCAAGCTCCTTTTAATTGTTTACGATTTTTTTCCTTTAAAAATCTCTCTATTAATAATAACTCAAGCTTTTTGGCATTTTAACAGATCATCAAAATATAATATTGTGTATACTTTATTTATGACAGAAGAGATGGTAATTATGCCGAGGCAACAGAAAAAGCCGAACGTATGCCCCGTTTGTGGGACTGAGGCTGAAGCTCCCGATAAAACCTGGAACCTTGTATCACCTATACCAGATGAAAGAGGAAGGATAACGATAACTGTGATGGGTTCATTCACTTGTAAAAAATGCGGACATAAGTGGAAGGCAGTTGTATCTAAACTCAAGGTCGGCGGAAGCGATGTGGAAGTGGAAGCTGGAGGAGAGAGGAAAAGCCTGAGGGGTAGCGAAGAGTATGAAAAGAGGAAAGAGGAAATCATAGTCTCTATAGACGATACCTCCGAAGACGATACGGAAGAAGGCTAGTAGTGGTTCGTTCTTTAAAGATAATATTTTAAAGTTTAAGCATTGCTTTCTATTTTTGCTCAATATCCTTTCACTCACATAAGTCTCTTTTGTATAGAAGGACAATAGAAAAAGGGTCATGCTGCTTTTTAAATTGAAAACAGTCTTCTTCGCAATGAGCTATGAGATTTTTAGATTGTAAAATTGTTTCCAAAATCATAATATAAAGAATTTGCTGAGCTTTTTAGGGAATTTATGCTATGATGGGGTAACTTCGATGGAAAAATGTAAAATAGAAGAAATTAAAGCGATCGAGATCCTCGATTCAAGGGGAAATCCGTCTTTAAAGGTCTGCATGAAATCTTGTGGAAAGATAGCTTGTTCATCGGTTCCATCCGGCGCAAGCACAGGTAAGCACGAGGCATTTGAACTTAGAGACGGTGAGAAGAGGCTGCGCGGCAAAGGCGTGAGGAAGGCGGTTCAAAACATCAACGAAATTATCTCACAAGCACTCGTAGGGGAAAGCTTAACTAGCTTAAGGGAAATAGACAAGCTCTTGATCTCTTTGGATGGAACTGAAAACAAGTCTAGGCTCGGAGGAAATGCGATCGTTGGAGTTAGTATGGCGACGGCGAGACTGATTTCAACCGTATATGAGATCCCCTTATACGCGACTATTGGCGGAGTTATGGCGAAAAGAATTCCTACTCCCCTCCTGAACGTAATAAATGGAGGAAAACATGCTGGAAACTCCATGAGCTTCCAGGAATTTCTTATAATACCACATGGATTCTCAAAGTTCTCCGACGCTCTCTGGTCCTCGGTTGAAGTATATCAATCGCTCAGAGAAATAGTTAAGCAGAAATATGGAGCTGTTTTCACTTCCGTTGGGGATGAAGGAGGCTTCGCGCCACCTATCACTGATCCTGAAGAGGCCCTAAAGCTACTCTCAGAGGCTGTATCACTCGCAGGTTACAAAGTTGATTCCGACTTCTCCTTCGGTGTAGATGCGGCAGCCAGCAACTTCTACAATGAAAAGAACTGCAAGTATGTCGTAAACGGAAGGGATCTTTCAACAGAGGAACTTACGAAACTTTTTCTAGAGCTCATCGATTCATTCTCTGTGAAGCTAATAGAGGACCCATTTCACGAGGATGATTTTGAATCCTTCTCTATCTTAACTTCCGAAGCCAAAAGTAAGAATGCGATAATTGTAGGAGATGATCTCCTCACCACGAACATTTCGAGACTAGCCATAGCGCTGAAAAAGAAAAGCGTTTCAGCTGTATTGATAAAGCTGAACCAGATAGGAACAGTTAGCGAGACCTTCGACTTTTCATGGATTGCGATGCACAGCGGTTTGAAGAGAGTGGTCAGTCATAGAAGCGGAGAAACTGAAGATAGTTTTATCGCTGATTTTTCCGTAGGGATAGGTTCAGAGGGTATTAAGACCGGTGCTCCAGCAAGAGGAGAGAGAACCAGCAAATACAATAGACTGTTAGAAATAGAAGATGAATTGGGCAACGAGGCTATATATTCGGGGAATTCTTTATTTAAATAGCTACTGAAATAAAATTAAAAGTTTAAAAGGAATTCTGTATCTAACGGCCCAATATCCTCGAAAAAATAATCTTAAATTGGCCTCAGGGGAATGCCTTCGTTGCAAAAAAATGATGAAGGTTAAAAGCGATGAGCCTTTTGGCAATGATATGAATACCAGGCTGACCTTTTCATAGTTTACAACGCAACTGACCTCCTCCCCGCCCTAAAGGGCATAGTTTCCCCTCATCTGTTCGGGATTACATCTGTCATCTGAGGGCATTCAGGAGGTCAGAGATCCCCCCCATCTTATTGTATGCCTTCTTCTCAATGTTCAGTATTGCTACAGTATCTCTATCAGCCTCGAAACCGCATTTAATACATTTCAGCTTCCTGTAGCTGTTCTCAACAAGCTTTGAACCGCATATTGGGCATGTTGACGAAGTGCCTCTGGGGTTAATGACAGCTGCGGGCACTCTTAGATGGCAAGCTATACCTCTCTCTAAGAATGCTATATAGAAGTCTATGGGCTTTGCCAAGGCTTAGTACTCTGCTCTCTATCACAGCCTTAATGGCATGGTTTAGGACTTCTTTATACCTCCTCATTAAGTCTAGTAATGCCTGTAAATTTCATCTTTTAATCGATGATAATTTGATTACCGAGAGGTTCCCCTCTCTCATGAGAGCCTCGAGCCGTTCAATTGTTTTTCCCAATACCCCTTCTAGGTCATCTGAATCTATGAGAAATTCGACATTATGACCTGCTATGGTCATGTTACCTATCATTGAGGCATATATATCCGAAAGGAATTCCTTTTCCTTTTCATTGTTATACACTTCATCTACCAAAACTATCCCGACGCCTTTTACCGCATATTCTAGCAATTTATCGTAATATGGAACGAATTTATTAGACGAAATGGCGACCATTTTTTTAGAGCGCAAATCATCCTTCAAATTCTCTATATGAGCTACTTCCTCAGGTTTAAATGGAATTTTTATTCCCAGAAACTTCTCTAGTTCCTTTAGTGCTTCGGAGGGAGTGGGGGGATATTCTTTTGCGACCTTCATCCGCCTCTCGTAGTCGGGATATATTAACGATGGGGATATGTCCAAAACGCTAAAGTTCAAACCGTTTTCTTCGAAGACTTTGACGAACTCCTCGATCAAAACTCCTGAGTCTTTTTTTATAATTTTGCTGGGATCTATCTCTTTGGGCCTTCCCCCCCAAGTGGGGTCGCTTTGAGTATATCTGAAACCGCATGTGGGACTCAGCCCTAAACCCAGAAGTTTTACTTCCTTGATATCTGACTTCATGAAGTAGTTCGTGTATATCTCAGCCAGCTTTTTCAATATCTCTCGGAAAGTGAAGGTATCATATTGCTCCTTCACATGCCACCATCTTCTACCACCCACAACAGCAGCTTCTGGACAAGGATACTGATGTACTTCTCCGCTATAGCTTCTAAGAGCCCTAAAAAGAGGGAAAATTGCTCCATTCCATGCTGCGATTCCTGGGGCTCTAGTATTCATGTTCAGCACGCAGTGACCAAGTATAACGGCCTCTTTCTCATTGCCAGATCTAAAGTCGGCTTTTTTAAGCGAAAGTTGAGATACGCTCATCGACTTCACCTTGTATAATCTTTTATCATGAAGCTTCATATATTAACGTTTATTTCCCTTAAACAATCAGTATAGCTCTTATATTATAAATAATCAAACAGAAATATATAATTTCCTAAAAAAATTGTAAAAATTATTGAAATTTTGGAATCGTCTGAACGCTTTATTTGTTGGTATTTGCTGATGGAGGCGCTGGCAGATTCACAGAGCCACTTGGTAGCTCGGGAAACTGCTCTTTCATTCTCTGCTCTGCTATGGCCGAAGCCTCCTCCATTACCTTTCTTGCCTCGTCTGTGACGTAAATGTTGTTCATCTCTACGCCAGTGAATTCTCCAAGCTCTGTTACTGTGCCCTGGAGTATCTCGTCTACTTCTCCGAGTTCAAATGCTACTTCCGGCATTATCCCCATTAAGTTCTGCTTTACTTCCTTGACCACACCAACAACAGGTCCCATAGCTGAGACCAAATCCCCGACGTCTCTTACTGTTTCGAGCCTAAGGCCGATCCTTTCCAATGCAAATATTGAGCTCAGTATGGTCTTGGCTACTTTTCTAACTTCCGCTACCTCTGAAGCATACAACGCAGCCCTATCCGCGTCCTTCTTCACCTGCGCATCAACAACCCTTTCAAATAGTGAATTTGCCCTTTCCTGTAGCTTGTTCAGCGTATATTCTAGCCTATTCTTCTGCACTTTTATTTTGAAAAGCGCCATAGTGATTCTGTATCTTACAGGTGGAGGCGGAGAAATTCTTGCCTTCACTTTATCGACTATGCTTTCTGTTTCTTGAGGGCTCCACTTCTTGCCGAACTTATCGATCGCAGACATTTTTTGGTCCCTGTGAAATAATAATAATCGTTTGAGTTTAAAAGAGGCAAGACAGCTACCTACCGATATTTATGAAATTCATTTTTCATAGAAATTCTAAGCTTTAATCCTCTTTCAACTACAACTTTATTGACCTTAGACCCAAGTAAACCACTAACACCAATTATGAGAATTTTTTGCTTTCAGTTAATCTAATTTTGATTTTAACTTTTTGGAGGTTAAGGGGCGGAAGTCCCCTTTCTAATGGAAGGGATGGATAGCCCCCTTATAGAAATTCTTTTTTAGTTATAAAAAACCTTCGTGCGGGGTCGGTACTGCCCCGAGAGCCTGTGGACAGGGAACCTCTGCTATACATTCCCTTCCCTGAAGGCGTGTATAGTAAGTTTCCTAGAAGAAGCAGGAAATCCTCACCTCGCGGTGAGGATGCCCCATCCGTGAGGACGGGGTAGTTCACGTACTTTCGTAAAGAAGAAATCTTTTCTTAACATAAAGCTTTTATTAGATAAAAAAATAGTTTGCCTTTATGAAAAGAGAGAAAGTGCTTTTTTCTTGGAGCGGTGGAAAAGACAGTTCTTTGGCACTCTATGAGATCCAAAAGAACGGAAGTTATGATATAGTTGCGCTCTTTACCACAATAACGAGAGATTACGATAGAGTTACAATGCATGGAGTTAGAAGAAATTTGCTAGAAGAACAAGTAAGAGCAATAGGAATTACGCTACATGAAGTTTTTATGCCAAAAAATGTATCGAACGAAGAATACAACAGAATTATGGAAAGAGAAATGAAAGAAGCAAAAGAAAAGGGGATTTCTGCGCTAGTTTTTGGGGATATTTTCCTCGAGGACATTAGAAAATATAGAGAAGAGAACTTATCAAAGGTTTCAATGAAAGGAGTTTTTCCTTTATGGAAGAGAAATTCAAGAGAATTGGTAAAAGACTTTATAAGGCTTGGATTTAAAGCTATTGTTGTTTGTGTAGACTCTAATGTTCTTACAAAAGATTACATTGGTAGAATAGTTGATGAAAAGTTCTTAGAAGAACTTCCAAGCAACGTTGACCCTGCAGGAGAAAATGGAGAATATCATACCTTTGTATTTGATGGTCCAATATTTAAGAGAAAAGTAAATTTTGAGAAGGGAGAAACAATTTTTAGAAAAAATAGATTTTATTACTTGGATTTAACACCCATTTAATGTATAAGTTGTATACCTAGAGTTAAGTAAAAAGCGCCTTTAACTAACAAAATTGGAATTATCAATGAAATTTGCTATAAGAATTATTATTTTGTTTTGCATTCGAGGAGGCAACTTTTCATTAGAAATGTCAGTCTCGCTTTTGAAGCCTATCTGGAAACGTTTAATCCTTTCGATAAAGATGGGCTTTGTAGAGAAGTGTTTGATGTTCTCTTCCATGCAACTAGAATTGCGTCGATGGTTTACCTGCTGAAAAAGATCTACGAGGTTGCAGAGGAGTACGGAATATCAGTGGCATACATGGAAGAGGCATACACCTCATCAAGTTGCCCAATCCATGGGGGATGTGGGAAGAGGATTAAACGCGGAGCGTTCAAGTACACAAAGCTAAACAAGGTATTCAACTCAGACCTAGTAGGAGCATACAACATACTCATAACCCCCAGTCCCAATTGGGATAGAGGTGACGGACCGGAGACCCGGCTCTGGATTGAACCCTCGGAAAGAGGGGATATAATCCTAAACCTCCCCGCCTTAGCGGGAACCCTCGCCTTTTGGGCAAGGAAGAGGTCAGACTATTCTAATTATAGAGTTTTGAGGAATAGTTCAATGAATCGTTTAGGAAGGTAGAGGCATATGTTGACGATCTAGAGGCAAAGGTAATAGTCTCTACAAAGGTTAGGAAAGAATTTGTGGGGAAGGCTCGAAGACTAGAGGTAAACGTATATGAGTTTTTTAAGGAAGGCTCATGAAGAAGAAGTGAGGAGGAGAGAGTTAGAGCATCTGGAGAAGGAGCTAAACGAAACGGATAGCATCCTTGAAAAAATCAATATGAATTAAATTGTGGGTCTGATAAGGAAGGATAGGGAGAGCAGGTGAATATTCTTGCCCTATTTGTTTGACTTTTCCTCTGTAATCTGTGTTTTGAAGCTTAAGAGGATAGAAATTTTACCCGAACATTATAACAGGAATTAACGATACATGAGGTATTAAACGTCCTGTGGAATGAAACATAAACTCACGCTTTTAATTTCAACAAAGTGGGGGTTGAGGAGGTAGCCCAGAGCCCCGCATCCTTGGCCGCTAGACTACCCGGCTTCTTATCAAAATATATCTAAAAAGGATAAGGTCATTTAAGCTTTTCTTCATCTTTGCCTGGCGCTTTGTATTTGAAGCCAAAGATCAAAGTTGCCAGTATCCCGATGACGCTTATTATGAATATTAATGATTCTAATGGCTTAAGTAAATTAACTCCCAAATCTGCAACGGCATCCTTAAGGATATTTAACTGGACAAAAGCAGCTATTGCGGATATAAGGATCCCCATAAACTTCCTGATCTTGTTAAAAACTTCATCGCCCTTCGCTTCTGGACTCTCTCTATTGACCTCTATCTTATATATTGACCTGATCGCCAGGAAAAACAGAACTGTTATAGAGAGAAGGCCTATCATCCTAGCAATGGCGATTGCTACATTGAACCCTTCTCCCGACAGGTTCATACTGCGAAAGACAAAACGCGCAGCATCCATCGAATAAGTGATTGCTAATAGAGAGGCGAAGAAATATGATGAAATTGAAAAGGCCTTCAACGCCAAATCAACGCTCATATAATAAAACATAGATAAATGGGAAAGTTTTTTCCTTATTGATTCCGGAATCGCCCTCGTAGCTTTCATAGATAGTATATAGGACCTTTGAACAACAGGTTGCTGAAAGAGGAGCGAGGTAATCACGGCTATCACTGATATCCCAGTTATAAATGGGGGGATAATCCCTTTAGAACCCAATATACCGATGAAAATGATGCCATTTTCACTCATAGTCGAAATGACGAAGGAATTCTCAACCGCTGTTTCCAACGGAACTCCGCTAAGTATACCACCAATCGAAAGGGCAAATGACCTTATAGCGATGGAAGCGATTCCAAATGCTACCCCGCCGATTAAAATAGGCAGCCATCCTCCGACTGAGAAAAATCTAACCAAGTCTGCTCCGATTGAGGAGAAATAAAAAAGTATCCCGAGCTCCCAAAAGCTAGACAGCATTTCAGATATCTCCGCCGTTCCTATAGAAGATTTGAAAGCTAGCCCAGCTATAAAGGCTCCAAAATATTCTGGCATACCAAACCATCCAGCTGCCAGTGAAACAGACATAGCCAAAAGCAAAGCGAAGAGAAATTTATTTGTCGGGCTCTGGAAAAAGATGTTCGTCTTAATTTTGCCAAGTATATAATTTATAAAAGCATATATCAAAATGGCCGAACCCGAAAGCTTAAGGGAAGCAATAAGCCCTCCATAAGGACTTAATCTGCTCTCTCCTGTGACCACTAAAATTGAAAATAGCATGAACTGAATGAGGTCTTCTATAGATGCCTGAAGTATCACAAGCTTGAGTGTATCATATTTCATATCGCTTTTCAATGATAAAATCGCCAGCATTGAAGCAGAAGAGCAATTAGTTAATAGAAGGAATAAAACAAGTTTCTCCAGCTCAGAAGAAAAGAATAAGAACGATAAGAAGCTCGCGCTGATCCAATATATTGTTATCGCAACGAGCTCGGATGATAAAACCCTTGACAAGTTCTTTCTCATTTCGGTGACGTCGAGAAGAGTGCCTATTTCAAAGAAAAAAAGTATTAGCCCTACGCTCTTGATCGCCTCGGAATATTGAAGATCTAGTTTTATCCCCGCATCCTGGGCGATCGCGAATAGAAGCAGACCCCCTATAACGTATCCAACTACTCTGCTCAATTTCAATTTTTGGAAAAAAGAAGCCAATGCAACTGCAAATGTCATAACCAATACAAGGGAGAGCAGAGAGTCCATTTCAACAACCTTAATCCTATTAAACACTGAATGAGCGGTTTTATTTTTTATTTAATACAAATTTTTATAACTGAAAATCTCGCGGTTTACGGCGAGGTTTGCGAGGAAGGCGGAAAAAGCTTTTTTGCTTCTGCTTGGTTAGAAATCTTAGAGGATGTTCCTCTCTACAGAAGGGAGTTCTGGCATAAGCATAGCCCATGCCTTAATGAAAGGTGTAGGATGGGGGAGCAGTCAGCCTTCCCCCGAACCAGAAAATGAGGCTGGAGGCGAAAAGCCCAGCTAAACGCTGGAATCCTTGTCCTTCATGACGGGGTAGCTCACATAGAAACCCCAATATTATCAGTTCATAGGTTTTTTTTTGCTGAATTGAAAAAGATAAATGTGTAAAAACGGATAAGCGTTGTGCTCGATTTCCTTTTAAAAAATAGGTTGGAATTTAACAGATTTTCAATAGAGGGATCGTGAAGAGGAAAAAACGAAGCAAGAAGATAACGTTATATTAAGGCTTAAAAATTATAATAACTTGGTTATAAATAAAAAAGCAAAGTTGACCAGGGAGGTCGCTTTCCTTTTGCTTCCCCATGAGATCGTGAGCAAATATTTAGCCCCAAATTTTAGGGGTCTTATAGCACATAACTTAGTTGAAAGAGGACTTGGACAGTTTAAGATTGCCAAGCTAATGGGCCTATCTCAACCGATGATCAACAAGCTTTTGAATAAGCCCACTGAATACTACCTCGGCCAACTTGAATCATTAGGATTAAGCAAAGATGATGTTAAGAGGATCGTAGAACTAGCAGCATTCAACCTTTATGAGGGAAAAAGGTTCGAATATTTGACGCAGATTAGCTCATATTTCAATTTGATCCTAAAGGAAGGCAGGGTATGCAATTTCCATAGAAGCGTTTCACCGGAAGTACCTCCTGACTGTGACCTATGCCAAAAGTTATTCCAAGTAGTGAGTGACCCAATAGTTGAGGAGATAAAAGCCTCATTCCAGATACTTATTTCAGAAAAGGATGCGTTTAAAATTATACCTGAAGTTGGTTCGAACATCGTAGCATCTCCTTACAATTCAATATCAACAGAAGATATCGCTGGGTTTTCCGGTAAGATCGTTAAGGTTGGCGAAAAAATTATAGCGCTTGGGGAACCAGTTAAGGGGGGAAGTAAGCATACTGCTAACGTACTATCTATTGTGAAGAGGAAGTTCCCACATATAAACAGCGCTTTCGTGATAAAGTTCAGCGAAGAATGCCTCAATACTATGAAAAAAATAGGATATAACGTTATAACAGTAGGTCCTCATAAGGATTTAAGCATGCAGATGAGAGACCTAGAATCAGCATTAGAAAGTACAAGCATGCAGCCAGATGCTATCGCTGATTTGGGCGGGCTGGGAATAGAGCCAGTAATTTATGTTCTATCCTTTAGCGCAACTGAAGCTGTAAAAAAGGCTTTCATTTGCCTTCAGGGAAAATGACTAAAATCGTATCAAAACAATAAATGGTAAAGCTTTAAGTTGTAAGAGCGATTACTAGGACCTTTTCATTGTATAGTCAAGTTTTTTACAACTGAAGGCCTCGCCTTTTAAGGCAGGGATGGAGCAAAAACTTATAGGTTTTCTTGCTCTAATTGCTTTTGATTAAGAGTAAGATTAGAATCGTGTTTGCCCCTAATCAATGGATGTGGGATCGGTTATCACATAAATAATTGTCGTGGGGGGATCTCTTACCGCCCCTCGGATGAGAGATGTACTCACATTAGATACGAAGAATTTTATGTCATTTAGTGCGGTTTGAAGCTAGTTTCATATCTGTTCAACTTCAGACATAAACATTCGATGTGATGCTAAGAAACTTATCATATGAATTATGAGAATATGTCGCGTTTCCAGTACTCAAGAAAAATTATAAATTGGGTGATAAGTAAAAAAAGTGATAAAGCGGCGGTCGTCTAGCCTGGACTAGGACGTCGGCCTTCCAAGCCGGTGATCCCGGGTTCAAATCCCGGCCGCCGCACTTTTATTTGAATGCTCAAAGCAAGTTAAAAGAGTAGTAACTAATGAAAAATGAGCCAAGCGCGAAAGAATCAATACATTAGCGATTAAGGAGATAATGTCGAAATCGTATCTAATGGCGCTTCTCTTATACGAATGATAATAGATTGACGTTTGATTTTACCTTAGACCATCTCCCGATTCCAAAGAATGAATAATTTTTGAAATTATTCGGAAGTCATATGGAAAACAATATATCTAATTTTGAGGTTGTAGATTTTGATTTTCTTATAACGAAGGGAGAGAATGTTTTTGCTTAAAAATTTGTTCACTCAAGGAAAGATACATTGACGAAAAATATTAACTCCTTCCCAAATAGATATATACATGCGTAAAGCAATTAATTTTGCTTCTTTAAGGTGAAATTTCGATATGAGTGAGTCTAGCGGCAGCGGTGGAGAAAAAAGTGGTGAAAAAAAAGAGCTAGTACTGAAGGTGGCTGAGGCCAAACAAAAAGATGTTGGAAGAGGAAAAGTAAGGATAGATCTCGGTCTCCTTAAAAATATCGGGGTGGAGCCCGGAGATATTGTGGAGATCGAAGGAAAGAGAAAGACAGCTGCAGTAGCTTGGCCAAATTATACGGAAGATCAAGGAATGGATATCATTAGAATGGACGGACTTGTCAGGAAAAATGCGGGGGTCGGAATAGGAGACAAGGTTATCGTTAGGAAGGCGAATCCAAAGCCAGCACAGATGGTAAAGCTTGCCCCCAGTAGCTTCAATATACAGATCGAAGAGAGTTTCGTTAGCTATGTAAAAAGGAGGCTAGTAGATTATCCAATGGTCGAAGGAGATACCATACTAATTCCGGTCTTGGGCCAAGCGATACCTTTCACGGTTGTCCAAACTAAGCCTCAAGGGGTGGTCATTGTGACCCCCGAGACTGACGTGAAAGTACTCGATAAACCGATCGAGCCAGGAAGGATGCCCAGAGTTACATACGAGGACATCGGAGGTCTGAAGAGCGTTATACAAAGGGTAAGGGAACTCATCGAGCTTCCCTTAAAGTATCCGGAGATCTTCAAGAGGTTGGGGATAGATCCCCCGAAGGGTGTTTTGCTCTATGGTCCACCGGGCACAGGCAAGACATTACTTGCGAAAGCTGTGGCTAATGAAACTCAGTCATACTTCATATCGATAAACGGCCCAGAAATAATGAGCAAATTCTACGGGGAAAGCGAACAGAGGCTCAGGGAAATCTTCGAAGAAGCGAAAAAGCATGCTCCAACTATTATATTCATAGACGAGATCGACGCGATAGCGCCGAAGAGAGATGAAGTACTAGGAGAGGTAGAAAGAAGGGTCGTTGCCCAACTCTTGGCGCTTATGGACGGACTCGAAGCAAGGGGAGACGTCGTTGTAATAGCTGCAACTAACAGGCCAAATGCCGTCGATCCGGCGCTGAGGAGACCAGGCAGGTTCGATAGGGAAATTGAAATACCCCTTCCTGACAGGCAAGGGAGGCTTGAGATACTTCAAATACATACAAGGAACATGCCCCTAGAGGCAAATGACCCCCGAGAAAAGGTAGATCTTGAGAAATTGGCAGATATAACCCACGGCTATACAGGCGCGGATCTCGCAGCTCTTACCAGAGAAGCAGCAATGCATGCCCTCAGACGGTATATGCCGATGATAGATCTGAGCAGCGAAAAGATATCCGAGGACCTCCTGAACAACATGGTAGTAAAGATGAGCGACTTCATGGAGGCTTATAAGGAGATAGTCCCAAGCGGTTTCAGGGAGATCTACGTTGAGGTTCCAAACGTAAGGTGGAGCGATATAGGAGGTCTTGATGAGGCGAAGCAACAGCTTAAAGAGGCGGTTGAGTGGCCGCTTAAACATCCAGAATCTTTCAAAAGGTTAGGAATCCGTGCACCCAAAGGAATCTTGCTATTTGGTCCACCTGGGACTGGGAAGACATTGCTAGCTAAAGCGGCAGCTACGGAGAGCGAGGCCAACTTCATCGCCGTGAGAGGGCCAGAGATATTGAGCAAGTGGGTCGGTGAGAGCGAGAAGGCAATAAGGGAAATATTCAGAAGGGCCAGGCAATATTCACCCGTAATAGTATTCTTCGATGAAATAGACGCGTTAACCCCCGTGAGAGGGGTTTCGTCGGATACATATGTCACTGAAAGAGTGGTTAGCCAACTGCTAACGGAGCTCGATGGAATAGAGAGCTTGGATAACGTTATAGTGCTAGCTGCTACCAATAGACCAGACATCGTGGACCCAGCACTATTGAGACCAGGAAGGATCGAAAAGCTGATCTATATACCTCCTCCCAGCAAGGAAGAAAGAGTAGAAATATTCCGTATACATACCAAGAGAATGCCTTTGGGTAATGACGTCGACCTCGTTAAGCTGGCTGAAATTACAGAAGGATACACCGGTGCAGACATAGAAGCTCTTGTCAGAGAGGCGGGACTAAGAGCGTTGAGAGAAGATATAAACGCGAAAGAGATAACAATGAGACATTTCGAAGACGCATTACAGGTAGTGAAGCCATCGATCAACAAACAGATGATAGAATTCTACCTCAAGTGGTTTGAGCAATCCCGTCAGACCATAAAGAGGAGGGCAATGGAGGCCGCTCCATATACATGATATCTTCAGTTAATTTCGATCTTTTCATCATCAATAGAGCGGAACGAAAGAGGTGAGTGATTTTTGAAAACAACATGGAGAAATTTGCCCATACAAGAAATAATATATAGAGTACTTATTTTGAAAGGCGGCACCGTAATAGATAAGGACCTTTATGAAGCAGTCAGCGGAGCAACGGACTTAAGCTATTCAGAATTTCTTAAAACATTGATGAAGCTTGAACTAAATGGCTTAGTAAAGGTTTCCTCTATAAAAGAGGATCAGCTCCTGGTCGAGCTCATAAAGGAAAGAGCTGATGAAAATTGGGAGTAAAAATCAGGGACCTCATACCGGAAACCGCCATAAAGGTGGTTGAGCTAAATGAGCTCAGAGACAAAGCTATAGCCCTAGATGCTTACAACATGCTTTATCAATTCCTAGCAGCCATCAGGCAACCTGATGGCACTCCCCTCATGGACAGCAACGGGCAGATAACGAGCCATTTAAGCGGTTTATTCTATAGAACGGTTAATTTTATAGAGTCAGGCATAAAGCCAATTTACGTATTCGATGGAAAACCACCAAGCCTAAAGGAAAAAGAGCTTCTCAATAGAAAAAAGAGAAAGGAAGAGGCGGAGGCAAAGTATAGGGAAGCGGTAAAAGAAGCTAGAGTTGAAGAGGCAAGAATATATGCACAGATGGCCGTAAGGCTAACAGACAACATGGTAGAGGATGGAAAGAGGCTGCTTAAGGCTATGGGGATACCCATAATTCAAGCGCCAGCAGAAGGAGAAGCGCAGGCAGCTTTCATCTCTTCAAAGGGGGATGCCTGGGCTGCTGGGAGCCAGGATTACGACAGCATCTTGTTCGGGGCTCCCAAGCTGGTGAGAAACCTAGGCATCACTGGGAAGAGAAAGCTTCCGAAAAAGGAAGCATACGTAGAAATAAAGCCGGAAGTAGTTGAAGCCTCATCGATTTATAAAGAGCTCGGTATTGATAGGAAAAAGCTTATAGTCATTGGCATCATGTTAGGAACTGACTATAATCCGGATGGTATAAAGGGAATCGGGCCGAAGACTGCATTGAAAATAGTCAAAAGCTATGCCACTGCTGAGGAGGCCCTAAAAAGTTTGCCCCAGTCCGAAGATATTGACTACTTGAAGATATTTGAATACTTCCTATCGCCGGAAGTAACAGATGAATATAATATAGAGTGGAAAGAGCCAAACATAAACGATATAATGGAAATTTTGGTGAAAGAGCACGATTTCAGTGAAGATAGGGTAAGCTCAGCAGTTGAGAGGCTCGTTAAGGCGACGAAGTCGCTTAAGACCAAGCAGAAGGGCCTAGATGCTTGGTTCAAGTAGTTGCTTCAGCTCTCGAATCCATCTCTTCCTATAAGCGGAACAAATATACATGGCTCCATGACCTTCGTCTTTATTCCAGAGGAGGTCTTCTCTATTAAATGGAGCCTCTGGAAATATCTATCCCCTATGGGAATGACCATCCTTCCTCCCAGCTTAAGTTGTTCAATGAGACGCTGAGGTATTTTTGGAGCGGCCGCCGTAACGATAATGCCATCGTACGGAGAAGCTTCAGAATATCCCAATGTCCCGTCGCCTACAATAACCGTGATTCTTTCCGCATAGCCGGCTCGTTCCAAGTTTCTTCTAGCTATTTTAGCTAGTTCTTCTATCCGTTCGATCGAGTAAACATGTCCCCATTCTTTTTTGCTCTTTTCCGGTGGGGCAACTATTTCCGCAAGGATCGCAGCTTGGTAACCGCTCCCTGTACCAACCTCGAGAACTCTCCATCCTATTTCAGGATTTAATTCTTCTGTCATTATCGTTACCATGTGTGGAGCACTTATCGTTTGGTTATATCCTATTGGAATCGGTTCATCGTAATAAGAATACCTTCTGTACTCTTCTGGTACAAAGAGCTCGCGGGGGACCCTAAGTAAAGCTTTTTCCACCTTTTCAGTTTTTAAAATCCCCTCTTCCTTAAGCCGCTTCAACAATATTAGCTTCGCTTCATACAGATTGCTCAACTTCTATCCCGCGTAATTAATATTTCATCGCGAAATAATAAAGAGGTTTGGTGAAACTTTGCCTAGCTGTAAGCTATTCCCTTTACAAGTAATTTATGCTAAAGGACATAAAAATATCGCGGCAACTCATAGGACAACGTTTGAAATTACTAAAGAGGGATTCTTAACGAAAAGAGGCGACTGCATTATAGGCATCTCATCAAGCGCCTCAGCTAAAGACTTGAACGAAGAGTTGAGAAAGCATGTACAGGGAAAGGGGGAACTAGCGATACTCCTTGTTTCAGGGAAACAAACAGATATCGTTTTCTGTCATGGGGATCATAGGCTTTCGCTCCAGAATCCATATAAATTGATAGTTAGAAAAAGCACCTACGCAGACGATTCAACTCTCTGCGTAGAGGCGAGCAAGGCTGCGGCGGAAATCGACAGAGGGCTCATAAAAAGCCTTTCCGAAGGGGGAGAATTATTAGTAGTCATATTTGCCATCTCTTAGTTCTATGTTTTCCTCAGATCCACCCTGAACACACTTTTTGATGGAGAATATTCAATAACCTCTTCTATGGCTTCTATCGAAGCATCGCTCTTTGTTGAAGGCATAATTAATTGCTTTATCGCTTCTTCTTCCCTAGAAGATAATACGTAAAGGTGAACTTTCCCTCCAGCCTTAGAGAGCGTTAAGGCACCTTCCAAGTAGTTAACGGAGTTAGTAGGACTATTCATTATTATCCTATCGAAAACTATCTTTCCTTTCAATTCTTCGAGCAATTTAGCAGCATCCATGACTGTTGCGTAAATGCTCCCTTTCATTTTCTTCCTATTAAAATAAAATGACTTAAAGAGAAGGGAAACCGCCTCCTTGTTCCAATCATTCGCAAATATAATTGAGCTACGTAGTGATGCTATATGAAGAGCAAATCCGCCTATTCCAGAAAAAAGGTCCAAAACTTTCTCTCCATCTTTGCTCATAAGGGCAATTCTCCTATGCTCTTCAGCGAGCCTAGAGTTATAATAAGCCTTAGCTATATCTACAGCTAAGGCAATGCCATATTCTTTCACGATAGTCGCCGTTCTCTCTTCACCAAGGAGATGAACTAATTTCGCTACTCTATATTCTCCTTCTGTTGACAGCTTAGCGTAAAAGGCTTTTAGGTAAGGGGCCTTCTGCGAAAGACACTTCGCAAAAGCCCTACACTCTTCGATCTCCTTTTCATTGGATGCATTGATTATCGCTATATCGCCTATCACAAGATAAGAGGACCTCTTTAACTGACCACATTTAACGCTCCCAGCATCCTCTGAATTCAACATAAATTAACCCCTTTTCCATCGAATCAAATTCATTAATTAGAGGCTTAATTATTTATCAAATGCAATAAGGGAGTGCTTTAGGATGTCCGGGCAAAAAAAAGATCTCAGAATTAGGAGTACGAGCCCTAGTAAGGCTAAAGATAGTTCGCAGGGAAAAAACGAGATAGATTTATATATAGACATGATGAGAGATAGGCTCTCTCGAATACCAGCGAAAATTATGGTGATGAGCGGAAAGGGTGGCGTCGGGAAGACTTTTATTTCTGTATCTCTCGCTCAATACCTAAGGAAGATGGGATATAGAGTAGCCCTTTATGATGCTGATGAGACAGGAGCATCGGTGCCATTTTTTCTCGGAGAAAGAAAAGCGGAAATTTATGCGGATGAGGAAACCGGAGAGCTTATACCTCATTTAACTTATGATGGTATACAGCTAATGAGTGTTGAGCCCCTGCTTACAGATAAATCCACTCCGTTGATCTGGATGGGTTCGCTCAGAACAAAATTCATTTTGCAAACTCTTGCTTTGACTAGATGGGATGAGCCACATATCATGGTAATGGATTTGCCTCCAGGCACAGGCGATGAGGCAATTACGCTGGCTAGTTACGTTCCTCCTTCTCGTTACTCTTTAATCGTGACAACTCCCGGTAAGTTGGCCGTGGCTATCGTGAGGAAGGCAGTTGTTTTTTCCAGGAAAATGGACATACCTATAATGGGGCTGGTTGAGAATATGGCTTATTATAGATGCCCCGACGGTACTAAGCTGGAAGTCCTAGGGGAAAGCTCTGCAGATGTTATGGTGAAGGAATACAACGTAGAAGTCCTAGCTAGAATACCATTAGACGAGTCCATAAGAAGAGCCCATGATGAAGGCGTGCCAGTATACGAAATCGCTAAAGATTCTGATATTAACAAGGAGCTAGAAAAGCTAGCAACGGAGGTAGCAAAAAGGGCGGGGCTACCTAACTTGTAGATCCGAGCAAAAGCTCGTCTATTTTTATCATGCTCTTCTTGCTCACTTTTTCCCCATTAAACCTAACACCTTCTAGCAGAAGAAGTTTCCTTTTTACTTCTTGACCTAAGGAAAACCCTCCGAGACTGCCATCATTCATAACTACCCTGTGGCACGGTATTGCTATTAAATGCTCATTAGCAGATAGCAGTCTTCCAACGGCTCTAGGAGAAGTTCCGATCACTCTAGCTAGTGAGCCATATGTAGTCACGTAACCTTGAGGTATTAATTGAAGCACAATCCTAAGAAGCTCCTTTTTCCTCACAAAAGGATCCCGTGGCAAGTGGCATACCTGCATGAATTGCTATGAATAATAATTTTTTCTCCGGATATATAATAAAAATTACATCTGAAGGCCTCGCCTTTTAAGGCGGGGATGAAAAAGCTTATAGGTTTTCTTTCCTTAATTGCTTTTGATGATGAGTAAGATTAAAGTTGCGGTTGCCCCTAAGCTCTTGAATATGGGATGGGCAACCTCTCAAACAAGTTAAAATGGTGGGATCTCTGATCCCCTGAATGCCCCTCAAATGACAGATGTAATCCCGAACAGAAGAGGGGAACCTATGCCCTTTAGGGCGGAGAGGAGGTCAGATAAGCAGAAATAATCTTGATAAAAGAAAACATATCAACTTTTTAAAGAAAAGATCATAAGAGAAAAAGGGTAATCTGGCTTGATAGAGCTAAAGTTCATCATAAAAGTCTATGATCCACATAAGCTCGTGTCAATTTCATCGAACATTGGTGGACTTTTAGAAAGAAAAGTGAGTATAGGAGGAACTCAGTTCGGATTGAGCCAAAAAGGCTGTCTAATCGTCGCACAACCAGTTTTGAAAGGACCTATAGGGATAAACGATGCGGTCAATGGAATACTTGTGAAAATGACATGCAATGAAAGTGAGGATGCTTTCCTTTTTATTTCTCAGCTCTCAAGTAATCTTAGTCCACATGAATCTACAATTGAGCTAGTGTATTGAAATCTTTCTAACCTCTAAGTTTTAAGGCAAAGTTTTTGTAGCAAAAGAAAATATAAGGGTTTTTCTGCGCAATATGATAATAGGGCCCGTAGCCCAGCCAGGATAGGGCGCCAGCCTCCTAAGCTGGTGGTCCGGGGTTCAAATCCCCGCGGGCCCGCTTTAGAACTTTTAAAAGACAAGTTTAATTAGAAAAGCCTCCTATGAAGTACGGATGGCGAGTTTGCCGTTAAATTATGGATAATTAGAAGAAATAAACGAGTCTTTGAGTGGAGGATATGGTGGTTCTCGGATTACAAAAATAAAGATTTATCTTTAAACGAGGGAAAATAATATGAGTTAAAAAATAGAAATACCTTTTAGAGTGCTGAACGATGGATACAAAATTGCTTCAGATAGTATCGCTATTTGCCCTTACAATAATACTTGTAAATGCTGCTGTAATTCTTGTTTACTATAATACTGGCAAATCAACAGAGTTCAATCAGCTAATGAATGAGTACCGATCCTTGTTTAGCAATTACACTAGCTTGAATCAGTCTTTTATAAATAGCTTGGATATAATTCAACAACTTAGAATGCAATTATTCAGCTTGAACTCAACTTACATTTCTACAAAGCAATCATGTGAGCAGACGATTTCTAACTTGACTGAAAAAATTTCAGCTCTTAATTCAGAGAATGAAGGCCTATTTAGCAACCTAACCACCACTCAAATTGAGCTTAACATGACGAAAAACCAGTTAGCGAACCTGCAGAACAACTTCACGAAATTGCTATTGAATTATTCTGCTCTTAACCAGAGCTATTTTTCTTTGCTAAATAATTACAATGCCTTGATGAGCACATATCTTCAGCTCGGCGCTAAACTTTCTGAAATCTCGAACAGCATAAGCCTTATTTCCAATCTAACGACGTTGAGAGGTATGATTACGCAGAGCTCTTCGTCATATATTGACTATAACTCGCAGCCAATAGTAGAAGCCATTAAGCAACTCTTTGGAAGTAATAAGGAGAATCCTTATACTGCTGAATATAAGATCTATAATTTCATCAAAAGCAACATAACATTCAATTATCCTCTACCCTATAATGTAATAACATATAATCTGACAGACGGCACGGTTTCGTACAAAGAAGATGCTTTTTATTTGCGGAGCGCCAGTGAGGTATTGACCTCTGGAATAGGAGATGGAAAAGACGAGGCTATTGTCTTCGCCTCTATGCTAGAAAACTTTTACCTTACTTACTGGGGTGGTGCACCGAGCATTTATGTGGTCATTCTGAATGGAACTGGGATACATGGTTATAGATATCATGGCTTTCTTTTGGTGCTTTATGGCAAAGGGAAAGCCTCATTATTCGATCCTGCTGCTTCGCAGATAATGGGGCAAGACTACACAGAGCTTGTTCAAGCCGATCCTACGGACATATATGGGGCCGTTTCCTCATACATAGCTAGGATAAACTCATATATCGGCACATATAATAATGTAGTGGGAATGATTGGAGTAAATAACGTATATTACTTGAACAATACCGATATAAAAGGGTTCATTAGCTTCCTATATTCCATCGGCAGCTAAATATGGAGTCTCTCGAAAAATTATGCTTAAAGACAAGGAAGTTATTCAAGGTTCCTCTTCTAAAAGTCTCATCTGCATCTCTCCACTCGACAGCCCAAAAACATATTTGATCAGCAAGAGAGAAGCTCTTGGGGGCAGAATACCATACTCTGTTATAAATCCTGTTATTTGCTCAGGGGGTGTGAAGTCAAAAGCCGGATTTCTGACAAACATGCCTCGTTTATCAAGTAGATCTTTGTGCTCGCCCAAAACTTCTTCGGCTGATCTCTCCTCTATAATTATGTGTCCACCTGCAAACGAAGCGGGGCTGAACTTTATGGATTCACATGCACTGTAAAATTCTACATCAGCTTCGTCCGCCGCCAAAGCTAAGATGCTCGTGCCTATTTTGTTGACAAGATGGCCATCGCTCGTAACAGTATCTGCTCCCACGATAACGAGATCTACATTTGACATATGGTACCTAATGCTGCTATCGGGAATATGGGTTACTGGAATTCCTTCTTTCGTGAGAATGGATGCCGTAACCCTTCCTTGAAACTTAGGCCTAGTCTCAGTGTTTATTACCTTGAATCTTTTTCCCTCCTTCCAAGCTTCAATGAGAACGCTCACAGCTGCTGAGCTGTGGCAATGAGTCATAATAACCATGTCATCGCTGATTAATTTTGAACCATATTTAGCAATTTTCAATTGTGCATTTTTAACGTTCGAGATAAACTCATCTGCTATAGAGATGGTGGCCCTAACAGGATCTTCGCTGGAGCTATCTATTCTTTTTAATATATAAAAAACTGCATTCGGTAAGGAGACTGCTGTTGGCCTCGTACGAAGCAATAATTTTCCAACTTCTCTGATATATTCTACAAAGCTATCTTTTTCTCCATTGTATGTCAGCGCCGCTTGCTTCATTGCTTCCGCCGCTGCTATAGCTATAGCTCCAGCTCCCCTAATCTTCATCGTCTTTATGTCATCTGCTATCTGCAATACATTGTTAGATATCAAGGATAATCCCCATTAAGATATATTTCTAAGCTTGTTAATTAGATCCTTGATATCCGGCTGGCTTCCAATCCATCCTCCATAAACTTCCCAAAGCAAAATCGGCACTCCTTCTGGAGATGTAATTCCTATCTCCGTAATTATTGCATCGATGAACTCCGGAGGAGTGACATCCATCAATGGGACGCTGACCGCAAAATTATCAAGTTTCAATAGATCCCGCGGTATCTCTAATGATGATGCATCTAAAAATGGCACCTTTATCCTATCTCCTAACATTGATTCAAAGCTGAACTTATATGTCCCAGATGCTACAATGAGTCTCGTCCTTCTTTTATATGCTGATAGGGCGATCTGACTTGTGCCAACTTTATTTACAAGAGCCCCGTGCGCGGTTATAGCCTCAGCCCCTACCAATACAAAGTCTATCTCTCCCATAAAATAGTTCACTGCCGAATCAACTATCAAGTTTGTTTTTATTCCTAAGGAGGAAAGTAGTTCAGCGGTATATACGCCTTCTCCGCCCGGTCTTGACTCAGTTACAAATACTTCTTTAATTTTTCCAAGTCTATTACCTTTCTCGATAATCTTTAGGACGCTAGTGCTATAACTATGTGTGAGAATTCTTGAACCGTCTGGCAACCACCTAGCTCCTATATCGCTGAGCTTTTCAACTGATCTAACTGTAGCCACTTTAACTTCCTCGATTTTTTCGTAAAATCCCTTTTTAAAAGTCTCAATATCTTGTCCCTCTGCATACTTATCAACGGCAAACTTAAGTAATGATCTCATAGTATTCGTGAGCAAGGCTGATGTTGGTCTCCTTTCTATGGACTCCATCGCAAAAATTGAAAACATCGTGGAAAACTCCTTCCAATTTGGAGTCTTAAGAAGCTCTTCTTCTATCCTTTCAAGTAGTTGAAGCGCGCTCTCTGTCGCGCCATGGTTAACCGTTCGATCCAATCGCCCTCCCTCCATAAAATTTACCCTTTTTCACCATGAAGATTTTGCTACTTTTGAGCTTACTCGTTTTTGGTACCATTATTCCGTACTCACAGGTTTTACACACAATTTTTTATGCACCAAGCCTCCCTAATCAATGAGGCTTCTGCGACCATTACTTGTTTTTGTTAATTGTTTATTGTTTATTAAGAGAAACTTAAAGCTTTTGTTTTCAGCATATAATTCGTAGAGGCTCTTCAGACTTTCAATAAGATATAGCGCGAGATGTTCACTCAGTTTTCTAAACTTCATGCCGCAGTTTTCGCTTGACTTTTTTGCCAAATAAAAGGTAGCCACCCAAGTAAGACATAAAAGATTATTCCGATCTCCAAGGAATGAAAGAAGAGCTGAAGCGGGTTATATGGCACAATGCTAAGAAGTAGTGGCACAGCCATCCTCAGCTGCCAAAAGGTGCCACTGGTGCTATCCGGCTTCGTTTTAAAAAGCCTACGAAAGTATGGAACTGGCGCTGCGCTTAGCGCAGCCATCAATACCATCAGATAAACTGGGGGAATGTTATTGCTAAGATAGCCACACAATATTACAAATGTATGCGTAAATAGGGGAAGCCCAATAAACCTATCTTTGGCTGGTACTTTTCTTATAAGCCTCCAAAACGCTATAGTTATTATTGATGCTGCGTAAAGTTCTGCTATGAATGACCAATACATCGCTTCTACATATATGAGTGATGGAACAATTACTTGATATATTCTATCAGTTACACGGTCGAGCAATTCTCCCTCTTCGGTCATAGAGGATAGCTTTCTCGCTAATAACCCGTCTAAGACATCCAAGGATAAAGATAAAAATATAAGCCTAATCGCAAGTTCAGTGCTTCCACTATAAGCGCATATTAGACTGAACGAAGCTAAAAACGTATTTGATATTGTTACTATATTTGGGATTTGCGATTTTCTTGTCATAGAGATCACAAAAAAAATAAAAACTATGCCAGACTTCTATCAACTTCTCCGTACTCTACTTCTTCTGCCTCTAGACTCTCTGCTATATATTTGAAGGCCTCCTTCGGTCTAGTGTGGGCACCGCAACTATATACATCCACGGTAGCAAAACCAAACTCCGGCCATGTATGGATAGTTATGTGACTTTCCAGTATAATTGCTGCCACTGTAACCCCTAGACCTATCTTCCATGACTTTAAATCTAGTAACGTCATATTCCCAATTCTAGCAGCCTCTCTAGCTATTCCCACCAATTTTTCTTCGCTCATCAGCGTCTCCCTATTGCAGTTCTTCAAGTTGCCGTATATGTGCTTGCCATATACGAGTTCTCCCTCGACGCCGGCACTTTTCCTTTTTATGAGCTGGGTTCCCTCCATAGCTAAAGCACCGGGTATAAATACAAAAAAAGAAAATTTAAATATAACCCCCATCGATCGGTCATAAATTCCCCTTTTTATAATCCTCATTGTACAATATGGTAATACGGTGGGAAGCTGTGATGGATAAAATTACAGAAGAAAAAATGCTATCGTTAGCAAAAGGAGCGATAAAAAATTCCTATGCTCCTTATTCAGGATTCAGAGTATCCGCTGTGGTTTTAACGCCATCTGGTAAGTATTACACCGGAGTGAACGTTGAGAACGTCAGCTATGGCCTTACCATGTGCGCTGAGAGGGTAGCGGTCTACAAAGCAGTTTCAGAAGGAGAAAAGAAGATCAGTGCCGTTTTAATATATGCAGAAGGTAGAGATTTACCCTATCCATGCGGCGCATGTCGCCAAGTTATCGCTGAGTTCGGCTACGATAGCGATATAATTGTAGCCAATTCGGAAGGAAAAATAGAGAAGTTCAAACTCTCGGAATTGCTCCCGAAAGCGTTTCTTTCTTTTGATAAGAGGTGAAAAAGAACCTTTGCTTTTAAGGGAATGCGAAGACCACGACATTATACTTGGAAAGTCATTTGAAGTCTTACAAGCGATCGGATATCTTCATCCTAAGGGAGGATGCTATGCCATTGAAAAATATAAGTTGACAAACATTGAAACGCCATGGAAAAAAGGTTCATCGTATTTCAAAAGACTTTTCAGGGAATATACGTTCGACGCACTCGGGAAGCCAATTACGTTAATGTACGATGCTTCCATGCGTTCTTTATTCCCTTATATAGATTTGCTATCGATAAGGGAAATTTTGAAGCCTGAGGTTGGATTGAAGAGATTACTTAATAGTGTTCGCGATGAGCTAGAACTTACCGCTTTAGAGCTCTACGATTCACTAAGAAGCGCTGGAATTCACCCATCTTCGATTGGCGTAACTGGTAGTTTACTAGTGGGGATGCATAACCGATTTACCAGCGATATTGATATGACGGTTAGGGGAGCTAGAAACATTACAATATTGTTTGATATATCAGTGCTATCTCCGCTACAAGGAAAAAAACTTGAAAACTGGGTGAAAAATAACTCGGAAAGGTTGGGGGTTCCTGAACACTCTGTTCTCGAAATGTATGAAAAGAAAAAGAGAGGTCTTTTTAAGGGAAAAACGGTATCAATTATCCCCTTGATTTCGAGAGAGGAGGCTGGAAATTACCAAATTATTAGTGGAGATCCTTTAGGAGTCGCTACTCTAATAATTGAACTCAGCCAGCCTTCCTATCTTTCATATGTTTATCCAAGTGAGCACAGGTTCAAAGTTCTCAGCTTGATTGAAGGTTCTGAGCTAATAAGAAAAAATATGTATGGAAAAATCATATCTTATGAAGGCCTTTTTTCGAATGCGCTCGTAAAGGCTGGAAAGGCGATCGTCTCAGGCAAAGTTTTTTTATCTAAAGAAGAAGAATTTATAAACGTAGTTATAGGAACTAGAGAAAGCAAGAGCTCCGTTAAAATTCTGAAGCGGTGATAAAGGTTGAAATCATTTTTGATATTCGTTTTTATCGCTATGATTGCAGTGGCCCCTATTATATCGGTTGCCTCAACACCAATAACGTTCAGATATGACTATTTAACTAGCGTAGAGCTGCCTGCTCTAGCTGTAAGCTCAGAGGGAGGTGGTGTAGTAACCAATTTAACGGTAACTGTGGCATATCCGGGAAGCGGCCAAGTATACTTCTCTTCTGACCCAGTGACAGAATTGGATACACAATCTGCAGCGAGAATAGCTGTTTTGGTAGCTACGAGCTTCTTAGGTATAGATTATAAAAAATATGATTATTTCTTCTCTATGAAGTCTCCAAGCCTAGTGATAGGGGGGCCAAGCGCAAGTGCGGTAATGTCAGTGGGTGTTGTAGCAGCGATAATGAACGCTACCGTGAAGAATGATGTCGCGATGACTGGAATGATAAACCCGGATGGTACGATAGGACCAGTTGGTGGAATACCAGATAAACTGCAAGCGGCTGCGGCGGCTGGCTACAAAACATTATTGGTTCCTGTAGGGCAATTGATTGTAACCGAGACTCAGCTGGTGTCGCAGTCCACACCTTTTGGGACAATATACAGGACCGTGACAAATACGGTAAACCTTACGCAACTAGGGGAAAAACTGGGAGTTTCGGTAATTGAAGTAACAACACTTAGAGATGCTCTTTCTTATTTCTTAGAAAACGTTTATTTCCCTAAGCAACAACCCTCGAACATCACTTATACAGATGAACAGAAGGAGCTTTTTAACCAATGGAGGGGAGCTCTTCTGTTATTATATAATCAGAGCGTAAGCGAGCTCGTATCGCTTTCAAACATTTACAAGTCATCGGTAGATATGAACGTAGTGAATTCTTATGTTAATCAGAGCTCCTATTACTACTCGACTTCAAATACGCTTTGGGAAGAAGGCAAATACTATAGCTCCCTGAATTCACTTTATCAAGCGGATATTTATTTGAACGCGGCCATAATATATGTTCGGACTACTCTAGATCCTAACTTGATACAGACATATGTCAATGACATAAACAGCTCGCTAACTAGTCTTAGGGAAAATGCTTTACAGAGTAATGTAAAAACGTTTTCTGAGCTAGAAAGCTACCTAATAATTATGGACAGGCTCGATAATGCTGAAACCGCTTTGAATTCAGCAGTCAATAATATTTATAAAGTGTACGATCTTTCATCGGGAAAATGGAGAACTGTTCTCGCGGACCCTTTGGACCTTGCAATTGCCAATTTATCACAATATACGATACAAAACTGGCTTTCGTATAAAAATCTCCCTTCTCCTACCATTAGCAAAGAGTTCCTTGATAATATCGCTGACTACTATCTCCAGTATGCCAAGTCTGTGATTACATACTATGAGTCCTTGGCCTCGGAAGTTAACGTATCAACAGATGTCCAGCTACTTAATACGCTTTATAACAATGCTGTTAGCATGTTTTATTCCGGCGATGTCCCTGCTTCACTATATTATTCGATATCCGCAGTAAGTATATCAACTCTGGACCTACATTTGATCTTCAATTCCGACCTCAAGAGCATAGTAAATGCGGAAATTTCGAATGTAAAGTCAAATCTCGGAGAAGCCGGCTATGTAAGTGCCGTAGTACTTGGATATAGTGAACAAGCAAAAGAGTATTTAGACCAGTATAATTCAACTGGAAATGTAAACTACCTTTATCAAGCTCTTACATTATCACTTGATGCTGGTATTTATGGAAGCCTTCTTAATATAGGTCGGCTTTATGGTCAGACAGTGAATTATACTCAACCGGCGGGAACGACCGAAAATCCTTCGCAGACAACAACTGTGAACGCAAATACAACTAGTACTACGAATTCGACGCTTCTCCCAGCAGCAAGCTCCTTAAATATTAGCGGCAATGGACCCATAATTTTAATCTCTGCCATAATAGTAGTCTTCGTTATTATAGCTTATTATTACACGAGAAAGGGAAAAGCGGGAACAATGGGAATTCAAGTAGCTCAAGGAAACTAACCAAATAAAGATTTTTTAACATTTTCTTCTACTAATCTTCTGATTCTCACAAAGAACATCAATATCAAAGTAGCAGGCAATACATTCACAACCAAAAAAGCCATTCTCCAAATCGCCATAATGGAGGATCCCATAGATAGAGATATAGCGTACTCGAAGAAACCACTTCCTCCTGGAGTTGGGAAAATTTGAGCCGTATAGCTAGCAGAATACGCGAACAATCCAGATAAAAGGCTTTCAGTTATTTCTGCATTTTGACCACTGAGTAATAAGAAGCTAAAAGAATAGAGGAGTAAGCTTAGCAGTGTCAAAATAATAGTTGGTATACTCAGCTTTGACGAAAGGCCTAATTTTGTGAACTCAGCGAATTCTGAATATCTGCTGAATATTTTCTGGGAAGCTTTGCTCATTTTTCCCCCCATTTTATTATTTATTCTAGAAAAAATCCTACGGAAAACAGAGTCTTTGAATACAAAACCCGCTAATATGAAGACCCAAATACCTAGTATAAAAAATGAGGACAAAAATATTGGGAGAGACAGTGGCAAAGATGTAATCGAATAAACTAACGCAATAAACGCTAGAATAAAAGAATCATAGAAAGTTTCTAAGACACCACCAGCCATAACCACCTCCATAGGAGTCCCTTCGAGCATCGCAACGCTCATCACCCTTCCAGGTTCAGATGCCACGCTTGAAGGGGTGATTATGCCTAAAAAGTTTCCTACGAATCTCGATATAATTATAGTTTTCAGCTTGACTCTGTAGCCTTTTTTTCTGAAAATTATGTAAAGCCTTACAACCTTTACTAATTCAGCTGAAGTAATGAAAAGCATAGTAAATATGAAGCCGTCCAGATTATTTCTGAGGATATCTATTAAGTCAATATCTAATATGCGCAAATAAAACGCATAGATTGCCGCAGTTATAGCCAAACTTGCCACTATGAGAAACCATGCACGAGCGTCCTTCTCTGACATTCGTACATCCTCACTGTTAAGTTTTATTATAGTGCAGAGATCCTTAACTTATTTTTGACATCAATCGGTGAAACGCATTGAACCAATTTGACGAAGAGGCTATAAAATCTTACCTAAAAGCGGGAAAAATATCTGCCGATGTTAAGAAAAGAGCTAAAGCGATTATAAAGGAGGGGGCACGGTTACTTGATATAGCCGAGGAAATAGAAAGAAGTATAAAAGAGCAGGGCGGAGATTTGGCCTTTCCAGTCAATCTCAGCTTCGGCAATATCGCTGCCCATTATTCTCCTATCGCATACAGTACGGATAAGCTCGAAGGGAAAGGTATACTGAAAGTAGATATCGGCGTTCACGTAGGAGGATATATTGCTGATACCGCTATAAGCATAGATCTCAGTGGAGAGAATGAGGACTTAGTAAAAGCGTCTGAAGAAGCTATAGAGAGAGTTAAAAATACGATCTATCCAGGCATTAAAATTTCTCAATTAAGTGAAATAATTGAAAAGGCTATAAGAAGCTATGGTGCAGTACCAATAAGGAATCTCACTGGACATGGTCTAGATAGATACAAGTTACACACCGGTTTAAGCATACCAAACGTCAATATGTTTGGGATACGGGGATCATTACAAAAAAACTCAGCTGTAGCTATTGAACCATTCGCAACAAGAGGCACTGGTTACGTTGTAAATGGAGATTTCATTGGAATTTATTCTTTACACAACATACCTTCAAAGAAGCTTAAGGGATTAACAGAAGATGCTAAAAACTTATATGAAATAATATTTAATGAAAGGAGGGAGCTACCTTTTACTGAAAGATGGTATGTCTCAAAAATAGCTCTCGTTAAATTTAGGGACTCGCTTAGTGAGTTAGTAAATAAAGGCGTTGCTCAGGAATACCCGGTTCTTATCGAAGTATCTGGTTCACAGGTCGCTCAGTATGAAGAGAGCTTCTTGCTTCTAGATAGAGAGGTTATAGCATATACGGCTGAGAAATAGAGCTCAGATAAACCAAGTTTTTAGCTGCCATCTGGGGGAGTTGAAGTTGGCAGAGATATACTCACAACGCTTGTTTATGTGTTTACATCTTAAAGCTTCGCCTTTTTAGGCGGGGATGAAAAAGCTTATAGGTTTTCTTTCCTTAATTGCTTTTGATGATGAGTAAGATTCGAATTACGGTTGCCCCTAAGCTCCTGGATGCAGGGTCTACAACTACTAAGCGAATACATTATATGGGGGGATCTCTGACCACCCTGACTGCCCCTCAGATGACAGATGTAATCCCGAACAGATGGGGGGAACCTCCGCCCTTTAGGGCGAAGAGGAGGTCAGGCATTTGCCAATCCTGCATTCATTGCTTAGGAACAACAGTAGTTCGAATCATACTCATCATCAAAAGCGATTAAATCGGAGAAAGCTCGAAAGCTTTCTATTCATCTCGCCTTGAAAAGCAAGGCCTTCAATTGTAAAGCTCTCTTCATGCTCTCAAGAGACAAGGACTAATTTATACGTAAAATGACTGTAACCTGTTATTGGAAAGACGGTAGCGATCGCTATATCTTGGTTAATTAATTCGGATAAAAAAGATTGCCTATGGCTAGAATCCTTCGGCTTTGGCTAACATTTGGATATAGCTACAGGAGATTGAAGCATACAAGCTTTAATTCAAGGAAGAAAGACAAAATAGCAATATTAAATATTGAGGCTAATGCCATATCTAAAATTGGGTTCTGATAGTCATGAATCCCCGTGTAGATGGTAGAAGTAACACGGATAAATGCGGAAAATCCCCCTATCCTTCGGACAGAAAAGAGGTCAGTTTATAAATTGGTTTGAAGACAGATACAATATTCGAAGATGCAATGAAGCAATCACCGGGTGATGTGAATGGGCGTAAATCAACCGCAACAACCACCGCAAGCAACTGAAAAAGATAGATGGATTCAAAGAATGCTGCGTTCAGCTAGAACATATCATAAACTTTGTCCTTATTTCGATAAAAAAACACAACAATGCTTCATAAAACTTGGAGAAGAATGCGATAGAGACGGAAAGTATGATACATGCCCGGTTTTCATCGATTTTCTTAGCCAAAAATATGCAGAGTATGCATCAAAGGGAAGAACGTTACCTACTGACTTTCTAGATATATCTCGCTAGGACTGAGAGTCATGAAATTGGTGGTAATCCTCGATTATGACATGACAATAGTGGATTCCTTTAAGGTATTTTATAGAGTCTATAATTTCTTACTGAAGAAGTTCTTTTCTGAGGAAATTAGCATCGAAAAATTCAAAGAAATGTTCTGTGAAAATACTATAGACGAATATAAGAAATATCCAGAAGATTTTTGGAAAGAATTTAAAGTACTTTATAAGGCCTCTCAACCAGATGAAATATCTCCTATGCCTGGGCTAGATGACTTTATAAAAGAGTTGGAAGAGCTCGGGGCTGATATACATATAATAACTGGAAGGGGAGTTGGAGAAGAGGACGTAGAAAAAGAGCTCGAGCTATTAAACTTAAATTCACTTAGAGGAAGAGTAAGAACGCTTAAGGATTCCGAAGGTGAGCATCCATTCGATAAAACTGAAGAAGTCAGAAGAGTATTAACTGAAAAACTTGACCATAAATGCATTATGCTGGGAGACTATGTAGATGATATTTTGGCAGCTAAAAAGAATGGATGTATCGCTATAGGGATAACGAACGGGTGTAAATCTCCCGATTATTTTACTGGCTCGGGCGCAGATTACGTAGTTAACTCACTATCTGAAGCGAAAGATTTGGTTAGAAATATTGCTTCTCATTAAAATTTGGTTGTAAGAGAAAATATTTCCCTCTGGTGGAGTTAACGATTTTTGATTTTCTTAGCGTGTTCATAACTCTCCTAATTTTCTCCTCGCTAGCAATTGTTTTTAACTCCGAGTGTATCTCCTTTATAGTCGCGCTACCTTTTCGCTTTATTACGTCTAGTATGAGCTCTGTAAGCGTGTCCTCATGAGGCCCTAACATCACTACGACATCTTTAGATTCATATACAATCTCGAGGTTGTTGCCTTTTTTCCTGCTTACTAAGCTCATCTCATTCACCAATACAATTATTTATGATGTAAGAGGAAATATAAGGAGGAGGGCATTCTCTCCGGCGTGAGCGAAATGCTAGATCCGAAAAAATTGAAGGGAAAGGACTTTCTTTCATTATTAGATTTTAGCAGAGAGGAAATAACATATATTATTGAGGGAGGCTTAGCACTAAAAAGGCTATATTATCAGGGAAATAGGTCTTCAGATGTACTGAAAGATAAAGTCCTCTTCTTAATATTTCAAAAGCCAAGCACTAGAACTAGACTTAGCTTTGAAATTGCGATGAGAGAGCTTGGGGGATTCGCGCTTTACGCTAGCTGGAACGAACTCCAACTCGGAAGAGGTGAAGCTATCTCTGATACCGCGAGGGTGCTCTCAAGGTATGGCGATGGAATAGTCGCGCGAGTCTACGAGCATAAAGTTGTTGAAGAATTATCTAAATACGCAGAAATCCCCGTGATCAACGGTCTCAGCGATCTGGAGCATCCTGTTCAAGCCCTCTCTGACCTCATGACCGTTGAGGAAATTTTCGGCAGGGTAGATGGGTTAACAATTGCTTTCGTAGGTGACGGAAAAGACAATGTCCTGAATAGTCTTATGATCGCTTCACTTAAACTTGGGGCAAACTTTCACGTCGCGGCGCCAAAGGAACTTTCCCCCGATGAAAAGTATACCAAGGAAGCCGACGCCATTGCAAACGAGATGAAATTAGATTTTCTAATAACTGAGGACCCAGCTGAGGCAGTAAGAGGGGCTGACGTTATCTACACTGATACTTGGGTTAGCATGGGAAAAGAAGCTGAGGCTGAATATAGAAAGCAAATATTGTCACCCTATCAAGTAGATAGAAAGCTTTTATCAATGGCCAGCAGAAAGGCCGTTTTCATGCATTGCTTGCCTGCTCATAAAGGAGAAGAAGTATCAGAGGATGTATTTGAATCAGAAAGGAGTGTCGTATGGCAGCAAGCAGAAAATAAGCTCCATCTTCAGAAATCTTTGTTAACGTCATTAATTTAATGATTGAAACCATTACATTTATTATATCTAATCGTTTTATTTTTCATTACAAAAATTAGCTATATTTTTTTAAACCATTTCGGTGGTAAAAATGAGAACTTCACCGGGAAAATTAGCTATTTCCGCATTCGTGATATCTGTTATCGCGATCTCCGCACAGATAAAATTCAACGTCGGTCCGGTACCCTATACAATGCAAAATATGGGGGTAACTCTAGCGGGGCTATTACTTCCACCACAATATGCCTTTCTTTCAATATTCATTTATTTATTGTTAATTGCGCTTGGTCTTCCTGTTGCTTCAGGAGGAGGCGGAGGAGTTTCCATCCTAGCCGGATACACTTCTGGATATCTGTGGGGTTTTGCGATCTCTGCGCCATTGATATCTTTCCTTACGAGAATTTATTTCCGAAAAACAGGCAAAGACCTAATAACTTCTTCGGTAAAAGATATCGCTGTTTTATTAACTATTATCACGCTTTCTTTTCTGCCTACCTATGCATTGGGATTTATCGTATTTTACAGATATTCTGTACCAAATTCATCGCTGTTTTCTTGGAGCAATAGCGTGGCAGAAAGCATAGGATTTGCCAATCCTAGTAGGTTTTGGACTGTATTTATTGCCTCAGTATTGATCTTTCTTCCACAGGATATATTCATGGACCAGCTCATTGGAATTCTGCTAGCCAAAGGCATCAGCAGTTTCTTACAACAAAAAGGCCTCTCCATTTAAATGGAGAAAGAGGTGTTGAGTCAATTGAAAGATGTGATTGTAGAAGATCTTTACGTTAAATTTAGAGATAAATCCATTTTAGAGAAGGTTAGTTTTTCACTCGATGCTGGAGATATTGCGATATTAAAAGGCCCTACCGGTAGCGGTAAATCTACACTGATGAAAACCATTTCCGGGATTTTGGAAACTGTATATACAGGATTCAGCGTTCTCGGGAAGATATCAATCTTCGGGCTTCATCCGAAAGAGGCACTTTTCCAAGGAAGTTTTTCTTATGCTCCACAAGACCCGAGAAATTTTTTCATTGGTAGGACAGTTTCTGAAGAGCTCAAATATCGTGGTATTAAAAAATGTGAAGCAGAGGAATTTTTGGAAAAACTCAACGTTCCAATAAAAGATTTGTCCGCGGGTGAGAAGTACAAGCTCATAGTTAAAATTTCAATGGAGTCACAGGCCAGGGTTATCCTGCTCGATGAGCCTTCTGCTTTTATTGATTCACATTCGCTGGAATTTTTGTTAAGAAATTTTACAGAGGAAATCAAAAGTAAAGAAAAAGTGGCCATAATAGCTGAGCACAGAAATAAACTTGTAGAACCTTTTGTTAAAAAGGAGATCAACCTAAAAAATAATAACTTAGAAGAGCGCAATTGCTTGGATAACCCTTTACCTTTGAATGGGAGAAATGACGGAAAAATCGAAGTAAATGGCTTGACAATATCTAAAGGAAAAAAAGTTTTACTTAAGGACGTTTCTTTTAAAATTGAAAGCGGAGAAATGGTTGCGCTCGTTGGGAAAAACGGTAGTGGCAAAAGTAGCCTTCTCAGGGAAATAGTCCGCGTTGGCATGGGTCAGTTCAACTCGAAAGTTCGCATTAGAGGTTCAGTTTTCTTTATCCCTGAACAGCCTCTTTATCCATTCTTTGAAGACATTGTTTGGAACGAGATAAAAATGTGGAGCAGAAAGCGAGGTATTGAGCCGAACATCAATCAAGTGATCGATAAATTAGGACTTAATGGAAAAAAGCTCGCCAATCCATTTTCACTGAGCATAGGAGAATCAAGATGCTTACAGTTCGCTTCATCTCTGGTTTTTGACCCAGATATACTGATAATAGATGAGCCCACGCTTGGACTGGATGAATGTAAGAAAAAGAATATGATTGAGTTAATTAAGGCTTTAAGGAATAAAGGGGCATCTATTTTAATTTCCACACATGATAACGATATTGCGTCAATCGCCGATTATAAGATAAACGTTGAGGATGCATGGGGGTTTCATTAGATGTCATTGCTTGAGAAGCTCACAGAGGCTTTCATGCCATCGAGAATAGGCAACATAAGCCCTTTAGTCATGCTAGTATTCAGTTTATTATTCTCGATAACAATATTCATTCTTCCTATTGATTATGTTTTGATTGAATCTTTATTAGCTATATTGTTAGCGCTAGGGATGGGGGCTCCGGCCACATCTTTGTTGCTCTTTTCAATCATGCCATCTTGCATTTTTTTAGTCTTAGGACTATCAACGCAGATCTTCTTAGGTTCCATCTCTGTCCAATATATTTTAAACAACTTCTTAAGGATTGTAGGGCTAACTTCCTTTTCAATTTTCTATGCTAGAACCATTGACATGCCAAAGATGATTTCGCTTCTTTCTAGATTTTCGACTAGCTTAGGTGGAATTGCAGCGATAGTGATGAAACTTATTTATGAGGGGACATGGATCCTCTCTGAGCTTTCATTCATTTTAGATGCAAACTCAGGAGGAACTTTCAAAGGTTTGAAAGGTTTAATTAGAAAGACGAGGCTTCTTGCAAAAGGAGTTGCTTTCAACGTTTTGAACGATGCCGTTTACTCCACGGAGGCTTTTATTTCCCTAACCCCTTATGCCCTAAGGAGGAGGAAAAGCTGATGAAAAGAGATGAGGTTTACTTTCTTAGCTTAGAAATCTTCAAGTATTTGTTGAATACTGAGAAAGCGAGCGGAGAAGAAATCTCAAAAGCTTTGGGAATTTCGAGGGCAACGTTAAGTAGGAGAATAAAAGAGCTAAATGAAATAGGATTGTTCGTGAATAGCGATGATACTGGGTATAGCATTCCTACCAACATTGAGCTATGGCAGGCGCCATATTATTTAGCAAAGCTGAGAGGAGCAATAAATTATCGAGCAACTTTCCTAGAAAGATGCGAAAGCTCGCAGGATATTGCGGAAGAAATGGCCAAGAGCGGCGCTGAAGAAGGGAGCATGGTAATCTGCGGTGAAATAAAAAGCGCAAGGGGTAGGCTTAGAAGGAAGTGGTTCGCTCCTCCTGGGGGGCTGTGGTTCTCTCTAGTACTTAGGCCAAAGTTTCTGGAGAAAATAAACTTAATATCTTTAGCTATGGCTTTGTCGGTGTCAAAAGCGATCGATGAAGTTATCGGAGTGAAAATCGGCCTAAAGTGGCCCAATGACTTACTAATAAAAGAGAAAAAAGTTGGGGGTATATTGAGCGAAGCAAAGGTTGATCAGGATGGTGTAATTTACGCGATAATAGGCGTTGGTATAAACATGAACAATTCTATTCCAGATGAACTAAACGAAATTGCCACTACCTTAAAAGAGGCTGCAGGAGGCTCCGTTCCAATTTTGCCAATTTTGGGGAGATCGTTATACATTTTTGGAGAAGAATACATGAAGCTAAGCTTGAAAAAAGAAAAAGATATTATAAAAGAATGGAAATTACGTTCAATAACTGTCGGTAGGAGGGTAAGAGTACAATACATGGATGAGATAAAAGAAGGAATTGCCGTTGACATTGACTTTGACGGGGCTCTCATAGTCAAGGACGATAATGGCAATAGAATAAAGATATACGCCGGTGACATAATTCATTTATCGCCCATTTGAGTAGATTTTTAGGAAAAACGATGTTGATTCCCGCTTAATGGTAAAAATTTAAGCATTCATATTATTATCGATATATAAAACTTAGAAGATCTCCTCAAAGACCTAAAAATAAACCGACCCTCGCCCAGAAAGGGGAGGCTTTCGGAGTTATAATTTATGTGTATAATTCCGTAAGTTCTACTTCCTTGAAGATTCGAACGTTTCTTGTACTACATCAACCAATTCGCTTTCCACTTCTTCTCTATGAACGAGAAATAAATGCCTGAACATCCCTTTTCGCGTGAACCCCGATTTTTTGCAAAGAAGACATGTATATCTTCTCTCTCCATTGATTGTAACATCTTCATAAAACAATAAGGTCAATCTATCCAATATTTTTTTCTCAAATTGAATTACTGAAGGTGGAAGGATCTCCTCATCGCTTATGCTTATTTTCATTCCTAACGATTTTTTTAACAAAAATGGGGCAGCTTTTTTTATCCACACAGGCTTCTCTTTCATCCTAATTACCCTCCCATCAAATAGGGATAATCTGTTTAAGGATTATCTGACCTCCTCCACATTCTTAAGGGCGAAGGTTCCCCTGAACCGATTCACTGGTTCCCCACATCTGTTCGGGATTACATCTGTCATTTGAGAGGTAGTCGGGGTAGCTAATCCAGAGCGATTTTAGATAGCAATCGGTACCTATCCTTGAGGATGCTGTATAACAGTTATGGGCTTTGCCAAGGCTCAGAGTCTTGCTCTCTATACCTCCTCATTAAGCCAGTTAGCTCTTGGAATGAGCTGGGCTCATGGCTAACCCTCGTCTTTATGGTTAGAGTTAGCAAACCCTCACAGCCCAAAGACGTATCTATTCGACTCTATTCCTAGCTATTTGTAGGCTGCGTATCAGAACGTATAAGCTTTTTCATTCATCCCACCCAAAAGTCGAGGCTTTCTGTTGTAAAGCTATGACTCATTATATTAGGTTAAAAATCAGAACTTGAAATGTATGTATTGTTTATAGATTTGTTCAAAATGTGTGCGAAAACTGCTGCTAAAGCTTTCGCTCTATTTCCACTTTTTTCTTCAAGCAACTCGACAACGTATTCCAGTTTTTTTATTCCCTCTTTTTTGTTTTCCTTAAGCTTCGAAACAAACTCAGCCAATTTCTTTTCGAGTGTTTGGTCATAGTTTTGTCCATCATTACTAAAAGGCAACAGAGCCAACTCCTTTACCGTTTCTTCACCTAGCTCGTTTACCACTGCATTCAAGTCGAACTCTGGGAGATAATCGTAGACAAAATAGTTCAGTTCTTTAGAGTATGGAAGTCTGCCCGCCCTATGTAACCATTCGTTGAATAATGGTATAGCGTAGCCATCTGGTTCCATTTCAAGCGCATTCTCAGCCGATTCAACAGAAATCGCAAATGCTAAGCTTTCTGCGATAGTTTCATTATCAAGGATCGATAGATTTGTATTATAAAAGAAGAGTGTTTCGTTGTTTTCATCGCTATCAACATAAATGTCCGCACTCAACCGGCTCTCCCCAATGATGTTATTATTGAGCGACACCTTTTTAATGAAATATACGCGTATTATCCAGCGCTTGGACGATACTTTCAGGCATTCCAACATTTCGCGTTTTTATTTTTCCAAGTTAGAAATGTTGAGAAAAAAATATTAATAAGTGGTAGGTGCAACAGCAACCAGTCTTTCAACAGCCTTCTTTGTGATCGCTTTGCTAAGTATCTCATCCTTGCCGAAAACCTCCACAAAAATGTCCTTAATAACGATTTTACCTCCATCTATGTCGAGAGATAAGGTGATATTAACCACTGCATCCTTTGGAAGAGAAAATTCAGAAATTATCAGTTCATAAAGCATTTTGTTCACTTCAGTTAGCGACTTGTTGATATCATTGGCATTAACTTTTCCTTCTTTGTACAACTCTCTCAAAGCCGCATTTGCTGCTCTCCTTAGCTTCAAAGCGAAACCACTTGTTCTTACGGGACCTGTTTTTATCGTAAACATCGTTATTGACACCTGAGGCTTCATTCATTATAGTGGGATAAACTTAGCAATAAATAATTACTACATTTTCTATTATAAATTTTTAAATAAATAAAGAACAACGATCAGTCCTTCCGTTTAGATTTAATGATAGTCACCGTTCTTTACAACGAAAAGAAGTTAGCACCTTAGAGAATAAGAATAGATACCAAATTATAGAGATGAAAAATATAGCGGAAGCAATAAACAAAAGAGATTCGAATTCTTGTGTCTTTAAAAAGTTGTACAATAGGAAATTTATAGCACCGCCAATGGACATCGATGTCGACATTATGCCAGCAGCCGTGAATTGGAATTTTTCGCCCATTGCTTTGCTCAACAATGAATAGCTTGCTGTATCAAAAAAGGGATAAATCGGAGTTATCCATAAAATGATAATTAAAGCAGGCGTAGCTATTACAAGAGCAAGAGAAAGAATCAAATAGGCTATTATGCTAGCAAGGATTATTTTGATAGGGGCCACTTTATCGACGATGATCCCGGCATATGGCCTAACGATAATAGAAGCTATTCCAGTTAACACGGTAAAATATATACCATATTCGAATTCACTGTTGACCGAATTATATAACTTCAACGAAAAAACTCCTGACATCATAGAATAAGCAGATGACCACATTATTATTCCCAGTGAAATCCCCCAGTTGAGACTTATAGCCCTTGCAAAGTCATTTAAAGAAGTAACGGTTGAGACGACTGACTTTACTGGCTTTTCCATTATCGATAATAGCCATGTTGAAAATAATAACATTAAAGAAGAAAAGACGAAGCCGAAATCTATAGCTCCAAAAAGGGAGAATGTTGCCGGGAACAAACCTCCTAAAGTCCAACCTATCGATTGCATCATCAAGAGTAAGCCTAGCCTTTTTCCAGAGCCCATAGCCTTTTTTAAAATGAAGCCGTATATAATCGGAGTATAAAGCATATAGGAAGAAACGAAGACAAAAACTAAGATAGGCAAAATATTCAGAGAAGCGAGGGGAAATACAAGAAGTGATATAGAAGCGAGAAAGCCGAAAATTACTGAAAGGCCTCCGCCGAATTTGTCTATATAGTATCCCATTATTACTGAAAATATCCCTGGAATAGTTTCCATCGATGTTATTAAAATCATATAAGGATAGTTGGATCCAGCTAACATGCCAATTTTTGTTCTCAAAGTAACAGAATAAACACTATAACTGAGACCGAGTAGAAAAGGAATGATGGAAAAAATTTTATCTGTAGACTTGATTCTAGTTAACTTTCGACTTTCCCTATTTCTGTCTTCTCGCGCCACTAGAATCCTACACCATTTATGTCTCCTTTGAAGAATAGGAATAATAAACAAAAATCCTCATCCCATTTACAACTGAAAACCTCACTGTTCACGGCGAGGATAACGAGGAAGGCGAGAAAAGCTTTTTTTTGCCTCACAGGGATCTAAATGCAAGCATAAACATAGCCCCATGCCTTAATGATAGGTATGGGATGGGGGAGAAGTGAGCCCCCCGAACCAGCAAATGAGGCTAAAGGCGAAAAGCACCAGCTAAACGCTGGAAGCCTTGTCCTTTAGGGCGAGGCAGCTCACAGACAAAGGGGTTCGAAATGGAGGACATATTGTCGTGTATAAACGCCCTAAAAAACACAGCTAGAACTGGATGGATGCAGAGGGGGATTTCACCGGCTATATCTGAAAACATAGCCTCGCATTCTTACGAGGTGGCATTACTGAGCTTATATATATCTGAGAGGGCAAAGAGGGAAGGGATAGAATTAAAACCAGATAAAGTAGTTATCATGGCTTTACTGCATGACCTACCTGAATGCATTTCTGGGGATGTTAACCCATTCGTGAAAAATTCGATTGGAAGCGAAAAAAAGCATGAGCTGGAGTCAGAGGCCTTGAAAAAAGTGCTCAATATAAACGAACTTCTCGGCATTTACACAGAATACGCTGAGAGGAGTAGTTTAGAATCTCTTGTAGTTGAGTTATCTGACAAGCTATCTACGATAATACAAGCAAAAAGATACTCGAAGCTAGGATATGATCTTCATGAAATGATTTTCAATTTACAGGAAGAGGTGAAAAAGCTTCTCGAAAGAGTAGATGAGAGATTAGCGAAAATTGTACGAGAAATATTATAATAATTTAATTATCTTTTCCAACCTTCAGAACGCTTTTCCCAATTGATTAAGTTTTAGTTAAACGAAAGCTGCAGTTAGTAATGGAACAACGAAGGCCGTCATCATACCTTGAGCGATCGAAGGTATTATGTAAGAGCTTCCACATTCTTTGTAAATGAAAGGGAAAAGGGTATCGCTTGAAGGAGAACCTGCCAAAGATATCAGCGATCCGCATTTTAATTTCTTAGAAAAAGTTGGGATCGCGATCATTCCGAACAATTCTCTCGATAGATTCGTAATGAATCCAATAAAACCTGCTTGCCCCCCCAACTGCGATGTCAAAAAAGAGCCTGAAAATGAATACCAACCTAAACCTATAGCAGAAGCGAGCGAAACTTTACCCATAATTGGATAAAAGGCAATACCTGCAACTATGCTTCCTAAAATAGAACATATTAAAGTCGCAAACCCCTTTTCTAGCCCTCCCTTTATATCTCTTAACGATATGCTGTACCCTCCTTCTATCCCTATTAGAAAAAGCATGAAAAATAATAATAATTCTATTGATGACTGAGCATTGGTGTTAAATTTTACGAACTTTCCGAACAATAGCCCGAAAACGAATGTCGCCAGTATCTTATATTGAAACTTCATTTCCCCCTTCTCCTCACTTTAGCGATTATTTCCCATGTTAATGCGCTCATTAGGGCAGCAAAAATTCCTAGGAATGCAGACAAAACTCCTAAAAGAATGCCCATGCTTCCCAGTTCACCGGAGCTCTCGGTCCCTATCAAAAACACAAGGATTAAAATCGTTGCTTCGAATGCAAACGAGGCAGGCTTTTTAATCCTTTCAAAGGGGATGCCGTTCCTCTTTAGATAAACTCCTATAAGCATCCCAAGACCGACCGAAAATAATATTGCTGAAACAAAAGCAGCGTTATTCATTATTATCATTCCTATCATTGGACTAAATTCCTTATAGTTAAATATAATTTTCATTTCTCTTTGTCATTGATTCTATCCTTACTTCTTCATCTCAACTCAATAGTGAACCTTTAATTTTAAATTGCTTACTCGATTAAAAATTGCAATCATAGTTAAACCGGAAAAGAATAACGCGTGTATTATTGGAAACATAGCAATATCAAAGCCTTTGCTCTCAATCTTATATATAGAATATTGAAAACAACGTATCGGGATATTCTAAGAATTTTAAAAATAGATTAATCATAAAAGCCTTTTTAAATCGAAAGCGCAAATTATAATCTAATGATGATGTTAAGACTCCTGAGCGAAAGCAGTGATGAGGTGGAGCGACTCTGAGCATATTAAGAGAAAACGTGAAGACGATTGTTACAATGGGACCTTCTACTGGTTCCAAAGAAGTAGTAAAGGCTCTAGCAGAAGCAGGTACAGATGGCTTTCGGATAAACTTCAGTCACGGGTCTAAGGAGATATGGTCAGAATATGTAAACTATATTACTGATGCGGAAAGAGAATTAGGTAAACCACTCTCGTTGATAGGAGATCTGCAAGGTCCTAACCCTAGAATCGGGGACATATTGATTGGAGAGATAAATTTCGTTCCAGGTGAAAAGATACACTTTACGTTTGGAACCATGAGTAAAAATAAGGAAATCCCAGTGCCATATCGAGAATTTTTCGACATTGTGAAACCTGGTGACACTATCTTAATGTCCGATGGAGCGATTAGTTTAAAGATACTGTCAGTAGATGAAGGGGAAGCTGTTGCGGCAGCTGAGACGAGCGGGACCATTTCTTCAAGAAAGTCTTTTGCCATAAAAGGAAAAAAGCTCTATCTACCTTATGTAACGCCGCATGATATTGAATGTCTAAAGTTCGCTGCTTCGTATAACTTTTCTCATATAATGGCGAGCATCGTCGAGAATCAGGGGAATATTGCTGAGCTTAGGGAGATAACGTCTAAATTGTTCAGAGATCCCCCAGAAATTTACTCGAAAATTGAAACAGAGGAAGGGTATAACAACTTGGAAAAAATAATCAATGTAAGCGATGGTATAGTAGTAGCGAGGGGGGATCTGGGCTCTCATTTTCCGATGGAAATTCTACCAAAAGTTCAAAAAGAAATAATCCGCAATTCTAGGAAACTTGGAAAGCCGGTGGTCGTCGCAACTCAGCTGCTTTCATCGATGATAGAGTCTACTACTCCAACCAGAAGTGAGGTAGTAGATATATACAACGCTGTTCTAGAGGGCGCGGATGCACTAATGCTGACCAATGAAACCGCTGTCGGTAAGCATCCTGTAGAAGCTGTCTCTTGGCTGAAGAAAATTTCCAAAGAAGCAATAACAATTTATAAAGAGGATAAAGCTCTCTTAGAGGATAGCCTATTCCATAGGTTTGCCTTTGGTTTGACCTCTCTGAGCGAGAGCTTAAGAGCGAAGATCCTCGTCTATACTAAATCCGGACTCACGGGGAAAATTATTTCTGCGTACAGACCAGAAAAGGGCTTTTTCGCAGGCGTCCCTAACGTAAATATAGCGCGCAAGCTCGCTCTATATTGGGGAGCAAGCCCTGCCGTTATTGAAGCTCAAAGCTACGATGATGGCCTACTAAAGCTTAGAGAACTGCTTAGAACAGATGGAATAATAAAAAATGGGGATATTCTGATTGAAACCTTCAGATTTAAAGAGGGGGAAATGCATTCCCTGAGGATTTTTTATGTCCGCTAGGAGCCCTTTGCTTTCCTTTCCTTTATAGCGGCATGAGCAGCGGCTAGTCTAGCAACCAAGATTCTGTATGGTGAAGCGCTCACATAATCTAAGCCTGCTTGGTGGAAGAATTCGATGGACTCTGGATCTCCTCCGTGTTCGCCACATATTCCTACTTCCAAGTCATTTCTAGTCTTTTTGCCCCTTTCCGTGCCGATCCTAACAAGCTCGCCTACTCCCGCTTTATCGATAACTTCGAACGGATTTACCTTCAGAATTTCCAGCTCCAAATACTTTGGCAGGAATTTGTTCTCAACGTCGTCCCTGCTAAAGCTGAATGTTGCTTGAGTGAGGTCATTGGTCCCAAAACTGAAGAATTCAGCGTGTTTTGCTATTTCATCAGCAACTAAGCAAGCCCTGACCGTTTCCATCATAGTACCTATCTTGTAGTTCAATTTTATTCCATAACTTTTTTCAACTTCTTCAGCTGTGGGAAGTATTGCTTTTTCTTTCACAAACCTTATTTCTTCTGGTATGGCTACCTGAGGTATCATTATCTCAACTATTGGGTTTTTGCCCTGTAACTTCAGCTCAGCAGCCGCTGAGAGTATTGCCTTTGTAAGTCCTATGTAAACCTCGGGATATGTCACTCCGACTCTGACGCCCCTATGACCCATCATTGGATTTGCTTCTGTGAGAATTGAGACTCTCTTGTAAAGCTTTTCTAGCTCATCTAATTTATCTTTAGACGCCCCAGCGATTTTCGCTTCATATATTTCCTTAAGTATTTCCTCTGGCTTGGGAAGGAATTCGTGGAGCGGCGGATCTATCAGCCTTACTATAACAGGTAGTCCGTCCATTATCTCGAATATTTCCTTAAAATCTCCCTTGATCATGTTGGCGAGCTCTTCCATAGCTTTTCTTCTTTCATCGCTGGACTCTGCCAATATCACCTTTCTCAAGACTTCCAGCCTCTCTGGCTTCCTGAACATTCTCTCTATTCTCAATAATCCTATCCCTTCTGCTCCATATTCTCTGGCTATTTTCGCATCCTGTGGTAGGTCAGCATTCGCTCTAACTCCTAGCCTTCTGAACTTATCCGCCCATTCCAACAGAGTGCTCAGCTCTCCACCTACTGTAGGTCTTAACGTAGGAACGGCGCCGAGATATACGTTGCCGCTGTTTCCATCGATTGTTATCACATCCCCTTCTTTCACAACGATGCCATTAACCTCAAACAATTTCCTGTCATAGTCGACTTTAATTGACTCAGCACCTACTACTGCCGGCTTTCCTATTCCCCTTGCCACGACAGCAGCATGACTGGTCATCCCTCCTCTGCTAGTCAATATACCAACAGCAGCATAGAAGCCATGAACATCATCGGGCTTGGTTTCAGTCCTAACTAGTATGACGCTTTTACCTTGCTTAGCCTTTTCTACGGCATCGTCAGGGTGAAAAACTACTTCTCCATTGACAGCCCCAGGAGAAGCGGCTAGACCCTTTGCGATCGGTTTTGGAGCTTTCGCTTCATCTATCCTTGGATATAGAAGCTGTAGAACTACTTCTGGCTTAACCTTAAGAACAGCCTCTTCTTCTGTGAGGATCCCCTCCCTCGCCATATCCACTGCAGTTTTTACTCTCGCTATCGGTGTCATTTTGGCGTCTCTTGTCTGCAGGAAGAATAGCTTGCCTCTTTCTACGGTAAATTCAACATCCTGAACGTCCTTATTTATTCTTTCAAGCATCTTGAGATTTTTGTACAGATCTTCATATAGGCGGGGGAATCTCTCTTTCAAATCTGAAATGTGCAGAGGAGTTCTGATCCCTGCTACAACATCCTCCCCTTGCGCATTCGGGAGAAATTCGCCATATATTTCGTTTTCGCCGTTAGCTACATTTCTGGAAAAGACTACCCCTGTGCCAGAATCCATTCCCATATTTCCGAAGACCATCGATTGAACGGTTACAGCCGTACAGCCTGCAACCTCTGGTGTTATCTTGTTGGCTATCCTATAATAAATGGCTCTTGGGTTCATCCAAGACCTAAAGACCGCTTTTATAGCGCTTTCCAGTTGCATCCACGGGTCTTGCGGAAATCCTCCAGCCTCTTTATTGATTATGGCCTTATAAGATTCGACGAGCTCCTTTAGAGCCTCTACGCCGAGCTCTACATCACTTTTCGCACCATATTTTTCCTTTATCTTCTCCATAGCCTCATCGAATTTCTTATCATCTATCCCGAGGACGATCTTTCCATATAGAGAGAGGAATCTCCTATAAGAGTCAAAAGCGAATCTTTCATCTGAGGTTTGATGGGCAAGCCCCACGACAGTCTCATCGTTTAGCCCTAAGTTTAGAATAGTATCCATCATGCCTGGCATAGAGACGGGAGCGCCGCTCCTAACAGAAACCAGAAGCGGATTCTTTCGATCGCCGAATTTCCTGCCTCTTTTTTCTTCGAGCGCTTTCATTCTATCCCTAACCTCGTCCATTAGCCCCGCTGGAAGAGAAAGCGTATCTATGATGCTCCACAGCTTCCTTATGAGCTCATCTCTTACGGCAGGAGGCGGGTTCTTCTCAAGTTGCTTGACCAGTTCATCTACTTCCTTTTTCCTAGGAGAGAAGAATTCCCGGCAAGCGTCAGTTGTAATGGTAAACCCAGGGGGGACAGGTAATCCCGCTCTAGCCATTAGAGATAAGCCTGCTCCCTTTCCCCCCAATAACTTTTTATTGTTGGGATCTCCTTCTTCGAAATCAAAGACATACTTTCTCAAATCCATCACTCCTTTCCATTTTCTAATATACTTAATCACTCCGTGTTTAAAAAATTTATTATTATTAATATCAAACTACAATGCAATTAATAGCTGAAGTCTTCCTTTCTAGGAACTTTTAAGACTTAATCTTGTAATAAGTGATGGTTGAACGACTACCCTTATACAAGCAGAAATTTTTCAACGGGCATACTTCACAGCTTCCATCACATCTTTTTTCTTCTATCTTTCCCTTTATGATTAGTATATCTATTTCTCTTTTTAAAGCTTCTTTGCTAATTTTCAGCTCTATGCTAAGCTCCTCTAAAGTCCCTATCTTTCCATCCTTTAACTTTTCAATGATCTTTTCTCTAATAGCGTCTCTGTCGGTTATTTGCCTTTTTTGCTCAGTCAGGTCCAGACCAACCTCCAGGGCAACCTTTTCCAAACCTTATCGGTTTTTCGAGTTTGGAGAGCAAAGCAATCCTACTGGGCTTGCTTTCACTTCGTATTGGATATCCAGTTTCCTTAGAAAGCTTTTCCGCGAAAGACATAACTTCTTCGTGCGTAGGCATGTTTTCCTTCGTCAGCCTTAGCATGCTTGCTCCTACGTACATATATGCCTTAGGCTCTATATAAGTGGGCTGCATTATATCGATGATCTTGCTAAAGCCCTTAATGGCATTATCATCCATATTAATGTTCCTCATAAGTGTTATCCTAAGAACTGTAGGTCTACCGTAATCAGGGAGCCCTCTCAGCGTCTCCATGGTCTTTTCCCATGCCCTAGGAACGAGAGGCTGGTTCAACCATTCATACATTTCTCTGTTATATGCTTCCATACTTATATAGAGCTGTGAGGGCTTTTCTTGAAGGTTTAGTAATACATCTGGCCTCACGCCTCTTGTTACCAAAAAGGTACTAAGCCCTCTTTTATGGAACTCTTTCAATAGGTCCTCCAATTTATTATATAAAGTTGGCTCTCCGGTCAGGCTAATTGCTACGTGTTTCGGATTCATGGCTTCCTCGAACATCCTCTGCTCAACCTTTGAATGAACTTTATAGCCGCTTAGAAGCCTTTTTTGTCCCTCAATTATTCTATCCACGAGCTCAGATATGTCTCCGTCAAAGTTAGGCATCCTCGTTTCATTCCAAGATAGACCTACATCCTGCGGCCTCAGCCTCCAGCAATGTACGCATGCATTCCAGCACCAAAAAGCTGCGGGGGACATTTGGATGCATCTATGGCTTTCTATGCCGTAGAATTTGCACTTATAGCAGTATCTTTTTTGAGTAAGAGCGTTTCTAGTCCAACTACAAGTCTTGAGAACGGTATGTTCGTTAGCAAAATAATATCCCTGCTTTTTCATCACTTCCCTCAATGGTTCTAAGTCCTCCCTAAGAATGTTCAAATCGGGCACCTTGCTCTCAACTGTTCTTTTTATATATGATGTACCCAGCGATTAATAAAATCAAAGCACTTACGGAGATATAATCAAGAAATTTAGCGTATTTTTCGATCAAGCTCCAGTTCTCACCAAGCAGCCAACCTAGATACGCTAAAAGGGCATTCCAAGGTAGTGAACCAAGTAAGGTGAAGGCTGTGAATTTCCACAGATTCATTTTTGCGATGCCAGCCGGGAGTGAGATCACCGTTCTTATAGCGGGCATCATCCTTCCAGCAAACACGATCGTACCTCCATATTTAAAGAAGAGATTTTGTGCCCTCTCTATATCGCGGTCGTCGATAAGAAGGTATCTTCCGTATTTTTTTATAATCGAGAATCCAGGTCCGCTACCTAATGCATAAAGCGCTAAGGAACCAGCCAGGTTTCCTGCAGTGCCCATCGCTATCGCAAACAATAGATTCATTTTTCCCTCCCAGGAAAGAAAGCCAGCAAAGGGCATCACGACCTCGCTGGGAATAGGGACGAGAGCACTTTCGAGAGCCATGGTAATGAATATGCCGAAATAGCTAACATCTTGTACGAGCATCGTAGCACTGTTGACAAGCTTTTCAATTATTGATCCACCTAAGCCTTTCTGCAGTAACATAACCACTAAGATCCCCAAAAAAACAACTGAAAACAGAAAAAGAGTTAAACGAGATGGAGACCTCGATTTCAATTTCATCCCTCAATCATATCATCGCTGGGTCAACTTCTTTACCATTTGGCATCTTTCTGCTACAGTGAGAGAGGATACGCTCTTTGGAAAAGCTACCTCGTCGGCGAATTTTATGCTTTTGATTTTTTTTCTGAAGATCTCTTCTGTTACGTCGTCAGAAAAGATAACTTTCTTAACGTTTACAATCATTAGCTTCTTTTCAGACTTCTCTAGGTCAGACGCACTTAAGCTGATCTCTCCAATATCCTTTATTACTATATATTCGTCCTGAGGAGGTATCGCTGCTCTTATTGTAGTAACAGCAGTGTCTGTAACCTTCTGAACAGCATCGAGACCCGTGTCCACAAGAGATAGAAAGTCCCTCATTGCCTCATTTAAAATTGCTCCAACTGTCATGTTTAGCTCCTTTGCTTTCCTGGAAAATTTCTCGTATAGCTCTTTGTCAACGCCTCTTATCGTTATAGATGCCTTTTTCTCTTCCTCTTCTTCTTTTTCTTCGCTCTTGTTTTCGGTCATCATTATCACCAATGTAATACATGTAATACGATGGTTATTATATTTTACTTTTCATCGTTCTCGACGACATGTTTAAAAAGTGATGTTTTATTCCTAAGCACCTATTGGATAATAGAAGCTTTACAATTATAAGCCTAGCCTTTAAGGCGGGGAGGAGGTCAGTTTTATATTAGACTTTTTAAGACATTATCTTAGCTGATTTCATAAAACTTCTCTTATCTTTTAAAAATGTATGACTAGATTTTAAAATGTAAATTATTTATACTACTAATTATTGTATCTATTATTAACTGGTAAGGGCGAAAGTATCTTGAAGTTTTCAAATTCGATGGAAAAAGAGGCTCTCGAAGGAAACATAGAAAAAGCCCTTCTAGCGATGTCTTTACCACTTACTATTTCTGATTTGTCCGAAGTTTTATACAACCTTACGGACACGCTTTGGCTTAGCTGGCTCGGGGCAGCTCAAGTAGCTGCCCCGACGGTTTCTTGGCCACCTATTTATGTTCTACTTTCATTTGGAAATGGTCTGATATCTGTAGGATATGCCAACATCTCAAAAGCATGGGGAAAAGGGGATCTTGACGAAGCAAAAAGGAACGCTGGTTCGCTTTTCCTCTTTTCGCTTTTGTTTTCATTCATTGTTTCGATTGTGTCCCTCTTATTCAGCGGGGAAATTCTAAAGCTCATGGGTGTGCCTCAGGATGTTTATCCGTTCGCGCTTATATACTTCAGGCTCATATTAGTAGCAACACCTCTAGCGTATATTACCATAGCTTTCTCCGTGATATCATCCTCTATAGGAGATGCTTATGTTACAATGAGGGTGAATTTATTCTCAGCACTAATCAATGCTATCCTTGATCCGGTCCTTATTTTCGGTCTAGCAGGTTCACCTAGATTAGGTGTAGCCGGAGCCGCCATAGCAACTCTAGTAGCCAGGGGTATAGTTGCCATATACTGCATAGTTCTTCTTTTTTTCAAATACGACAAAATCCGCCTCAATGTTTCCCACCTTGCCCTTTCGAAACAGTGGACAAAAAGCGCATTTGTCATAGGTTCCCCCTTGGGCATTCATCGCGCATCGAATTCCCTCGGCCAAACGGTTCTCGTTTCAGTTGTTTCTGCATTCGGATCAAAAGCGCTAGCAGCATATGGAATCGGAATGAGAATTATAGACCTGATTCAAACTTTCACTTCAGGTTTAGGAAGAGCTACTGCCGTTGTGGTTGGCTTGAATCTTGGAAAAGGAGAAAAATCAAGGGTCATTAAGGCCGCTATTTCATCGTTGAAGCTTATGTTCTTAACACTTTCAGCTTTAGGAGCGATTTTAATAGCTTTCCGGACAAATCTTATGGAATTTTTCTCAAATGACACCGAAGTAATTGCTTTGGGCTCTTCTCTTTTGCTTTATTCAGCTATTTCTCTTCCTTTCTTTGGATTATTTTTCACGACTTATGGAATTTCCAACGGAAGTGGAAAAACTTATTTCTTCGGAATTCTTTCCGTAATAAGGACATGGGTACTTAGGGTTGGGGTTATAATCCTGGCGTTTGCCTTTTTCAAAATTCAAGCCAATGATATTTGGGAGGTCTTAGCAATAAGTAATATACTATCGGGGGCAGTAGGCGCCCTATGGGTCATGAAAAAAAGATGGTTGGTTTAAAAAATCATTTTTTTGTTTTCTTCAGTTTTTCAGCCTCAGCGTTGCTAAGGATCCTATAAACCGTAATACCTGTCTCAGGGCTTTTCCCTTTTACGGCCAATCTACCATTCTTCAGCTTAACTACTTCGTAGTTCTTCAGTTTTACCATTTTTTTGGCCTTAACGTCGAAAGCTTCGAATTCCATTTATTTTCTCCCGAAATTTTAATGAAACTATTTAAATATATATATTTAATGTTTTATGTTAAATCCCACAGCTTTAGGAAAAGAGGGTTATGTTCCTCTGACATTAGCTTTTTGGACGATAAAGCTAATAACTTACCTCTTGCCCCTCCCTGAGGAGCTAGGGTTTCCCCTTATCTCCACAGATCCCCCCGCATCCGTTAGGTTTTTCGTCTGTCATCTGAGGTAGATGGGAAATAAGATATCACATAATACTGTTTAAGCGGTTATCGATCCAGCATTTAAACGCTTAAGGGCAACAGCAGTTCTAATCTTGTTAATCTTCGAAAGCTATTAAAAAGAAGGAGCTTCATGAGCTTTCAATTCTTTCCCGACTTAAAAAACGAGGTTATCATTTGTAAAACAATAAAATTTTTAATGTTTTATGTTAAGCTTATCTGAATGAATGTTTTAATTATAAAAAACTTATTTCATCAAGTAGCTCTAAAACGAATTTTGTAGACTTTATATTGGCGAAATTTCTATAATCCTTTCCAATTTAATCAATGGAGAGGTGTTTACATGAGGATAGTAGTAGTAGGCGGTGGAGCTGCTGGTGCTTCCGCTGCCTCGAGGGCAAAAAAGCTCAACCCTAATGCGGAAGTAATTCTTATCGAAAAGACGAAAATGATTACTCATGGTCCATGCGGCATTCCTTATCTTGTTGAAGGATTAGTAAAATCGAAAGAAGATCTGATTACATACTCCCCTGAAGAATTTGAAAGAGACCGCGGAATCAAAGTGAGAATTAATACTCAAGCCATAGATATTGACTCAGATAAAAAAACGATTACTTTGGCTCGATTGGGAGGAAGCTCTCAGGAAAAAATACAATGGGACAAGATAATAATTGCTACGGGTGCCATTCCACAAATTCCCAATATACCTGGCAAAGAATTAAAAGGCGTTATAACTGTTAGGCACCCGGCAGAAGCAGATATACTTAAGGAAGAAATAGATAAAGCCAACAGGGTAGTCATAATAGGTGGCGGATACATTGGTATCGAAATGGCTGAAGCCATAAAGGCTCTTGGAAAAGAAGTGATCATAATTGAGAAATTAGATTCGCTTTTATCAAATGCAATTGACAAAGATATGTCGAAGATAGTCGAAGATGAATTGGCGAGAAGAGGGGTAGAAGTCAGGAAAAAAACTACATTGTTGGAGATAGTCGGAAAGGATCGCGTTCAGGGAGTTCTTACAGACGGAGGAGAGGTAAAAGCAGATGCCGTAATAATTGCTACGGGAATCAGACCGAACAGGTCATTAGCAGAGCAGGCGGGGGTAAAATTAGGAAAAACAGGTGCTATAGAAACAAATGAGTATATGGAAACCAACGTAGAGGGAATTTATGCAGCTGGAGATGTCGCTGAGAAATTCCATAAAGTAAAGAAAGATAAAGTATGGATTCCTTTAGCTCCCTCGGCGAATAAGGAAGGGCAAGTAGCTGGAGCCAACGCGGCCAAAGGCAGAACGATTTTCTTCCCGGGTATAGTGGGCACTTCAATAACGAAATTTTACGACTTATACATAGGCAGTGTCGGATTACTTGCCAAAGAAGCTGAATTATATGGTTACAAACCAATAGAGAAAACGATAAAAGCTAGAACATCGGCGCATTACCATCCACAGGGAAGAACTGTATACGTTAAGCTTATAGCTGACGAGCCCAGTAGAAAGATTATCGGTGCACAAATCTTAGGGTATAGCGAATCTGTAGCCGGATATATTGATGTTGCTAGCGTTGTAATTGATAAAGGAATGACAATCGAAGAACTTTATTTCTCCGACTTGGGATATATGCCTGCTACTGCGCCGGTTTGGCACCCGCTCATAGTAGCTGCAAGGGTGCTTTCTGGCGGGACTCTTTAGTATTGTAAAAATTTTTATAGCTTTTTACCTAATATTTTATTTTGTAATAAAGAATATATATAGTAAAACTTATATATTATAATAAAAATACTATTATTCAAAAATATTAAAACAAGTGATGAAAAATGAGTAGAGCCGAAAGCGAACTGAAACTGCCAAGCGGAAAGGAGCTCACGCTTTACGATTTGGTGAAATTTTGCTACAATTTCTCGGAAACGGATTTAGAAATTCTCTTCAGGCTGTTAAACAAGAAAATGACTCTAGAAGACTTAAGTAAAGAACTCGGTCTTAGTAAGGCTACAGTTAGTAGATGCCTCAATAACTTACTTGGGCTTGGATTTATAGTGAGAACTAGGGAGATAAGCTCAAAGAGCATCGGGAGGCCAAAATACACATATTATACTACTAAGGAGTTGATCGAGTCTCGTTTAAGTAAAGATATTGAGAAATGCGCTGAGGCCATAAAAGAGTTCATAAATATAGTAATTGAGAAAAGGACTGGACTGCAGATACAGAATCCATAGCAATTATAGGAGCTATTGCTTTTTCGGTTGAAATCATAGAAAAAGCTATTTCTTCTAACGAGATCTGTCTCTGTGCTTTGATTATGCTGATCCCTTTTTCCCTGAAAAACGAAGCTTTCGGAGTTATAAATTAATTATAGGCTTTATATAATAATTGTTGTTGGTATCAAATTATATGAAATAGGTGATAAAAATGTCATCAAAAAGAAGAACCCGTAGATTTTTCGATGAGTTCGATGAGTTCTTCAGAGAAATTGAAGAAGAATTTGAAGAACTGTTCAAAGAGAACTTCGAGAAGATTGAGGCTCTTTCTAGTAGCGAAAAAAAGACGCCGTTGGTCTACGGATTTAGGCTGACGATTGGACCTGATGGCGTGCCACATTTTGAGGAGTTCGGCAATGTCAAGAGATCAGGTTTTAGGCCAAAAATATCTGAGGAGAGAGAGCCGCTTGTTGATATATTTGAATCGGGAAATACCTTAACAGTTGTAGCGGAACTACCGGGCGTTGAAAAAGACAAAATAGAGTTGAAAGTCAAGGACAACAAACTAATAATAAAGGCAAGCAACGGTGAGAGGAAATACTATAAGGAAATAGAATTGCCGAAGCCTGTAAAGAAGGATTCAGCTAAAGCCCAGTATAAAAATGGCGTCCTAGAGGTTAAATTTGAGGTCGAACAGCCAAGCAAGAGCGAAGAAGGAGAGAAGATTAAGGTAGAGTAGAATTATTGGACTTCATTATGCTGAAGATAAGCTCTCTTATAAGGTCACTCCTAGTCGAATATCCTTTTTTTACCGCGAGTTCATCCAATTGTTGTAATAGGTTACTATCTAGCTTGAAGGTTATCGTCTTTTCGGCCTTAATTGGCAATATCTCGCCGTTAGCTTGATGCACCAGGTACGGCTTTTCAAGGATAGAAGCGACCAACGCCCTCAAATAATCGCTCCTTGAAGAGAAACCGCTTGCCTTCCAGACTTCTTCTATCCACTCAAACATTTCCTCGCTTACTTTCAGTGAGACTATCTTCCTCGTTTTCACGATGATCTCGATGTCGGTAATCCTTTTCATATCGTCGAATGTACCGCTGTTGTTCATTACATATTCTGACCTCCGCGATATGATTGAGTATCTGTGTAATAAAGCGTTCTGTTAAAAAGATTCGATAGATAAGCTTTTTAATGTTATTTAGATTATCTCAAGAAATACGCTATTCAGAGTTTAGATAAAAGTTTTTACTATGTTACGGTAAAACGAATGTAATACGGTGTATACAATGGAGTACGAATACTTCGAAAATCGGATGGATTGCCCCGTATGTAAGGGCAAGTCCCTTTTTGTGATAAGAACACTTGTATATGATATGCCATCATTTGGAAAAACTCTGTTGATCAGCGGAAAATGTGAATCTTGCGGATATAGATTTACATTTAGCACGCCCTTCGAAGTAAATAAAGGTAGAATTATAGAGTTCAAGGTAGAAAAGTCTGAGGATCTTAATGCTTTGGTTTTCATTGGTGAAAATACGGATATAGAGATCCCCGAATTTGAATTTGAGTTCCTTTCTAGCGAATTAGAACCTGGCTTCGTAACGACGATCGAAGGTCTTCTTGTCAGGGTTAGAGAGAAATTAGTAAGCTTTTGCTCAGATGATAAATGTACTGACTATATACATAGGTTGAGTCAAGGTATTGAAGGAAAAATTCCTTTCACCTTAAAGCTTATTGACAGATATGGAAGAAGCGAGATATTGTCTGAAAAAGTTGCCAGAAAATATTTGCTATAGACCTTAAAAAGGGAAAAGAAAAAAAGTCAAAATATATCTTAAACATTTTGGTGATCTAAAATAGAAGAACTGCCAACAATAGATTATGAATACTTTGCTAAGCTTGATATAAGAGTAGGGTTGATAAAATCCGCTGAAAGGGTAGTCGGTAGTTCTAAGCTTATAAGGCTAGTTATAGATTTGGGCGCGTTGGGAGATAGGCAGATAATAGCTGGAATAGGAGAGGTATATTCGCCAGACGAATTAGTGGGGAGGAGAGTACCTGTATTAACTAACATAAAACCGAAAAAAATCATGGGTTTGATAAGTCAAGGTATGATCCTAGCGGCTGGTTGTGAAGATGATGGTAAACCTGTTCTGTTGTTACCCGAGAAGGAAGTCTCTCCAGGGTCTAAAGTTTGTTGAACTAAAGTTTAAGGTAAAATATTGAAGGTGAATAATTTGGTAGAAGCAGATGCGACAACTTCGGCCAGCAATATTGAAGTTGCTTCTCTAGGATGGGGAGAAGGTGGAAAAAAAGAGATCATAAAATTGGTTGATGTGCACAAAGTTTACAGGCAAGGAGAAATAGAGTTTTACGCATTAAAAGGCGTTTCCTTGAGCATTTTGGAAGGAGAGCTAATATCGATCATGGGCCCATCAGGATCTGGAAAGTCAACGCTTCTCAATGTTATGGGGCTTCTTGATAGGCCCACAAAAGGCAAAGTATTGATCGAAGGTATAGATGTCTCTCGGTTGAGTGATAGGGAGCTCGCATATATTCGAAATATCAAAATAGGCTTCGTGTTCCAGTTCTTCAATTTGATAAATAGGCTGACCATTTATGAAAATATAGAATTGCCCTTATTGGTGAGGAATTTATCCAAGAAAGAGAGGAGAATGCTGGTTCAATCAGCAATCCTTAGAGCAGGCGGAGATCTTTCATGGTTAGCTAAGAGGCCAAATCAGCTTTCGGGAGGGCAACAACAGAGAGTAGCAATTGCAAGGGCTCTCGTAACCTCTCCTAAAATAATATTGGCTGACGAGCCTACTGGAAATCTAGATAGATATTCTGGTAAACTCGTGATGGAGGAATTTTTGAAGTTGAATTCTATGGGTCAGACTATAGTCATCGTTACTCATGACCCTGAAATAGCGAACTGTACGAAGAAAATAGTCTATATTAAAAATGGAGAAATCGTAAAAGTGGATACAAATGATATCAATTTCAGTAAATGCATTATAAATACACAATAAAATATTAATGTTTTTGCGCTATAGACCATAAAGCCATTGAGAACTCTCTATTCCCATAAATATACGCAGACAAAGAATACTTTTTATAAAACTTTTGCGCATATTAGACTAAGTTTTAAAGGCTTCAACCAGTTTTTACTTATATATGTCTGAAAAAGATTTATTCCTTTGTGCCTATTGCAATCACGAACGAGTATTTGGTGAAAAGGATGAAGGTTAGATCGTTCCCATTGGTGTTTCTGTTACTGCTTTCGGTTGCGTACTTTACTGTTGCCCTCTCTCAGTCACCGGCTAATACATTTATACAAAATGTGAATTTTAAAACGCAACAGAACACAGATGTATACCCTGGCTCTTCTAACGCTCAATTGAGAGTAGATGTTACTTTCAATGTGAATGCTACTAATCCAACTGGAAAACTGGAAAGTCTTCCTTCTGGTATAACACCTTCGAGCGGATATGGGACTAGTTCTGGAGCTAGAGACCTCTACGGAAACAACGCTAAGAATGTAACTGCAGGTGAAACAGTATATTTCATTTTCTATTTAAGCGTGGACAAGAGCGTAAAACCTGGTACATATTACTCTGAGTTTTCAGTTACTTATATTACAGATGGCGGCAACATCGAAACAGATTATTTTCAGGTGCCTCTAACCATATCTGAATATCCTTCCCCAAATATAATAATATCCTCTGTAAACTGGAATCCAGCTGGATATCCTGGGGTACACGGTACCTCCTTGCAAGTGACACTCGAGAACCAAGGAGAGAGCAGCATTGTTTCAGCCACAGCCGACATAATGCTTCCATCAGGAATGGAAATCGATAACCCACAGGTACAGTTGGGAGCCTTAGGAACGGGCAACAGCGTAACTGTTACCTTCAGTTCTATCGATATAAGCGAAGATCTACCTCCGGGAAACTATTCGGCATTTTTAAATATTAATGCATTAATGCAAACCCAGGATGGAGTTTCATATAATTCGACTTTCAACGTTCCATTTACATTGAGTATTAGTTCTGTACCTTCCAAATACAAAGAATTAAGCGTTCTGTCGGCTTACTGGGGAGATACAAGGCCTCAGCCTGTCTATGGAGATTCACTATATGCCCAACTGAATGTTCAATATATAAACTTAGGTGATTATACGATCGATTCAATTCAGACTCAATTGAGTTCTCCATTCATTTTACCGGTCAGAACTGCTTCTGCTTATTCAACGCCCATTAATGGAGGAGGAGCTGCAACTTTGAATTACTATGTGTCGTTAAATGTATCGTCCATCCAAAAAGGCACTATACCTGCCTATATTAACGTGACATATAGGGTAGACCTAGGCGGGGGGGCTTATCTTACGATTAAAGATGTTCTTAAAATCGGACTGGATGTTGAAGGTTTTCCTTTAGGTAACGGCACTCCTCGCATTGGTCTTGTTTCCTGGGGATGGTACAACGGGTATTCTGTTTTCCCAAACACAAAGGGAGCTATTTTTAGCATCACTATTTCAAACAACTTGCCATATTCGATATCTGCCGCGAATTTCACGCTCCTTCTTCCAGACGGCTTTTCCTTAGATACGTCCACGGAGAAAATCTTTATTGGAAATCCAATCCAATCATATGGAACTTATACCATGCAATTTAAGATGAATGTAGGGGGAGTTTCTCCTGGCAATTATACTGCCTTACTGCTCTCAGACTTTATTGCGAATAGCGGCGGTCCCGGAATGAAGTATTCTGAGGTAACTCCAATTGAACTATCTATAGATAATCTCACTGATTCTATAGAGGTCCTTAACTGGGGATGGAAAGAAGGTAGCGTGGATGTTTTCTCCTATGGTGCGAATTACTACATCACATTCAGAAACTTAAAATTCGATGGTGTCTCTAACCCAGTTTTATACGTTTCCCTACCCAATGGTTTCCTTCTTTCATCAACTAATACTTCGGCAGGCGGAATACTACCATCTTCGCCCTATACCGCTACGCCTCAAATTATACCTGGCAGTGAGGTGCAACAATACATCCAGAACCTTCTTTCCGGAACCTCACAATCATCGAGCTCATCCGCGCCTTCAACCTATTCCAAAGGCAGTTCGATTTATTTCTCTTTTCCATTGAACGTAATGGTTGGCGCTGTTGGCAGTTATTATGCCAATGCAACTTTATCGTTTATTGATGCCTGGGGCACGTTACGTGAATATAAGCTTGAGATCCCGCTTACAGTATATGGAGCGATAAATTACATAGACGTAAGAATTATAGGAGATTTAAATATCATGAATAGATACACTAATTTAACGTTGGAGATAACAAATCACGGATCTTCGCCTGCGTACAATGTATATATAAGCTTATCACCCCCCTCTTCTTTGGTATCTTCTCAGACCTCGAACACGATATTGTTGGCTAGCCCTTCTACTCTATACATAGCTAAACTGGATGCTAATATGACTGAAAGGGTCCCCGTGACTTTCGTTTATAATCCTCTTGGTGCTCAATCAATTAGCGGAGGTACCGCGATTATCAATTATGGCGTTGTACCCTTACAAGTCTCAATCCAGTATAAAGATGCGGGAGGAATTCAGCATTCCTTCAATAACCAAATAGCCTTAGCCATAGAGCCTTTCATTAAGCTGTCTTTGACTCAGGTCTCTTCGAGCTTATCAAATGGTACCTTAAGGGTAAACGGGTTGGTTGTCAATTATGGCAGTCAAACAGCTTATCGAGTAACCGTTGAAGTGGAAGCTTCCAATGCTTCTTCTTCATATTTCATAGGAGATATTGATTCTGGCTCACAAACAGCATTTAGCGTTCAGCTTTCTGTTCCCAGCAATGCGAGAAAGGAAAACGTCACGGTCATTTTAACATATTATAACAATTACAATGAGCTAAAAAGAGAATCGATAAGCTTCGAAGTTGTAGGTCAACCTTCTCAAAATATAACGCAGACTCAGCTACCTCAAGGGGCTGCTGGGTTGATCGAAATCAGAGTTGCTCTCGCTATGGTAGCCGTTTTCCTTTTGCTAACAGGTGTTTTAATTTACAGAATGTATAGATCTCATTCCCGCAAGCTGAGAGAGATGATCGAAAAATGAGCGGGATCTTATCCTTTTTTTCCTTCTTATGGATCTCTTTTAAAATGGCAATTAGAACTCTAGGACAGAGAAAGATCAGGAGCGTGCTTACTATACTTGGTATCTTGATAGGCCCCGCGGTTATAATAACTATAGGGGCGGTCGTTGGTGGTTACTCTCAATATATAATAAATCAAGTTTCAAGCTTAGGGCAAAATAACATAATGATAACACCTTCGTCTGACTATACGCTAACTAACGATGACCTGAATTTTTTCAGGTCTCAGCCTAACGTTGATAGAGCGGAACCATATTACTTGACACAGGCGATAGTTAAGAGGGGAGATAAAGATCTCCAGGTTTACGTTTATTGCACTGATGTAGAATTCATTCTTCAGTCAATTGGAGGAATAAAGATAGAGAGCGGTGAAGCCCCTTCTTCGAGCGATATCTTGGGAGCTTTGATTGGTTACAAAATTGCCTACGACGATAATAACAATTTAGTCTATGGAATAGGAGACGTCGTTCCAGTTAAGTATTATGCTTCTATAAAAAATGGAATACCGCAATATAAAACTACAAACGTTATTGTGAGAGGGATAACCGCAGAATATGGAGGAGCACTTTTCTTCAGCCCAGATCAAACTATATTTACTCCGCTTGATGCCGGCCAAAAGATATTCGGAATGAAGGAGTGGTCTGGTGTAATTGTCAGAATGACGGATCCAGCCTATGTGAAAGAATTCGTGAATACGGTAAGGAACACTTATGGAGATAAGGTATCTGTAATATCATTCAGCGCTATAGCTGATGTTGTTTCTAGTATAACTGCTGCTGTTAGCTACGTAAATTACGTCGCATCTCTGTCTGCGGTGGCGGTAGCGGTTGCCGGGACAACGGCTACTATGGTTACCTCTGTGATAGAGAGGACCAGAGAAATTGGAGTTATGAAGGCGATCGGATACACTAATGGAAAAGTTATCATAATGATACTAAGCGAATCTTTACTTATGAGTTTTGCAGCCGCTGCTTCTGGAAGTGCCTTGGGGGTTTTAGGGGCATTATATTTGGGGAGGAGTGGAATGATGATTAAGGCGGGTACCACTTCTATAACACTTTCCGCACATCCCCTTTTCACAGCTAGTCTCTTTATATCTGCAGTTTCTCTCACGGTAATGGTAGGTATAATAGGAGGATTATTGCCTGCTTACATGGCTGCAAAAATACCGCCAGCCGTTGCCCTCAGATATGAGTAAAAAATTTTTCAATTGCGGATTTGGATAGGCGATAATTGATCTTCGCACATGTACAACTTATGTCTCAAAGCAGATAATTATCAAAACTTGAAATATTTTAAAAAAGCAAGTCGTGGTTATATTATTTTCCTCTTATTGCACTCAATGATGAGCTTTAATGATGAAAGCAGAACTTGAGCTTTTTATGCAGAAAGAGATCAAAGCATATCAAGAAAGCTGAATGTGGGGAGCATCTCTTCCTTTATAACTGGTTGAGCATTAGTCTTTTTCAAGTTCTTCATTTAAAATTCTGATAAGATCTCTGTCTGTAAGAAGCCCGACCGATCCTTCTTCGCTTTTAACGAAAACGGCACCCATTCTCTCTGTAGCAAGTAGAGAAGCTGCTTCTCTCAGGCTATAAGAGCAGTCCAGGACCCAGGGATTTTCAGTTATTAGCTTCACTCCTTCTTCGATAGGTCTCCTGCTACCCCTTAAAAGCTCCCCGATCGAACTTTCGGATGTAATAAAATAAAGTGCTTTGAGAAGTGAAGCAAGACCATATATAGAGCCATTCTCTATAACTACAAGATGCCTTATACCAGTTGTAAGCATGATACCAACAGCAGCTAAAATCTCTTCATCTGATTCAATCGTTACTAAATCCCACGAGGCCTCACTGCACACGCTAGTTAAATTTACATCTGAGATGGCTCTTGCTAAGTTCTTTTCCTCCAGAGCACCTAGGACTTTCCCGTTTTCATCTAATATAGGAAGGAAGCCTATATTCCTGTCTACTAGAATTTTCACTGCTTCCTTGAGGCTTGCTTCAGGTGAGATCGTTATGGGGGGCCTGCTAGCATATGTTTTTGCCGGGCTTTCAAGAACCTTTCCCAAAGAACCCGCTTCGATTAGTTCTACACCTTCCTCGCCTTCTATAAATATAGCTTTAGCAACATCCCTTATACTTATAACTCCCCAAGGCAAACCGCTTTCGTTTATGAGAATAGCGTGATTTCTGTTTCTGGTTAACATTTCTCGGGAAACTTTTAGGAGAGTTTCGTTGAAATTAACTACGACTGGCCTTCTATCCGCATAAGTAAGTATCAAACTTGGGCACCAATTAAAAATATTATTAGAGCAGCTTATTATTAATTGCTCTAAAAGCCAAATTCAACTAAAAAAATCACAAAATAATAGCTCGCGATAATGGTCTTCGTTTTACACTATCATATTTTTTCTAAGGGTTCTATTCCCAATATATATAGCGAGTTTTTCAATATCGCTCTCGTTGAGGCAACCAATTGGAGCTTCATTCTCCTAGAGCTCGGTTCTGGATCGCTCAAAACGGGAACGGTATCATACCATTTATTGAACATTTGAGCAAGCTCTCCTAAATATGCAACGAGAATTTCCGGCTTCAGTTCCTTAGCAGACTTATATATTATATAAGGAAAAGCGGACTCCTTCCTAATGATCCTCCACGTTATTGGGTCAATATCCTCTGAGATCCCAGCAAAGCTCTCACCTTTTTCTTCAGCTTTTCGCAAAAGGCTGCTTGCTCTAGCATAGGTATACTGTAGGTAAGGGCCTGTGTTCTTCTCGAAGTTTATTATATCTTCTAGGTTGATCGTAATGGGCTTGTCTGCAGATATACTTACGAGTGATTGCCTAACTGCACCTATTCCGATTTTCTCTGATATCGCTCTTGATTGATTTTCATCCAAGTTTCTATTTCTTTTCTCCAACTCAATCTTAGCCATTTCTTCAGCCTTTTGAATAAGCTCGTCAACTGTTATATACCTCCCTCTCCTTCCGCTCATTTTAAATCCTTTCAAGTTAACCATTTCATAGGAATAATGGATCAACCTTTTAGCTAAATCGGGATATCCTAGTGCATATAAGGCTAGTCGAATTTGTGCCTGAGGCAACATTTGCTCTTTTCCGACCACATTTATAACGTAGTCGGCTTTCGATTCCTTGAACTTAAAAATCGAGTAAGCTATATCTCTGGTTGGATATAGAGTGGTTCCGTCACTCCTTTTAAGAACAAGAGGCGGGATTTCCATCTCTTTCGGGATGTTTAGCTCTATTTTTACCTTTTCATTTATTATCAAAGAAAAATCGAGGCCCTCCGAACCTTTCACAGAAGAAAAAATGGGGGATCTCCTCGCTTGTGATAATATTCGCTCTACTTCACCGTTCCAGATTAAATCGCTTTCCCAGTCCCATTTATCAAATTTAACGTTCATTCTTTCCAAAGTCTCCTTGAATCCTTGGAGAACTTTCTCGATTATATACCTGTACTGCGATGCTACCCCCCTATCTCCTCTCTCATACAAAATGGAAATCCTTGCTATCTCTTTTTCCGGTTCTTCATCTTGCATTATTTTGCTTGAAAGAACTTCAAAAGCTTCTGGCACTTCGTCCCTTAGGCGAGCGATTTCTCCAACCAATTCATCTTGCTTTCCGATTAACTCCCTGTACTTTTCGTCACTCGCATTCTTCAATTCTTTCTTTAATGCGTTCATCTCTACCAACAAATTTGTTAAAGCGTAAATTTTTCCAATCCAGTGATCGATTTTCCAGCCACTCGAAAGCGTATCAATGCTCTTCCCTTCATCGAGCAACTTTGATAAACCATACACAAGTACAGCGATTTGTCTACCAACATCGTCGACATAAAACCTTGTTTCTACATTAGTTCCATAAAATCTTAAGAGCCTAGCTAAAGTGTCCCCCAAGCAAGAGTTTCTAGCGTGACCTAGGTGAAGCGGATGTACAGGATTCGCACTAGTGTGCTCTACGACTATCTTAAGCCTTATGTTGCCATGTGTACCATATGAATCGCCCATAGAAGAAAATTCCCTAAAGAACTCACTAGTATATTGATTAGAATCAAGTTTTATATTTAGATACCCTGCCGTCACCTGAACAGTTGCGCTTAAACCTAGATCTCTAGAAAGGCTTTCGGAAACTTCCTTAGCTATTTTCTCTTGGTCGCTTAATGCCACCCTCTCTCTCGAAAGAGGATATGAGAAATCGGCATCGATATTTTCAGGTGGCTCTGCGATTAGGTATTCCCTCGGCAATGAGGCTGGTGGTAAAAGGCGATCTAGCGAATTCCTTATGGAAGTCAATGCCCTTATGTAGATATAATCCTCTCGTGGTCTGAGCTCATTTATTATCATTTCAGTTACCTTCCATTATTTTCATAGGTCCATCTGACCTCCTCCCCGCCCCAAAGGGCGAGGGTTCCTGCTAGGGCAGAGAGGTTTTGGATTACATCCCCTCTTTCCGAGGGTTCAATCCTGGGTCTGGTCTCCGGCCCATTACCCCTATCCCAATTGGGACTCGGGGTTATGAGTGGATTGTTTATCATCGCTAGTGGCTCAAAATACTTAATGCTCATCACCGAGAATAACTGAATAGATAAAATTTATAAGCTTTCCACTCATCCCCGCCTTAAAAGACGAGGCTTTCAGTTGTAAAAAAGGGCTTAATTCTTTTGCCTTAGCAATTTAATTTGCAAAAACGATTATGAGGCTAATCCTAGTCATCTATTTTGTAAATAAGAAGATTTTGTTTTTCAAAAAAGCAATTCAAGTCTGGAGAGCCTTCGACTAAGATTCCTCGATGGATTCAATTCTCCTTGAAATTTTAAATAGTTTGTTGTGATATACTATTACTCCCTTATCGGTTATTTCCATGGGATGACGACGCATATCATGTGCTGTTCCCCTCATCTTCCATATTATTAATGATCTGTAGAGTTGCCCTTCGACCTCATCTAAGTCTAGTCTAACGATGCCATCGACAGCATGCTCTACACCTGGACCTCCAAAACCTCTTTCAGTGACGCTTACCTGCGATACCAATAAGCTAGTAGTTCCAAGACCTGCGAGCACTCTTTTTATAAGCAAGAGGGTACCTCTTGCCATGGCAGGTTTAGAAAGATATAAAGTTGAAACTGAATCGATTACGACTCTTTCTGCACCGATGTCTTTTATAGCAGTACGTATAACGTCTACGAGCTCCCCCACATCGTCTACGCTCTTGACAACATATCTTTCCCTTTTAGCAGCCTCTCCTATCCCAGAAGTGAAAGCGTCCACTAAGGCGAACTTTCCATCTTCCTCATATTTTTTGACATCCCAACCGAAGGCTAGCATTGACTTTCTAACTTGGACTGGATGCTCTTCTAAAGTCACAAGTACAGCTGGTTCCCCAGTTGTTAGTCCATAGAATAAGTATTGTTGCGAAAATATGGTCTTACCGGTGCCAGGGCCCCCAGTTACTAAAACTACATTTTTTTCGGGTATTCCCCCGTAAAGTAGCTCGTCGAATCCCGGTATACCCGTCTTAACTTTTTTTATCACGCTGGACAAAAGTTATCACCATTAGTATATTAGTATTTTGTCTGTCGCATAAAAATTATTACTTTCGTTTTTTATACGCATAGGAAAATAGTTCTGAACTAACCTGCATTGAAACGAACGATGGTTATTTTTTATATATATTAAACTAATATAAACAACAATTATTATACAATTTTTTAGGTGAATATGAGTATGAGTGACAAGTGTTCTACGTTATCATTACCTGAGGATATTTATCTAAGGAGCCTCACTGGTAGACTTATCGGTGAGCATCTTTTTGATGGATACAGGAAAATCGCAATAATCACTTTTCCTGATAGAATATGTTCTGCACTGGTCGCTGCGACTTTGTCCTCCTATACCTATTACACTGGATACAGCGATAACATAGGAGCAGTTTTCACGTATGACGATAACTTTGGGGAAACAGCTAAAAAAGTAGCTACAGGTAGTTTTGATGCTGTCTTCATAGCTTATGGTGGAGAGCAAAAACTAAGCACAGTTAATGAAGCATTCAAAATGACTTTAAAAGCACTGATGAATGCTGGTTACAAAAGAGGAATGGTTATACACGTTAGAGTCTGGCTAGCATCAAAGCAACTATCAACAGTTTTACAAGATGAACGGTTGAGTGGGTGGCTCGAGAGTCTCCCAGAAATAAGAGTCCTGACAGCTGATCTTGACCTCAAAAAATTCATCTTTAATAAAGTAAAGATAAATAAAGGAAAATTAACTATGACTCCATATAGAGAAGCCCTGCTAACTGATGAACATGCAGAGCTCCTTAGGAAATCTATACCGCCTCCTGAATAAATAATTATTAGTTTTAATAAATCCTATATTCCGCTAGAAAGGGCAAAGGGCAACTTGAGGCTATCTTGCTATAGAGAGACATTTAGGAAGCAGACCTTTTAGAGAAGCATTAAACATTAAATCATTATAATTTTTTACATAATACGCATTGGATCTTTGAAGCTTAAACAGGTGGCCATATGCTATTGAATCGGAAGAACCAAATCCCTTTACTGCGTACTCAAAGAATTTTCCTATGCATAAAGCTAATTCTGCTTCTAGTCCTCTTTTTTCAGAGCAAACCCATATAGCTTCTACTGGTTCCACACTTTCAATCGAAGTCAGATAATCTATGTGCCATCTTTTGATTTTGTTTTTAATTAAATGCCTTGATATTCTAATTAATACTCCTCCTTTTGTAAATGAAGATCCCAAATATCCATAAATGCCTTTCTCGAGAAAAATCAATCCCAAGCTACCTACTAAAACCTTCAAATCCTCTCTTAATTTGAATATAAATAAATAATATCCTCGGCAGTATGGCATTTCAACGTTCGTAATTCTCACTCTCGTTTACACACTTTACGGAATGAGTTACGCTGCCAGTGAGCTCATTTATCGCTAATTGAATCGCATAAAGGGCGCTGCTCAATCTGTTTATTAAAGAAAGAACAAGCTTTTCCTCACCGATTGGTTCTTTTCGATCGATCAGATCTACAAGCTTCCTCTCTGCTCTTCTAACTATTGATCTAGCCAAGCTAACAGCAGCTGAAGCTGGATGACCACCATTAAGAGTAAACTGACCTTTTACATATTTCGAATAATAGTCTGTTATCGACTCTAAAGAGGCTAAGTCGCTTTCATCGATGCACTTTTTTCCTGATACCGTGAATCCGATTCTGAATAAAAGAGACTGCATCCAATCTAGTTCATCCTTTAGCCTAGAAAGTTCTCTTGGTATTAAGGTGCTGGCAAATCCAATAGCAGCTTCGGCTTCATCTAAAGTACCTATAAATTCTATGAATGGATGATTTTTCGGTATATACTCTAGATATTTCAGACAATATGTTTTTCCACTGTCTCCCTTTTTTGTGTAAAACTTCATAAGAGTTTCTACCTAAGAAGATCGTTTATTCAATACTGATATTAAAAAGATCTGCTTTCTTTATTACTCATTTTTGAGTAATTACTTTTAAAAACGTTTTCGTATAAAGGCACAAACGGTGCATTTGGTTGGGGACGGGGATAGGATATAAAGAAGCCTTAATGCTCGGGATTGGAGGAATGTTCGGATTAGCCATATTCGTTTTTCCCGGGACGACGGGTAAACTTATAGGTAGTTGGGACATTATAGCTTGGCCTATTGCTGGTTTATTGATGGTATCAGTAGGGCTTATATACTCGGAGCTTTCCAGTGCCTTTAAACTTAACGGGGGGCCTGTGCTTTATCCAAAGCTTGTCCTTGGAGACACTATTATCTCAAGGCTATTATCTTTCTTGACCTCAATTGGCTTTTTCCTTGGGTGGACTATAGCGATTGTCATCGGAGCCATAACTGCGCCGGAATATCTTTCATATGCGATTCCAATTGGCAGAAGCATTTCGATTGTGCTGCCTATCGTAACGGTAGTTATTGTCGCAGTCATATCAATGATTGGGATCAAAAGATCCTCTACCACGAACTATTTGCTCACTGTTGTTCTTCTAATAATTTCTTTGGGATTTTCTGGATGGGCGATTTCAAAGGGATCAATTGCAAACGCCTATCCATTACCAAAAATTAATCCTACGCAATTTCTATCCTCGATTGGAATGATAATAGGGGCATATGGTGCATGGGTAGCTATACCTACATTGTATAAAGAAATAAGAGATGCTGAAAAGATAGTTCCTTCGGCCACTGTTGCTTCAATCGTTATTACGGCGGGCATATATACATTGCTTGTCGTCTCTCTCCACATGACTATCCCCAACGATGACTTCGTAAGTATACCAACGGTCCAGATGTCGCCTTTCTCATATGGGCTTGAAAAAATTGGAGCACCATACTTCTTAAAGGCTTCTTTTTCACTAGCAGTTTTTTTAGCCATCATAACTACGATGCTAGTGGGAATGATGAGCATTGCCGCTTCTATACACTCCATTTCAGAGCAAGGACTCCTTCCGAATAAGATCTCTTTGTATGATAAAAAACTCGGAGGTAATTTTGCTTTCTCTACTTTCATAGCTGCTTTGCCATCGATCATCTTATCAGCGTTTCCACAGTATTTCTTTCAGCTTATGGTGATCGGGTTAGTTGTAGGAACAGACATGCCGTATCTCATAAATATTGCCTCATATGTTTGTTATAAGTTGAAAAGGATGGATCGCCTCGCTGCATTCAGGGCACCTTATGGAAGCATATTAAGCGCCATCGCTTTCGGAGTGATAGGAGTTTCCTCTGTAAATCTTTCTTCTTATGAACTCGAGTGGAGTTTCATATCCATCTTACTGATATCGCTCGCTTTTTTCCCCGTGGAATGGCTCAGAAAGAAACGCGAAAGATAAAATTTATAATCTAACTACAGGAAAAAACTATCGGAGCCGCGGTAGTATAGCCTGGCCTAGTATGCGGGCCTGTCGAGCCCGTGACCCGGGTTCAAATCCCGGCCGCGGCGCTTTCGTTATCATGGAAAGAAAATTTAAACTTCTCTCCATCTGCTTCTGTGCATTGCGACCTCTAGAAATAATATCGCTTCCAAAACCAAGACTCCCCAAAGCAATATTTCTGGAAGTGGGAGGATCTTGATGAGGCCCGAATGGTAATGAAAGATAGCAGCAGCAACGCTCGTTGGTATAAACATAGATATTTTAGCTAACCAATCGGGCAATATCGTTGAGGGATAATATACTGGAGGGATCACTGAAATAGCGAAAGATAAAATTCCTGAAAGAGGCCACACAAATCTTGGCTCCTTAACGAAGGTTGCTAAGGTAAATGACAGACCAGATAGCGTTATAAGAGATAAGAGAGAAGCGAATATGTAGATGAGGAGATTTCCCCAGTTTAGTAGACCGTAGTAAACCATTAAAACGATGAAGATCCCGATTCCAGGTATAGAGAAGAAAAGACCACTCAGCATTAGGCCAAACATATACGATACTGGCCTCATAGGGCTTGCTACCATCATGTCTTGTAGCTTTACCTCTCTCTTATAGAAAACGGTATCGCCCATAAGCCCAATAGCATTTGAAGCAATAGTCATCAGGAGCCCTCCTATCAAAGCGAATAGTAACATGTCAGGTCTCGCATATAGACGCATCAAAATGAGAAATGATGTAGGAGGAACTATATTGCTGAGGAGCCAGAGGGGATTTCTTCTTGCTGCAACTATTCCATTGAGCCATCCTAGTGCTAGTGCTGATCTTAGTTGGGAGATCACTCTTCTCCAATCAACTTCCATTTCTCCTCACCCACCGAATACAAGAACACGTCTTCGAGGTTGGTTAAACCTGCTATACTTCTACACCCATGTATATTTAGTTCGCTCACTGCCCTATCGAAATCATCATTTAAATAAATTATATATGGGGCTTTGGTCCCATGCACTTCTCCGTATTTGCTCATTAATTCCCTATCGCATTCATCCAAAACCTCTACCTTTCTTTTCCATTGAAAGCGATCTATTAACTTCTTAGGCTCGTCCTCCAGTATTTTCTGTCCATTATGTATAATAATTACCTTATCGCTTAGCTTTTCAGCTTCATCCATATAATGTGTTGTGAGCAGAATGGTTTTGTTTCTCTTTTTCAGATAGGCGATCTCCCCCCAGAGCTCCCTCCTCGCTATCGGGTCAAGCCCTATTGTAGGTTCGTCTAACAAGATAAGCTCCGCATTTATAGCTAGTACAGCCGCTAGAAGAAGTCTCCTCTGATACCCTCCGCTTAAATCCCATGCTGCTTGTCTCATCTGAGCTTCGCTGAAGCCTAATTCTTGAAGTGCTTCATGCGCTATGCTTTTCGCTTCACTAAAACTGTATCCTCTCATGGTTAGGATGGAGGAGACGTATTCAAGAGGAGAGGGGAAAAGAAGAGGCTTTGCATCCTGAGGAACTACGGCTATTTTTTCCCTTACCATATAAGGCTGGTTTACTGCATCGTATCCCATTACTTCTATTTTGCCCTTAGTAGGGATGAGTTGAGTGGCAGCTATTCTTAAGAATGTGGTCTTTCCAGCTCCATTTCTGCCTAAAAGTGTAGTTATCTTGTTCTTTTCAACGTTTATAGATATATCTTTCAAAGCTACAACGCGACCATCCTTGCTATTATAAATTTTCCATAGGGATTCTGCTCTTATGGCTAAATTGGTCAAAAAATCACCCTCTTTATAGGTTTGCTAAAATGATTTTTTAACTATTCTATAGAAAAGTGAACTACCCCGCCCTCTCGGACGGGGCATCCTCACCTCGCGGTGAGGATTTCCTGCTTCTTCCAGGAAACTTACTATACATTCCCTTCTCAGAGTGGTTGTATAGCAGAGGTTCCCTGTCCACAGGCTCTCTGGGCAGTCCCCACCCCGCACCAAGGTTTTTGAAGCGTTCCTCGGATCTACCTTCACCACCCTCCTACCAGCTCTTTCAGCCTTGTAGGAGAGATAGCTCATGAGCATGGTTAGACCTATTTTTAAATAGCTATAAAAGCATTTCTATAAGGGGCTATCCATCATTTCCATTAGATAGGGGACTTTTGCCCCCCCTTAACCCTCAATAAAGTTAAAAAGCCTTCCGCGATGATAGTTTTTAAAAAATGATAGTTCCGCCTTGAAAAGCTAGGTTTTCAGTGGTAATATCCAACAAATACTGAAATCTTTTACCGCTTGGAAAGAATTAGTCAGGGATATACATCATAGTATATTGCTACGCCACCCGGTGTTTCGTTTGATTTAAGGACTTTTATTTCTCCTATTTCGCAGGTATTGGCTACATGTGTGCCAGAACAGGGTATAGAGTTTACTTTATCAATCACTACGATCCTATATTCTGTGAGATTTGGAAGCCTTCGGAGGTTTGGAGCATTTTTTAATACTTCATGAATATCATTGCTTTCGGCAAAAACTACCCTGACTTGCAGGCATGATTTAGCTACTTCATTTGCTTTTGCTTCAAGCGATCTCAAGTCCAGCTTTAAACTTGGAGGAATTATATATTCAACATAAGCATTTTCAGCAGAGTGGCTCGCAGATAAAGTTTCAAACTCTCCGCCTAAAACCTCGTTCACAGCATAATCAAGTATATGGCCAGCCGTATGTATTCTCATAATCTTGTATCTTTTATCCCAATCAAGCAAAAGCTTAGCATTAGCATCCCCTTGTGGGAGTTCCCCCTTCAACAATATACCATAATGAAATAGGACACCGTTTACATCAAGAACCTTCTTAACTCGAAATTGAAAATTTTCTCCCAATATAAAACCAGTGTCGCTCGGCTGTCCGCCTCCTAATGGGTGGAATATGGTTTCTCTCGAAACTAAGTAGTATTTTTTCCCTCTTTCATTAAAAGTTGCGACGATATCCGTCATCATCTCTTTTGCATAAGAATCCGTAAGATATTTTTTCCTCGTTTTTGGCAAGCTTTCAGCTACGATTCTTAGATCTACCAAATTCATCACCTGTCTATTTTTTAATCATTTTAGAAAGAATGTCCATATCGATTTCTGCTGCTCCAACTGGATATTTTATTCCTAACGATGTTAGCACGTGAGGGTGAACTTCCCCCAATATGCCTATTGGTATTTCGTTCGCTATCACTCTGGCAGTCCTTCCACTAATGAAATATTTATTCTCGTCCCTCCTATACTTCACGTCTATCCCTATAGAAGATAAAAATGAGTGAACAAGCGCTTGAATCTCCTCAAAGCTAAGCTCATCCTTCATAAGGGCAAGGGCTATTGTCTTCTTCTGAATCACCCTACCATTACTCTCGAAGGCGCAATCACCCATTTCAAAAATTTTCAAAGGAAGTTCCACGTGTTGGTTCTCTCTTAATACTAGTAGCAACGAAACTATATTGTTAGGCCTCAAAAAGCTCATCGATTCGGAAATTGGGTTCTTTATCTTGATGACTCTGTCGTTTTCCCCTTCGAACATCTTTGCTTCTTCCCCGACCATAGTAAAGCTTGAAACCTCCTGGAAACCCAAACCTAATAGTATAAGCCTAGCTACTTTCCCGGAAAGAGTATAATTAAGCAGCGAACCTTCGGTATGAAATGTTGGGTTCTTAATAGGGATCCTATTGTAGCCATATGCCATTGCCACGTCTTCTACCAAATCGATCTGATGAAGTATATCTAGCCTATATTCTGGTACAATTACTTCTATTTCCCCTTTTTGTTCTTCAGAAAGCCCGAACCTCATTCTTAATAATGATTCGATAATATCTTCATGAGAAGGTTCGAAGCCTAATATTTTCCCTATGTAATTTTCATTCAATCGGATCTTAGTCCTTCCTAACTGTGGGTCCTTTCTGTAATCATTCGACCCGGGTCCAATAACTTCAACCCTTTCAATTAAACTTCCTACGTGCTCATTCAATACACTGCAAAGAAGGTCTAGTGTCTTCAAAACAGTAGTTTTTTCGGTTCCTGTGACATCGATCAAAAGATCCTTAGTATTAGGCTCCAGTCGAGTTATTTCGGAGTTTATTACAGGTGGGAGACTTATTATCTCTCCGTCCGAGAGTATCGCAGGATGTGCACCTCCTAAGACAGATATATCGCCGTAACTCTTCCCTTGCTGAGTGTTGCTGAGCACATCCTTTATCTTCATGTATTTATCATCGCCCAGCGGCTTCATCTCTCGATCTAATGAAACCATAGAATATGTCAGGTTAATGCTTGGAACCTTTCTTAAGTCATGTATCCCGATAGCGACTTTCTTCCTATTCCTTCCGACGGTGACATGTAACTTTTCCTGAAACTGTATTAATTCCTTTAGACCTTCTTCTCCTAGTTCTATGCCTTTTACAATTCCAAAAGCTATATACGGTCTGCTGGGAACTTCTCCGATAACTGCTTGGAATCCAGAATCTTTTACCTTTGGCTCAAAAAGGCCCATCTCTTTTCTGGTGAGACCTTTTATAGCCCTGGCGATGCCCTCAACTGAAAAGAGATCCGGCCTATCACTGTTTACTTCAACTTCTAAGGTTGCTTCATCAATTTTCTTTGATTCTGATTTCAAAGAAAATAGGATTTCGTTCAAGTCATCTTCGCTCAGGGATTCTTTTCCAATTAGTTTTTTTAGCTTCTGTATATTAATGTATATTACAGGCATGTTCCCTTCCTCACATCAATTTTGATATATTCTGAGCAAATTGCTTTCTAAGTTCTTCAATGTTTTTAGAGTAGAGCTTTCTGATGTCGTCTACTCCCAGCAGAGCCATTGCTAGTCTATCTAGTCCCATTCCCCATGCTCCTACTGGAACGCTTATGCCCGCTATTTCCAGTACCTCAGGTCTAAACATTCCTGCTCCAAAAACCTCAACCCACCCAAGCGGGTCTATTTTGACATATCCCTCCACGCTAGGTTCAGTGAAAGGAAAATATGCCGGTTTAAACTTTACTTCCTTCAGACCCATTTTAGCGAAAAATTCTACTATAGCTCCTAAAAGCATGGAGAAGCTCATATCTTCGCTTCCCAATATAGAATCTAATTGATAAAATTCTGGAAGGTGTCTGCTATCTATTAGATCTGGTCTAAAGACTTTACCTATTGCGAAGAACCTGAAAGGAGGCTTTGGATTTGAAGCTAATGTCCTAGCAGATACAGCTGTCATCTGAGTTCTTAAGATGAGCCTTGCTGCGTTTTCTATATTCCACCTATATCTCCATCCTTTGCTACCAGTGGTTCCACCCGTTTCATGTATGTTTTTTACCCTTTCAATCATTTCAATTTTAGCGTCAAGTTCCTGATCGGGAAGATCTACCCAAAATGTGTCATGGATCTCCCTTGATGGATGGTCTTGGGCTTGGAAGAGAGCGTCAAAGTTCCAAAACTCACTCTCGATTATAGGTCCATTGACCTCTGCGAATCCAAGAGACTCTAACGCTTCTTTTATTTTTTCTATGAAGAGCATATAAAAATGCGGCAGACCGGGAGAGACCCTTGGTGGAAGTAACTCCACGTTGTACTCCTTTACGATCGACTCTTTCCATCTTCCACTGAGAATATCGCGGGACGTGAGCTTCACTATGACATTACTTCCGGTTTCCAAAGCCTTTTTAGCTATAGGAATTTCTGCCTCTACCTTTCTGACCTTTTTTATCTCCTTCTTAACTAGCCCTCTCTTTAACAGGACTTCTACTCTTTCTGCCATTTCCTTCGTCAGCTCTTTTCCGCTGCTAATCCTTTTTAGAACCTCCTTATCGATAGAAATTTCCGTAAGTTTATCCTTGTTGAGTACAACATTTCCGCTTACTATATCGACTACTCCTCTTTTTCTTGCTGCTCCTAAAGATAATTGAAGCTCTTTCTTTCCTAAAATCCCTTCTAGCTCTGAAATTTGCTTGGCTCCTTGGGAAAGCAATATTGAAGTGAGCTTTTCTTCCGGAAGACCTTCTTCTAGTGCCTTCTTACCTTCTGGAGTTAATTCGAGGATGATGTTATATGTTACTTCCTCTCTGACTAGACCTTTCGACTTCAGCAGCTCTATGATAGCATTAACCGTTGATTCTGGTATTCCGCTTATTCTAGATAGCTCACTAATTTCAACTTTATTGGGAAAATTAACGATTGCTGAAAGCAGTTTCCTTTCTCCATCGCTAAGGGAGATCTTCTCCATGACCTAAAACCTTCCATGTTCATTAGTTTGAAATAAAGTTGATCGCTTCGTATAATAAAAATATTAACTGACTTCTTAAACTTAAATCGCGGTGCTATTCATTGAAGCTGGGTATCGTAGGAGCTGGCTACATGGGACAAGCCCATGCTAGAATTCTAAGCGAGTTGGCCAACAAATATGGGCATACACTTTCCTTCGTAGTGGAGCCTGACGAGGCTAAGGGAAAGGCTACTTCAGCAAAATACGGATTAAAATGGTATAAGAGCGTGGAGGAGCTCCTCAGAGAAGAGGGGAGCGGGATAGTGCCATTTATTGCCTCACCGACATCAACTCACCTCGATATGATCGATGCTTTTCTTAGCAATGGAGTAGAATATATTTTCGTTGAAAAGCCTCTGGGAGACGACCTGAAGAAGGCCGAAGAAATTTCGAGGAAGTACTCGACTTCTTCGTTGGAGAAGGTCATGGTTGGGCACATAGAAAGGTTCAACCCTGCTTATATTGAGCTAAAGAAGGCATTATATGAAGACGCGCTTGGAAGCCTGATAACTGTTACTTCAAGGAGGGTTGGTCCATTCGCTGTCAGGATAGCTGATGTTGGGGTTATTCTGGACCTGGCTATTCATGATATAGATCTTTCGATAGACCTCGCAGGCAGACTACCTGAGAGAATAATATCGTTCTATTATTATAGGTACTCCACAAACCACGAAGATTCGTGCTATATTATGTTTGATTACGGTTCGCATATACACACCATTGAAGCCAACAGAATAACTCCTTACAAAGAAAGAAAAACGATACTCACGGGGACAAATGCTGTTGCTCAGCTAGATTTTATTCAACAAAGCTTAGAAGTATACACGGGCAAATGGAAAATGGAAAGAATTGTACTTAAAAAAGAACCTCTAGCTGTTGAAGATGAAGAGTTCCTCAAGTCTATTACAAGCGGAAACAAAGCTCCGTTAACTTATTTTGAAGGGCTAAGAAACCTCCAGATTGCCTATAGAGTATTGGAGGAAGGGAAGGGAAATAAAGTTTAGCTATATATTGCTTTTCTTCATTATCATTTCCATGGCCTGCGAAACGTCAGAATATTTTACATTCCCTTTTTCGATCAAATAGTTACCGATGGCAAAATAAGTCAGGAGCAAGAAATCAATCGATGCTGTATATCCCATGTGGCCAATTCTCAAGATCTTGTCCTTAAGCTTTCCAAGGCCAATTCCTAAAGTTATCCCATACTTATTCCGTATCCAATTGAATGCCTCGATTGAAGAGATCCCCTTTGGCATCAATAATGCCGTTAAACCTGGACAAGAATATCTCATCTCTTTAGGAAATGGTTCTAATCCCAAAGAAAGCGCAGCTGCCCAAGATGCCTCTCTGATCTTTTCGTGCCGCTTGTATACATTTTCTTCCGATTCTACGATGAACCTATTAAGTGCTTCGTCTAACCCACTAAGCATATTAATAGAATGCGTATAGGGTGGCATTTCTTCTCTTTTCTCTATGAAATCCTTCCAGATTGAATATGAAAGGTAGAAGGTCTTCGGATTATTTTCGATAGAAGCATTCCATGCCTTTTCACTTATCAAATTAATTGTAAGCCCTGGAGGCAAGTTTAGGGCTTTCTGACTGCCTGCTATTAGTACATCAATTCCATATTCCTCGCCTTTTATAGGCACCGTTAATAAGCTTGAAACAGCATCTACGATAAGCATCTTGCCAAATTTGTTGATTTTCGGACCAATGCTTTCAATTGGGTTCATAATGCCGGTGGGCGTTTCGCAGTGTATCATGTATACGGCCTTTGCTTCAGGATACTCGGATAAGCAGCTTTCGACTTCATCAGGGGGAATAGGCTCTCTTTCATCCCAAATACATTTTTCTCCTTTTCTACCAACTAATCTAAATAAATTATAAAATCCTTCACCAAAAAAGCCATTAGAAAGTACGATGCCCAATTCATTTTCTTTCAACAGATTTATGATGCTAGCTTCTAAGCCCAGCATAGCTTCGCCTAGCATAATAATCGTTTTGTATCCCCATGAATTAAGAATCCTGGTTAGTTTGCTGTGAATACCGTGATAAAAGTCATAAAAATAAGGATCTAGATCGGGATTTCTGACGTCTTTAATGAGAGAGAGCAAAAGTTCCCTGGGTATTTCGGTTGGTCCTGGCGAGAGCAACAGGCTATGCGTAGTCAGGTCAACCTTATTTTCGACCTGAAAAGATGAACTCTTAGATAAGCTATTATCTTTCTCTTCCATATCTTATCACTATAGAATAATATAAGAATCGTCCTAAAAAGTGCGATGATATTCTTAAAATCAAAGATTATGGTTCCCTTATATAAGGGGAAAACTTCTTTTTGAAATGAAATGGAAGCATACAAATAAATAGCCATCAACTTTCTTGATGAAGTAGAGGAAGCAACTATATAAAATAAAATTAAGATTTGAGAACACTTATATCGGAAGCTAAGTTTTTATAGCGGAATAGCAGTTAGCTCCTTTTCTGTCATAAAGGACAAGGTTTTTGTGTAAAAGTGACTGAAAATAAGTCTCATCTATCAATCAGTTGAGGATGAAATATTTGTTTTTCCTTGTCCACTTTTTCTTCTATTTCTTCTATGGCAAACTCTAAATTCGATGTTTTTTCTTCGAGCGCCTTTATCATTGATGCATTGATTTTACTTTGACGTTCAACTTGCTTCTTAATTTCCTCTACAGCAGTTTCCAGCTTAACCATTTTCTGTGTTAGCTCATCTATTTTTTCCACATCTATCGACCCAGAGGAAAGGCTACCGTTCTTAGCTAATCTTACTCCGTTCTTAACGAGTATTTTTATAAGGTCAGTAACCTGGATTCCATATGCTTCGGCAACTTCTCTTAGCTCGTCGTATAATCTATCTGGAATAGAAAGATGGACTGTTGGCATTAGTCTTTCCCTTTCAAGAAAAATACTGATATATTACTATTTAATAGATACTCTTTTAGTCTTTTTATTTAAAGAATAAGATGGTAATACCGCGACCGAGATACTAATAATAAAAAAATGCATATATCTTGTTGTAAAGGGTATGGCAAATGAGGCTGAAGATTATTACCTTTAAAATAGATGAGGAGCTTTTAGAAAGGATAGATCTCCTTGCTCAAGAAACAGGAACAAATCGCAGCGACATCATAAGGAAAGCGATAATACTATATATAAACAAAATGGAAAAAGAATCTTCGATAAAGAAGCCGAGGATAAAAATAATTAAGGATAATGAATGAGTTCTAGGAGTTATCGATCCATACCTTTAAAGATTAGTACTTTCATCTCCTTTTCGCCGCTTCTTCCGTCGCAGAGCGAGAATGGTTGCTCAGTCGTTATAACTTCAGCCTTCACAAATTTTAAAAAGTCGCTTAGCGGTGATATAGGTAAATTCATCCCCTTTCTCCAGTAATGCATTGGCACAAGATATCTAGGATTGACCCTAGAGCCAAGTTCCCACGCTTCCATCGGACCTATGGTATAGTATCCCCCAACCGGGATATATAGCATATCCATCCTTTCTTTTCCAATCCATTCGAAAAAGTCTTCCGCAGGCATCGCTCCGACATCGCCCATGTGAAGGAGACGATATCCTTCTATTTCTATTAAATATGCTGCTACAAACCCCCTTTTCTTCCCTTTCTCTGGGTCATGAGGGATTTTCTTTCCCTTGATTTTGATTTTCTCCCCGTTAATTTCGAGCTCTTTCTCTCCTTCAAAAGTACTAATTACAACTGAATTCGGCTTACTGACGTATTCTTTAGCATTATGGTCAAAATGCTCGTGTGTTATAAGTATGAGGTCACCCTTAGCTTCTATTGGCTTTAGCCCTATACTATATCCATCATGAGGATCAATCAATATAGAATTTTTTTCAGTGGTTATTTGGAATGCCGCATGACCATGATAGAATATTTTCAAACAAACCACTCTTAACACCTCAATATATTTATTAGAAGGCCAGGTAAAAAAAGTTCTCCAATATAATGCTTTACTACGATAGAGCCTTTGATATCTTCATGACCTTGCTGACCACTTCGGTGGGTGTTGTACCAAATATGAAGGCTAAGGGCTCTTTTCCAAAACCTCCTCTATCTATTACGACATCTGGTATACTTCCGCCTGCTCTTTTTACAGCTGTTTCAATACCCCATGGTGTTGTTGCCCCTTCAGTAGCTTTTACATCTGGAGGTTCCTCAGACCTATCAAAATAAGATGATACCATCCCCGTTTTTTCTATAGCTTTTTCCAGCCCTTCAATGTATAAAATATTCATCCCTGATCTTTTACTCGAGTCAAATTTCATTATTGTAAGGACAGCCTTAGCCATGTGTTTCGATGCTCCAAATGAGGGTGGATAAGGCGCAACGAGTTTTTCCCCTACCATGACGATTCTCCCTGGAAATCCCGCAACGTCTTCAGGGCCTTTGGCGTACCAATATGGTAAGCTCATTACAAGGTTTATCCCCACTTCTGGGTATATCTCAGAAAATAATTCGCTATTTTCAGTCAGAATTTTGATGCCTTCATTTAGCTGCGTCAGAACTTTATATCTTTCTGCTGGGATCTCGAGCCATGAAGCGGAATTCACAGGACAGTGACCCCTTCCTATCTTTAGTCCATTTGCTATGGAGTGAGATATGAACTCCTTCGCCCTTCTTATAGATGTTAATACATCATTCCCCCAAGCAAGGTTAGATGCTATTGCAGCGCTAAATGAGCAGCCAGTCCCATGCGTACACCCATCCTCAATCCACGGACCAGTGAATATATGAAACTCACCGTTGAAGAAAACAACATCTGAGGCTTTATTAGATTCGATATGCCCACCTTTTACGACCACTGCCTTTGGCGAATATTCCCTATGTATGATTAGGGCAGCTTTCTTCGCATCTTCTAAAGTTCTTATTCCTATGCCAGATAGAACCTCTGCTTCCATCCTGTTCGGAGTCACTATATCGGCCCTGGGGAAAATTTTTTTCTTGAGCGCGTCTACAGCGTCTTCCTTTAATAGCCTTGCACCGTTCTTTGCTACCATAACGGGGTCCACAACTAAAGGAAAGTCGTATTTGTTAAGTACAGATGATATCGATTTTATAATCTCGTGTGTGCTGAGCATCCCTGTCTTTGCTGCATCTACACCTATGTCATCTACCACGGCCTCTATTTGTCTTGCAACCATTTCAGGAGGTATATCAAATATCTCCCTAACTTCCATGGTATTTTGCGCTGTGATACTTGTTATTGCGCTCATTCCATATACGCCGTGTACAAGAAATGTTTTCAAGTCAGCCTGAATTCCTGCTCCCCCACCAGAGTCGCTCCCTGCTATTGTTAAAGCTCTCGGAGGATGACGCTTGTTCCAATACATTAGATCACCTATTACCAATTTTTTATCACGTTGATAAAAAAATTTTCGCATAAAAATAAATTCGATAATCTCTTTTTTCAAGGCGTGAATGTTGGGATTTTCATACCTTGTATAACTAGTTATCGCTAAGCGTTAGTAAAGCAATCATCTCTTTTGGCAGTGAGCTACCCCGCCCTAAAGGACAAGGCTTCCAGCGTTTAGCTGGTGCTTTTCGCCTTTAGCCTCATTTGCTGGTTCGGGGGCTCACTGCTCCCCCATCCCGCAGAGCTCATTGCCCTGCGGGCTATGTTTATGCTTGCATTCTGCAAAGAGGAACATCCTCTAAGATTTTTTAACCCGGCATAGGCAAAAAATCTTTCTCGCCTTCCTCGTTATCCTCACCCTTCACGGTGAGGTTTTCAATTATAAATTTTCCCGGAGAAATATAAAGCATAATAATTAAAATTATGTTTAGCAGAACTATAAAACTGAGGAATAAACCATGGAATATAGAATTCTAGGAAGTACGGGTGAAAAAATTAGCGAGGTAGGTTTAGGAGCATGGCAGTTCAGCGAGTCATGGGGAATGCTGGACTATGAAAACGCTAAAAAAATAATATCATCCGCTATGGTGAACGGGGTAAATTTCATAGACACAGCAATCGCATACGGTTGGGGGAAGAGCGAGGAGTTCATTGGTAAGTCGCTCAAAGAGCTAGGAGCTAGGGATAATTTCATGATAGCTACTAAGATTCCTGGAGAATTTCTAGCTGAACATGATGTTATATTAGCTACGGTTGGAAGTTTGAGGAGACTACAGACAGACCACATAGATTTAATGCAAATCCACTGGCCCCCTGTTTGGAACAACATACCTACCTGTGAATATATGAGAGCATTGGAAAAGCTTGTAAGTATGGGGCTGATAGATTATATAGGTGTAAGTAATTTCCCACCTATTCTCTTGGACGAAGCAAATAGTTGCCTTTCTAGAGAAGAAATAGTTAGTGAACAGGTTAGATACAACTTGATAGAGAGAGAAGCTGAAAAAGAAATAATACCATACACACTAGAGGCTGGGATGAATCTAATAGCGTGGAGCCCGCTCGCGAAGGGGGCCCTCAGCGGTAAATACAACCTTGAAAACTTACCGAAATTCACTGATGTGAGAGCGGGGGAGCCTACATTCATACCTCAAAACTTTAAGGAAATTTTGCCCGTAATAGAGAAATTAAAGGAAATAGCCTCAAAGTATTCAAAAACGCCTGCCCAGGTAGCATTGAATTGGCTTCTTACGTCTTATGATAATGTCCTAGTGATACCAGGAGCAAAGAGTCCAGAGCAGGTGGCGGAAAACGCAGGAGCTTCTGGTTGGAGCTTGAGCTTCGAAGATTGGGTCGCCCTGGATAGCTTATCGAAGAAGGTAACTATACATAGAAGCTTAAAAGCTATCTAAAGGATGAGCGTTGAGAGTCGGGGTAATCGGAGGAGGTCTTGCAGGTCTTTTTTCTTCATTGTATCTTCTTTATGCTGGATGTGAAGTAGATATATATGAAGAACACGATAGACCTGGATACCCAAAGCATTGTACTGGTCTTGTTTCAGAGCAAACGATGAAGATGCTGGGTCGGTTTGCTAATAAGTGTTCCGATGCCTTTTTCAATAAGATTAAGTTAGAAATACCCGGTAGTGGTAATATAACGTTACATACATCTTCTAAGATTGTGCATTTAGATAGAGTTTGTATAGAGGAGGGGCTAGCTGAAGCGATTCTCGGCTTAGGAGGGAGGTTTTTTTGGCGTACGAAGGCAATTTTAGGTGGAGATTCTACCATTGTTGCCGGAGGCTTAACGACAAGATATGACCATATAGTAGTAGCAGAAGGGATTAGACGGGAAATTTTTAAAAAGGTCTATAAAGGTGGCGATAGTGCTAAGAAGGTTTTTGGGATAAATATAGTTTATAAGGCGCGCAACGATTTAGAAGGCATAAATGTAGGGTTTCACCCAACACTAGCACCGGGTTTCTTTTATTGGATTTTCCCCATCTCCGATGAAGAAATTATCGTAGGATTGGGCACCTCTGAGCCAAAGACCTCATTGAGGGCTACCGATGTTGTTCTCAAGAAGTATGGTATTTCTAATGCAAAAAAAATCGATAGTTATGGCGGATGGATCGGTGAGGGGCCTATACTCAAAAGACAGTTGAAGAAAAATCTTACTTTTGTGGGTGATGCATTTGGCTTACAAAAGCCACTTACGGGAGGGGGAATATATCCCATAGTTAGCAGCTTTACTTATAAAAACTCAAATAGTTGTTCAGACGCTATAGCAGAAATTAGATATGGGACGGAAAAGGTCGCTTCGATACTAAGAAAGCAAATGCCCATTGCCAAGGTATTTCATTCGAGCTCTTTTTACTATATATTATACAAAATATTTAGAAATCTCAACGGGACCGAAATTAGAGACGACTATAAATTGATCGATTATGATAGGCATGATTTAAGTATCCAAAGGATTTTTTTACACTTACCCCTTTTCTTGAAGGAAATCAAAATTTGATTTTTAAGTAAAATAACCTTAGAAGTATTTCCCCCGCCTTACCGTTCCAGCTTCATCTTCATCTGCCCCCGGCATCTCTGCGGACGTGAGACTGGCGGGGGTCAGTTTTAGATTATCTTTCTGCGAAGATATAAAGATTTGTTGTTGCCGATTTGACTGATTATTAACATTTAGCTTTTCATACCGTGAACTACCAACTCTTAAGAACGGGGGCATTCTCACCACGCGATGAGGATTCCTGAGATTCTGTCCACAGGCTCTAAGGGCAGGAGCGTTGACATATATAACATAACTGGTTGTTCCCATATGAAGAGCTTTATAGTAGACTAATTCCTTGCCTTCAAGTTTCAAGTCCTTCAACATTTTTTGATACCTATAAAAGCATTTCTATAAGGGCTATCCATCACTTTCATTAGAAAGGGATTTCCGTCCTTAACCTTAAAAGTTTTACATAACTGTTCTGAATTACATTCATTTTCATTATTTGCAAAAAGTGATTGAATAGAAATGACACGAGCACAGACCGAAAATTCATTTTACAGTCAAGAGCAGCAAATTCATTGCCTATAGACATATCTACTCCACTAACGCTTATCGATAACAACATATAGGGACATACAAAATCTCAACACATCCACATTGAAAAGGTAAGGCCTTCAATGATAAAAATATTGTGTGGGGTGAACATATGTTAAATGTCTGTTGTGGGACTAAAAATCCAAGCAAATTAAAGGGAATTGGGCGCGCTTTTTCTGAATTCTTTAAAGATTTAAAGATAACAGGTATAGAAGTTTCAAATTCAGTAGGTCCTCAACCTATAGGAATAGACGAAACAATGAAAGGAGCGAAAACAAGAGCAGAATTGGCTCTTAAATTTGAATCTGGTTGTGACTTTGGTGTCGGCGTTGAAGCTGGCATTATAAAAATCAATGAAGATTACTATAATATTGTAGCGTCCTTTATTCTCGATAGAGAAAATAATGGCTCTTTTGGATTTTCTCCTGCTTTTGCTTTACCGCATAAATTTGTCAAAAATCTCATTAATGGTAAATACAGTGAATTAGAACAAATAGCTGACTCGTACTTCCGAACCAAAAACATCGGAGAAGGTATCGGCATAATTGGAATTTTGACAGCAGGCAAGATTACCAGAGAGGTTCTCACCTATTATGCTGTCATGATGTCGCTGGTTCCTTTTCTAAACAAAGAATTGTATAATCCGGGTAGCCCTTAAAGATGATCTATTCGATCTGAATGCCTTGACTTTCAGAGAAGGTGATTAAAAGTATTAAAACGAAGAATCTGAAGCGGTACTCAACGACTTTCATTATCTTGTATGTGGACGATTAAGATCCCCGATTGAAAACTATTATATAAGGGCGATGCTGACTTTTTCCTTGTTCTAAAGGGTGAAGGTTTATCCTAAAACGGTTCGTTGGTTCCTCACATTTATTTGGTTTTTTACCTTTCTTGCACTATATTTGACCAATGGCTTGTGCTCTTCTTTAGATTAATTAAGATTGGGTACCTTCAGGAGACGCCTAACGAAAAATAAAAAAGGCGCTTTTAGATTAAAAGTAAAATGCCGCATGCCTTGTAAAAGGCATCCCCCCGTAGCTCAGCGGTAGAGCGGCCGGCTGTAGTGAGACGGCCCCCCAAGGCCTCGCCGATACCGGCAGGTCCCGGGTTCGATGCCCGGCGGGGGGACCTTTTTTGCAATTGAAAGACCTAAACTCTTTATGGCAAAGAAGGATGTCAGTTTATGAAAAATCGAGCAAAAGAAATATTTTTAGATATCAGAAGTCCATGTTCGTAAGGCAAAGAAGCTTTTAAATCGCTAATACTCAATCAATACCTTGACAAACATTATGAGCTTGGCTGTAAATATATATTCAACGCATAATATGCAGTGCAATTTATTAAATTTGAGATTAAATCTTCAGAATAAGGGTCAAAAGCAATGCGTAAGGCGGAAATTCCAAGAGGGTTTAGGGATTTTCCTCCAGAAGTCATGAGGGCAAGAATAGAAGTAATAAACAAGGTAAGGAAGGTTTTTGAAAGAGCAGGTTTTCCCCCAATGGACACTCCATCCCTCGAATATTGGGAAACGTTAGCTGGTAAATACGGACCTGAAGCAGAGGAAAGGCTGATATGGAGGTTTAAAGACCCGTTTAGCGAAAAGGATTATGCTCTAAGGTATGATTTGACCGTGCCTTTAGCACGATACATTGCTCAACATCCAGAAATTCAGTTGCCTTTTAAAAGGCATCAAATATCTTTAGTGTGGAGGCACGAAGAGCCTCAAAAGGGCAGATATCGAGAATTTCTTCAAGCCGATATCGATACGGTTGGTTCTCCCCATATCGAGGCAGATGCAGAGATAATTAATACAATAGCGATGGCCCTCGAAGAGCTTGGGTTAGATGACTACATAATCAAGGTTAATCATCGGGGACTACTCAGAGACTTCATTGAGAAGAGGTTTGGAAGGATTTCATTAAGCATACTCAGGACAATAGATAAGCTTGACAAAATTGGCGAAGAAGGGGTTAAAAAAGAGCTACTGAGAATCGGCATATCAGAGGCTCAAATAGATGAGCTTATGGTGAAGTTCGAAAGGCTAAAGCTTGAAGAAGTTGGTGAAACGCTTATTAGGCTGTATGGGAGCGAGGCTAACCAATACAAACCAATTTTTGAAACGCTCTCATCCTTGGCTTACAGAAAAGATAAGATTTTGTTTGATTTTAGCCTCGTAAGGGGATTAGATTACTACACAGGGATAATATTTGAGGCTATTCTGACCAAAGGTAGCCCTGGTTCAGTGTCAGGTGGGGGAAGATACGATAACTTGATATCTTTATTTAAAGGAGAACCAGTACCTGCTACAGGAGGAAGCCTTGGTATTGAAAGGATTATAGATGTGATGATCGAGAGAGGTATACTAAATCTTAGAAAGAGTATCCCAGGCGCGTTTATCATAGTGCTAGACGAAGAGGCGTTCATGTTCGGTTGGAGATACTTGCTTGAACTGAGAAAAAGGGGCGTCATTGCTGAAATCGATATTATGAGAAGGTCGCTGGAAAAGCAAAAAAAGAGAATGAATGCCCTGAATTATAAGTACGCGATATATGTGGGAAAGAAGGAGATGTCATCGGGTAGCGTCACTCTAGTTGACAGGGAAACTGGGTCTAGAACTGAAATAAGCGTAGAAGATTCTTTTAAGCTTTTGGAAGGTGAGTATAAGGATGAAGAAGCTAACTGAAATAAAGCCAGGCGAATCCGTTAGGGTCGTGAATATAGATGGAGGGAAAGTTTTAAGAGACAAGCTAATCCGTCTGGGCATCATCCCAGGGACAGAAATTAAGGTAATCAGAAACTCAATAGGCCCAGTTATTGTGGAAGTCAGACAAGTACAAGTAGCTATCGGTAGAGGGATGGCAGATAAAATCACCGTAGAGGAAATGCTTCAGGAAAACCTGTCTAAATAGAGAAAAATTTGATATTTTGTAAGTTAACCGTAGTATATCTGCATATGAATTCTACTCTTATTAAGGGTTTTGATCTCACTTTGCTAATTTATTGAGGAATTCTATGTTACGATTCCTATATTCGTAGAGATCCTTTAATGTATTTTCGTCTACTGAAGCAAACCTTCCCTGGATTTTGATGTATTCTTCAATTGGCTTGAACTTGTTCTGTTGTATCAAATACCTGCTTGGGTTAGATATTTCAATAGCACCATTCTTGTATTCGTAAAGAATCCACATGCCGGTCTCCACGGCCATTCTCGCAACATCTACGGTTAGCGAATCATCGAATCTCCACCCAACTGGGCAGGGGGAATGGAGCTGTATGAACCTGAACCCCCTGATCTTCAGAGATGTTTGGAGCTTGTTGTAGAAGTCGTGTGGATATGCTATGCTTGCTGTAGCGACATAGGGTACATCATGAGATATCATTATCCTCGCAACATCCTTTTTTGGTTCTGTTTTACCCATTATCGGGGTCGTCGTTGTCCAAGCTCCCCTTGGAGTCGAACTGCTCCTTTGAATACCTGTGTTCATATATGCTTCGTTGTCATACATGATGTATATTATGTCGGCATTCTTTTCAGCTGCACCACTCAATGAAGCCATTCCTATATCGGCTGTGCCTCCGTCTCCTGCCCACACAATTACCTGTTTATCCTCCAAACCTCTCACAAGAAGAGCTTCCCTTAACCCGGATGCAACTGCAGCCGCGCTAGCAAAAGGAACATGTACGATTGGCATCCGCATAGATGTTTTTGGCGCAGTGCCAACAACAACTGAAGTACAACACGCTGGAACTACAAGAATCCCTTTTCCATCTGTAGCGCTTGACACGATCTTTAATCCTATAGGGATAGGGCATCCCGGGCAGGAAGCATCCCCCGGGAGGACGAAGTTCCTGTAATTACCTAGGACTTTAGGCCTTGATGTGCTGATATTTCATCACCTCGCCTTGATGATACCATAGGAAAGGATGTACGTAACCTTCTGACTCATACGATTCAATTATGGATTTTATAGCTTGAACGAAATCATCCGAGGATATATTAACTCCACCTAGCCCTGATATGACGTTGACGAGATTCTTTTTAGTACCTGAACCGATTATGCTTGACGCTATATCGGAGTAAAGTTGGCCGAAACCTCCAAAGCTTAAACTCCTATCGAAGACGATTCCTAGCCTTGCATTCGATAGAGCTTCTCTCACTTCCTCTATCGGGAATGGTCTCACGTATCTTATTCTTAGAAGACCAGCATCTATCCCATTATCTCTCAACACATCAATAGCTTCCAAAGCATCTCCACTCCAGGCTCCCATTGTGACTACGACATACTTTGCGTCTCCGCACTTGTAACAACTCGCGAGACCGCCGTAGCTCCTTCCGAAAGCTCTACCGAATTCTTCATCTACCTTTTTTATGACTTCTCTAGCTCTTCCCATGGCATTTTGAATGCCCATTTGGATCTGCTCAGTTTCTTCCGGTGATGTTAAGTTCCCCACAGATATGATTTCGTCGGCTACGGAGTAAGGCTGTCTTCTTTCTCCTAAAAAATCTAAAACGGAATTTTCTTCGGGGATTTCTACGGGCATCGAAGTTCCTCCCAATATAAATCCCTCAAGCCCAACCATCGCAGGAAGATAAACGGACGGGTCTTCACTAACCTTAAAGGCTTGTATCACGAGGTCAAACACTTCTTGGTTGTCCATTGCATACGACATTATCCAGCCACTATCTCTCTGGTCCATGAAGTCCGAGTGATCTGGCCAAATATTCCATGGCGGCCCTATAGTCCTCGTAACAACAGCCATTACTGCTGGAATCCTTGCTCTGCTGAACCAGTGGACCCATTCATGCATGTACAGTAGCCCATGGCTGGAAGTAGCTGTGAACGCTCTAGCACCCGCTATAGCTGCCCCATATACCGCCGCAAGCGCGCTGTGCTCAGACTCCACTTTTATTATTCTAGCATTCATTTCGCCTTTTTCAATGAATTCAGAGAGCTTTTCGACGATGGAAGTCTGTGGAGTTATTGGATATGCTGAAATTATTTGAGCCTTAGAAAGTTTCACTGCATAAGCTACGGCATGATTACCGGTCATAACTTTTTTCTCTTTTTTCAATTCTAAAGTACCCAATCCTTCATTCCTCCTCCGGCTCCATTTTTATAGCATTTTTGGGGCATACCTTTACACAAATGCCACATCCTTTGCAATAATTATAATCGATGTGAGCGCCTTCTTTATCAACAGTTATCACGTTCCCCGGGCAATAGATTTCGCATAGAAAACAACGAGTACACATTTCGTTGTTAACGATAGGTCTTTCCAGCCTCCATGTACCCGTCTTTCCTGCTGCACCTTCCGAAGGATAAGAGATTGGAAGTTTGTCCTCGGTTTTGACTAATTTCATAGTGATGACCATATCATATCACACCCTCTTCAACCGTTTCGTCAAATGCTCTGGTAGCTGAGCGAATGTTCTTTTCTGCCACTTCTCCTTCGAACTTTTCCAAAATTGCTTCCTTAAGGGAGGATAGACTAGGGAACCCAAGGGCTTTTATGACTGCTCCAAGAATTGCCATGTTTACTATGGGCCATCCGGCCAATACTAGCCCTTCTTTTAAGACTATTTTGGTCGCATTAACAGAATAGATTTTCGTTTTTCCTTCTCTTTTTATGTTTTCAGCGTATCTTTTCCCTTGCACAGGTTCAACGTTCAGGATGAGGCTCCCGCCATCCTTTAATGTGACTTTTTTTATGTCAGAAAGTCCCAAAAGGCCTTTGTCAAGGACAACTAAAATATCTGCTTTGAAGAACATTCCATGTTTGAGTATCTTTCTATTGTCTATTCTTAAGAATGAAAAAACAGGAGCCCCCCTTCTTTCGGCTCCGAAGAATGAAAACGCCTGAGCCTCGTAGCCCTCCCTAGCTGCTGCGGAGGCCATTATCTCTGAGGAGGTAACAGCCCCCTGACCTCCTCTTCCATGAAATATTATTTCCAGCATTACTTACCCGCCTTTTATGTCAACTATATATTTAATACAATAAATTATATTTATTTTTATTGTAAGATCGTTAAGAAAATTAAACAAAAAAATAATATAATTTTAACTCAGCGTGAGGGCAAAATTCAGGATACTTCTTTATACTACTATATGGAAGATCTTTTAAAGGGATTTAGCTTGAAAAACTAATGTGCTTATATTTTATTAAGAATAGATGATAGAAGCTAAGTGGTTCGGAGGAGAAAAATTGTTTGAAAATATCGGAAGCCTCGTGAGTCAGTACGGTTTGTGGGGTGTATTTTTAGCAAGCTTCATCGGCAACGCAATACCCTACTCAGCTGTTCCGTATGTTGCTTTCATTCTAGCATATTCGGCAACTTCAAACATAACCAATGAGTTAGCTATCGCAATAGCTGGAGGAGGAGGAGCGACGCTGGGGAAGGTTTTGATATTTCTAGTATCCAATTTAGGAGGAAAAAAGGCCTCTAAAGAAAGCAAGGAAAATGTTGAGCTATTCCTTTCTCTGATCAGGAAAAAGTACTTCGGTTTTATTATTATTGTACTGTTCGCGTTAACTCCTCTGCCTGATGACGTAATTTATGTTCCGCTTGGTATAGCTGGATATAAATTCTTGAGTTTCTTAGTTGGAGTTTTCATTGGAAAGTTTCTGCTTGTTCTAATAGTATCTATACTAGGAAAAGGAGCTTATTCTGTCATCGAATTCTCTCTAAACTCAAATCTAATAGTTCCAGGGATGATTCTGTTAATTGTCGTTACCTTTTATCTGATATTGATGATTTTTTACCTCGATTGGAAAAAGGTCATAGTTGTATTCTCGGAAAAAGGTTTTTTCGCGGCGACCTCGGAGTTTCTTAAGGAGATGCTACTGATATTGACTTTTAGACATGAAAACCTTCGAAAAAGGCTTTTTAAGAAAAAATAAATTTAAAGCTCTCCCTTCTCGAGCTTCTCCAAAGCTAATTTCTTCGCTGCCTCGAAATCCAGTTGAAAGTTAGAATCTAGTGGTATTTCATATAGCAATGGCTTTATTTTTCCATCTTCTAGCTCAACCAAAAGCTGAGGTAAGCCAGCCATACCGAATTCGTCTGTTACTCCGTGTTCTATTGCAAAGACGTAATCTTCTATTTTGACTTCGAGTTCGACACCTAGCATTTGAGCAAGTTCGTTTGACATTCGCAACCATTGCTTATGATAAGGATGGTGTTCCGCAGTTACTAGTATTAATTTTTTTGCCTTTGCCATAATGGGTAACCTCTCATCATGCGTGCTAGTGCTATTTTGTAAAAAAGGCATTATTAATATCTTTCATCCATTTACTGCCCCTGTTTAGAGGACCCAGATCTATGAGCTGGCCTGAACTTCATTCCATAATAGATCAGCCCCGCCGTACCGTCCTGCTTTACTCTCCTGAATACCATTTCCATCTCTGCTCCTTCCCTTAGCTCATCCTCACTTAAGACATCAACGATTTGTGCCATCACGTTTACTTCGCCCAGATTAACTAAACCTATGTAAATTGGTTTCTGGTCTTCAAAATAGAAGGGAACTTCGTGAAGCTTTGTCCAAGAAATCAGCTTCCCCTCTCTCGGAGGGGTTCTTTGTTCCAGGTCACTCGAACCGCATTTAGGGCAAACGTGTTTTGGCGGGTAAAAGGCATAACCGCATTTTTTGCATTTTGAATATGCTAGTGTGTAATGAAGCTTCCTTATCCTCCAGAACTTAGATATTGAAAGTCTTTCCATTTATATCACCTCAAACCTTTTCCAGCAAGATTCCAGAAAGCACAGTCCCAATTCCTCCCATAGAGACTACTAATCCTAATTCTCCGTTGACTCTCGCGCCTTTTACTTTGCCATCTGATAGCAATGAAGTTACTTCGGCCACCTGGTAAACGCCTGTAGCTCCGAACGGATGTCCTCTGGACTTTGTGCCACCGGTGACGTTTATAGATGGTTTGTCTCCAAGCCTGTATCTCCCATCAAGAATACTTCTAAGACCACTTCCCTTATCCGATAATCCTAATCCCTCGATGATTATGGGGGCAGATATAGTATAGTCATCCGATATTTCAATTAAATCGACTTTTTTAATATCTATGCTACTGCCTTTTTCCAATGCATCTTTGACGCATTTTAAAGCATAGAACTCCTCTAAATTTTCCCTCAGTGAAAGTTCCATTAAATGTGAAGACAAGTATCCGAATTTTATCTCTGCCAGCCTTTTCTCCTTGGGAATTGAAGAATCTTCAGCGCTAACTATTACTGCCGCAGAACCGTCACTTACTGGAGGTGAGTGAAGAACTCTCAATGGGGAAGAAACGATATCGGAGGAATTTACCTGTTCTTCAGTAATCTTGAACTTGAGCTGAGCATGAGGGACGTCTAAAGCGTTTTCATGCATGAGAATCGGCCATGCTCCTAAGTCCTCCTCACTATATTTATACTTAGATAAGTAAGATCTGGCGAGAATGGCGAAACCGCTTGCTAAAGTGCTACCGTAGAATGCTTCGTGTTCGGCATTCATGAAAGTGGAGATTGAATGGTTGAAGACGGATCCTATATAGTCCGACATCTTTTCTACGCCTATTACTAGCACGTTCTTTGCCAGTCCGGACTTTACTAAAGACGAGGCTGTGAGGATAGCCGATGCGCCACTGGCTCCCCCGTTTTCAACTGTCATGGTGAGTTTCCCTGAAAACCCAATATCTTCTGCTATAAGCGAGGACAAAAGATTCTGAGACTGCAATATTCCACCAAATGAGTTCGCTACAATCAATGCATCTATTTCCCGCAGCTCTCCCCCTTTGTTTTCGATATCTTTTACCGACTTAAATGCAAGATCTTCCAATGTCTCGCCGAACCACCTGGAAATCTTAGAAAGGCCATATCCAGTAATGAAAACGCGCATCTCAATCGCCTCCGATCTTTTTGATTAGCCTTCTGAACTTTGCATATTCTGAATACGTTATGTTCATTTTCCGTTTCAAATAATAAGAAACGGTAGGAGCGAGGCTTCTCTTAACTTCAGCTTTATCAGTAACAATAATGCTATAAGCGTCGCTCCCAGCACCGCTACCGAATGGAGCCAAAAGTATCCTTGAACCTGCCTTGGCTATATCCAGTAGGTTACTCAGACCAGATAAAGCTGAACCGTTGTAAGTATTTCCTACAAAGGGCGTAAGCAGACCGGGGATCACCTTATCCTTTGGAAATCCCAACCTTTCACCAACCTTCAAAGGGAACTTACCATTTGGTTGATGGAAAACTGCATAATCGAAGTCTGATGGTCTGAGGCCGGTCTTTTCCAACAGACCCTTAACAGCATTTATTATGTGGTCGAAGTACGCTGGTTCTCCGGTAAACGCTTCACCGTGCAACGGATATGGGCTAAGGCCTCTTCTCCAGAAATCAGGGGTATCAGTTACATAAGAGTACGAAGCTTCGAATACGGCTGCCGCCTCTCTGCTAGGACCTATTACAAAGGCCGAGGCTCCGCTGCTCGCTGTAAATTCTAAGATGTCCCCTGGGTTTGCCTGAGCCGTATCGCTCCCCACAGCAAGAGCATATCCTATCATACCTGATGAGACTAGCCCGATGGAGGCTCTCATTCCCTCGCTACCCGCCCTACAAGCAAATTCCAAATCGCTCGCCATAGTATCAGGAGTAATCCCCAAAGCTTCAGCTAATATCGTCGCGCTTGGCTTTACTGCATATGGCTTAGATTCGGTACCAAAAAATACCGCACCGATCTTTTTTGGGTCAATCTCCGAACGCGCAATAGCATTCCTTGCAGCCTCGTAGCCCATTGTCGTAGCATCCTCGTCGGTATAAGCCACAGCTTTCTCCTTCATACCTAGGCCATTTCCTGTACCATTTGGAAAGCCCCATTGCTTTTCGATCTCCTCCATAGATAACCTATAAATTGGAAAATAACTTCCCCAGCCAACTATCCCTACTTTGGATTCCGGAAACACGCTCAATTCGTTCTCCTCTTTCAGCTTTTGTCTTAAAGAGGTTAGATAGAAGTCGTATTTATTTTTAACTAAATTTTGAAGCTATGTATTGCTTCGGCTTGAGACTTATTAATTTTGTTTTGCAATATATAAGATAGCGATGGATAATGGAAAAGCACAAAATAGCTCTCAATTTCGTCGTTTTTACTGTAGACTCTGGACAAGGCAAAAAAACATATGCGATAGAAAATAGTTTGATATGTCAGCTTTTACCGCAGAACAGGATCCTTCTTATTCAAAAAATTGAGAGAGATTTAATGTCGTCAGAGGTTGTCGATGGAAAGATCATTGATAAGTGTTTCAGTGATGATAATTTAAAGGAATTTCTGGATGAAGGGTTGAAAGCTGCGATGAGCATTAAAGGGAAAGAGCCTGAAAGGTTTGCCTTAAAATTTTTGAGTTCAGAAATGAATAGGTTGATTTTCGGGGGGCTTTTTAATCGTGGAATTAAACTAGATATCTCTGGAAAAAGAGATCTCTTCTTAATTTCCCTCTATAGAGATTTGCTACCCGAAGGAAGCAAAATATCTGTAAAGAGAAACGTAATTCAGCAAGCCACGGTTAGAGAAGCCGGCGAGAACATATATATTGAAGAATCGGCGTTGTCTGGAATAGAAAAGATGTTGAATTTGCTTATCAAAAAGGGTATGATTAAATTGCCTCAATCATTATAATGCTACATAATAAAAGAGGCATGAGCCTTCTCTATTTTCTTATTCCCTTCAAATAACCAGCAGTTAACCAATCTACCATCCTCAGCGACATAATAGGGCGGATCCTGAAGCGGGCATTTGCTCTTAAGATTTTCGATGTTCTTTTCGTACTCAACACACCTTGGGTGGAACCTGCACCCAGGTGGTATGTTAGCTGCGCTTGGTATTTCGCCTTTTATTGGTACGTCCCTCATTCTAAGCCTGTTGGATGGATTAGGCTCAGGAATAGCTGCTACCAGAGCCTTGGTATATGGATGAAGAGGATTTTCAATGATCCTTCTAGTATCACCCATTTCTACAATGCGTCCTAAGTACATTATAGCAATCCTATCGCATATATATCTGGAGACAGCTAAATCGTGCGTTATAAATATGTAGCTTAATCCTCGTTCTCGCTTTATGGTTTGAAGTAACTCCAGCATTTCTGCCCTTATAGATACATCTAACATTGATACCGGCTCATCTGCTACAACGATCTTAGGGTTCATGATTATTGCTTTCGCTATAGCGATCCTCTGCCTTTGACCTCCAGAAAGCTGATGTGGGTGCCTATCCACGAAGTCTTCGGGTGGTTTCAGCTTGACAGTCTCAAGAGCTCTATATACAGTTTCCAGCTTCTCTTCCTCGGTTAGTTGGAATTTGTGTATCTCGAGTGGCTCCTTTAGAATGTCCAATATTTTATATCTTGGATTTAGGCTGCCATATGGATCCTGGTAAATTATCTGTATATCCCTTCTCACCGGTTTCATCTTTTTAGGATGAATGGCGAAAATATCAACGTAGTCCTCTCCGTCAACGTTAACTCCATTTTTCTTAAGATCTTCGAGTGTCTCTTTTCTTGCCCTAAAGAGGCCTACGCCGTCTGTCACTGGTACTAACCTGAGCAATGATTTTCCCGTAGTCGTTTTGCCACATCCGCTTTCACCAGCTAAACAGAATGTCTCCTTCTCTCTTACGAAGAATGAGATGGAATCTACGGCTCTAACGAACCTTTGCGGTCTGCCTTTCAGTATGTCTGAAAGGCCCCTCTTCAATGGAAACCATACTTTTAGCCCATCTACCATCAGCACAATATCTCTCTTGTTTGAGAACAGTTCCATTAGCTCCTTTTTGTCAACATTCATTTTATAGCACCCCCCGACGACTGCTTTCCTGAATCGTACTTCCAGCACCTCACGAAGTGCCCCTTTTCTACTTCGACGAAGCCAGGCTCCTCTTTCTTGCATAATTCTTCTGCGTATTGACATCTTGGATTGAATTTGCAACCTGGAGGAGGAGAGATCAAGTTCGGGGGCTCACCTGGTATATATTGGAGCTTTTCTATAGGTCCCCTCAGCCTGGGTATGCTCCTTATTAGCGCAGATGTATATGGATGATAAGGCCTGTTGAAGATTATCTCCGATGGGCCAAGCTCAACGATCCTCCCTGCATACATTATAGCTACTTTATCTGCCATTTCCGCTATTACGCTCATATCATGTGTTATAAAGATAAAGCTTAGCTTTTTATCTTGCTTTAGTTTTTTCATCAGATTGAGGATCTGTGACTGGATTACTACGTCCAAAGCCGTGGTAGGCTCATCAGCTATAATTACAGACGGCTCCAATGCTAAGGCCATTGCTATTACGGCCCTTTGTTTCATTCCACCGCTGAGCTCATGGGGATATCTTTTCTCAATTTCTGGATTAAGTCCAACCATTTTTAGGAGTTCTTTTACCTTTTCAAGGGCCTCCTTTTTGCTATAGTTCTTATGGTATATGAAGGGCTCAGCCAGCTGATAACCCACCGTATAAACGGGATTAAAGGCATTTATTGCACCCTGGAAGATCATGCTTATTTTTTCCCATAGTATTTTTTTCCTTCTTTCAGACTCAGAAAGGTTTAAGACTTCAATCCCATCTATTTTTACCGAGCCTTCCACAACTCTACCTGGAGGTGGAACAAGACCCATCAGGCTCCAGGCAAGAGTTGATTTCCCGCATCCGCTTTCTCCAGCGATACCCAATATTTCCTCCTTTTCAAGCTTGAAGCTAACCTTTTCTACAGCTTTTACCATACCTCTGAATGTATAGTAACTGGTGCTGAGGTTCTCAACTTCTAGTACTGCTGTCAATGCCATCACCTCCTGAGCTTCGGATTGAGTATCAGGTCAAGTGCCTGACCAATCAGTATGAAGGTCATTCCAACTATTGTAATCATGAGACCAGGCGGCAACACCCACCACCAATAGCCGTTAATTGTCGCTCCTGCCACTTCAGCCTCGTTCAGTATTCTACCCCATGTAACTATGCTGGGATCACCGAGACCCAAAAAGCTAAGGCTAGCCTCGGTTAGTATTGCGCCGGGCACGCTAAGAGCTATACTGGCAAATAAATATGGAAGGACCTGTGGCAAGATATAACGAAATAATATCCTTGATGATGATGAACCTATAGCTTTCGCTGCCTCCACATAGGTCTCTTCCTTAATCTGAAGGGCCATGCTTCTAGTGACTAATGCAGTTGAGGGCCAACCGAATATTATCAACATTGAAATCACATTCCATATAGAGGGCCTAAATATTACCGCTAGCAGTATTAATATGGGGAGTACGGGTATTGAGTAAAATACCTGCGCTGTCCTCAGCATTATTTCGTCAGTTTTTCCTCCGAAATAACCTCCTACTACTCCGTAAATTCCTCCAATCAATACAGACATTATGCTTACGCTGAATCCTATGATTAATGCCCACCTTATGCCGTACATTAATCCCATCCAAAGGTCTCTTCCCATGTTATCTGTACCTACGATTCCATAGCAACCTCCGAGTGCAATCGCTTTTTCCAACGCTACTGACAGATTCTTGTCACTACTGTAAAAAACAAATGTAACATTATATTTTCCACTTAAGTATGTGACATTCTTAGCATTTATTATATTAGGTGTCAATTCCTGATGCAGTGTGCTGAAAGCGACATTAGTGAGCCTAAAAACATCTTGAGGCTGTAACGTTACATTGTTGCTCTGTAGCCATGGAACAATATAATTCCGTATCGTTATCATATTATTTAAGTAAGATGCCAGCTGTATCCTGATATCTCCGCTATAGCTATTAGGATCTACGCCGAAGAGATCTAAAACAGAGGTCCGTTCGCCGCTCTCAGGGTTGCCCGTCAACGATATATACTTACCATCTGGCCTCTCCATCGTTATGTAAACATAGGTAGGCTTTGAATAAGAAATATTGAAACGAGCTATCACATCTATTGGAGGCTGTGTTTCTACATTATATAGAAATGAATAACTTATGTATTTAAAGCCATCTAATTCACCATTTCTTTCGATTAGATTGCTAGTATTTTCTCCTCCAGTGACAGAAATGCTTTTGAAGGTATTCCCTACAGCCCAGCAAGGCGGGGCGGCTTTCGGATTATCTCGCCAGTATTGGAGATTGTTCCAGTTCTTAATGTCGTTCATGTTACCTATCAGAGGAAAGAAGATCGCTAAGCCTAAGAATAAGATTAGTAAAGAGAGACCTACTATTCCAACTTTAGTCCTACGCAGATCACTGAAGAATCTTCGAAAACCGGAGGACCCCCTTCTTTTACTCATATCATTGTCACCTCAGAACACTTGCTGACTCCCCGACGTCTTTATCCTCGGATCAAGGAAGACATAGAGTATGTTCAGAATGATTATGGTTATTATGAACAGTAGCACTGTAACGTAAACGTTTCCAGCTATCAGCATCGGCTCGCTGTTCGTTATTGCTATCCAAAAAAGCAACCCCATCCCTGGCCAGCCAAATACCGTTTCAGATATTATGGCTCCCCCTAGGCTTGAAACTAAGCTAAGAGCTGCCGTTGTGACTATAGGAGGGCTAGCGGCCCTCAAAACATGGCCAAATAGGACTTTTCTCTCAGAAAGTCCCTTTGCCCTCGCAGTCATAACGAAATCCTCAGCCATCTTCCCGATTACTACGTTTCTGACTATATAGGCCCAACCCCCTATGCTAACTAATACCACAGTCGTTAAGGGCAAAGCCATATAATAAAGCCAAGTTCGTAGGTATTCAAGAATGTAACTCAAAGTAGTGATTGAACCGGAGTGATATGCCTGGGACAGCTGTTGAATAGCAAAATATACAGGCATGCTCTGTGTGGGGAACCAATGATTCCAAAAAGCAAAAACTAGCAGCATCAGCATACCCACCCACCACATCGGAAGACTAGCTGAGAGAACAGCGAAGAATGAGAGAAGGCTATCGATGATTCCGTGAGGTTTTCTTGCCGCATATAGGCCTAAGGCAAGACCAATTACTATAGAGATTAGCGTCGCTGTAAAAAATAGTATAACGGTATTCTTCAAAGCAAAAATTATCTGTGAGCTAATTGAGGCTGAGTTCCCCATATATACATTTCTTGAGCTACCTAAGTTAAGCGTTAATATGTTTATCATCATGTGATATACTTTGGATATTGGATTCCCTACTAAACCGAATCTTACTTCCAGCGCTTGCTGATACAAGTTTATCAACTGAGCTTTCTGCTCAGGGGTTAGCGCTGGATTTCTTGCCAAATTCCTAGTGAATTCCTGTACCATCTCGACTACTACTCCCTGAAGGATAGTCTGGCTATAAAAAACTAAAAGAGCAGAAATTAATGCGACTATTATAATGAGTGCTGCCAAATTGCTAACAACTTGTACCGCGATCGTTCTGCCCAGGCTTGCCATATTTATCCTACCGCCATTCGGTCACTTCAAGTTGCAAAGGATACTATAAATATATAAACTTTTTTGTTTAAAACAAAGATTTTTATAAAAAAATAATTTTTTTAAAAAAGTTTTTATAAAAAAATTTATAATATGTTATTTCTTTCTAGTCATGAAATATGCCAGTATAGCTATTACTACCACTATCACAACGACTATTCCTGTTAAAGTGGCCGTTGACATACCACCTGAAGGAGCTGGAGTCGTGGTCGAGGTTGTTGTAGTTGATGTTGTAGTTGTCGTGGTCGTTGTAGTTGTGGTTGTCGTTGTAGTGGTTGTAGTTGTCGGTGGAGCCGTAGTTGTTGGGGGTGCTGTCGTCGTTGCAGTTATCACATAAGCAGTGTTCAGGCCCCACATGCTCCCTAGCCCTGTGGAGGAGCCATAGTAGGGGATTACCACCTTGGCGCCGTTGACCATGTAATAATCAAGACCTAAGGTTAAGAATACCCTTAGGCTCTGCTGCATACCCATGGCGTCCAGTGTCCTGATGTCATTGAACAAGTTATTTACCTGCTGAGGCGTGTAAACGCCAAATGCTAACTTCTGCCCTAGCTCATAGATTGTTTGATTCCACAGGTAGAACCAGTTGGGGTTAGATGGCGTTGGGTTGAACGGATAGACGAATGGAGCATAGAATTGGGCAACATCGTACCTCGAAGTGTAAACTGATTCATCAACTGTTGCTCCCCAGCCTTCAGTGTATAAGCTCCATGGATGATCAGCGAAGCTGAAGGAGGCCATATCTTTACCATATACATTGGTGCTTGCGGTTTTCCTTTGTATTAGATCTTCGTTGACTTTAATGTGGAAGTACTGCTGTATCCAAACCGTTATCTGGTCACCGATGGCTTTTCTTAATGGGTCATCAACCCTAACCTCAAAGTATATGGTGACAGTCTTCTGCGTTCCATCGGGCAATATCAAGGTCAGCCATGGGTTTCCGCTGGAATCTGGAACAAATTTGAGAGAGAAGCCATATTGATTCAGCGTCTGGTTTGCATTGCTTATAGCCTGCTGATACATGGCTACAGCCCTGTTGACGTCTCCGCTGGGGAAAATCCCCATCTGCTGCTCAAGACCGCTTATGTTGAGCATTTTGTATGCCGGAGCGCTCGGCATTATGGCACTCAGCATTGGAAGAGCGCCACCCTGATATATGCTATCTATCAGCGACTTTCTGTTTATCAACAAATTGAACGCATACCTGACTCCATCTAGCCCAAATGGATTGAACATGAAGTGTGGATCTTTCATAACGTTCGAGTTGATCAAGTTGAATGGTACCCAGTCAGGATGGCCGTATGATGAGAGGTCTTTGTTCAGTACAGTCTTTGGATCGTATAATGCTAAGCCTGGAAGCCAAGTTCCATTTATCGTTACTCCATTCAGCTGTATCTTCCCAGGCCCTGCCGGATCGAATATGTTGCTTGTTGGGTTGACAGAGATGTCATAGAAAAGCGATGTCGTCGGAATGAGGGTAACCGTCGGTGGTATTTGACCTATTTTGTTCATTGGCTCGTTGTAAAGGAATATATCAGCGGTACCGCTTTTAACGGCCTGTATGCCTGCATCCTCCGTTGTCACTGAACCAACAACTATTTGGTCGACCCCGGGTACAACTAAGTTATTCCAGTGGTACTTGATCTTCGGCAACCCCAAGAGAGCTTTATTCTTCAAGACCATGGTATTTGACTGAGCGTTATATGAATCCACATAGAATGGACCGTTGCTTACTACGGCATTGCCATGCGCATTTATCCAACTTACAAGTGCAGCTGTTCTAGTTGAAAGATCTTTACCAAAGGTGTAGCCATAGTTTGACAAACCGTTAAAGTAGTAAAGCTTTGATGGTGTTAACGCTTGAGCCGCGGCCTTTATCTCATTAGCATTGTTAAGCATGTCTATACCGGTCAAGGTTCCCCTCGATGTTGTTTTGTCAGACCACCATAAGTTAGTGCTATTCATCACCGCTAGCTCCATTGAAGCCAGTAAGTCATATGGAACACCGGGATAAGGAATTATCGTATAAGCTATCAATGCAGGGTCAATGTCAACGTACGTGGTATATACTGCCAACGATGTGTCATTGATTATCTCGATTCCTTCGAAAAGACCTATGACGGGGCCAACCTGAGAAGCGTATTCATCGTCATAGTAATTATCTGTCTGGTTGGTTAAGACGCTGGTATCGGTTGTCCACCTCCACATAAATGCGAGGTACCCTAAGACATCAGAAATGCTGAAATTTACTCCGTCATGCCACGGAACCTGATCGAAGTTGAATATTATCTTGACCGGCGCCTTACCATTATTGTTAATGTAGTTAGAAACTGTGGTCAAGAAACCAGGAGGAATGTTGGCCTCATTGTTCTTTATGTATGAAGCATATGTCTGGTTAGCTGCCGCTACACTGATTGGAACCCACTGTAGAGTGAAGGGATCAAAGACGAGAGCATTGGCCGGAACAGTTAAGTAAGGTACAACTGCCTGGGTCTGCGGATCCACAGTATAGTTGCCAACGTATTGGAAGGTTGCTGTAGTTTGTACGGGGATCCCCGTATCAGGTGCTGGGTAAAGGCCCCATTCCCTTATGTGCATCCATAGATACATGCCGTAAGTATCGGTGAAGCCCAAGACTGGATTCCATGGGCTCATAAAGAGAGCTCCCGTGCTGCTAAACTCAAGGACATTTATGGAGCTTTGCGGCTGTGCTGCGTTTGTAGTGAAGGACCCTCCTAATATTCCTCCGAGTAGCAATACTATCGTGACTAGAGGTAAAATTTTTCTTGCTTCCATCAATCACACCTTATTATCTTTATGATTTTGTTAATTTATTATTAGCCAACGAGATTATATATAAATTTAACTAGGGTTGCACAGAGATGGAGAAAAATATACCATTGTGGCCTTCAAATGAAAAGGTCGACGCCCCATGGATAGTATCCCCCAGAACGGCAATAGCTTACGCCCTTAGCTTAGCTAAAGTAAGAGAATGGGACAGCTTCGCCGATATAGGGTGCGGAGATGGAAGAGCTGCAATAATGGCCTCGAAATATTTCAAAGCTAAATCAACATGCATTGAGCTCAGGGAAGATCTCTGCGCTTTATCTTATGCAAATGCTATATATAATAATATGTCTGACAAGTTTTCGCTAATATGCCAAGATGCGAGAAAGGTAGTTTACAACGAGTTCGATGTCGTGTACATATATATGTTTCCTACTTTTATAGAAGAGATCTCTAAGAAGCTTGATGAAGAGATGAGACTCGGTTCAAGATTGATAACTTTGGACTTCCCTGTAAAAAATTGGATACCGATTCTAATGAGAAGGTTCCAAGACGAGGTGGGAATTTCTAGATCAATTTTCCTATATTTAACGGGGATCTCTAATCCTAGCTCTTGGAGGCTGAAAAAATTTTATGGTTACCCTAGAATCTAAGTTAGGAGTTTCCTCCATTGGGAAGGTCGCTATTATAAGCAGACCTTTCCCCTTGGTAGGGCACATAGCTTTTGGTATAATAGATAGAGGGTATAACAACTTACAGGTCAGAGTATCTTCTCTGTGTCCGCTTTCATGCCTGTTTTGCAGCGTCGCAGCTGGGCCCCATTCTTCTAGGGAAACCGAATTCCTGTTGAATGATTCCGAATGGTTTGCTGAGTGGGTGAAAATGGCAATAAAGGAAAAAGGAAGCCTGCATTTATTATTTGACGGTATAGGGGATCCGATAACTCACAGAGATCTGAAAAAGTTCGTAGAAGCCGTAAAGGAAATACAGGGGGTCCTGAGCATTACAGTAGAAACGAGGCTGTTCCCAGCATCAAGAAATCTTGTTTATGAGCTTTGGAAATCTGGTGTGGATCGCTTTAATGTGAGCATCGATACATTGAATGAAGAGAAAGCTAAAATTCTTTCCGGTAATTCTGCTTATTCCGTTGAAAGAGTCCGAGATTTAATTCTTTATGCAAGGAAAGAGCTAGGCGTTGAGATTCATATAACCCCTCTTTGGCTTCCTGGACTCAACGACATAGATATAGAGGAGATAATCAGTTTTGCTATAAAAGCAGATATGGGTGGTAGGATTCCACCCTTGGGGATCCAAAAATACGTTGCCCACAAGTATGGGAGAAAAGCTGCTGGAGTTAAGGAGGTAAGTTGGTCCGATTTCAGAAGCTTTTTAGAGAAGCTGCAGAAAAAATTTGGTATAAAGCTTCTTCTTTCCCCTGAAGATTTTGGATTAGAGAAGGCTCCTAGACTGCATCAACCATACAGAATGGGAGATTCATTGAAGCTCACAGTTGTTGGAAAAGGCTTGCTCAAGCACGAATACCTAGCAATTCCGCCAAAAAAAGATAGGGTTTTTACTTTAGTTAGCAAAAAAACGAATTTTACGAGTGGAGATGTAGTGGCTTCTAAAATAATCCGAGACAAGGATGGGGTTTTGATAGCCGTTCCGAAGTAGAAGGACAACGTAGAATGAGGCGCTGGATTAAACTTTAAGAAAAGGACTAAGAAATCCGGTCTTTATAGCGAGTGAAAAATTGAATATATTAACCGGGGGATTTCCTAAAAGATAAAGATGTTTCATATTCGTCTTTAAAAAAACAAGGTCATTAATATGGAGATGAATAGGATAAGATGCAAAAGGAAATATAGTGCTGTTGTAAATTATAGAACGATGATGACGTGGGCAGCCCTTGACCTTGCGGGATGATGCCCCTAGTCTCACTCTGAGTTCTAATTTTAATTGCATTATGACCTGTTCCTAGTCTTCAGAGAACCCTTGTTTAAGACGAATGGTTTGCGGATTATATTACTTGTACCTTTGCTGACCTCCTACTAGTCTTTCAGGACGGGGTAACTTACATAGCTCTAAGTCTTCTAGCTCTAACTATTTATCCCGAAAGCAGTGATTCTCTATCCAAGTTTTCAGCAAATATGAAAAAGCTTTCGATGATCTATGGTTAATGATTTTGCTAAGCTGTTCATATGCTTATAGCAAAAAGAGTTAAACCTTTGTAAGCATTCGCTTTTCTAAAAAATATGAGTTAAAAAGCAGCGATTTAAAAGCAAAACACATAATTAAAGAGCTAAAAATTGAAAAAAGAACATTCTCTCTTTATTTAATTTTGAAACTAAATGTGAAATTTCAGTCTAAAATAATAATCCTTATGACATACATAAAATAGGTGCTCAGGGCAAATGGTAGAGGTTGGAGAGCTGCTACTTCTCCCGGGGATTCCCGCGGTATTGCATAAAAATACTGCCACGGCAATTATCGCTGATCTCCACCTTGGGTTTGAAGACGAGATGGCCGAAGTTGGAGTCTATCTCCCAAGAAGGCAACTTACTAAAGCTATCGCTTTAATCGAGGAGCTCAGGAATTTAGGGGCTAAGAGGCTTGTAATAAACGGCGACATAAAAAATAGCTTCAATAAGTTGACTTTCCAGGAAAGGGAAGAAATAATAAAGTTCTTCGGGAAAGCGAAGGATATATATGATGATGTCGTATTAGTAAGGGGCAACCACGACAATTATGTATCGATTATAACTGAGAAAATGGATGTCAGATTGGTTCCTCACTTAAAGCTCTCTGAACATATATTTATAATTCATGGACACAGGGAGTCAGAAGAAGCTTTGCGGCATAAAATAATCATAATAGGTCACGAGCACCCATCATTTAACATCAGAGATGAAATAGGTTCAGTCTTAAAAATGCCGTGCTTCTTGAGAGTTCCCTTGAAATCGAGAAAGAAGGAAATCTTAGTTCTCCCTGCAGCAGGATTCTACCAATCAGGGAACCCCATTTCACTTAGTTCGGAAGGATACCTTTCCCCGTTGATTAGAAAATACGGCGACATAAATATGGCGGTCCCAATAGTGATAGACACTGAAAGTAGAGATCTCATAGAATTCCCGCCTCTCGGTGCAATGGAGGGATTAGTTAGAATAGATGCGGGGAAGTGATCGTTTTGGGCAGTGAAAAACTCAAGATCAGCATTATAGTCCCTACTTTCAATGAAGCTGGCAACATGCATCCACTTCTTAGCAGAATAAAAAATGCATTAGAAGGAGAGAACTATGAAATCGTGATAGTAGATGACAGCAGCCCTGATAAAACCGCTGATAAAGCATTAGAAGCGGCAAGGGAGCTGGGGATCGAGGGAAGGGTTAAGGTTATCGTGAGAAACGGTGAGAGAGGTCTCTCTACTGCTGTGGTAAAGGGTCTAGAGAATGCGGATGGTGATATAATGGTAGTTATGGATGGAGACCTCCAGCACCCGCCTGAGATGATAAAGAGCCTTATTTCCCCTATAATTAAGGAAGAGGCAGAAGTGTCGATAGGCGTGAGGAGAGGCAAAGGCTATCAGGGTCTATCCTTCCTACGAAGGATAGTATCGAAAGCGGCTTCAACGCTGTCAAAAATTCTTCTTCCGCAGACCAGGAACATCACAGACCCTATGTCGGGCTTTTTTGCCTTGAAAAAAGAAGTTTTCAGAAGGGCCAGGGGGAGTCTCAATCCTAAAGGGTTTAAAATTCTACTGGAGCTTATAGTTAAGGCTAATGTGCCGCCTGAGAAAATAAAAGAAGTAGAATTCGTCTTCGAAAGGAGAAGATGGGGAGAGAGTAAGCTTAATAGCAGGGAGGTCTTCAATTTCTTGTGGCATCTCCTAAATTTGAATGAATTCAGAATACTGAAATTCATGCTTGTTGGCATATCTGGCATCTTCGTTAATGAGGGAGTTCTATGGCTTTCCTATTACAAAGCAGGAATAATGTTGGAACTTTCCGCTGCCTTGGGTATAGAAAGCAGTATACTGAGCAATTATCTGCTCAATTCGATCTTCACCTTTAAGAAAAGGAAAGCGGGAAGCTTCATCGGTAGGATGGCAAGGTACCACATTTCGACTGCCATTGGAGTGCTTATAAATTATGCTACTCTTTTGGTTCTCTCGAAAGCTCTACACGTTGAGGTTTTGCTTTCGAATTTGATCGGTATATTTCTCGGATTCGTAGCAAATTACGCTCTCAGTGAGCGTTTTGTGTGGAAAGAATTAAGCGGTGATGAGACTTGAACGCTAAGGAGGAAATGGATAAAATAGCTAAGGAAATTCTAAATTGCACCCGATGTGAGCTATATATCCACAGAAAAAAAGCAGTTCCTGGAATGGGGGCGCTGAATAGCAAAATCGTTTTGGTGGGGGAAGCGCCTGGCAGAGAGGAGGACGAGTCCGGGTTTCCGTTCGTTGGTAGAGGTGGGAAAATTCTTGAGGCGTCCTTAGGAGAGTTGGGCGTAAAAAGATCCGATGTATATATAACTAATGTCGTTAAGTGCCGACCACCGAAAAACAGGAGACCAAAAAGCATCGAAGTTTTTTCATGCTTACCTTACCTAGAGAAGGAGGTATTACTCATTAACCCAACGGTGATAGTCCTACTAGGCGCTACGGCTGCTACGTATCTGTACGATGAATCTCTCCCTCTCACTAAACTTCCAAGGGCGAAAAAGCTTGAAAAGATAAGAGGAATACCAGGTCAAACGAAAATTCAGGGAAGAAGTTTCACAGCAGTAGCAACATATCACCCAGCAGCTGTACTAAGGAACAAAAAGCTAAAGACGAAATTCCTCGAGGACCTAAAGCTCGCCTTAGATTTAGCTCGATTTTCTTGTAGCTCTGTATGAAGCTAGGGCTATAAACGTAGAGAGCATTCCCCCGAATGTCCAAACTATCATGAGAGATGCGAGTATGCTTTCCAAGGGGAAAACCGTTTTAATGCCCGAGCCACTAATGTTTTGTCCTTGTTGTAAAGAGAGGAAAAGGATGGGGATCGACCAGGAAAGAGCTGAAAGCTCCATATTGACCTTTGTCTCATTAATGAGCCCGCTGTACGTAGAATACTCCATATATTCTGGTGTCACGATTGTCGTGAGGCCGTTTCTTAGGATATTAGAGTAAATAATGCTGAAAATAGTGGAAGCCTCCGAATAGTAATAAGAAATGGACTCTTCGCTCTGCGAGTTTATAGAGAAGATAAGAGAGGAAATGTCGGAGTTTAGCTCTGAGAGAAGAGCGTACTTCAGAAAGATCTCCGAAGACGCATTCAAGGAAACAGCCTTTTCATAATTTTCTGATAGCTCCGCGATGTAAGCGTCAAGTTCAGCGCTACCCATGTCTTGGGATATTGCTCGGGCATAATTGAGAGACGCTTCCGAATATCTCTCGAAGGCATCTAATGAAGAGGACACTTGCTGAATAGTAACTCGAGGATAACCACTCCAATTTAGTGATGCCAAGGCTATCCATGTCCTAGCTGCCTCGATTCGTCCAGCTGTATTAGAAGCGTATTGTAATGTTTCATTTAGTGTAGACGAGTTCATCCCATAATTTATGTATTGTTCCGCTGTCCATAGCCTAGATTCAGCAGTGGAAATAGCTTCTAAAGCGGGAATTGATATCGAGCTTCCATTTACAATGGAATATTCGATCTCCTTAAGGCTCCGCTTTTCCTGTTGGAGTGTATAATTTAGTCCAGATAGATACTCTTTAGCTTTTTCTAAAGAAGTGTAATTGTTCAACAGATCGTTGTACATGGCCGAGACATAAAGTGAGATCGCCAAGCTTGCAGCCGTATAGTTTCTGCCAAAACTAAGCTGCTTCATGATCTCTTCCGCTTCGGTCGAGTTAATTAAGGATCTATCAAAAGATGCTGACTTATTCAAGAAATCCAACGCCGCTTTTCCCATCACCTCTGATACTTGCGGTGGATAAGCGAACCCTCCGGGAGGGTAGGCATTTGTCAGGTTGAACCCCATCAGCAATGAATATAGAGATATAACCCCTGAAGCTGGCAAAAGCTCAATTTTAGCACATTGATTTTGTAATTCTCGACCCTCTGCGAAATAATTCGATACCGGTAACGCGAAAGCTTGGGCCCCTGCGCTACATGAAGCAGAAGCTTTTTCTTTCACTCCTCCTATCATGACTGACAGCCCTCCTGGGCTAACAGCTCCTGTAATAACTGTGGAGTATAGATTAGGGGGTGCCTGTTTGCCAGATGAAAGGATGTAAAATGCTTCAGCTATTCCGAGGCTAGCGCTTGGACCTTCAATTCCCGCGAGGTTTGATTCGAATGTTATTCGTGCATCGTATTCAAATGGATCTTTGTCTGAAAGTAACAGAGAAGTGTAAAAAGCCACCAATGATGAATAAAGGGTATCATTACCTATGCTAGAGGCTCCATTTACATTCAAGTTCCCAGTGCCATTTTGCAATAGATAAATGCCCAACTTTATTACCGAACCACCCGAATTTGTAACTGCTGGAACAAATATCTCAATGCTACTTGGGGTACTTGTAGCGAATGCTACCTCTGGAGTCATCATTAAAATAGCTAGTATAAATGTAGCTGAAACTTTAAGAGCTTTTTCGTCCAATATCAATTACTCCCTCTTGATACGTTACTTTTAAGAATTCAACTGAGGTATTGATATTTTTTGCTCATTATCGGAGGAGCGCAAAGCTTTAGTTTCCTATTGTATCATTGACTTTAACACTGAATTGATGACTTTCTAGAGCTAGAGTTTTATATGTATTTGCCGATATAAATGAGGAATTGATGAGCAAAACATTAAACCTTAACAAACAAGGTATCGGTGAAGAAAATGAACAGGGACAAAATGCTCGAGTTAAAGAAGTTCTTGGAAGACGAAATTAGCAAGAAGAAGAGAGAGTTGGAATATCTTGAATTCCTTCTAGCTTACATTGAAGGTGCTTTGGGAAAAGCACCCGAGCGAGATGCTGCGATGAAGGAAGAGAATATTATGGAAGTAAGATCGGGAAAAGAAACGATCGCTTTAATTTTGAGGACAGCTAATGGGGTAAAAGCAAGGCTACTTTTTGAAGTCAAAAATAGCCCCGAAATTTTAAGCGAGGTCAAAAGGCAGGTCGAGATAATAGACGAGAATGCACGAGTGTCAGTAGCTGAAGATAAAAATTACATAAGAGAGATCAGCGTTGAATCCAAATCGCTCACTCCCGTCATAATGAGTGGGATAGCCGAAGCGCTAAAGCTATTAACACTAGATATTTACAACCAAAAAGGGACACGCTCCGTAGCTTAAAAAAGAGATGTTTTTAGAAGCATCGAATGCATTTATTTTAATCGGGATCGCAACGAATGCTTATCATTATGAGGAGTTAGGAAGAAATTTCTAAAACTTTCTTGAAGTCTGAAGTAACGATGATCGCCCATAGAATTGTTCGGAGGCTTAGCTCGAGATTGAATCCCGAAGCATAGAGATGTAATTTTGAAGTTTTCACCATAGCGAAAAACATTGCTGGAAAACTGAGTTCTTTGATTTAAAAAAATCCATAGCTTTATATTTCTAGGGTTCTCTTGCTTTTTTATTGAGGCCCAGTAGAGGGTTTCAAATTTCAGGGCTCTCCGGTTTCAGCTGGCTCTGTTGGCTCTTCCTCCAACTTTTTGAGTTGCTGTCTATACATCTCGACCAGTTCCTTGCAAGTGGTCGCATCCTCAGGATTTTTATCTTCTCTCCACCTAATGAAGCGGGGGAATCTTATGCTGATGCCTGTCCCTGGCGCGAGGGTATCCCTAGCGCAGGAATGTAGCGGACTCAATGTCAGCTCGGCCCCGATTACTTCGGCCACCTTTGTCGGCCTGACCCAAACATCAGGCTCTATATCGCTCTCCACCATCGGGTCCTTGTGATCTATTGCTAGCTCTTTAAGCTCAGCAGTCATTCTCTCTAGCTCTTCGTCAGTAAACCCGGTTCCTACTTTGCAGACTGTTCTATATACATCTTCATCATCATCGTATCCAGCCAGCAGCAAGGTGCTTAGCTTACCAGCTCTCTTTCCCTTTCCATAAAATGCCCCTACGACAACGAGGTCTACAGAATCGGTCATCTCGCTCTTATAGTCTCTCTTGTACTTTATCCATAACCACCCGCGGTTTCCCGCCTGGTAAATGCTTTTCTCGCTGATAGACTTTACCATAACTCCCTCAGCACCATTGCTAATAGCTTCTAGGAAGAATTTTTCCAGCTCTTCCGGAGTCTCTGCTACTATGTACTTTGCTATTTCAACGCGTTCATTAGGTTTAACTACTTTCTCTAATATCTCCCTCCTCTTCGGCAGAATTTCATTTGTAAAGTCCTTTCCATCTACATACAAAATATCGAAAAGAAAGACCTTTACGGGGACTTCTTTCATAGCTTTATGTATTTCATGCTTTCTTTTCCTAGTCATCAGAATTTGAAATGGTCTCATTTCCCCGCTATCTGGGTCGAAAGGTACGATCTCGCCTTCAACGATTGCTTCTTTCGCGCTTATGCTTCCTCTTATGGCCTCGACTACGTCCGGGTACTGATGCGTTATATTTTCAAGCCTTCTGGAAAATATTTGCACCTCATTCTCGCTGTAGTGAATTTGAGCTCTTTCCCCATCGTATTTATATTCGACATATGCCCTGCCCCCCACCTTTTCCAGCATCTCCGTAGGATCCCTGTGCCTTTCCGCCAGCATGGGCCTAATCGGTATTCCAAAGGTCGGGGTAATGTTTTTTAAATATTCCAGGCCGTGATATGCAAGCTGTTCAGCTATGTCCCCAAGGTCTGCTCTTAAATTATATGCTCTTTCTATAAACAGTCTCGCGTTTTTTGACCCACCATAAGCTATGGCTAGAGCATCCATTATCGTGGCGTCTCCTATGTTAATTCTGAGCCTACCTTCTACGAACCTTACTATATACCTAGCTTCAATCGGAGTGGCCTCTTTTATGAGAGCGGAAAGTATCCTGAGCTTGAGGTCCCTGCTGCCTTCACCTTCGGCGGTCGCTATCTTCACTAATGATTCGTATACTTTGGTAACGGTTAGTTTCTCTTTCTCGCCTCCACCGATAAATTGAAGAAGCCCTCCGCCTCCCTTTGGCTTGACAGTTTTCAGATATTCCGCTACCTTTCCAAGATCCCCGCTTTCTTTGAAACGCGCGTCCACTTCTTCTTCCCTGATGTTCGTTGCCATACTGATAGCCTTTATGAGAAGCTTTTCTGCGACTCCTAGCTCTGGAAGCCCCTTCCAGTCTGGCCACAGTCTGCCCTGGAGTAGATATACTACCTTTCTGATTTCCTCTCTGGGGGTAATCTTAAATAGGTCTACGAGGGTATTCGTTAAGGCAATCCTAGAAGAAATCCTCTCCAATTCATCTAATGCTTTAGCGAGTATTTCAAATTCCATAGCGGTCTTCCTCAATAATAATTTAATTAGCTGAAATCATATTTAATTGTGCTGATGATGATAACCGGCAAGCTTGAGACCGAAGAGTTGATGATATCTCAGAGTTAATCTGAAGCCGGATTTGATCTTAACTCTCCACAACTTCACCAAAGCTCTCTTTTTCCTCGAACACTCTTGCGACAAAGTAATAAAATTGGGTCTCACCATCCATCCAACAATCATACTCAAGACCTGCTTTTAAACAAGTGTTTTCTAGGAAGGTCTTCTCGTCCCATCCTTCTTCAACAGCAACCTGAGGCAATAATAGCCCTGAAAGGAAGCCTCTTTTGGCCATCAACCCCATTTTTCCTATCTTAACGAACTTTAGCCTTTCATCGGGATCCTCTGGCATAGGCTTAAGCTCTGATAGGACTGAGACCTCAAATATTGTAACAGGGTATTCCTTTAAGGTGAGCGGGGGGAATCTGGGGTCATTGAACGCTGCCTCTCGAGCCACCTCAACCGTGGCCTTTATCAATGGTTCTACATGCGCTATATACCCTATGCACCCCCTAAGCTCCTTGAACCCTCTTTTCATGATGTATATTGTGACGAAGGGGGCTCCTGGACGCATCAGCTTTGGAGGTGAGTCCTTTATATTCGGTCTTTCCCCTTTGAATGCTGTTTCAACGCTTTCTCTAGCTTTCCTCACTAAATAAGCTCCTTCTTCGAGAGTGAGTTCCTCGGGATCAACAGGATTCAACTCTTGCCTCACCAAGTGTCCTTTTTATAGTAGACATATGTCTTCCTACCCAATAAATCATTCCACAGTTTTTGCATACATAATATGTCCTTTCTCTTTTGTAACCATACGAAATAGGAGGGTTTTGAGTTGGTACGAGCTCACCGTTGCATAAAGGACATCTGGAACTAACAGGATCGAAGTTAAGTTCAATGAGGCCAATATCCTTTAGACATGAGAGCAGCCTGCTCGTCGACATTGATCTATTGAAGCAAACAATGGGTATGTTTAAGTCTATTGCTTTTTTACATAGCCCTCTATCCCTCGAAACTACCGTCCTAGTTTCTTCAAGGCACTTGCTGAGTATTCCCTCATCCTCTACATCCTTAAAGTATAGAGTATCGTAGCCCAATAGCCTCAGATATCGCGCTAGTTTGCCTAGCATGGCATCTACGCAGAACTTGGGCTTCGGACTAGAAGCCAAATGTCCAGACCCCTTTCGTAAAACTTAGATAAAGAGCAAAAATATTACTTTCTATTAAAGAAACGGGATTAAAAAAAGAGGAACTTACAATTTGGTGGTCGATACTTGAGATAATAGGTTTTCAGCAGTTATCAGCCCGAGAATACCTTTTTCTTTGCTCACAACCACAACCCCCGGCTTTCGGTTTTCAATCATTAGTTTAGCAGCCTTTTCCAAGGGATCTTCTGGCTCAACCAACAGGGGAGGCCTGAACATTATATCCTCCACATAAATTTCCCTTTTGACCCTTTTCCTGCTAGATTCACTCACGGAGTCATGATATACAAATAGAGCATCAGCTATTTCACTAACTGTAACTATTCCAATTATCTTACCGTTATTAGAATCAATAACGGGCAACAAAACGATGTTATTTTTCAGAAATTCCTCTCTCAGTTTAACTAGCCTGTCACCGATATGGGAAACTTTTGGAAGTGGCGTCATCACGTCATTGGCTGTCAATTCTGATTTATCGATGAAAGCTTTCGCAAAATCGATTTTATGCAGAAGGGCAACTATCTCATCCTCTCTCCCGAGGGGAAGTGATCCTATACCTTTTGACGTCATTAAGTTAGCAGCTTCAGCCAAAGTTATATCATTTGTACCCATGTAAAGAGGGTGTACCATGAAACTCGATACATGGAGAGTTGATGCGCTCACCCTTCTGGTGCGTTCTACCATCAGCTTACCTAAGATGTCCCTCTTCGTCATTATCCCTACGAAGATTTTATCATCTGTTACCAGGACCCTGTCGGAACGGTACTTTTCCATGAGCTTAAACGCATGAGAGAGCGTGTCATCTTTATCCGTAAATGGAAAGTCCCTCTCCGCGAAGTCGATTGCTGGCTTTAAGGATCTCTTTTCCAATCCATTCGACCCCCTATTACATCTTAGAGAGCGCTAAAGTAATTTCATGCTTCGTTATTATCCCCACTGGTTTATCACCATCGTGTCTAAGTACTGGGAGGCAGCCTATCTTTTCATCGGACATTAGTTTGGCCGCATCAGCAGCGTCCTCCTCTGGGTAAGAGGTTTTTGGGTTAGCGGTCATTATATCCAAGGCTAGCGGAACGAGGTAATATCTAACCCCGCCCGTTCTTCCTTTTTCAAGCAATTCGTCTTTCTTAATATACTTCTCTTCCATAGTGAAGATAGCTGGATTTACGAAGACTAGGTCCCTCTTTGCGATGACTCCCACTAGCCTTTCCCCGTCTACCACTAATACTTTGAAGTAAGGCTTTTCTCCTATTTTATCGATAACTGCAGTGATCGGCGAGAAGGGAGTGACTTTGGGAGGTTCTTCGTCCATCAGCTCCTCTACTTTGTGCTCATCGCGGTAGTTTTCCGCATATCCTCTAACTAAGTCTGTTCTCTTTATGATGCCGACGAGTTTCCCTCCATTGTCCAGTACAGGCAAAGTGCTAATTTGGTTCTTCAACATAATTCTAGCAGCATCTATTATTGAGCTTGTCATCCTTATTGTTATTGGCTTCTCGCTCATTATTTCCCTTACAACTATCTCATTCCAAGGCCTTCTAGCCAAATCGGCTCTGCTCATCGTCCTAATGAAGTCCGTAGTGGTAACTACCCCGATTGGTTCTTCGCCCTCTACAACTATGAGGCTGCTGATTTTATTTCTCAGCATAAGGTTTCTAGCGTATGAAAGTGTATCCGACGGTGAAATTACGATTACAGGAGAAGACATGTAATCCATTACTTTAGGAGGCATGAGTTCACCCCATATCGAGTTTTCATTTAACAGGAAAGGATAGCGCGTAAAAAACGTCATGCTCAGTGATCATGCCGATCTCCTCGGAACCGTTAGATACCAACGCAGTGCTAGTACCAGCTTTCAGCATTTCCCTAGCAGCTTCCCCAACATCCATGGTTTCAGGCAATTTTAGCGTACTAAATGATGTTACTTCTCTTACCTGCGCGGAGTTTGCTTCTGTCAGGTATCCTTTTTTTACCCAACGGTATACCTCATTTGATGAAAAGTATTCGATAATCCTCTTGACGCCAACGCTCCCGACTATTTGCTCTACCTCATTCCTCACGTAGATCTGCCTTATACCTAGGGAAACTATCTTTCTCATGGCTTCTATTATGGGATCGTAAGTATGAATTGAAATAATTGGAGATGATAACTCTCCCACGGTTACACCAGTCCTTTTTTCAACCAGGAGCTCGACGATGTCATGTTCAGATATAACCCCGAAAACTCTTCCGTCTTTATGGAGGACAGGGAGAATAGAGACCCTGTTCTGAATCATCTTTTCTATGACCTCGTTTAGTTTTGAATTCGTATACACGAAGGGATAGTTCTTCTCCGCTATGCTCTTAACAGGCTCTTCTAAGCATTTAAAGAAGTTCCCCTCATATCTATTTATCACTATATTGTAAAGTTCTCCCCCACCCATGTAATCAAGGATGTTTTCGGCCAGGAGGATGCCTTCGTATGTTTCTCCTCGAGAGATCACTAAGCTCCTAACCTTCTCGGTATTCATCTTAGCTAGGGCCTCTTTTATCGGAGTCGACTGAGAAACGCCTATGGCTGGTTTCCTCGCCAGCCTCTCCATGTCGCCCTCCACTCTGTAAATTCTGTCAGAAAAGTTAGGCTTTCCGTCGCTCCTCAGTGCCCTATAGCCTTCGAACCTTCGAGAGGATCCCATTTTTTCATCTACCTCTTTTCATATTAAGAAAAAATTTCAATATATCTTCTCTATCAATTACTCCTACTAATTTTCCTCCTTCAACGATGTAAACCCTGCCTATGTCCCTCTTAAGCATTAGTTCTACGGCTTCTGAAAGTTGAGCATTATACGATAAAGACAGCGGGGGGGTGGTCATAGCATCTTTTATCATTATTTTTCTTGGAGGAGAAGAAGATTCAAGTACCGGTCGGGTATATCCCTTTTTAAGCAAGTCATGCTGAGTGATGACGCCTTTCAAGATTATTTTTTTATTTACTACGGGAAAACCCGCATATTTATGCTTAAGCATTAGGTACCATACCCTAGCAATTTCATCGTCTTCGTAAACATATACGGGGTCAGGTGTATAAATTCCCACGATAGGGGTTGATAGCTCATCCTTCATTTCTTCTGAGAAGTATCGCATACCCCCTTCCAATCCAAGTATGCCCTTGAATTCTCCGTTCTTATTTTCTACAATTGAGTACCATTCCCCAGCCGTAACCATCTGCCTTAATGTATCCGCGATATCAGCATCCTCTTGTACAGAAATGAAATCCTTGCTCATTATGTCATTAACTAGTAGGGTAGACTTTGTTGAAGATATATTGAAAAGGTCGATTCTATGAACAACCCCCGCGATTTTACTCTTCGATTCATCTTCAAATACGGGAATCATCCTTAGACCTGTATCCCTAATTATCTCTCTAGCTCTTAACGCCTTGTCTTGCTTTGTGAGAAGAGGGACGTTTTTTATAGCATATTTTAGAAGTGATTTGTTAGAAGTTCCTATGAGGATCACCTATCCTATCTAAATATTAATACCGAGATTCTATAAAAACATTTTATACCGAAAGGGGCTAGCACCTTAATATGAAGGAAGATTTAAGTCCACTAAAAGTGAAGAAAAGCTTTTTAAGGTTTCTATCTTAACTCTCCTCGATAATGAAGCAAGTAATAATAGTAATCGCACTAGAGCATAATAGCTACTGACGAGAATATTGATGATTATCCGATCGGATGCATATGCCTCCCTTTCCATTGCATCGGTTTAAACCAAATATATGCGGAATTCAGTCCTCAGGAATATGAAGATAAGAATAAATTAATTTCAAATAACAAGGTGTAAGGGATTTGACCACAACAAAAGGAGTCACCGTGGATGAGTTAATGAGCCCAAATGTAGTGATGGCGGGACCAGATGACCCTCTCGAGAAAATCGTAAGCCTTATGCTAGAAAATCAAGTTGGAAGCGTTGTTATAGTAAACGATAAAGGGGTAATACTGGGCATCATAACAGAAAGGGATCTTATTGAAAAAGTTCTTGGGAAAAAGCTAAACTTGTTGAATTTGAAAGCCAAAGATATTATGACCGCACCGGTAATTTACATAGAACCAGAGACACCTGTAGAAAAAGCTGCGGAAATAATGCAAAGTAAGGGGATCGGCCATCTTCCTATCGTTAAGAGAGGTAGAGTTGTAGGAATCATAGCTGAGGGGGATATAATATCGCTTGCTCCTGAATATCTTCAACTATTGCAAATAAAAAGAAGTGGGAAAAAGAAAAGAGCTTAGAGGTCTCAATCAGTTCTCCTTCATAGATCTTCTTTGTCGAAGAAAATCGATATTTCTTATTAACGGTATGATCTCTCCATGCGCAAAATTTTTGTATAGAAGTAGTTATTGGGTTTATTCTACACAAAGCTTTTTCATCCTTAAGCTTAGAGCTATGTGAGCTACCCCGCACTAAAGGGCGAGGCTTCCAGCGTTTAGCTGGGGCTTCTCGCCTTTAGCCTCATTTGCTGGTTCGGGGAGGGCTCACCTCTCCTCCATTCCGCAGAACTCATTACCCTGCGGGCTATGCTTATGCTTGCATTTAGATACTTGTGAGGCAAAAAAGCTTTTTTACACCCTCCTCGCCATCCCCGCCGTGAACGGCGAGGTTTTCAGTTATAATCAACTTTTGATTTATGTTAGCTAACTATTATTTTGTGGAACATTTTACAAAAATATATAAGACTTTTTATTCATTTTCGCTTTAAGAGGAAAAGTTTCCTAGTAGCAAACTACCCTGTTAGCATTTAGGCTGAATCTCTGGAAGAGAGATGAAGATGATGGATGATGTATTGATTTCGTTGCGAAAAATATCGAAGTCCTACAAATCAGAAAATGGTATAGTGAAAGTAATTGACGATATTACTATGGATATAAAAAAGGAATTCCTCGTCATTCTAGGTCCTTCTGGATGCGGCAAATCAACTTTGCTTAGAATAATCGCAGGGGTAGAGAGCTACTCTGGAGGGGAGATCTATTATGCTAGTGGAAGGGTGCCGAAAATCGGGTTCGTATTTCAGTTCCCTTCCTTGCTCCCTTGGATGACCGTTATAGACAACGTCTCTCTCCCTCTTAAGAATATGGGTTTAGGAAAAGATGAGGCCAAGGAAACTGCGAAGAGATACCTTTCTTTAGTAGGTCTATCCGGTTTCGAAGAACTATATCCGTATGAGCTTAGTGGAGGAATGAGGCAAAGGGTTAACCTCGCTAGGGCACTTGCTATTCAGCCGGAAATTCTGCTTATGGATGAGCCTTTCTCTAACTTAGACCCTCTTACAGCAGAATCGCTCAGAGCAGAGGTGCTAGATATTTGGCTCTCCGGTATAACTCCGCTGAAGGCCATCGTTATGATTACCCATTCCGTAGACGAGGCGATATTCTTGGCGGACAGAATTGTGATATTAACTCCTAGGCCTTCTAAGATAGCAAAAGAGCTGAAAGTTAACCTTCCAAGACCGAGAAACAGAAGGTCTGCTGAATTTGAACAACTAGAAGATCTAGTTTATTCATATGTTAGTTAAGAAGGGGGATGAACCCCCAAGAGCCCTTTTCCCCATATTATGTGGCGGGCCCGCCGGGATTTGAACCCGGGACCTACGGGTTAAGAGCCTCGGCGGACTTCACCCGATACCCCGAGAAATCGGATTCCTTAATGTAGGTAATATAATTTTCGCTTTCAATCGAAAGCTCCGCTTCAGAATGCTATGATAAGAAAAGGCATATAAATTTCTGGGCTGACTGCGTTCTATAGATTAGATGCCCCTCCTTAAGCGTTAAAAATTGGGATGTTATGAAAATGAACGTTAAAGATGTTATGAAAAAATATGATATAACTGCAAACGGTTACGATGAATTGTACCAAGAAGAACAAGGAATAAAATACCTATCTGCATGGAAAATTATTTCAAATATGAAAGGAAAAGTAATAGATATAGGTTGCGGCACCCTTCTTCTGGAAAGATTTATGAGCGCTTATGGAACAATAGAAAGGATCGATTATATAGTAGGCTTAGATATTAGCGAAAGGATGTTGTTAATAGGTTTGGCAAAAGTCTCAAGCGACGAGCGTATCAATAGTAAATTAGATATAGTGAGGGGGGACGCTTCTATGTTACCTTTCAGAAGTTCATCGTTCGATTTTGCTGTTTCGTTCACAGTTTTTACTCTTTTACCAATTGAAGCAATAGGGATTATAGAAATGGACAGAGTAGCACGTCGAGGGGGGGTATTCACTATGTTGAAGAAATTTTGTAGATTACCGCTTGATAGAAAATACGAGACTATCGGTGAAACTGATAAGGACCTCATTTTCGTTTTAAAAAAGGAAATCAATAGTAAAGGTGAACTCGGTGAAGGATCAGATAAAAAAATCGATGACGACAGTTGATCTGAAGGCTTGGGTAGAAGAGAATAGAGATCTGCTCTTAGGCGCTAGGGTCCAGAACATCTATACTTTAACTTCGCAAAAGATCCTCATATTAAAGGTAAAGGTTGGAGAGTACAAATATTTGATCATAGAACCAGGGAAGAGAATAAATTTGAGCAGGTTTCCTTTAGATATCCCAGAATCCCCGGACTCGTTCTCAATGGGCCTGCGAAAATACTTGAGGGAGCAAGCAATAGAAGAAATACAGCAAGTTGGGTTCGATAGAATCCTAAAGATATCGTTCAAGGGAGGTCATAAGCTATTCGTGGAGATCCTCCCAAGGGGAGAAGCGGTATTGACGGATGAAGCTGGAAAAATTCTACAGTCCACAGGCTTCAAGAGCATGAAGGACAGGGAAATCAAAAGAGGGATCACGTATGTGCTTCCTCCATACATAGAAAAGGCTCCCACTATAGATGGATGCGTGAACAGGATAGTTTCAGGCAACAAGCATCTTTTGTCCCGAGAACTGGGAATTCCACCTGAAGTTATTTCTGAAGCTGAAATTAGAAAAAGCACAGTTGAAGATGTATGCGCCGAGATAATTAAAATAATCGAACTATCGGGTAAACAGGGGGGGTACATAATTTTTAAGGGAGATACGCCATTGAGCTTTCATCCTTATCCTCCGACTTTGGATGATAGAGAGAGAAAAGCCGTAAAGTACGAGAAGTTTAACGATGCTGTTGACGAGTTCTATTATAGGTTGGCTTCCGTATCTCTTAAGGAGATGATGAGTGAGGAAGAAGAGAAGCTAAGCAGAATGATAGAGGATATAATGAAAGAGATCGAGAGTTATGAAAAAAAGGCAAAGGAGCTATATGAGGTAGCAAATCTTATCATGAATAATCTAGAGGATTTAAGAGAGACTTGGAGATGTGTCGACGAAGCGAGAAAAAGATATGGTTGGGAAAAGATAATTGAAACATGTTCAGGAATACGAAATATATCACCAAAAGAAGGCAAAGTTGTAGTACGCATAGGAGATAGAGACGTAGAGTTAAGTGTGAACAAAGATCCATACGCACTAGCGCAGGAAATATTCGAAGAAGGTAAGAGGCTTAAGAAAAAGGCCGAAAGCGCTAAGCAACACTTAGAAGAACTAAAGGTAAAGCTGAAGGAAGAGGCCGAGAAGAGAGCTCAAAGTTCGGAGGCCTTAAAGGCTAATATGAGAAGGAAAAACTGGTATGAGAAGTTCAGATGGAGCATCACCAGGAACGGTTTTTTGGTAATAGCCGGCCGTGACGTACAACAGAACGAGGTTATTGTAAAAAAATATATGAAAGAAAGCGACGTATACTTCCACACTGATATACGAGGAGCACCTTCAACTGTTCTGGTAACAGAAGGAAAGGAACCTAGTATGGAAGATATATACGATGCGGCAGTAATAGCTGCCTCATACTCAAAAGCATGGAATCTGGGATTACCGGCAGTGGACGTTTTCTGGGTTAAGGGAACGCAGGTTTCGTTGACTCCTCCATCCGGAGAGTATCTGGAAAAGGGAAGCTTTATGATTTATGGAGAAAAGAACTACATAAAGGCCGTTCAACTTGCTCTGCATTTTGGTTTTCAAAAAATTGAAGACGAGGTATTGAGATTTTTTGTGGGTTCCGAAGATTCGGTGAAGAAAAATGCCATCCCGGTTGGAGTTTTCATGCCTGGTGAAGCTCCGCCCGAGGATTTAGCGAAGAAGATCATATCACATGCCTCAAAACTCGGGCTAAACGTTTCATCTCTTTATGAAGATATCCGCATATTAATACCCGGCAGATCAAAAGTGAGATTTCTTTCCCAAAGCTTGAAATGACCTCTTCTCGCCCTGAACTGACCTCCTCCTCGCCTTAAAGGGCGTTCATGGGTTCCCCTCATCTGTTCGGATTTACATCTGTCATTTGAGGAGCAGTCGGGGTGGTCAGAGATCCCCTCCATCTTTTCATGTGCCTTCTTCTCAATGTTTAGTATCGCTACAGTGTCTCTATCAGCCTCGAAACCGCATTTAATACATTTCAGCTTCCTGTATCTGTTCTCAACAAGCTTTGAGCCGCATATTGGGCATATTGATGATGTGCCTCTAGGTTTAATAGCAACTGCAGGCACTCCCTGCTTTTCGCATTGCCAATCGATCCAATGCTCTAGTATTCTGTAGCTTAAAATGAGCAAAGAGACTTTATGCTCCTTTGGAAGCTTCCTCAGATTCTCTACCAAGCCCGTTAGGTCTTCTCTAGCTACTGCGTATTGATGTTGTTTTGCTAAGCTATCATTTCATGCGAGGTCTTCTTCGCCCAATCATCTATAATGCTCCTAGCCTTCCTGCGGAAGCTTTTCATTCTCCTCCTAATGCCTCTCCTCCTAAGCCAAGCATTATATTTTGGAGATGAGTGCTTCTTCTGAAGGTTTTCAGCTAATTGTTTATAATGCAGAGCTCTCTCAATAGCTGTCTCAAACCTATATTCGCATTTTCTATTGCCTATTACTATTTCCTTTTCATTGATATCAATAGCTAAGACCCCATTGGGGCTATACTTACCTGGCTTAGGCACACGCTTAGATACTTCAAGAATGAACTTACCATCCTTATGCATTAGCCTAGCGTCGCCATATGAATAATCATCATATCTTTTGTCCCAACCAATGATTTTGAGCTTATAGCCTCCCAAAAGCTCAACGTATTTGTTCTTTACTCTGTAGCTTAGCTTGTTCGTTAGCCAAATCCTAGGAGCTTTGGCCCTAGGCATTCTTCCTTTATTAGAGTTGCTGAGCCATGATTTAGCAATAGCAATAGCCTCTCTATAGCAGTCCTGGGCAACTTTGGAAGGCAAGCTATACCTCTCTCTAAGAACTTTGTATAGAAGTCTATGTGCTTTGCCAAGACTCAAAGCTTTGCTCTCTATAATCGCTTTAATTGCATGGTTTAGGGCTTCTTTATACCTCCTCATTAAGTCTATTAATTCTTGATAAGAGCTGGGCTCAGGGCTAACCCTCATCTTTATGGTTAGGGTTAGCATACCCTCATGACCCGAAGACACATCTACTCGACCCTGTACTTAGCTATATTGACCTTTCTAAAGCAGTTGGGGCACGTGGCATAGTACTGCTTTTTGCCCTTGTAGTCCCAGACATACCCACACTTGGGGCATCTAAGCTTTACCAAACTAGCCACCAACTAACTAATAAAGAAAAGCCGACTTATAAACTTTTGCTCCATCTTCGCCTTAAAAGGCGAGGCTTTCAGATGTAAAAGGCTTTCGGAAATAAAATGTTGGCTCAGGCTTAGGGCTAACTCACATAGCCTGAGAACAAGTTATTGAAGCGTCGTTAATCGAGAACTAGCTATGGTATTATAAAATTTTTAACATAAACGCTATCGTTGTAAAAGACAAGGATTTCGGTTTTCAAGCTTCTCGTGTTCAGGTATAATCTGCTTTTATTGTGAGCCTCCCCTCTTCATAGTCCCACATACCCAAGTTCAGGTAGTATATCCATTGCAAAACGCATTTAACGGCTTTCAATTGCTCTTCCTCGCTATAGTATTTGCTTAATATTTCGTATAGCTCGTCTTCACTCAAAGAATGGTCCTCGCTGTCCTCGGCTTTTTTTAATATGTCTGATATAGGGTGTATACCAGAAGATATGTTCCTCAATATTTGCTTCAGTTCCCTAAGATGAGTCATAGAAGCTTTTATACCTAAATCCGTGAGGACTATATCTCCATCCTTATATTTAATAAGGCCGAAGATTTCTGCCAAATCGATAGCATGAGTGAGTACGTCTATATCAGCGTCAGTTACATCATTAACGAACGATGCATCAGCCTTTCCTCCCAAACTATAAAGGGTCTCGATCAGTCCAACGACATGGTCGAGGCTAATACATTTTGGTGATACTGGGAGAACGTAATCCTTTCGTTCGTTCAACTTATAGCTTCATCCTCCTGAATATAAAAAATATAATTAACTCTATTAAGCTTTTCTAAACCATGAGCGGTGGTATCTTGGAACTGTTTGTTGCTCTTGCTTATAGCGCCGCGAGGATGTTCATAGCTTACCTTTTATCAGTAGCCTCTGCTTTGCTTATAGGAATACCGATGGGCAGAAGCGAAAAATTAGAAAAAGTTTTGTACCCTATTATTGATGTTCTCCAGTCGGTGCCTATATTGGGTTTTTTCCCGTTTGTCATAACTCTAACAGCAAACGTTTTACCTCCACCATATGGTATAGAATTGGCTTCGATTTTACTTATCTTCACCAGTCAGGCATGGAACATGATCCTAGGAGTCTATGCCTCTGTTAAATTCATACCACCATACATATTGGATATGGCAAAGATATATAGGTTGAATCTGGTTGCAAAGCTAACGAAAATTTACATACCTGCTTCCATTCCAGCGATATCAAAGAATTCTATAATATCTTGGGCTGGAGGGCTCTTTTTCCTAGTATCCTCTGAGATCATCGCTTTAGGCTCAACTAATTATGCCCTAGAGGGAATAGGAACGTATGTTCAAATGGCCCTTGAATCTGGGGATATGCAGGCAGTTTCTCTCGGTATCATAGGAGTGATGTTTCTCTCCATTTTGACTTATATTCTGATTTGGAATCCAATGTATTCAGCTACTATAGAGGTCTCAACAGGAACGGAGTTCGTGCCAAAAATCGATAGACCATTTAAATTTTTCTGGAGACGCCTGAAGATAGTTGCAGGTAATATAAGCGATTTTTTAATTATAGTAAACGCAAATCTTTCAAATAAATTTCTTTTAAAGAAGCCTAGCTTTTCGAAAAAGGCTAAGCTTTTTACAGTTATAGTCACTTTCACATTGCTTATTTCGTATATTTTAGTAAAATTCGCCGAGTGGCTGAATAGAGCACAACTCGAGATATGGGCAACAGGGTACTCTAGCTTGCTGATTGAGGCAACAGAGGGGTTATTAGTATCTCTCCTCAGGATTACGGTTGTGTTGATAGTTGGTTTCTTTGTCGTTTTAGCTATATCCTATCTATTATACGAAAAAACAAGTATATATAGGAAGGGTTTCGTCCTTTCGGGAGAGGTTCTATCTTCAATACCAGCTTCACTTTGGTGGCCGATATTTATATCCATGATTTCTTTAGGGTTTCCATCAGAATTAGTTTCAATGTTTATAATCTTCCAAGGCGCAATTTGGTATATCTTCTTCAATATTGCCCTCACCGGTGTTGGACAAGTAGAGAAAAATATAATGGAAATGGCAAAAATTTATAAAATAAAGGGGAGATATAAATTTTTCAACATATACGTTCCAATGCTTACTCCGTTCGTATTGTCTGGTGCATCATCAGCCTGGGGAGGAGCCTGGAACGCTACAATTGTAGCGGAATACGCCATTCTGGGTAATCAGATCATATCATTATTTGGAATAGGATTTCTGATTTCAGAGGCAACGTATTCTGGCAATTCTCAAGCATTGTTTTTGTACATATTAATTCTTACTTCATTCATAGTGGTTTTGAACAGGACACTTTGGGCGTGGGTATATTCTTATGCCAAGAAAAAGTATCACATAATTGAATAAGTTGATTTTTCGAGAACGATTGCATTTCAATTTCATAACAGTTTTCTTCCTTAACGTTGCAATCATTTTTTTTATGAGGCATTTTGTGTTCACCTATCTGCTCTTGCCGTGTCGCGTTGTTTTTTGAATGATGCTCTATAGCAAGAAGAGATGAGAACGGTGCTAAGTTAAAGATACTTTGTCTTATCACCAAACAATCCAAAAGAAAAAAAATTATAAATATATGAGCTGCCCTACCCTGAAGGACAAGGCTTCCAGCGTTCAGCTGGGGCTTTGCACCTCCAGCTTCATTTGCTGGTTCGGGGGGGCTCACCTCGCGGTGAGGTTTTCCTGGGTTTCCTTTCCGCAGGCTCTAAGGGCAGTACCGATTCCGAATGAAGAATATACAGAGAAGCATTATAGTCCCTATTTATAGACCAACCTCGCTCAGGATAAACAAATAAACATACTTCAGGGCTTTTTGAGTAAACTAATTCCTTTTCCTTCAACTTTCAAGCTCTTCAATAATTTTTGTTAACTAAAAAAGCATTTTCTATAAAAATCCTGGCTTGAATGTTCGTGTTTTAACTGTGAAACGATAAAAGCTCAAGAAAGATATTCATATGTAAATAACTATTTTTCTTATATTGCTGAGAGTTATTTTCTTTACTCCTCTCTGGCCTGGCTTGTAAGTGGTTCTGAGAAGACCTGCTTCCTCCAACTTTTTAATTTGCGCACTGGCGTTAGCCTTGCTCTGCTTTATTAACTCTGCTATTTCTCCTACATCAGACTCGTGCTCTCTTATATACTTGAGGATATACAGGCGCGTTGAGTTCGCTAAAGCGGAGGCTACTCTAACGATATAATCGTCTCCGCTTACATAGAGCGTCCCATCTTTCTCTATTATACCAGGTTTTCCAACGATTTCATTTTCTTCTTCCGCTTTCTTAGTTTCCACTTTAATTCACCCATTTGTATTTTATTTTATTAAGTTATTTATTAATTTTTCTTTTGAATTAATAACTGCTAGCTTTTATTGTCTGTAACATGTGATAATACGTTTACTTAAAAATTACATGTGAGAAAATTTGAAATTTTAATAAATTTATCATCATTTTAAATGACTGTGCTTTAGTGCCAAAAGAATAATTTTAAGTGCGAATAGGGCGATAAGCTTGAAGCTTTAGAAAACATTTGAATCCATTTTTAAAGCAAAATTCTAAAAACACTTCTTTGAGTTAGACTCCCTTTCTCACAACACTATTGTTGTTAAGTACCAAGGCAATAGTTTAATATGCTTTTTTAATTAAAAAGGCTCGAGAAAAGATCTGCGTTTTACGGTTAAATGCCTCATTAAAAAGGCGAAGGCGAGATTAAACTATAGTGGTGCGTCACTTGAAGCTTGGCGAGATTTACAATAAAATTTCCAAGGAAGGCTTTAGGGTGCTTTCAATAATTGATTCTATGCTTCCAAGATATGAATACGTTCCACAAGAGGTTATTTTTTCTAAAATCAAGGTAAATCCGAACAAACTTATGGATATTTTAGAGCAATTGGTTGCATTGTCTTTAGTAAAAAGGAAACTGGGAAGTGAAGTTGGGTATAGGTTGACTTACTTAGGTCTAAATGTTTTGTCTCTGAAGTCTCTTGTGGATAGGGGGGTAATTGAAGCCGTTGGAGATAAGATAGGTGTAGGTAAGGAGAGCGAAATATACGAAGCACTTTCTCCCACTGGAGCAAGGCTTTCTATAAAGTTTCATTGTGTAGGAAAAGAGAGCTTTAAAAAATTAGTAAAGGTCCGATCATACGCTGCTTCTCGTAGCATAGCAAGTTGGCTTATTGAGTCGAAACTAAATGCCGCTCGCGAATATAAGGCTATAACCATTTTATCACAATATTCAGACATGGTTCAAAAGCCCTATGGCTATAGTAGAAATGCTGTTGCTACGGAATTCATTGAAGGAGTAGAACTATACAAGCTTCCTTATCTCAGTAATCCAATAGGTATCTTTGAAAGAATAATCGAAGTCATTACAATTTCATATGCCTGCGCTGGAATAATACATGGAGATCTCAGCGAATACAACGTAATTATAAGATTCCCAGATGAGAAGCCCATAGTAATTGATTGGCCTCAGTACATCACGAAGGAGATGCCTGGAGCGCTTGAAGTGTTAAAAAGAGATATATGCTATATATCGAAATATTTTAATAAACGGTTTGGCTTGAATGTTAATTGCAACGAGATATATGAAAAAATAATAGCCGAGTCGTTAAATTTTAAATGTGATAATACAAAACTCACAGCGGTAAAGGGCTCAGAACATTATGACGACTTCTGACCAAGAGCAAAGGGTTCCAAAGGATGCATCAGGAGGTTGCTATATAGGAATAGACCTGTTCAAGTATGAGGGGGGAAGACGAACCTACTCAGTTGTGCTACTCTGTGAAGGAAAAGTTGTTTCTAAGTATGATGATGTCGGGCTTGAAAAGGTTATAAGGCTTTGTTGGGAATGGGAGGTCTCAAAATTAGCAATAGACAATATCGCTGAGCTAGCTGAAAGCAAGCTTGAACTGGGGAGGGTAGTTTCACTTCTCCCTGAGAAGACGTCTATCTACCAAATCAACCTAAGTCATGGGCGAGAAAAGGACTTTAGGGAAATGCTGAGGACCATGGGGATACCTACAGCTCAGCTAACGCCTTCTAAAACAGCGTATTACCTTGCTTTACTGGCTTCAATGGGAGTTGGAGAGGAGGTAGTCAAAAAAGAGGCCAGAACTAAAATTATAGTTCGAAAGAACAGGAACTTAAGCTCAGGAGGCATGAGCAGCAATAGGTATAAGAGAAAGGTTAGAACGGCTATACTCCAAATAGTAAATTCAATAAAGGAGGCCTTGGATAGCAGCGGCTTTGACTACGAACTTTTATATAGAAAGGCTGGCGGTGGGCTGGATGGAGCAACTTTTACCGTTTTTGCTCCGAGAGAATCGCTCGAAAATATCGTAAAGCCAAAAACTGGTACTAGCGTTAGCGTGGAAATAAGGCCTGAATATAAGGTGAAACTTCTCTATGAGGAAAAGGTAAAGGAAGCGAAACCACTTATAGTTGGAATAGATCCTGGGATGACCTATGGAATCGCCATTTTAGATATAGATGGTAACGTAATATACATAGGTTCATGGCAGCGCATGGGTAGGTTGGACGCGGTTGAGCTTATAGAGAAATATGGAAAGCCTATAGTTGTCGCAACAGATGTTTATCCTGTTCCTATAGGTGTCAAAAAAATAGCTTCCCAGTTTGGGGCTGAACTGTATGTGCCTGATAGAGTACTCACCGTGGAGGAAAAAAGAAACATAATTGAAAAAGCTCTAGAAAAAGGTGAAATAGTAGACTCTGACTCTCACATGAGAGACGCATATGCTGCTGCATATATGGCCTATAAGGCTTTCTCTAAAAAGTTGACCGAGGTAAACAAATATCTCGAGAAAACCGGCTTAGACATTCCTGCGGAGAACGTGAAAAAGAGAATCATAGGAGGGAGCTCCCTTGCTGATGCTGTCGAGGAGGAGTTGAAGGCGTACTTAAGCTCAGTTAACAAAAGCATAAAGATAGTAGTCTCGCCTGATATTAGAAAAGACGAAAAATACAGAAGAGAAACAGATACCGTGGACTTAATTCGAAAGGAAAATATGATACTCGCTAAAAGAATTGAGTCTTTAGAGGAGGAGATAAGGCGAAAAGAACGCGAGCTAGAGCTATACAAGAAAGGGGTCCTTCAATTAAATAAAGAAGATTATTATGCAAGGGAACTGCATAGATTAAAGGAAATGATCGCTGAAGCGGAAAGGACTCTTAAGGAAAAAGAGAACGAACTAGAGTCTATCTCCTCGGAAGTTCAGAAGCTTTCATCTTTGCTACAGAGAATATCGAGAGGGGAGATCGTCGCTGTACCTATCGTCCCAAGCCTTACAAAGAGCAATCTGAGCATCCTTCCTAACGTTAATGGGCGGATAGTATTCATTGAGAATCCAGACTCATACCAGAGAGAGGCGGTAGAAGATATCAAAAACATGAGACCCCTGAGCGTAATTTTTCCGGGTCCAATCTCTAATAAAGGATTAGCATCGCTCCTGGAGGGAGGGGGAATCCCTGTCTTGAGCCTCTCGGACTACGTCTACGAGAGAGCTTCAGGCTTTTTATTCGTAAATTCAAAGGTTGAGGAGGATGCTGTCAAGAAGAAGATGGAGCTAGAGAAAAAGCTGGCTGATAAGGAAAAAGACAAAATCCTCTCTATGCTAGAAAAATACAAAGAGCAAAGACGAAGGACTTAAGTGAACTATCCCCCTCTCTTATGAACGGGGCATCCTCACCTCACGATGAGGATTTCCTGAGGTTCCTTTCCGCAGGCTCTAAGGGCAGTACCGATTCCGAATGAAGAATATTCAGAGAAGCATTATAGTCCCTATTTATAGACCAGCCACACTTGGGGAAAACAAAAACACATGCTCTAAAGCTTTGAAGTAAACTAGTTTATTTCCATCAACTTTCAAGTCCTTCAATATTTTTTGATGCCTACAAAAGCATTTTTCTATAAGGGGCTGTTCATTTTTCACAGAAGTGGACTTTCGTTCCCTTAAACCCCCAATAAATTTAAAAAGTAATTTTTAGAACAGTGCGACCTTTTTGCTCAAAATTAGGTCGGTATATCTTCTGATATTGGAGAGTTCTTCGTCCATTATGGACTTTGCGTTTTCCACCATATCGTTGGTTATCTTTCCATGCACTGGTGTAAGCTTTATTGAAGCTGCCAGCGGTTCATCGATGGGCCTGCCGATTTGGGACAGTATTTGAATACTGACGTGGATTTCAGCGTCTAGTTCTTCATAGATCCTCCTGCTCGCCACTAAGGCGAGAACATTGTAGATTTTACCAACATGGTTAACGGGATTTTTGCCTGCTGTAGCTTCTAGGCTCATTGGTCTCATCGGAGTTATCAATCCGTTTGCTCTATTCCCTCTGCCAGTAGCACCATCGTCGCCATGCTCAGCACTTGTCCCCGTAACCGTCAGGTAGAATTTGCCTCTTTCGGGCAGGTCTCCAGTATTGAAGTGAACTTTTACCGTATAACCTGGAGCTAACTCCTCAGAAAGAGCCTCTACGGCTTCCTTAACCCTTCTTTTGACCTCCAAGTAATCATCTGGCCCTCGTACAAGGCTACTTATTATCGCTCCCGCTATAGTCAGATCGATCTCCTTTTTCTTTCTTAGTCCCATAACCTTTATATCCTCTCCTAACTCGGGGATCTTCTTCTTCATCTCGCTGCTATTGAGATATCTTTCAGTATTCAGCACTAAATTTTCAAGCGTAGTCAAAGGATAAAATCCTACGCCGAAGCTCGTGTCGTTGGCCAATATTTTCTCATTGTAGTCGAAGATCCCCCTCAAATCCTCGGAACCCTTCCCAATCTTGTAGTCGATAATGACATGCTCTTCGGGATTCAGATATCTCAGGTTCTTCGAAATCCAGTTCTTTACGGCCTTGACGATTATTGTCCCGACGGGTATTTCTTCTACTGTGCCCCCCAAGTTAACTGAAGTAGTTGCCCTGCCAGAAACGATTATATATATAGGTTGATTCACCTTGCCGCCTCCAAATTTTGGGGAAGCTTGGCCTCCAACAAGTAATACCTTGTCTAAGTTATGATGAAGTATGCGCCCATAGTTTTCTTGGTAGTACTGCGAGAGAGCTATGCTAGCTTCTTCAGAAGACGAATCGGCTATATAATCGGGGTGACCTACACCTTTTCTCTCTACCAGTTCTATTTCCATGTTTTCAGGTATCTGCCAGTTTACCTCCTCAACAAATATATTTCTTGCCATCCTGTTTCAACTCCGCTGAAATAAACTTTAAATAATCGCTTCAAAACGTAACAATTTAAATATTTTTCTTAGATTTTTGCTTCTAAAATTCGCAGTAGTGAAGAAGAAACCTTCAGGATAAAAACGTCTCAAGGCTATCGCATTACACTAATTATTTAATATTTCTTGTAGTCCAGGCTTATGAAGAGTATCTGGCTACCTCTGATGAGAATTGTGCCGTATTTGGCTTTTGGCTCCTCGGTTCTTTCTTTAACCTCCGTGCAATTCTTCAATATAACGTTCATCGTAGCGTCGCTGAAGTCTAGCTCCCCGATAAACTCTCCTCCATCCTTTAGCTTTACCAACACATTATTTCCTTTTGCTTCCTGTAAGTACTTTAAAGGTAGTTGCAATTTCGATGACATCAGATTAAGCACCTTCCATGCGATCGGTTTAGTGTCAAATCATGATATAAGCTTTATTGTTTTTACTGAGGTTATTAAACTAGAAGTTTTTGTTTTCTAGTTGCTTTTTTAGCCTAAAGGAAGTGGCCTTCTTTAAAATTTTCATAAAGCTCTCTCCTCAACGACTCTAGAGGTCTCCTTGCTTCCCCTGTATAACCGGCGACGTCATTCACTTCTACGCCACTTTCTTTCCCCAAAGATTTCAGCTTCTCCAGCCTTTTTTCATATCCCAGCTCTCTCGAAAAATGATGATCGATCACCAGTTTTTCGAAACAACTTGATGATATCATTCTTTCAATGTTCTCCATAGCCTTAAAAGTAGGGTCCTCTTCGTTTTTTAAATTTCCCAAATATGTTGGCGGACCGCTTATATACAGCAGGTTCGGTCGCCTCATGCAAATTTTTTCAACAGCGTTTTTATCTACAGGCCCTTGTGAATCTGAAGCGAAATAATATGAAAGGTCTTCATCAACTATGAACACTGCGGCTACTTTTCCGAGCATTGAACCGACTTCCCCATGCCAAAGCAACCCATCCATTATAACTTTCACATTTCCGAAATTGAGCTCGGTGCCATTGGTTTTTATGGTAGTTATTCCTCTTTTCTCCAACTCTTTTAAAAAAAAGCCTGATCTGATCCTCTGATTTCTGTTTATATCTATTTCCGGATGCTTCACTATGACTGTTTTTCCCTTCATAGCATCCAAAATATCATCCCTTTGCGGGTAGTGATCTCTGTGGTAGTGAGTTATAATCACGATGTTAGAATCTTCCACTCCCTTCTTGATTTTTTCAAGCCTATTTTCTAATTCTTTTATCTCAAGAGGATGGGGAGGGAGGCCGTATCTGCTAGGTCCTAGTGCAGCACCAGGATCTATAGCTATCTTAAAGCCATCGCTAGATACAAAAAAATTGGACATCGATCTGACCCCTAGGCTGTCAGAAGCTGGAAAAATTAATCTTGCTCCATTCATTTTTGGTACCTATGAGAATACTTCGATATCTTCGCAACTAAAAGCTTTAACCTTTTAAAGCAAATTTCCTATAAATAGGCTTGGAATTAGAAATAATGTATATGCTTCCTATTCAAAGTGCGTTTTATCGATTCTTTAAGTAAATTTAAGTCAAGGGGTATCGGGCTCTGGCCTCCGCCGCTCTACCAGGCTGAGCCACGGGCCCTCACGATGGTTTTTGTGGGCGGAGTTAAAATAATTTATGCTACAATACATGCTGTCTTTTTTAATATACGGGGCTTTCATTTGCAATTTTTAAATCACAGACTAACTCATAAAATATTCTAACCATCTTCTTACTTTTCAATGCTAACTCAATATAGAGCTAATGAAATCTATATATAACAAAGCTCAATTTACAAGAAAAGGTTTTTCTAAGGTTGATCCTAAAAAATCCTGTTAGTGATCCTTTCGAACCTCATCTTTAGCTATAAGCCGGCGATAAAAAAGTCACTTTTTAGCCCCTTACTAAGCTCTTTCAAAGCATCAAATTCTTTGCTAATGATGCATACTCTAAGGCGAAGCATCTCGAAGTTAAAGGAATATGCTTTTACGAATAAAAATATACTGATAAGTCAGGGCTTTAGAAAAATTCCTCAGTTGGCTCTTCCGCCTTTTCTTCAACTAGACAATCGAGCTCTGATAACGTCTTATAGATCTTGCTTACTGCCATTTCTACTTCTTCTTCTCTTTTTGCTCCGGTTATCACCATCTTTCCACTACTGAATATTAGCAAAACGACCAAAGGATCTGTCATTCTATATATCAAACCTGGAAATTGTTCTGGTTCGTACATGATGTTTTCCAACTTATAGGCTGCCTCTTCCAAATTCACACCTACATTCAGGTTACCTGATGCTACTATGTTCTGTATCTGGACCTTAGCTTGATGAGAAATCTTTATACCGTGATTAGCGAAGGTTTTTATAATTCTTCTAACTGAATTGATGAGCTCGTTTGTGCTCTTTGACCCAGTGACCACCATTTTTCCAGATTTGAAAATTAGCGCGGTAATTTTTGGTCTATCTAACCTGAATACCAACCCAGGAAACTGGTCTGGATTATATTCGACCCTAGGCACTCTCCTTTCTATCTCATGCAAGTCGAGGGTCTGATCTATAGTTACGGTGGCAACGATATTTTCGATCTTGTAAGAGGGGGAACCGCTCTTCGATTTCGATGGCATATCATACACCTATACTAAGATTTTTTATATATTCGTGAGCTCTATTATTAATGAATCGGTTACGATTGTTATATTTCATTAGGTTAAGTTAACTGCTCATTTGGCCGATTGGCCACTATTTCTCCCATTATTGGGGATCTTCCCTTTCAGTTTTCTTTATCTGTTTTTTCCTTGCGTTTTTTACAGCGGCCCACGGGAGCTTCCCGAGTTTTCACTAGAATTTAAGCTTATAAAAGCTTTTCTCAACTACAGAGAACTCTTTTCCAAAAGGGCGAGATTTTCTATTAAAAAATGATTCTTATTGACATTCAGCCAGACGTTCTAGACGATGCCTTCAAGAACTCAAGGAAAGGGGGAGAAGGGAAAAGAGGTCTGCTTCTGAATTCGGGGTGGAACTGGGTAGCGAAGAAGAACCTGTTAGCGTTGTATTCGATTATCTCAACCCTTTTTCCATTTTTACTCCACCCTGAAAAAGTCAGGCCCGCCTCAGCTAATTTCTCTATATAATCGGGATTAACTTCGTACCTATGCCTATGCCTCTCTAAAATTTCTTCCTTCCCATAGATAGAGTAAGCTTTTGTACCTTTCTCCAATATAATGGGATAGGAGCCTAGCCTCATTGTCCCTCCAAGCTTGTCGATTCCCTTTTGCTCTTCTAACAGAGTAATGACCGGGTACGGAGTCGATGGGTCAAGCTCGGTGCTATTTGCCTCACGCAGTCCTAGAACATTTCGAGCAAACTCAACTACCGAGAGCTGCAACCCGAAGCATATGCCCAGCATCGGTATGTTATTTTCCCTAATGTACCTTATTGCAGCTATCTTTCCCTCGCTGCCTCTCCGTCCAAAACCGGGAAGTACAACAGCACCGTTCACATTTGAGAAGGAATCCTCTAACTTAATTTTTCCCTCTTCGATATCTGTTGCCTCAATCCACTTTAGAACTGGTTTCTTGTTTATTAGAGCAGAAGCATGGATTAGTGCCTCTTTTATGCTTAGATAGCTGTCATGAAGCGAAGTATACTTTCCTACCATCGCTATAGTTACAGCTTTTTCAGCTCTCTTGAGCTTATCCACGAACTCCACCCAATCTTCCATATATGGCTCTTTATATGGAAGGTCGAGTCTTTCGGCCAAGAATTTACTTGCCCCTTGCTCCCTCATCAGCAACGGGACTTCGTACACTATGTTTACGTCGTGGGCGCTTATGATGCCGGCTTCTGGAACGCTGGTAAAAAGAGAGATTTTTTTCTTTATTTCACGAGGAATTGGGACCGAGCTTCTTCCAACGATCATATCGGGTTGTATTCCTATTCTCCTCAACTCATTTACGCTATGCTGAAGTGGCTTTGTCTTGATCTCACCGGTGGTCTGCAGTACAGGGAGATATGCGGTATGTACGTATGAAACATTCTCTTTTCCATAATCTATCATCATCTGTCTAGCGGCTTCCAAGAATGGAAGACTTTCGATGTCCCCGACCGTCCCTCCTATCTCTATGAACGTTATATCGCTTCCATCATTATTTGAAACCTCTAGAATCCTGTTTTTTATCTCGTCTGTAATATGTGGGATTATCTGAACGGTCTGACCCAAATACTCTCCTTTTCTTTCCTTTTCAATCACCGAGCCATATATCTTCCCTGTGGTTATATTGTTATATCTGTTCAAGCTTTTGTGAAGGAACCTCTCATAATGCCCAAGATCTAGGTCCGTTTCTCCTCCATCCTCTGTAACGAAGACTTCACCATGCATATAGGGGTTCATCGTTCCTGCGTCCACGTTGAGGTATGGGTCTATTTTGATTATAGTTACGGAGTATCCAATTCTAGACAAGAGCATGGCCAAGCTGGCCGTCGTTATGCCCTTTCCGATGCCCGACATCACTCCGCCAGTGACAAAAACAAACTTACGCAAGCTGATCACGCTCATAAACTTCTTATGTCAAAACGGATTTTAATTTAATGGGTTAAGAAAGGATAGATTTTAATTAGGTGAGCTGCCTCGCCCTAAAGGACGAGGCTTCCAGCGTTTAGCTGGGGCTTTTCGCCTCCAGCCTCATTTGCTGGTTCGCGGGGCTCACCGCTCCTCCCCTATCCCGCAGAGCTCATTAAGGCATGGGCTGTGTTTATGCTTGCATTTAGATACCTGTGAGGCAAGAAAGCTTTTCCAACCTTCCTCGCAATCCTCGCCGTGAAGAACGAGGTTTTCAGTTATAAAACTTAAAAATGCATTTAAAAAAGAATAACCTCTCCTCAACAGAGAGAAAATATCATATGAAAAGAGAAATAACACCTATTATGGGAACAATCAAAGTTTTATTTGCGGGAGACCACACAACGCCTGCGATCCTGTCGTAGCTCACCCCGAACCCCTCTGGAAACTGACCGAGCATACTATCATCAGCCGGATTGTTATCGCCCTTTGTCTCGTATAAAAAGCCATTAGGCGTCTCTATAACCTTTATGACCCTGTGAATTATATATCCGCCATATATGCTTTTGTACACAACTATATCTCCAACCTTTATATCTTGCGGATCAACGTGATGAAGGAACACGAGATCCCCTTCATGTAAAAGGGGAAGCATGCTATTGCCCCTTACAACTGCCACGGGCGTCTGCGTACCAGAGATAGCTGAAAGGGCTGGTTTCAAGAGGATAACGATTACCAGTAAAGCAATTAGGATCGCTAAATCGGATTTTTTTATGCTACTCATGTCAAACTCCTTCCAAAGTTCTTTGAATTTGGCATCTGTTTTTTAAGCCTTAAGCGATATGGGAAGATATCCTCTCTAACACGCAAACTAAGCTTTTAGAATAAAATAAAAATTATTATTGCTGAGAAGGGATTTATCTCAAGAAGCTATCGTTATATATACCGAAGCCATCGGCTTCGTTTGCGCCGGTGATAAAGTTGAAAGGAAGGCACCCATGGATACCTAATGATAATGAGAAAAATATCGCGGAGATTTTAAACGCTATAGGTATAAAAGATCCGCTAGAATTGTTTTCGGATATCCCAAAGAGCATCACTCTTAAAAAAAAGTTAGCAGTAGGAAGAGGAAGGCCTCTTTCTTCTTTTGAAATTGAGAAAGAATTCGACGGTATAATTAACGATTTAAAAGATTTTGAGCTTAACAAGATATTCGCTGGAGGCCCAATAGCTCCTCATTATACTCACCCGGTTGTAGATGCTATCATTTCCAGAGGAGAGATACTCACAGCCTATACTCCTTACCAGCCAGAAATCTCTCAAGGTCTTCTCCAGATGCTATATGAATATCAAAGCGCCATGGCCATTCTGTACGATGTCGATATAGTGAATGCTGGTATGTATGATGGGGCCACGGCATTAGCTGAGGCTTCTCTAATGGCTGTGAGGGTAAAAAAAATTAAGAAGGTTATGGTTCCAAGTACACTATTCTATGAGTATAAGGATGTTATGAGAACATATTTCATGGGTCCTGAAGTGTCTTTAATCGAGTATGAAACAGACAATGATACGGGGGAAGCTACACCAGAGAACATTTCCTTGATAAAGAGCGAAAGGCCCGCCGCTGTAATAATAGACTATCCAGCGAATACTGGGGAAGTGAGGAGAACGACGCCGGAAATCATACAGGAGACTCATGCAGTAGGCTCGCTTGCTATAGTGTTCTCAGATCCGATTGCCCTTGGCGTTTTAACGCCTCCAGGTAAATTCGAGGCGGATATCGTTGTTGGAGAAGGGCAATCTCTGGGCTTACCGATGTATGGTGGTGGCATGACACTCGGAATATTGGGAATTAGAAACGAGCGAGAGCTCATCAGAAATTTGCCTGGAAGGCTTATAGGAGAAACGGTTGACGTAGATGGAAGAAGAGGATATATGATGATCCTACAGAGCCGGGAACAACATATAAGGCGGGAGAAAGCGACCTCTAATATAACTACTGGTGTGTCTCTTAACTCTATAGCAGCTCTCGTTAGTCTAGCAATAAAAGGAAGTAATGGGATCAGAAAAGAGGGAATAGCTATATTTGAGAATACAAAAAGGCTCATGAATGCTTTTTCAAATGCGGGCGCGCTGATCCAACGACCGCGCGCTGTTCATTTCAAGAATATCTCCTTCTCTATCCCATCCGCAGAAAATAGCATGACTCTTTTTGAAAATATCGTTAAAGACAGAAAATTAATCCCCTATTCCATTCGAGAGGAAGGGCTAATGTCATGTGCCACAGAAGTTCACAAATCAGAAGACATTTCCGAACTTGAAAACGCGCTGAAGGAGGCGATGAATGGATGACGTTCAAGCAAGCGAGATGGGAGGAAAAGCTTCTATTTGAGTATGATGCTGGAAACAACAAGCAAGATGATGAGCCGGCTCCTTTAGATGTGCCTAGGGAGCTCATTAGAGAACGGGTTTTATTGCCTAACTTGAGTGAACCGGAGGTTGTTCGTCACTTCACAAGGCTAACGCAAATGTCATATGGAATCGACTTAGGACCAGTGCCCCTTGGGTCATGCACAATGAAGTATAACCCAAAAATCGCAACAAAGGTCCTCCAATCTAATAAAATTAGAAACGTTCATCCATTTTTGTTGAAAGCAGGTTTAGCGCGCGGGATACTCAGATTGATGTTCGAGCTCCAAGAATGGTTGAAGGAGATCACGGGCATGGATGCATGCAGCTTACAGCCGCCTGCGGGGGCTTCTGGGGAGCTAAGCGGGGTACTTATGATAAAGGCATTTCACAATGAAAGGGGAGAGAAATGGAGGGATGAAATGATTGTGCCTGATAGTGCCCATGGAAGCAATCCAGCGAGCTCTGCTATGGGTGGATTCAAAGTCATTAGGGTTCAGACCGACGAAAGGGGGAACGTGGACATCGAAGGTATTAAGGCCGTTGTTGGGAACAGGACTGCTGGCCTCATGCTAACCAATCCAAACACCCTTGGTCTCTTTGAGGAAAGAATTTTGGAGATCGCCAAATCCATACATGAGTTCGGTGGAGTTCTTTACTATGACGGAGCCAATCTTAACGGGATAATCGGGATAGCTAGGCCAGGAGACATGGGATTCGATATAGTGCACCTTAACTTACATAAGACCTTCTCCGCTCCGCATGGAGGCGGGGGACCAGGTGCTGGAGCGGTTTGCGCTAAGGGAGAACTAGCTAAATACCTTCCTGGTTACATCGTGGAAAAGAAAAACGGAGATTATACACTGAGCCATCCGGAAAAAAGCATAGGTCATGTTATGGGAACCATGGGGAATCTGCCTGGCATGGTTTATGCATATGTCTTCCTACTATCATATGGTGAAGACCTTTGGAAGGTCGCTTTGCATTCTTCGTTGAACATAAATTACTTCCTATCCCTTCTGAAAGGGGTTAACGAAATCAATCTACCCTTCGGAGAATATAGATTTAGAAAACATGAAGGAGTTATCTCAGTAAAGAAGCTCACTGAGGAAACTGGCGTAACTGCTGATGACCTAGCGAAGTTCCTCCTTGAGAGAGGACTCCATGCTCCTACAATTTACTTCCCGCTGATTGTAGAAGAAGCGATGATGTTCGAATTCACTGAGACTGAACCAATGGAGGTCATAGAAGAATATGCTTCTGCCATAAAGGAGGCAGTCGAGCTTGCGCACAGGGATCCAAAAAGACTCAAGGAACTTCCAAAGAGCACAGCCTCTGGTAGGCTGGACGCTGTTAGAGCAAACCACCCACAAACGATGAGACCTTCAGTGAAATTCGGTGTGAAAGATGCTAATGAAAGAAAAGTTTGAGCCGGGCGAATGGACGAAAATTTTCAGTTGGATACGAGAACTTCTTCCTCTAAATTTCGCTATTGATGATCTTCCGCTCAAGATTTTTTCCGGTAATATAAATTATTCAACTAGATTGTTCGAAAGGGCATATGACCTCATTGAGGGAAAAGGAGTCGCCGTTATAGCAGCTGGTCCTGAACTAGCCGAACTGAGGGATCTTCATGCGGACAGCCTCGTTGTCGCTGATGCAGCCTTCAAATATGTAACCTATGAGCTCGATCTCACTCCTGATCTTCTTATAACAGATCTCGATGGAATAGAGGGGATAGAAGCGAATCTTCTTCGTGAGGTCCCATTACTGATCGTCCATTTACATGGCGATAACGTTGAGAGGGCTAGGATTTTCATTGGAGAAGCTAGCTCACATGGGATAAAAGCTCTGTTCACAACGCAACAACCCCCTTCTTTTCCTTTTTTCAATTTCGGGGGCTTTACCGATGGCGACAGGGCTGTGTTCACATCGCTCTTCTTTGGCGCGCGAGAAGTTTCAGTATACGGAGTTGGCGAGTCTCAGCTCATGCATCATCGCAGTCCTCCATCAGAGATAAAAGCGAGAAAGTACTGGATTGGAAGTATGTTGGTCAAATGGCTCGCTTGCAGAGACAAAAGAGTCAAGATTCCTCTAGCTAAAGGCTATGATTGTTCATGGTTTCCTTGGGAGGCTTGATAAGATTGAAGGTGGGGATAAAGGGCATTACGTTCGATGCAGCGCACTATACACTTGATGGTGGGAAGTGTGAATCCTTACATGGCCACACGTTTGAATTAGAGGTAATTGTCGAGAGAAAAATAGAAGAAACCACGGGTATGGTTATGGACTTCAGGGAACTAAAAAAAGCGATAAAGGAAGTAATTTCAGAATATGATCACAAGTTCATTATACCTTCACGCCATCTCATCGATATCGAGCTGAAAGGTCCTTTCAAAACTGAGCTAAAGCCCATACCATATCCCCATGCTACGACTGAATACATCGCATTATCAATTCTAAATGAGCTAAGAAGAAAAATTGAAGGGAAAATACAGCTAAGGTTATACGAAGGTAGGGACAGCTTCGCCGAAGTGAGTTCAGATGAGCAATGAAAATGCTTCCCCAGATGTGCACGAACTAACGCCCGATCATCCCTTGAGGGTTGATAGGACAGGGCTGGAGGGTCTCTACCTGAAGGTAAACTTGATTTTTCGCAAAAGCTGCGAAGAGCTACCAGCAGAGCTATCTCTATATATAGACTTGCCCCCAGAAAAGAGGGGTGTCCATCTTTCAAGGCTGGTTAAAGCTGCTCTTACAGAAGTGGAGACGGGGTGCACAGACTTAAGTGCGCTCCTTTCTAGAATAGCACAGAAGGCTCTGAACACGCATAGCTACTCGGAAATTGCAGAGGTAGTGCTGAATTCTTCGTTACCTTTAAGAGGACAGAAAGTAGATTTGAACTTCAGAGTGAAAAGGAGGAGGAACGGAAAAGAAAGCTGGTTTATGGAAGTAAAAATAGAAGGAGCTATATCCTGCCCATGTGCCAAGGAAGTATTTCGATATTATGAGGGGACAGATTGGGAAAAGACACCGACGCATATGCAAAGGGCAGAAGCTATAGTATCCGTGGAGTCGAATGGTGCATCGCTTTCTATTGATGACGCTTTTGATGTTATCGAGGTAGTCGAGTCTTCTTATTCTGGAAAGTTGGAGGTAGAGCTATCCCGAGATGAGGAGGCACGGATCATTAAAAAGATAATAAATGCTCCTCAGTTCGCTGAAGACCTTGCTAGAAAAATAGCTTGGAAGGTTATGCGGACAGCAACTATGACGAAGGCCAACAAGATTATAGTAAGCGTCAGAAGCTTTGAGTCGATACATCCCTATAATGTAAGGGCAGAGGTGGTCATAGACGGTAAAGAGCATAGGGATAGATCCTGGTACGAAGAGCTTTGACGTTGTAATGGTGGATGAGGGCCGCGTCGTCCTGGAAAAAAGCTTTCCTACCGAAAAAGTGGCAGATAGTCCAGATTCATTGATAGAGGAGCTGAAGAAGCTTAAAGATGAAGCCGATATAATTATAGGCCCATCAGGCTACGGAGTACCTTATGTCTGCAACGAGGACATATTAGACCCAAAGCTCTTTTCTTCGGAGATCTTGCTCCTCACTAGCATTTCTAAGCTATCGAAGAGAACAGGCGACACTGGCTTTGAGGTTTATAGGGCATTGTATAAGTTAACGAACGAGCTATGGAAGCTAGGAGCAAATGTGTGCTACATACCCTCAGTAAAACAACTTGAAAGCGTGGATCCTAGCATTAAGGTCAACAGAATAGATTTGGGTACCGCAGATAAGTTAGGCGCTTCCTTCTTGGCAGCTTATTCTATTATAAATTCGTTGAAGACCAGCGAAAATTTCCCAGACTTTTTTGTACTGGAGCTTGGCTTTGGATACAATGCCCTGATATATTTCAAAGGAGGCTCGATATATGGAGGCCTTGGAGGAACTTCGCTGGGACCTGGATTTTTGACTCCTGGACCTCTCGACTTAGAAATCATTGTCTCGAAAGGTAAATGGAACAGAAATTCTGTTTGGTCGGGGGGAATTGAAAATGTCTGCATGTCTTCATCCTTGAGAGATGCATTTTACCCTGGCAGAACGGGCAGATGCTTGTTTTATGTGCAGAGTATGCTGAGATCTATAAGATCAGGTATAGCCTATTTGGGTGGAACTTGGAAAGAGCCCATCGTGCTCAGTGGAAGATGGGCTGACGAGGATATTTCAAAGGAGCTAGAGAAGATTTTGGGTATGTCAGTATCGATGATAAGGCCCTCGCTTCCTGGGGCTTCAATAGCAAAGGAAGCAGCGCAGGGAATGGCGATGATCGGAGATTCTTTATTAGGAGGGATGTTCTCTTCACTTTTTAAACGACTTTCACTGCATAAAGCCTCGGGAACGGTCATGGATCATATATATATTCCTAATATGACCCAAGCGGTGAAGAGGCATATAGAGGCCTACAAAAACAGCCTGAGCAAAGAGGCATTAGGAAGGATACTTGTTGAGAAGGATTAATAGTTCCTTGTGAGCTACCTCGCCCTGAAGGACGAGGCTTCCAGCGTTTAGAGGTGGCTTTACGCCATTCCCCTCATTTGCTGGTTCGTGGGGGGCTCACATCTCCGCCATCCCACGCATCTCATTAACGCATGGGCTATTGTTGCCTGTCTCACCTCACCCAACACAGGCTTTAGGGCTCATAGGTCATTGGAACATCCTCTGAGATTTCT